>Ga0310912_10000003_pt1 | contig 100041 bp, 90 predicted proteins | sample GREbulkMGOX080_FD_203443 | JGI IMG/M metagenome (GOLD analysis project Ga0310912, IMG submission 203443) | Lab enrichment of tropical soil microbial communities from Luquillo Experimental Forest, Puerto Rico - GRE.bulkMG.OX080 | ecosystem: Environmental > Terrestrial > Soil > Tropical forest >...
TGGCGATCAGATAGGAGACGACGACCCAAGAAGCGCGCTCGATTTCGCCGAGACTCGAAGCAATCGCAGGAAGCGCCGTGGCCACGATCGTCTGATCAGCGACCGCAAGAAACATCGGCAGCATGATAGGCGGGAAAACCATGAGGAACTGTGAGCCGGCAGACCGCACCACGGGCGTGGTCGCGCCAACGTCATCAGCGCGGGGCCCGGTACCAGGGCTCACCGCCGCCGGGGCTGGGGGATCGGTATGTTTTGGCGCAACGCGATCGGCGGCCGCCGGCTGGTCTAAAGACTCGTTCATTGCATCGCGCCGGTCACCAAACGCCGAGCAAAATTCAAGGCTCGGGCGGCGCACCGCCCGACAAATAGATACGACGGCAATGTCCCATGCCTTATAGCCGCGAGTCACGCTGCAATTCGGACACCACGGGCGGGATGCGGGGACCCCGCAAACCCGCGCGCCCACGCCGCCGGGCAAAATCTCCGCCGCGGTCGCGGGCGTTCAGTTTACGACGAAAGCGCCGGCCGCCCGAAAGCGGCCGGGCTCGCTATTCGCAAGGCGTCGCGGCCAACCGTGTAACCTTAAAAAACGGGTCAGCCGACGAAATTGACGCGCTCTTGCTCCCGCGCCTCGTCTGCGCTCGCGGGTTGTGCGGGCAGTTGCAGGACCGTCGCATCCTGACCTTCACACAACAGGGTCAACAACACGATACGCCCGTCGGGAAATTCGAGGGCGTCGTGATGGGCAGCCATCTTGTCCTTGTTGACCTGTCGGAAAATGGCCGTCCGGTGGTTGATTGTCTTCGTCTTCCAGCCGAGCAGGCCGGCGGGCAGGCATGCTACGTCGTCCGCAAAGGCGAGCTCCGTTCCCGGGCGGATGCAGACCGCCAATCCGGGATCATTCGACGCCGAAAACCCGCGCGTTCCGGTGCCGAAATCTCGCGTTACGAGCTTGTCTCCCACTTTCGCGGGCCGAGACCGCACGCTCTGAAGGCTAAAGTCACACATTGGCGACTCCTTTCTTCCCAATCTTGCACTACTCAACCCCACAGCCGTACCGATAACGCACTCAAAGCAAGATTGGTGCCGTGGTTTAACGCGCAAATGACATTTCAGCGCACGCGCACGGTCCGCTGGCGACTGGCCCTCATAATCCGGCGCTTTATCCTTCTAGCGCTTTGTTACGCCCTTGATTGTGTGCCTTTGGCGCTCGCTGCACCCGTCTGCTACTTCTGCAGCCACATTAACGGCCACGAGCCGCACGTCAGAGTCACCGGTCGGACGCTCAGTTCGCGCCGCAATTTGCGGCAGTTTGCTCGCCGCGCGGGCGATAGGGCCCTAGAGCCTGACCGTTTGAACCAAAGTATTGCCGGACGGCAGGGGGCCAGGCCGGAAAAGATCATGCTCAACCAAAAAGCTGAAGCGAAATACCAAATCAACATTTCGCCTTAGCGCACGATAATGCCGCCAACCATGCCATCCCAATCGTGGTCGCTGCAGCGCAAATCATAAGTCCCCGGTGCGCCGGGTGTGAGCAAGATGTCCTTGCTTTCGCCGGGTTGCATCACGACTTCGGTGTGTTCGCGGTTGAGCACGTTTGGATTATCGATTTTTGCGGCGGCGAAAAACGTCGGCGCCGTGAACTCATGCGTCTGCTCGCCGTGATTTTCCAGATGCAACCGGTAATGGACGCCGCGCTCGAATGTCAGATGATCCGGCGCAAAGCGGTAATCGATCATTGTGACATCAACCCTCACCGGCTCCGGCGTGGCGGCGCAGCAGGATCCCGCAAAAACAATAACTAAGCCGCATCTTACGGCAGTCTGATTCATGGATTCCTCAGTCGGCGATCCCTCAATCAGCGAGCAAAGCGAATGAATATCTTTGCAAGAACCCCGGACCGAGCGGGAAAATCGGCGCGCCAACAGGTTTTTGGTTCTCCCGTGACGTCGTAATGGCCGGCCTAATGTCCGACCACGGCGGCTGAAGCCTGGATATTCACGCGCCGGACGAGCAGCAGGACCAGAGGAATCATCAAGGCGGCCACGATCGCGCAGACCTGGAATACGTCGATATAGGCCAAAATAGTGGCCTGGGTGCGAATCATCTGGCCGATAAACGCCATCGCCTGTCCCGCGGCGTCCGCCGCGGAAGCGCCATGCGCAGTGAAATAGTGAGTCAACTGCTGCACCGTCGAATGGAAAGTAGGCGAACTCGGCGCGGTATTTTCGACCAGCCGCGATTGATGGAATTGCTCGCGCTGCACCAACACCACGTTGGCGAGCGAAATGCCGACACTGCCGCCAAGATTGCGCGCCACATTGATCAGCGCCGATGCTTGATTGGTCTTGTCCGGCGGCAAGCCGTCATAGGCAACAGTGTTGATCGGAATGAACAAGAATGGCAGGCCCACCGTCTGATAGACCCGCACCCAGACGAAATAATCGAAGCTCGCATCCGGCGTGAGCGTCGTCGAATACCACATCGATAAAGCAATTCCCGTCAGACCAAGCACCATCAGGTATTTCGGCTGAAAGCGGCCCGTGACCTGCCCCGCGATCGGCATCACGATTAGCATCGCAAGCCCGCCCGGCATCATCGCCAGTCCGGACAGCATGGCGGTATAGGGGAAAGAGGTCTGCAACAGCTGCGGCATGATCTGGTTTGATCCGAACAGGATCGCGCCGACCATCAACATGACCGAAAATGCCATGCCAAATTGACGCCGCGACAGCAGTCGCAGTTCGACGATGGGGTCCTCCTGATTGATCTCCCAAGGCACGAACAGCAGGAATGAAATCGCCGCCAGCGCCGTGAAAAAGATGATTGTGTTGGACTTGAACCAGTCTTCGATCTGGCCGCGATCGAGGACGACTTCCAGGCTGCCAAGCGTTATCGCGATCAATGCAAAGCCGATCCAGTCGACCTTCAAGCCGCCGGCCAGCCGTTCGCGGCGTTCACGTTCGAGCGTCTCCGGCTCATCGACCAGCCATTGCACCAAGGCGAGCGAGACCAGCCCGATCGGCACATTGATGAAGAAAATCCAATGCCAGGAGAAATTGTCAGTGATCCATCCGCCGAATGTCGGCCCGACCGTCGGCGCGACGATGACCGCGACGCCGTAGAGGGCAAAAGCCTGGCCACGCTTCTGCGGCGGAAATGTATCGGCCAATATGGCTTGCTCGCTGGTCGGCATGCCGCCGCCGCCGAGCCCCTGCAGGATGCGGAAAAAAATCAGCGCGCTCAGGCTCGGCGCCAAGCCGCAGAGCAGCGAACTGACTGTAAACAGTGCCACGCAAATCATGTAGAAGCGCTTGCGCCCGATCACGTTCGACAACCAGCCGCTGGCCGGCAACACCACCGCGTTGGCGATCAGATACGTTGTGACCACCCAGGTGCTTTCGTCGACGCTGGCAGCAAGGCTGCCGGCGATGTAACGGAGCGAAACGTTGGCGATTGCGGTGTCGAGCACCACCATGAACGTCGCGATGGAGACGACGATAGCGACCAGCCAGGGATTGCGATCGCCGGCGGCTGAACGGCTCGGATCCCAGCCGGCGGCCGCCGCCTGATCACTCATCGCACCTTCACCGTCGGCACGACCGACATACCCGGGCCCAACAGCACATCGGGCGGCTTGTCGAACTCGATTTTCACCGGGACCCTTTGCACGATCTTGACGTAATTGCCGGTGGCATTTTCCGCGGGCAATAGGCTGAACGCCGTTCCGCTGCCGGTCTGCACGCTGTCGACATGGCCCTTGAAGGTCCGGCCTGGATAGGCGTCGATGGCGATGTCGACCGGCTGGCCTGGGCGCATCAAATTGAGCTGGGTTTCCTTGAAATTCGCGGTTACCCAGACCTCGCGCGGCACAAACATCATCAGCGCCTGGCCGACTGCCGCGTAGCCGCCTTTGGCGGCGGTGAGCTTGGTCACACGGCCCGCCACCGGCGCGACGATTATCGTGCGCGAAAGGTTGGCTACCGCCTGTTCGAGGGTAGCGCGTGCCTGCGCCAGCTGACCATAGGCGAGGTCGCGCTGGGCTTGCAGAACGGCGACCTGTTTGTCGGTTGCAACCGCGTTGGCTTGTGCCGCCGCCAAGGCGGCCTCGCTTTGCTGATGGTTCGACACGTACTGCTGTGCTTGTTCGATCGTCCCGCTGCCTTTGCTGGCCAGCTGCTGGTACCGTTCGGCCTGTTGTTGCGCGAATGTCAGCGCTGCCTGCGCCTGCGCCACCTGGTTTTTGGCTTGATCGACCTTCGCCTGTTGCGCGACGATCTGGGCGGTCAGATTGTCGACGCTCGCTCGCGCCTGGTTGACTTGCGCGGCCGCCTGATCGCGTTGCGCGACATAGTCGCGATCGTCGAGGCGGACCAGCTCGGCCCCAGCATCGACCAGCTGATTATCGGTGACTGGAACATCGACAATGGCGGCAGCGACTTGCGCGCTGATCGGCACGGTACGCGTATCGATGAACGCATCGTCGGTTGATTCATAATGTCGCGCATTGAGCCACCAGGCGACCATCAGGATAGTGGCAATGGCGCCGCCGATCGCGAGCAAGTAGATGAAGCCGCGGCGTCTGCCGAAGCGCGCTCGCCATGAGCGCTTATCGACGCCGGCAGCGAATCCAGGCGTCGCCTGACGCGGCGCAGAGTCGCGGCGCTCAGATTCGGGGCGGCGCTCGTTGTCGACGCGTTGATCCATGATCGACGCTAAACGTTTGACAGGCCATATAAGTTGCCAACCGGCAAGCGTGGGCGTGCCGGCGTTAGCTCGGTGTGTTTAGCCGGGAATGGAGAGCGAAACCAGTCAGGAGGCGCGCGGGGGTTGCCGCAGCCCGCCGGCGATTTTTTGGACGAACTCGTCCAGTTCATCGCCTACGAGGTCGCTAACCGCCCACAAGTCAAATCCGTCTTGCGACCAATGGCGGACATTGTAGCCCTGAATGCTCTCCGACAGGGTCCGACGGTACTTCGCGCCCAAATGCCGGGCGACAAACAAATTGATCACGTGTTTGCGACGCTGATAGACGATCGCGGCAACCGGTTCGTTATCGATGTAATCAAGGCGCCCGCCAAGAAGCGTAAAGCTTTCCGCGGTCAGATCGACCACCGGCGGCGCAACATCGACCCGGCCGTTGAACCACGGCTTCACCGTGTGTCGATCGCTGGTTTCGACATCCATCAAATGACCGGCTTGCAACGAACGAATATGCGCCGAAACCACTTCGTCGGCGATCGTCTGCGACTGATCGTTGCGGAGCACGGTCAGGACGACGCTGGCGGCGGCCGCCGCAGACAGCGCTGAACCCGCGGCAAACCCGCCGAAGAACCAGCGCCGGGTCGGCCGCATAAACTCGCGCATCGAGACGACGCGCGAGGCCGGTGCCGCCACCAAGGCTTCAATCCGGCTGCGCAGATGCGCCGGCGCGGTCTCTTTCAATGCGCCACCGCCCATGATCTCGTGCATGGCGCGATACGAAGCTAGCTGCGCGGCGCAGGCCGAACAGCCGGCCACGTGCGTCTCAACGTCTTGAGCATGGCCGGCGTCGAGCTCGTCGTCGATCAGCGCATGAAGCAAAACTTCCAATTCATCGCATTTCATGGCGCTGTTCCTGCAGCGGCCGGTCCCGGCCGCACGATAGAGTTTTCGGTGGCGTTCCATGCTGACCGCAGCATGGCGCGGGCGCGCGCCAGGCGCGACATGACCGTTCCAATCGGTACGCCGGCCACCTGGGCGATTTCCTGGTACGACAGATTGTTCATCTCACGCAGCACGATGGCCTCACGGAACGGCTCTGGCAGCTCCGCTACCAGCCGCCGTATCGTTGCACTGTCCTGCCGCTGCACGATCATTTTTTCCGGCGAGGCTTGCGGCTCCTGCCACATCGGCATTTCCTCCGCCAGCGTCTCGTCGGTAGCGTAATCGGTCGGCAGTTCTTCCTTGCCGCGGCGCGCGAACTCGGCGTTGCAGACGTTTCTCAATATTGCCAATAGCCACGGCTTCATCGCCGGCCCTCGGTAGCTGTCGAAATGTCGCAACGCCCGCAAAAAGCATTCCTGTACTGCGTCTTCGGCGTCGTGGGTGTTACGCATCAAATAACGCGCCAACGTGTAGACGTCGTCCAGATGGGGCAATGCGGCGGCCTGAAAAGTCCGCATTCGCTCTTGTTCGGCAACCGCATCATCCGCCATCGTATCGTGCTCGGCCGTCCACCATATGCCATTCGCCCATGTGGCTCCTGTGCCACAGCCGATCATATCATTACTGCACCACGATCGAGCCCACCATTTTGGGATGCAGATAACAGAAGTACTGGTAGGTCCCGGGTGTGGTGAAGGTGAACGAGAAGCTGTCATCGGTGTCGAGCGCAGGCGATTTCTTGAAGGCGTTGTTCGCCGAACCGATGCCGTGCGGAATATCGTCCCTATTGGTCCAGGTAACCGTGGTGCCTGCCTTCACGGTCAGCGAGTCTGGCCCGAAGCTGAAGTTGTCGATCGTGATCGCGCCCGGGGTCTCATCGGCCTGGGCCAGCAGCACACCTGCTGCCAGCACCGAGCCGACGACCGCACCGAGCACCGAAGAAGCGATAATCGGACGCAACATTTTCATTCTCCTTCTGACTTGTTCTTCTTAGCCTTGCATTCTTCTTAGCCTTGCGGCGCCTTCGTCCTAGCCTTGCAGCGGCGAGTCGATGATCGCGAGGCGCTGCTCGTTTTGCTTGAAGGTGACATTGGCGATGCCGAGCATTTTGCGCAGTTGGTCGTCCGCCACTTTCAGCGGGCCCGGTGACGGGGCGGTGCCGGGCGCCGGCTGCGGGAACGCCGTCGAACGCGCGGTGTGGAAGGTGACGTTACCCTCGACCTTTTGCATGATCTGGTGGATGTGGCCGTTGAGCACGGTCACCGAACCGAATTTCTTCAGATAGCCGAGCGCCTGGGCGCCGTCCTGCGTGCCCCAGCCCCAATCCTGGTACACGGTCCAGAGCGGGATATGCGCGAACAGAACGATCGGCGTGGAAGCCGAGCGGTCTTTGACGTCCTTCTCGAGCCACTCGAGCTGCTCGTTGCCGAGCGTGCCGAGGCCGCCAGCCTTGAGATCGACGACATTGACGAGGCCGATGAAATGCACGCCATTGGCGTCGAAGCTGTACCAGCCGGCGCCCTTGGCGGTCTTGCCATAGCGGTCGCGATAAATCTTGCCTTGATCCGCATCGATCAGGTCGTGCTCGCCCGGTACGTAGTGCACATCAAGCCGCGATTGCGAAATGATGTGGTCGGCGTCGTCGAATTCTTTCTCCTTCGAGAGGTGGCTGATGTCGCCGGTGTGGATCATGAAGGCCGGCTTCTGCGCCAAGGCGTTAACTTTGTTGATCGCCTCTTCCAGGGTGCCGAGCGCGTTTGGATTGGCCGGCTTGTCGAAGCCGACATGGCTATCGCTGATTTGCAGGAAGGTAAGGCCCTTCGTTTCCGCCGCCTGCGCCTCGCCCATAATCCCGAGCGAGTGAGGCACACCGCCGGCAATGGTCCACAGCACGCCGGTGCCGCACCACGTCATGCATTCCAGCACCTTGCGGCGATTAACGCCGTCTCGATGGTCGATTTCACTCATTTTGCGAATCTCCTTTCAGCCGCTGCTCCCCCCAACCGGCTCGGTTGTGCGGCTTTCAAGCGGTGGGATTCGTCAATAACGGGGTTTATTCCCTGATTTTGCGGGAATTTCTGCGGTCCGCCGGCTGCCATGGGGCCGCAAAAGCCCATCGGCGCCTTGCGAGTTCGCCTTAACTCCTTGTTCGGTTTAGGGCTTTGACTTTGAGAAATCTGCGCTCCAGGGTGAATTCCATTAAAGCGACAAACCGTCGTAGCGGACCGTTGAGGTGCACTTAACGGTCGCAAAAGGCGGAACGCTATAAAGCGTGATCCCGAAAAGGGGGTCGCAGTTTCCCGCCAGCGCGAAGCCCTAGCAACGGCTTCTCTTCTTCGCGTCGGCGAAGGCCGGTCGGAAAAGATCATGCGCAAACAACAAGCTAAAGCGAGCACTGAATCAACCTGAAGATTTCACTTAGCGGACTTGCCAATCAGCCGGGGACGCAAAGTTCATGTTGCGGTCGACATTCTCGTCCGTTGAGACTCGACAATCGTGGATCGTGGCCACGGTGGTCTTGCTGATTATGGCGATCGCTTTCGGCGCGCCGTGGGTCACGCTGGTCGCACTCAAGGACATCGCTGCCGAGGTTAACGGCGAGCGCTCGGTTCCCGCCTTTGCGAGTGCCCTAATGTGGATTGGTTCGGGCGTCGGCGGCATTCTCATGGGACGGGTCGCCGAACGCATCGGCATACGCTTCACCGTCATCTTCGGTGCGTTGATGGTTGCGCTCGGCCTGGCGCTGTCGAGCCGGGGTCCGTCGTTGCCGCTTTATCTTGGGCACGGCGTGTTCATGGGACTGCTCGGCATCGGCGGCATCAATGCACCGTTCTATGTTTACGTCAGCCGCTGGTTCGATCGCAGGCGCGGATCGGCCTTGGCGCTCATTTCAAGCGGCGCCTATCTTGCCGGAGCGCTGTGGCCGCCGGTTTTTGCGCGCCTGATCGCATATGCCAGCTGGCGCCACGCCATGCTCGCTTATGCGGCATTCGAGCTCGTCGTCATTGTTCCTGCCGCGGTGTTGGTCTTGGCGCCGCCGCCACAAGAGCTGCACTTAAGAAAGACCGAAGCGCGCGGAGCAAAATCGGTATTGGGCTGGCCGCCGAATTTGGTCTTCGCGCTGCAAATGGTTGCGATTTTTACCTGTTGCATCCCGATGGCGATGCCACAGACCCACCTCGTCGCGTTTTGCAGCGATCTCGGCATCAGCCCCGCACATGGCGCCGCGATGGTATCGGTTTTGCTTGGCGCGGCGTTCTTCAGCCGCCAACTCTGGGGCCTAGTTTCAGATCGGATCGGCGGCCTTTACACCATGCTCGTGGGCTCGGCCTGTCAGGCGCTCGGCATGGCGGCTTTTCTGTTCACGCAGGACGAGGTCGGATTGTTCACGGTCGCGGCGCTGTTCGGCGCCGGATTCAGCGGACTCGTGCCGGCCAATATTCTGACATCGCGCGAATTGTTTCCAGTCGAGGACGCTTATTGGCGGATGCCGACATTACTCTTGTGTAGCGGCTGGGGCATGGCGACAGGCGGCTGGCTCGCCGGGATTCTTTACGATCATTTCGGCTATTACGCGCCTGCTTTCGCCGCGGGGCTCGCGGCCAATCTCCTGAACTTCACTTTCGTCAGCACGCTGGCGCTGCGGCGCAGCAGAATCGCGATTGCGTAGCAGCTAAAGCGAAATGATTTTAGGTTGATTCGGTATTTCGCTTTAGCTCATTGTTTGAGCATGATCTTTTCGGAAAACCGGTAGCCCCTTTTCCGGATCATGCTCTGACAAACCCGCTCGGGAATAAAACTTCCTCGCTCCCGGTCGCTTCATGCGGGCCCGTGAAGGGCAGTGGCACATTCGAAGGAGCGACTCGATGCGCACAATGACGATCGCAGCTGCTGCGGCACTTGCTATCGCAACGGCGACCGCGCCGATTGCCAGCACGGCATTCGCGCACGGTTTCGGCGGCGGCGGCGGACACGGGTTTGGCGGCGGGCACGGGTTCGGCGGCGGCCACTTCAGTAGCTTCGGTGGCGGACATTTCAACAGCTTCGCGGGCGGGCGGAGTTTTGGCAGTTTTGGCGGCCATTTCGATCACGGTCGTTTCGGCGGCGGCCGTTTCGATCATTTCGGACGCTTCGGCCGTTTCGGCCGCGCTTTCGGTTTTGTCGGTCCGTACGGGTACGGCGGATACTACGGCTACTACGGTTATGGATACGACAGTTGTTACGTGCTCACCCCGTCAGGTTACGTTTGGGTCTGCTACTGAGCGCGCGTGCCTTTTTTGGTTCACGCGGCTTCGTTGCAAATCACCTCAGAAACACGCTGGAGGAATGCGCGCCAGCCTTCATCAGACAAGGCTGGCGCGATCACTAAACGGCGATCAGGGGAATAGTCCGAGCTTGAGAGGAATCTTTACCAACAGAGGCGGCGATGAAAGCAAGCCGCGTTCACGAGGCCGAAAAGCCGATCCGAAGTCATCTAACTACAAGTGGAGGCCCGACATGCTCCGCTTCGTTCTCGTCAATGTCCGCACGCCGCGCGCCGACGTCCATTGCGCCTTTGCTGCACCAAGATCGCGGCAAGTTACGTTCGGGAAATCAACACCAGATTCTACTATTGCAGCCGCAGCTGTTTCGTCAGTCATACCAGGTTGGGACAGCTTGTGCTCGAACACCGTAGCCGAGCTGTGCGATGAAGTGCGATCATTGCCGCGGGCCTCTCCGCTTGATCGTCCAGCGTTATTGGCGCATGCGATTTTGCTCGCAGGCTTGCAAAGCAGCGTATCTGCAACGTCTTAATACGAATATGCGGGAAAAGCTTGACGACGACATTCAGCGCCGCTCGAGGCGCCAAAGCAATCTTGCGTCAGTGTCCTGAAACCGTGGCTTTAATCACAGGCGGCCGGGTACGCGCGGCGCAGAAGTTCTCCACCGCCGCTACAATCGCCGCGCTGGTGTGCGACCGGCGCTCCGGCGTCCCCAGTTCGAGCTCTTCCTGGCGGTTCACGATGGATCCAGCCTCGAGCAGCACGGCCGGCATTCTGGTCTCGCGCAGCACGATCAGCTGATCGTAGCGGTACACTCCGGCCTCGGCGTCGACCAAGATACGGCGGCGATGTCCCATAAGGGCCAAGGTGTAATGCGGCGTGTAATTGAGGCCGCGGTGTTCCAGTTCGCGCCCAAGCAAGTCGGCGAATTTGAGGCTGCCGGCCGGATCGGCATTATCGTTTGATATGAACAGCGCGTAACCCGGATAATCATCGTTGAATTCGTTTTTCTGCCCGCCGTAATCCCAGCTCTGCTTCAGATTGTCGGGGACTGAATCGTGGTGGATCGCAATGAAAAGATCCGCATGCATGCTGTTGGCGCGGGCGGCGCGCTCGAACAAGCCTCGCCACGGCGCGGTCGCGGTGATCAACAGCACGGTCTGCGCAAAGCCGGCATCGTGCAGGGCTTGATTGACCTCGCGAGCGAGTTGGAGGTTGAAGGCATATTCAGGGATGCCGCGCGCGCTCATTGCGCCGGGTACATCGACAGTGTGACCGACATCGACCACAACGCGGAACGCCGAACGCGGGCAACTCTCGGTCTCTGCCGGCTTGGTGCTGGCGCGCTCTTGACCGCGCACGCCCTGCGCTCCCGCCGCCAGAAGCGTGAGTCCAAGAACAGCGCCTAGCTTTGTAGCCGCCCGCCACCGCCCAATCATGCCGCCGGTATCTTAGCGCAGCGGCCAAAAATTTCCAGTTCCGAAGCTTGATTTTGCGCCCGCCATAATCCGTTATTGCCAGATCGGATGTTTGTTTGAGGAGCGTATTATGGTTCGTGAACCGTTACTGACTGCCGTTGCCATTAACGATCTTCGCCCCACGCAGATCACCGTCGGCATGCGCGAGGTCGCCGCCAAGCGTCAGCGCTGGCGCGAAATCGCCGCCAAAGAGGGCGGAAAGTTCCTTGGCAAGCACATGATTCCCGTCGTGCTGGGTCCGAAAGGCCGACACTACGTCGTCGATCATCATCATCTGGCGCGCGCGCTTCACGAGGAGGGCGTCAAGGACGTGGCGGTGACGTTGATCGCCAATCTCGGCAAACTCGACCAGGATGCCTTTTGGACGGTGATGGACAATCGCTCGTGGATGCACCCGTTCGACGAGAAGGGCGAGCGGCGGCATTACAGCGACATTCCCAAGCGCGTCGCCGATCTGGTCGACGATCCGTTCCGCTCGCTCGCCGGCGAATTGAGGCGCGCCGGCGGCTTTGCCAAGGACACGACGCCATTCAGTGAATTTCTATGGGCGGACTTTCTGCGTCGGCGTATGAAGCGCAAGAGGGTCGAGCGCGACTTTGAGGGTGCGATCGAAAAGGCAGTGAAATTCGCAAAAAGCGAGGATGCCGGCTATTTGCCGGGATGGTGCGGCCCGGTGGAGGACATATGATTCGGCCTCTGACTCGGCCTCGCCGGCTTCGGCGCGGCTGCGCCAATCCGCGCAGCCAGCGGGTCTCACCTTTGCTATAATCGGTGGGGAGCATTGATGGGGGGCCCAGATCGCTCGCGTCCATCATAGCTTGCGCCCACGATCGCTCGCGTCGCAGCGGCGTAAACTGGGTTGCAAACCAGGGCTGGATCAATACACGAAGATGAGCGTTCATCGTGCAAGCATGGCGCTAGTGGTGGCGGCGAGCGCGTTGGCCGGCTGCAGCGGTTTTGGCGACAAACAGCAGGCGACTGCCGTCGATCCCAATACGATTCCGGTCAATTACCGCAGCACGCTAGTCGCATTCCTGCGCCAGTCCCTGACCAACCGCGCCGACTTTCGCGGGGCGATGATTTCCGAGCCGGCGCTCAAGCCGGTGGGCGAGAGCCAGCACTATGTCGTCTGCGTGCAATTCAATCCCCGCAGCTTGATCAAGACCACAAAGGCCGCGGTTTATCTTTCCGGACAGATGACACAGTTCGTCGACGCGACGCCGGAGCAATGCGGGGACGCGGTCTATTCGCCGTTTAAGGAGCTCGATGCCGCCACTCCTGCTGCGAGCTTGACGGTGCCGGCACTGGGCTAAGCAAAACCATGGACAGCGACGTTCTCATTGTCGGGGCGGGACCGACCGGCCTCACGCTTGCGATTGATCTCGGCAGGCGCGGGGTTCGGTGCACATCAGTCGAACAGAAGGAGCAGCCTGCTTTTCTGCCCAAGATGGAGCGAGTGAATGCCCGCTCGATGGAAATCTATCGCCGCATGGGGCTGGCCGAAAAAATCCGCGCGGCCGGATTGCGCGGCGATTGTCCGATGGACGTCTATATCGTGTTGTCCCTGACCGAGCCGCCGCTACTGCACCTTCCTTATGCGTCGGTTGAGCAGGCGTGCGCGCAAACCCGCGCCAATAACGACGGCATGCTGCCGCTCGAGCCCTATCAGCTGATCTCGCAATACACGCTCGAGCCGCTGTTGAAGTCGATTGCCGAGACCATTCCTTGCGTGCGGGTGCGGTTCGGTTGGGAATTTCTCAGCTTGCGGCAGGACGGCGAGGGCGTCACCGCGCGCCTGCGCAGCACCAGGGGAGAAATAGAAGAAATTCGCGCGACCTACCTCGTCGGTTGCGACGGCGGTGCCAGTGCGGTGCGCAAGGAGCTCGGCATTGCCCTTGCCGGCGAAGGCAATCTGTTGGAGCTGCGCCAAGCGCTGTTTCGCTGCGACGAATTGTTCGAACGTCTGCCGATCGGCAATGGGCCTGGCCGCGGCCGGCATTATCACGTTGCCGATGACAAGGCGACGTTCTTGATCATGCAGGATTCCACCCGGCATTGGACGCTGCATGCGGTGCTCGATAGCGACGAAGCGATGAAGACCGCGTTCGAGCGCACGGTCGGAATTCCGGTCAAATACGAAATGCTGTCGTGCGCGCCGTGGCGGCAGAATCTGCTGCTCGCCGACCAATACGGCAAAGATCGCGTGTTTCTCGCCGGCGACGCGGTACATCTGGTGATTCCCACCGGCGGGCTCGGGATGAATTCCGGCGTCGGTGACGCCATCGATTTGTCGTGGAAGCTTGCCGCTACCCTCGCCGGCTGGGGCGGACCGAATTTGCTCAAATCATATGAGATCGAGCGGCGGCAAATCGGCGAGCGCAATGTCGGGGCCTCGCGTTATGCCACGATCGGCCGGCGCAAGTGGCGGGCGATGTGGCGACCGGATATTCGCGAGAAGACTGCGGCCGGCGCCGAGACCCGAAAAAATCTGAGCGCGGTTGCCGATATCGAGCAGCGCAAGAGCAATGAAATGATCGGCGCCGAACTCGGCTACCGCTATGTCGACTCACCGATCATTTGCAACATCCCGGGCGGGCCCGAACATTTGTTTCGAGACTATCAGCCGACCACGTGGCCGGGCGCGCGGCTGCCTCACGTTTGGCTTGAGGACGGCACGCCGATGCAGGACCGCATTCCCGACGGTTACGCAATCCTCAAGCTCGGCGGCACTCAAGCGGATGCGCGCGGGTTGGAAGGCGCGCTGCGCGCACGTGGCGCGCCGGTGACAGTGCTTGAAATTGCGGACCGCACGGCGCGCGAAATCTACGCTCACGACCTCGTCCTCCTTCGACCCGACCTGCATGTGGTGTGGCGCGGCAATGCCGCGCCCGAGGATCCGGCGCAAGTAGCGGCTATAGCCACCGGGCACTAGAAGCATGGCGACCCCGTCCGTCTACATCCTTGTCAGACTGTGGATCCACAAGGGTCTCGAGACAGAATTCGAGGCCTACGAGCGCAAAGTATCGCGCATCATGGCCCGCTACGGCGGCGTCACTGAACGTGCCATCCGGACGTTAAAGACGTCGAACGACGACGGATCAGACGAGCCTTTTGAGGTCCACGTGCTCAGGTTTCCGAGCCGGGACCTCTACGATGCGTACCGGGATGATGCGGAGCGTCTTTCTTTGAGTAGTGAACGCGCTGGCGTAATCACGAACACCGATATTCTCGTTGGAACGCCCGGGCCGACGTATGGCCCCTGATTTCGAACCTGAGGAACAGCTAAACGATCGATCGCGCCTGCAGTGGAGACGTTCTCCACAGCTCCCTCCATTGGCGCGATTTTTCTGAGTCCAGAACGATAATTGATAGAATTTTCCGCTATTTGCAGGTCAGATTCCCTTCCTATATAGAAAATAATTCTCTGCAGGCCGAGTCAGGTCTGCCCAGCCTTTCGAGGCCGCCATGACCTCTCCGCTCGACCAGAAAAAGATAAAAATCGCCGGCCCCGTCGTGGTTACCGCAAACCGCGTTGGCGACGGCGCTGTGGTCTACCGCAGCCCCGACGGCGGTTGGACCACCGAGCTCGGCGGCGCCGCCGTGGTCATTGATGCGGACAGCGCGCGTGCGCTCGCCGAAGCGGCAACGGGCGACGACCTCAACGCTATCGGCCCCTACATCGCGCCGGTTAAGGTTCTGCCCGGCGGCCACGTTCGCCCCGGAAACTTGCGCGAACTAATCCGTCGCAGCGGCCCGACCATCGACCTTCCGGCGCTGCCCGACATGTGAGCGGGCCGCCCCATGTACATTTATGACGCCTTTGATCGCCAGCTCCTCGCCGAACGTGTCACCGAATTCCGCGATCAGGTGGCGCGGCGGTTGTCTGGGGAATTGACCGAAGAAGAATTCAAGCCGCTGCGCCTGATGAATGGCGTCTACCTGCAGCTCCACGCCTATATGCTGCGTATCGCCATTCCTTACGGCACGCTGTCCACGCTGCAGTTGCGCAAACTCGCCGAGATCGCGCGCAAATACGATCGCGGCTACGGTCACTTCACCACGCGGCAGAACATCCAATTTCACTGGATCAAGCTCGCCGAACTCCCCGATGCGATGGCGGAGCTCGCCAGCGTCGGCATGCATGGCATGCAGACCAGCGGCAACAACGTCCGCAATATCACGACCGATCAGTGGGCCGGTGTCGCAACCGACGAAATCCAGGATCCCCGGATCTGGGCCGAGCTCATTCGCCAGCACGTCACGCTGCATCCGGAATTCTCTTTCATGCCGCGCAAGTTCAAGATCGCGGTCGGCGCGTCGCACCGTGACCGCGCGGCCCTGCGCATCCACGACATGGCGCTGCGGCTGCATCGTAACGCGGCCGGCGAGACCGGATTCGAGGTGATGGTCGGCGGCGGGTTAGGCCGCACGCCCTATCTCGCCCAAACCATCAAGCCGTTCCTGCCCAAGCGTGACGTGCTGTCTTATGTCGAGGCGGTGCTGCGGACCTACAACCAGTTCGGCAGCCGCGACAATATCTGGAAAGCACGGATCAAGATCCTGGTGCACGATCTCGGTGCCGAGGCTTTCGCCAAGGAAGTCGAGACGGAATGGCAAAGCATCAAGGATGGCGCGCTTGTACTTGAACCAGCGATGGTAGCGGACATTGCCGGCCGCTTCCGCTACCCAAATTATCAGCAACTAGACGATAACCCGCCTGAGCTTAACGTGGCGCGACGGAGCGGTCGGAGCTTCGACGCCTGGATGAACAATTGCGTGACCAAGCACAAAGCGCCCGGTTACGCCATCGTGACCCTGTCGCTCAAGCCCGAAGGCGGCACGCCGGGTGACTGCACCGCCGCGCAGATGGAGAAGCTTGCCGAACTTGCCGATCGTTATTCGTTCGGCGAAGTTCGCGTCGGCCACGAGCAGAACCTGGCGCTGCCGCATGTCGCGCAGCGCGACCTGCCGGCATTGTGGCGCGAGCTCGACGCGATCGGCCTGGCCAGGCCGAATGTCAGTTTCATCTCCGACATCATTTCCTGCCCCGGCCTGGACTATTGCAGCCTGGCCAATGCGCGCTCGATCCCCATCGCCCAGGAACTCACCCGGCGTTTTCGCGATCTCGACCACCAACGCAACCTCGGCCGCCTGCACATCAATATTTCGGGCTGCATCAATGCCTGCGGCCATCATCACGTCGGCCATATCGGCATTCTCGGGGTCGAGAAGAACGGCGAGGAATTCTATCAGATCACGCTCGGCGGCAAGGCCGACGAGAATGCGACGCTTGGTACATTGATTGGCCCGGCGGTGCCCTACGCGCAAGTGGCCGATGTGGTCGAGGACATTGCCGCGGCCTATATCGATCTGCGCCAGACGGCCGACGAATTGTTCATCGATACGGTCAAGCGGCTCGGCGTGGAGCCGTTTCGGGAGCGAGTCTATGCCGCTCGTTGAAAACGGCCAAATTGTCCAGGATCGCTATCTTTATGTTGGCGACGAGGAGTCTATGCCCGATCGGGTGCCGGCCATCGTGACTGCACAACGATTCCTCACCAACGCCGATACGTTGATCCGGCGCGACGGTTCGCTCGGCGTGCGCTGGCCGAACAACCGCCGTATCGCCGAACTGGCGCCGTGGCTTGGGCATCTGACGCTGATCGCGCTCGAATTTCCGAAATTCCGTGACGGACGCGCTTATAGCCAGGCGCGGCTTCTACGCGAGACCTATGGTTTTCGCGGCACGCTGCGCGCCACCGGGGATGTGTTGCGCGATCAGTTCCACTTCCTGATCCGCGCCGGCTTCGATTCCTTCGAGGTGAAAAAGCCTGCGGACGCGCGCGTCTTTGCCGAAGCCGCCAGCCGCTACAGCGTGGTCTATCAGCCGAGCGCCGACGGCCGCATTCCGGCGCTACGCCGCCGCGCGCAGCACGCCAGTTCCGATGCGGCTGGCGACGCTCGTTCTTTTGGCGATCCGCCGGAACGCATTTAAAGCGCGCGTAGTTTTATCAATGTGGGCAGCGACAGGCCAATGAAGGTTATTCATGGACGATTTTCGTATCGAACCTCCGCTTCTGGTCAAAGACCGGCCAAAGCCGCGTCGCCTTGCCTCGCTTGCCGACGCGCGCGCCTTCGTTGATGAAGCAATGAAGGTCGGCCGGCCTGAGCCTTGGCGCGAGGTTCATCACCGGCTGAAGACTGTTAGCAGCGAGGAGGATGCTGACGAAGCAATTGGCGACTTGCGCGAATTGCTCGAACTCGAAGATCTTTTGGTGCAACCCAACCTGCCGCTGAGCTCAGGAGACAGCGACTCCTGAGCGATCCGTTTCTCTGGTATCCTGGCCAAATCGCCGCCTTGGGCGCAATCGATGAGTGACCAATAGTAAGACCTAGTTCTGAAAAATCAGGCACGTGGTCGTGCCGTGGGCGAGTAAGCGACCGTGCCGATCGGTGATGCGTCCTTCGGCGGTTCCGATGCGGCGGCCGCAGTTCAGGACGAGGCCCTCGGCTGCAATTAGACCCGTTTCCGGCGTGATAGGCCGCACCAGCGAAATCTTGAACTCGAGTGTCGTCGATCCGAAGCCTTTCTCAAGCGTGGTGCGAATCGCCAGCCCCATGCAGCTGTCGAGCATCGTTGCCGCAAGCCCGCCGTGCACGGTGCCGGTCGGATTGAGATGCGCGGCATCAGGCAGGGCGGTGACTAGGACCCGACCGAGCTCTGCCTCGCTTACGTCATAACCCAACGTTTCCGCCATGGTGTTCAAGGGCAGCGTTCCATCGGCTAACCCTTGGACGAACTCAAGGCCGCTCATTTCCTGTTGCCGCTCGGCGCTGACGATTCCGTAGACCTTGGTGGCGATGCGGCATGACATGGGTTTAATCTCTCGGTTAAAACACCGCCAATAAATGATACATGGTCGCTCGTGAAACCCGATTTCTGGAGTGTTCCGCTCTTTTTTACTTTTCGGTAGAGTCGGTAACGTTGCGCGCATGAACCGCTTAGCGAGGTCCGCATGTCTCCTGTTGTTGCAGTGATTGCTCCCGGCGCCATGGGCGCTGCCGTCGGCAAACGGCTGGTCGAGAACGGGGTCACAGTGCTCACCTCGCTCGATGGGCGCAGCGATGAAACCCGCGCCCGGGCCAAGGCAGCCGGCATGGTGGCGGCTAAGAATGACGAGATCGCGCGCGCCGATTTCATTCTTTCAATTCTGCCGCCAGGCGATGCCTTGTCGCTGGCGCAGCGTTTTGTTCCGACGCTCGCTGCGAGCAACGCCAAGCCGGTCTATGTCGATTGCAATGCCATCAATCCGAAGACCGTGGATCGCGTGGCGGCGGTGATCGCGCCGACTGAATGTCCGTTTGTCGATGCTGGGATCATCGGCCAGCCACCGAAGCCGGGCGACGCCGGCCCGCGCATCTACGCTTCCGGCGCCGCGGCGCCGCGCGTCGCGAGCTTGCGCGACTACGGTCTCGATATCCGCGTTCTTGATGGCGCCACGAGCGCGGCCTCGGCATTGAAAATGTCCTATGCGGGAATCACCAAAGGCACCCAGGCGATCGGTGCGGCCATGATGTTGGCGGCGACGCGAGCGGGCTCTGCGGATGCCTTGATGGCCGAGCTGCAATTAAGCCAGAAGGAAATGCTGGCTTGGCTCAAGCGCCAGCTGACAATGATGCCGCCCAAAGCCTATCGCTGGGTCGCCGAAATGCAGGAGATTGCGGGTTTTGTCGGCGACGATCCGGCCGCGCGGGACCTCTATGAAGGCGCCGCGGAATTCTACGAGCGCTTTGCCGAGGATTTCGCCGATGGCGGCAAGGAGGCCAAAGCGCTGGCGGGGTTTTTGGGTAAGGCGAAGGGTAGCTGATCGGTTTTCCGTCGTCCTGACGTGCGAGCGAAGCGAGCCTCGAAGGATGAGCGGCTAGCCGAAATCGGGTTTCCGATTTCGGACTATAATTGTCCAAGTCGGCAACAGCCGACTTGGCTGCCGTGGCCCTTCGAGGGGGAGCTTGTCATCGGGCCGGCCACTTCGGGCCGGACCCGTTGGACACCTCGGGGTGACGGTAACAGTGCGCTTAATCTGCCTCGCTTGGAATGCTCCAGCTTCACCGATTCAACCATCTTCGCGCGAAGCCCATGATCCCCTGCGGCAGGAAAATGATCATGGCGATGAAGATCAGTCCGAGCGGGATGAGATAGGGGAATTGATCGCCGAAAAAGCGCGACAGCAATTCGCGCATCAGATGGAAAAATCCGGCGCCGACGATCGGCCCGACCAATGTGCCGATGCCGCCCATGACATTGTAGATCACGGTCTCACCGGAGGTCAGGAAGTAGACGAAGTCGGGCGCGGCGAATTCGTTCTGGACCGCATAAAGCACGCCGGCCAGTCCGGCGAACAGGCCGGACAGCATGACCGCGACCATCTTGAAATTCTCGACGCGGTAGCCGATGGCGCGGGTGCGCGGCTCGTTCTCGCGGATCGATTGCAGCACCATGCCGAACGGCGATTGCGTAATGCGGCGCAGGATCAAGTACGAACCGGCGACCACCGCGAGCACGAACCAATGCATTGTGGTCGAAGTGAAGCGTGCGTCGTAAAGGAACGGGATCCGCAAATGCGGCCGGGTGAAGATCAGGCCGTTTTCGCCGCCAGTGACCGCCGTCCAAGTGAAGATAATGACGTAAAAGATCTGGCTGAAGATGAGCGTGGTGATGGCGAAATAGATGTCGCGCAAACGGGTGGAGAAGTAAGCGACGAACAGGGCGGCGCCGGCAGCGCCGGCAAGGCCGAACAGGATCGCAAGCCACAGGTTTGGTGGGCTGACGAGCAATAGGGCGCCGGCGGCGCCATACATGCCAAGCCCGAAAAAGGCCGAATGGCCGAACGAGACCATGCCGGTATAGCCGATCAAAAGATCGGACGACATCGCCAACAGGCCCCAGATCAGAATCTCGGTGGTTAGGCGGCGCCAGAATTCCGGCAGCACGAGCGGCGCCGCAATCAGCGCCGCCATCACCAGGGAAAAAACCATCCAGAACACGGCGGTGTGGCGCGACTGCGCCTTGTCGGCCGCAAGTTCCTGCAACGAGCTTGCTTTGTCGAGCGGTGCGGTGGTCATCGCGGCGTCGCTGCGAATAGGCCTGTGGGACGGAACAACAAAGTGAGAATCAGAATGACAAAAGACACGATCACGGCCCGCGACGGATCAAGCCAGATCGTCGTATAAGCTTCGATCAAGCTGATGAAGATCGCCGCGACAATAGAGCCGACGAAATTGCCCATGCCGCCGACCACGACGACGATGAAAGCCTTGAGCACCCAGTCGAGCCCCATGGTGTGGCTGACGCCGACCATCGGCGCGAATAACACGCCGCTGGCGGCGGCCATCGCCGCGCCGATGGCGAACACGCCGGTGTAGACGAGCGGCACCGGAATGCCCATCGCTTGCGCCATGACGCGATCTTGCGCCGTGGCTCTGATCCACACGCCGAATTTTCCGTGTTTGAGGAATAGCCAGAAGCCGCCGATGATCGCCGCCGAGAGCGCCGCAACAAGCAGGCGATACCAGGGATATTGCAGATAGAACAGCGTGAATTGACTGCCGATCGGCGCTGGAATTTTCCGCACCACCGGGCCGAATTGCCACAGCGCGTAATTCTGCAGCACGAGCGAGACGCCGAAGGTCGCGAGAATCGTATTGAGCGGATCGCGGCCGATCAGCGGCCGCAGCGCCACGATCTGCATCGCCGCGCCAAGAATGGCCACCACCAGCGCTGCTCCAATGAGTGCCAGCCAGAAGCTGCCGGTGCTTACGAACACCACGAAGCCGAGATAAGCGCCGAGCATGAATAATTCGCCGTGGGCGAAATTGACCACATCCATGATGCCGAAGATCAGCGTCAATCCCGAAGCGACCAGCGCCAGGATCATGCCGGTGACGACGCCATTGACGGTTTGGATGATCAGAAGATCGATGGGAATGTTATGGAAAAACTGTGCGATCGCGTCCATCGCTCACACCCCGAGATATTGCTTGATGATCGGATGATGCACGTCGATCTCGGCAGCCGCGCAGTGATGGCGCACGGCGCCCTTCTCCATGATGTAGACGCGCTGGCTGGCTGCAAGCGTCAACGGCACGTTCTGCTCGACCAAAAGAATGGCGACGCCCTCTTTGTGCAGCGCCTCGATGATGTTGCGGATCTGCGTCACCATGCGCGGCATCAAACCCTCGGTCGGCTCGTCGAGCAGGATGATCTTCGGCTCCAGCATCATCACGCGCGCGATCGCGAGCATTTGCTGTTCGCCGCCCGAGAGCGTGCCGCCCGCTTGCGTGCGCCGTTCCTTAAGCACCGGGAAATAAGTGAACGCCTTATCCAAAAGCATCGACCGCTTGTCCTCGGTCATGCCGTCGCGATCAAGCCCGGTGCGCAGATTTTCCATGACCGTGAGCAATCGGAAAATGCGGCGATCTTCCGGCACATAGCCGATGCCGCGCCGCGCCAATCGGTACGGCGGCACGCCGTTGACGGCAACGCCGTCAAAGCGCACCGTCCCCTGGCTCGGGCGAACGAGACCCATGATGGTTTTGAGCGTGGTGCTTTTGCCGACGCCATTGCGGCCAAGCAGACCGACCACTTCGCCGGGCGCCACATTCAGGGATACGCCGTGCAGAATATGGCTCTTGCCGTAATAGGTGTGCACGTCCTCGACATGGACGAGCGGCGCGGTGCGTTCGGCCAACGCGCTCATGTCTTAAGATACACCTCCAACACTTTCGCATTGTTTTGGATTTCCTCGGGCGTGCCTTCAGCGAGGATTGCGCCGTAATGCAGCACGGTAATGCGCTGGCACAACTCCATCACCACCTGCATGTCGTGCTCGACGATCAGGATCGTGAGATTTTTCGCGATCCGCCGCACCAGTTGTTTGGTGTCTTCGGTTTCGGCCTGGCTCATGCCCGCGGTCGGCTCATCGAGGCAAAGGAGTTTCGGCTCGGTGGCAAGCGCAATGCCGATTTCGAGCGTGCGCTGCTCGCCGTGCGACAGATTCGAGGCAATTTCTCGCGCCTTGCCGAGAAGACCAGCCGCTGCGAGCGCCTGTTCGGCTTTCTGATTGATGTCGGTAAGCCCATTGTGGTGCGAAACCATGTTCCATGAATGACGCCGCGATTGGGCCGCGATGCGCACGTTCTCGAACACCGTGGCGTTCGGCAAGATATTGGTGATCTGATACGAGCGCGCGATGCCCTTTTGCGAAATCGCATTACTGGGCAGGCCGGTAATATCCTCGCCGTTGAAGATGATGCGGCCGCCGCTCGGCCGCAATACGCCGGTCAGGCAGTTGAAGAATGTGCTTTTGCCGGCGCCGTTGGGGCCGATGATCGCCCGCACCTCATCTCGCCCAGCGTCGAAGTTCACCTGCGACAATGCCAAAAGCCCGCCGAAGCGAATCGATAGCGCCTCGGTCCTAAGAAGAGGCGCCGATCCGGCTCCCGGGCCGTTTTCGGGGGAGCGCGGCTCGGTCGACGGTTGCGCGCGCACTTAGGCTGATCCAATCAGATCGACACCGTCATTGCGAGCGGGTGGGTCCAACAGAAGCAAGCCAGGAATCGTTGCATTGAACCTGGATTGCTTCGTCGCACCCATTGGGCTCCTCGCAGTGACAGCGTTAATTCGATCTGATCAGAAACCTCTAGGCCGTGAAGTTGCAAGCCGGCGGCACCATTGTGTTGGCGCCGGGTACCGTCTCCTTGAGATGGTAGGTGCCGCCGCTGACCTCGAAGATGAACTCTTGCGGGAAGGCTTGGTGATCTTCCTTGCGCAGCGTCTTGTCGCCCTGCGGGAAATCCGGGCCGGCCTTCATCTCAAGGCCCTCAAGCGCTTCGATCAGCTTCATGGTGTCGTCACGGCCCTGGAAATTCGATTTCTGGATGCCGAGCTTCACCGCGTTGATCGACTCATAATTTGATTGCACGTATTTGTCCGGTAACGGACCTGATGGGTCGATCTTGGCAAGCCGCGCTTTGGCTTCGTTGAAGAACTCGTGGTGATAGGGCGTGTCCAGCGGCCCTTGGAACACCGGAATGTAGCGATTGATCGCAGTGAAGCCGTCGATCTTGTTACCGATTGCGATCAGATTGGTGGATTCGGAAATCGAGCCGTCGCCCGCCCAATGGTATTTTTTGGTCAGCCCAAGATCGTAGGCCTGGGTGGCGACAGTGACGCCGTCTTTGCCGAAGAAAATGCCGAACAAGCCGTCAAAGTCGCCCGAGATCTTCGACAGGAATGGCGTCATGTCAGGGGTGCCAAGCGGCACGCCGGTGGTGCCGACGATCTCGCCGCCGTTCTTTTTGATTTCGTTGGCATAGGCGTCGCGGGTCGATTGACCCCACGAATAGTCGAGATAGGCGATGTGCCATTTCTTGCCCATCTTGGTTAGCGTCGGCGCAAATGCGACCGCCTGGGCGGGAGCATAGTCGTAAGGCCGGAAGCTGTAACGATTGCACTTGCTGGTGGTGAGCGTGGTGTCAAGACAGACGCTGATCATGTTGACGATCTTGGCGTCCTCCCAAACCGGCATGCAGGCGAGACAGATGTTGGACAAGAACCCGCCGACGTGAACGTCGATGTTGTCCTCCTGCACCATCTTCGAGGTCTTTTGCCGCGCTACTGCTGGCGAGCTTTCGTCGTCCACCACCACGAGCTCGACCGGCCGGCCATTGATGCCGCCGGAATTGTTGATGCGATCGATCGCCATCTGCAGGCCAACCACGGCGGTTTTGCCGCCGGCGGCGCCCGGACCGGACAGGGGTTGCTCGGAACCGATCTTGTAGGGCTTGGCGGCGCCAAACGCGGAGCGCCACGGGGCGGGCACCAGCATCATGGCGCCGAGCGCGCCGCCGCCCCAACCGACGAGCCGCCGACGGGTAAGCTTGCCGCGATACCAAATGTCTTCCGCCCACCTCTCCTCTTTCCACTTCTCAGTCATTGGCTATTTCCTCTGTTCCGTCCTCTGGAATTCGACCGGTTCGTCCCTTGACGGGCTTTCGACGCGTTGATTTGGGTCATTAGCAAACGCGATATTGCCCGCCGTTTCAACCGGATTCGGCTGCGGCCGTGTGATTGGCAGGCGCATAAACGCGTGTAACATCGTCGCGCCGCAAGTGGTTTTTTGCGGCGCGGTTGATGCTAAAATGGGCGAAATCTAGTGACGGCAAACATGCAAGAACGGACATTGACGACGGCGCGGGCGGCAAAGCCCGAAGCGTTCTCGACCGGGCAAGCAGCGCGGCTGGCAATCCGGCGCAATCAGCACGACGGCCCGACATCGGGTCTCGCGCCCGGTTTCGTTCAGGCCAATCTCGCAATCCTGCCGCAAGCGCTCGCCCAGGACTTCCTGCAGTTTTGCCGGCTCAATCCGAAACCGTGTCCGTTGATCGGCGTTTCGGTCCCGGGCGATCCCAGCGTTCCGGCGCTCGGCGAGGATCTCGATATCCGCACCGACCTGCCGCGCTATCGCATCTGGCGCAACGGCGCGCTGGTCGAGGAACCAACCGATATTCGCAAATGGTGGCGGGATGATCTGGTCACGTTCGCGATCGGCTGTTCGTTCTCGTTCGAAGAGGCGCTGCTCGATGCTGGTATCGAACTGCGCCACATGACCTGCAACTGCACCGTGCCGATGTATCGCACCTCGGTCGAAACCGTCGCCGCGGGGCCGTTCCACGGCCCGCTTGTGGTTTCGATGCGGCCGATGAAGCCAGCCGACGCCATCCGCGCTATCCAGATCACGACACGCTTTCCTTCGGTGCATGGCGCGCCGGTGCATATCGGCAAGCCACAATCGATCGGGATTAAGGATCTGGCCCGGCCGGATTGGGGCGATGCGGTACCGGTGGGTAACGACGAGCTTCCGGTATTCTGGGCCTGCGGAGTGACGCCGCAGTCGGTGATTATGACGGTGCGGCCGGATTTCTGCATTACACATTATCCCAGCGCGATGCTGGTGACCGACCGGCGCAATATCGAATTTGCGATCATGTAAAAATGCGAATAGTGAGTGGCGAATAGGGGTTCTGCCCTCTCACACACTATTCGCCATTCGCTACTCGCCAAAATCAAATGCTCATTGATTTTCAGCAGCACTACACCCCGCCGGAATTGCTCAAAGGCCAGCCCGGTAAACTCACCGTCGATCTCGATCGCGACGGCAATCCGCATTATCTGCTCAACCCGCTGCTTGCCGATCTGCCTGCGCATGTGCGCATGATGGACACAAGCGGCATTGATGCCGGCGTGCTCAGTTGCGGCTCAGGCTTCGATCAGCCTGACATCGCGATCTGCTGCCTGATCAACGATCGCCTGCGCGAAGCTGAGAACGCGCATCCAGGTCGTTTCATCGGTTTGGCCCATGTTCCGGCGCTCGAGGCTGCGGAGGCCACCGCCGAACTAAAACGCTGCGCCGTCGAGCTCGGATTTCCGGGTGCCGTGATCGCCTCGGAGTTGCAGGACCTGCCGCTCGATGCCGAGGAGTTACGGCCGTTCTGGAAAGCCTGCGCCGATTTGAATCTTTACATTTTTATTCATCCTTTGCCGCGCGTCATCCGCTGGGCGCGTATGGATGCTGACGATCTTGGCCGCATGTTCGGCTGGGAATTTTCGCTGATGACGGCGGCCGTGCGGCTCATCAATTCCCGCTTGCTCGACGATCTGCCGAGCTTAAAGATTCAATTTTCGCATTTTGCCGGCGGCATCGGCCGCTATCGCGGCCGTATCCTCGGTTTTCAAGCGCGCGAGGAATTTGGCACTGCACAGATCCCGCGCCACAGCCGCCGGCCACGTCGACCATTCGACCACTATCTCGATCATTCCCTGTATTACGACATTGCCGGCTGGGCCGGTCCGGACCGCGCCGCTGAACTCGGCGAACACTGGGTGCGCTTCGGCTTGCAGGAACTTCCGCTGTCCCAGCTCGTGTTCGCCAGCGATTATCCGCAAGCCGTGCGCGAGCCGAGCAAGGTCGCGGCCTATGTCGAGGCCGTACGCGGGCTCGGTGAAGGCGGCCGCGCCATCGCCGCTGGCGCCAATGCCGAGAAACTCATTCCCGATCTCAAACGCCGCCTCGCCGGTCGCGCGGCTGCAACTAAGGTGCCGGCATGAACGACAAGCCGACAGCAGCCGAGACGGCGGCATTCGATCCGGCGCGTGCGGGGTGGAAAATCATCAAGCAAGCGGGCTTTGGCGACCTGGCCGGCCCGATTTGGCGACACGGCGATGCCCGGTTCGGCTTCCTGGTCGCGCCCAAGCATCTGAACTTCAACAATATCGTGCATGGCGGCATGCTCACCACGCTCGCCGATCAGGCCATGGGCATGACCGCGCTGCGCGCCACCGGTAACAAGCCGCATGCCACGATCGAACTGAATATGCAGTTCGTCGGCGCGGTGCGTCTTGGCGAGTTCGTCGAAGCGCATTGTGAAGTCGTGCGGCTTACGCGCGCCATCACCTTCATGCAATGCCGGCTCGTCGTCGACACGCGCGTGGTCGCTAATGCCACCGGCCTCTGGAAGATCCGCGGTGAATCATAGGTGACCCCCGCCTTGATCGTCCCCCTTTCAGGGGGAGGAAACGGATAGCGATTTTTATCTCTCCCCCAGCAAGGGGGAGGGTTTGGTGGGGTCACGATTTCTGTCGAAACCTTTCCAGCGTTCCGCCCTTCATCACCGAGCCGGGCAACGGATGGCCGACGATGTCTTCGGCAAGCCGTGCGCATTCGATCAAGGCGTCGAGATCGATACCGGTTTCGATGCTGAACTCGTCACAAAGAAAGACGAGATCTTCGGTACAGACATTGCCGGCAGCGCCTTGATGGCCGGCGAACGGGCAGCCGCCGAGACCGGCGACTGACGAGTCAAACCGCGTCACGCCCATTTCCAGCCCGGCATAGGCATTGGCGATCGCCATGCCGCGGGTGTCATGCAGATGCAGTGCGATGTCGAGATCTGGCCAGCACTCACGCAAAGCACCGACAGCGCGCTTGATGGTAAGCGGCGTCGCCCACGCCATCGTATCGGCGAGCGTACAATATTTGAGCGTAACGCCATGTTCCTGCGCCACGTCGAGGATTTGCTGGACTAGTGCGACAATACGCGAAGCCGGAACGTCGCCTTCGAAATTGCAGCCGAACGCCGCCATGATGCTGCCGCGCTCGACCGCAACGCCCGCGGCTTTGTAGCGCTTGACGATCGCATGCTGCGCGGCGAGCTGCTGCGCCGCATTGCGGTTCTGGTTGCGTAGCGAGAATTTTTCCGACGCCGAAAGCTGAATCGTGCCGGCATTGCTCAAGCGGTCCGAAAATTTCAGTGCGCGCTCGAAACCTTTTTCGTTGAGCCAGAGCGCGGTGTAGGCAACACCGTCGCGCGGCGTGATCCCGCGCACTACGTCCTCGGCGTCCGCCATGCCCGGCACTGCTTTGGGATTGACGAAAGAGACGATTTGAATGTGGTCGAGGCCGGTCTGCGACAAAGCGTCGATTAGCGCGATTTTGCGCGCGGTCGCAATCGGCCCTTTCTCGATCTGAAAGCCTTCGCGCGGGCCTTCCTCGGTAATGTGAACGGCGCGGGGCAAATCACTCATTGCGAGTCGCTCATTGCAGGTTGCTCACGTTCTTCGACTTTTCCTTCACCGCAACGACGCCGCGATCGGCGAGCGCCGCGATTTCGTCTGCGGCAAGCCCGAGTTCGGCGAGGATTTCGGCCGTGTGCTCGCCGATCGCCGGCGCCTGTCGGCGCAGCGCGAAATCGTACGCGCCGATTTCGATCGGCAATCGCGGCAGCTTGGCGCGGAGGCCGCCCGCAAATTCGATCTCGAGCATGCGGTCATTGGCATTGAGCTGCGGATCGTCGAACAGATCGCCGGGCCTCGCCACCGGCGCGAACGGAATATCGATGCGGTCGAACAGTTCTGCAAGCTCGGCCGCTCTATGTCGCGCGATGATCGCGGCGACGATCGGACGCAGCGTCGCGCGCGCCCGCACGCGGTCCTCGTTGGTCCGGTAAGCCGGATCCTCCAACAGATCGCCGCGATCGAATCGTTGGCAAAACCGCTGCCATTGCCCGTTGCTTGTCAAGCCGACAAAAATCTGTTCATCGTCCGCAGTGGTGAACGGCTCATAGATGGCCCAGGCGCCTTCGCGCGCCGGCATCGGCGGCAGCGGTCGGCCGGTCACCACTTCGCCGGCCATGTGCTGCATCATCAGAAACGCCGTCGATTCGAACAAAGCGGATTTGACCATTTGGCCGCGTCCGGTGCGCTGGCGTTCGCGAAGCGCCGCCTGAACGCCGATCACCGCGAACATGCCGCCCATGATGTCAACCACCGACGATCCGGCGCGCAGCGGCTGCCCTGGCGGGCCGGTCATGTAAGCAAGCCCGGCCATGAACTGCACCACTTCGTCGAGCGCCGGGCGATGCTCGTAAGGTCCGCTAAGGAAGCCCTTCAGCGCGCAATAGATCAATCGCGGATTTCTTTGCGACAAATCATCGTAGCCGCAGCCAAGGCGCTCCATCGTGCCCGGTGCAAAATTTTCTAGAACGACGTCGGCCTTTGCCGCGAGCCGGTAGAGCAGGGCGCGTCCCTCTTCGTTTTTCAGATCGACGGCGAAACTGCGCTTGTTGCGATTGAAGGTGGCAAAGAAGCCGGCGGCGAAACCGATTCGGCGGCGCGTCGGGTCACCATTCGGCGGTTCGATCTTGATCACGTCAGCGCCGAGATCGGCGAGGATCAAGCCCGCGCTTGGTCCCATAATGGTGTGACAGAATTCGAGCACACGAATGCCGGCGAGAGGCAGTGTGTCGGTCGTGGTGCTTTCCTGCAGCATCATTCGATCTGGTCGATGCCGGACATCCGATCATATAAGCTTACGCGAGCTGCAATCGATGATGTGCGGTTTCGGCTACGTCGCTCTGGAGGTCCTGGACCGACGGACCCGCGCGCGACGTTAGGCAGACTAAACCAACGCGGTTGCTCTAGGCGTTTTTGGCCCGCGCCTCTTGGATCGTGCGCCACAGCCGCTCGGGCGTTGCCGGCAAATCGATATGCCGGACGCCGAGCACCGAGAGGGCATCAATGAGTGCATTCGTCACCGCCGGCAGCGCGCCGACCGAACCGGCTTCGCCGGCGCCCTTGATGCCGAGCGGATTGGTCTTGGTCGGCACCGGATTGCTTTCGACATGGAAGCCGATGAGGTCGGAAGCGCGCGGCATGGCGTAATCCATGAACGAGCCGGTCAGGATCTGGCCTTGCTCGTCGAATTTGATGTCTTCCATCAGCACCTGGCCCACGCCCATGGCGATGCCGCCATCGACCTGGCCGTGCAACAACAACGGATTGACCACGGTGCCGACGTCGTCGACCACGTTGTAATCGACGATCTCGACTTCGCCGGTCTCTTCGTCGATTTCCAGTTCGCAGACATGCACGCCGTTGGGGTAGCTGGCGACGTGGCCGGTATAGATCGCCTTCTCGATCAAGCCAGGCTCGAAGCCTTGCGGCAAATTCTTCGGCTCGAGCGAAGCCTTGGCGACTTCCTTGATGGTCAGCGTCTGATTGGTCTTCTGGCTCGAAAACACCCCATCGGCGAATTTGATGTCGGCGATGTCGATCTTGAGCATGTGGGCGGCGATCGCCTTGGCTTTGGCCTCGACCTTGTCGGCGGCAAGCGAGAAGGCGGAGCCGGAAAACGCCGCCGAGCGCGAGCCGCCGGTGCCTTCGGCAAAAAACACCTGATCGGTGTCGCCCTGGATATAGGTCACTTCGTTGGGATGGAGGCCAAGCCGATCGCAAACAATCTGCTTGAACGCGGTCTCGTGGCCTTGGCCCTGATTGATGCTGCCAGAAAACATCGAAACCGAGCCGGTGCGGTCGAAGCGGATCTCGGCGCCTTCGAGGCCGGCCGGCGCCGAGCGTTCGATCGTGTTGGAAAAACCCAGCCCGCGCAGCTTGCCGTTCTCGCGCGCACGGGCGCGGCGCGCCTCGAAGTCTTTGCGATCGGCGGCTGCGAGCGCGAGGTCCATGTTCTTTTCGAATTCGCCGCAGTCGTAAGTGAAAGTCACGCTGGTTTTGAACGGCATTGCGCTCGGCGGGATGGTGTTGCGCCGGCGCAGCTCCGCCGGATCGATGCCGAGCTCGTCGGCGGCGAGATCGACCATGCGCTCGATCACGTAGCCCGATTCCGGGCGGCCATTGCCGCGATAGGGTCGCACCGGCTGGGTGTGCGTGAAGACGGCAGTGGCCTCGATGTGCGACGCCGGCGTGCGATAAACGCCGGCGAGCGTGCCGAGATTGCCGGTGAACGCCGGCATGCCGGTCTGCATATAGGCGCCGATCGCGGCGGTGACCCTGGCGCGGAAACCGAGGAAATTGCCGTCCTTGTCGAGCGCGAGCTCTGCTTCCGTCACGTTGTCGCGGCCTTGCGCGTCGCACAGAAACGATTCCGAGCGCGTCGCCACCCATTTCACCGTACGGCCGGTGAGCTTGGCCGCGCACAGCGCCAGCGCCACTTCGTTATAGACGGCCGACTTCATGCCGAAGCTGCCGCCGATATCGCCGCAGACGACGCGGATCTTGCTGTCCGGGACTTTCAGAACGAATTGCGACAATTCCGTCTGAAACACGTTAGTCCGCTGCAGGGTCGTATAGATCGTGTAACGGCCCTCGATCGGCTCGAACATGCCGATGCAGCCGCGCGGCTCCATGGTCGCCGCGGTGACACGGTTGATGACGAAGCGGTCCTTGACGACATGCGCGGCGCGCGCGAACGCGGCGTCGGTCGCTTCCTTGTTGCCGTCGATATGAACGAAACCGATATTGTTTTCGCAATCGTCCCAGACGAGCGGCGCGCCGGGTTTCGTCGCCTCGGCGGTCGAAGCGATGGCCGGCAATGGCTCGTAATCGACTTCGATCAGTTCGGTGGCGTCGATCGCCTGGTGGTAATTTTCGGCAACGACAAAGGCGACATAGTCGCCAATCATCCGCACCCGATCCTCGACCAAAGCCGGATAGCGCGGCCGATAGCCGGGCGCGCCGTCCCGGCGTTTAAGCCCGCCGGGCACCGGCAGATCGCCGAAACCGGCCGCCTTGTAATCCGCGGCCGTGAGCACCGCGAGCACGCCGGGTGCGGCCTTGGCCTTCGACGTGTCAATCGAACGGATGCGCGCATGGGCGTGCGGCGAGCGCAGCACGTAACCAAAGGCCATGCCGGGAAACACCATGTCGGCGACATAACGGCCGTGGCCCTTGACCAGTCTGGGGTCTTCAAAACGCGCAACGGCCTGGCCTATCGCAAATTCACCCATCAGAATTCACCCATCACATAGCTTGCGCATAACAACGTGTTGGACTGCGATTTCTAGAAATATGCCCGCTGTGAACGGCGCATTGGCAGGGAACAAATGGTCTTACAACGCCGCCGCAGGGGCTTCAATCGGGCGCGGTGCAGGGTTACGTTAGCGCCGTGACACACACCTCCACACAAAGCCCGGGCGAATCGGCGGTGCTGACCTTCGAAGTGGCATTGCACGCTCGCGCCCAAGCTATGGCCGATGCCTGCACCCGCTGCGGCAAATGCGTCGAGGTTTGCCCGGTCACCGCGCCCGGCGGACTCACGGCCGAGGAGCTGGAAGGTCCTGCCGCGATCATCGGCGGCGTCGTCGACATCGTGCGCACCGGCAACGGCAATGATGCGGCACGCAAATGGGCCAACGCCTGCATTCTCTCCGGCGAATGCATCAAAGCCTGCGATTATGGAGTCAATCCGCGTTTTCTTTTGCACATGGCGCGGGTGAATTTGGCGCGCGCCGCCGACCCGGCGGCGCAACGCAAGAACGGCGTCGACGGCTTCCGCAAAGTCGCGCGCGAGGTCACGCAGCTGTCGCGCATTCAGCTCGATGACGCGCTGCTTGAGCGGCTAGGGCAGGGCGGCAAACGGACGAACGCCGCGCAAGAGACCAGGCGCGAACCGCCGGATTTCGTTTTCTACACCGGCTGCAATGTGCTCAAGACGCCGCACATTGCGCTGCTTGCGCTCGACATCATGGACGCGCTGGGCGTCACTTACGAAGTCATGGGTGGGCCGACGCATTGCTGCGGCATCGTGCAGATGCGCGCCGGCGATGTCGGCACATCCGGTCGCGTCGCCGAAGGCACGCTGGACAAGCTTTCGCACAGCAAGACCGGGCAGGTCCTCTCATGGTGTCCGTCCTGCCAGGTGCAGTTCGCTGAGACAACGCTGCCGACCATCGAGAAAACCCGCGGCGCTAGGCCGTTCGAAATGACGCCGTTTACGCTGTTCATCCGCAAGAATCTCGATCGCCTGCGTCCGCTTCTTCGCGAGCACGTGCCGATGCGGATCGCGCTGCATCGTCACCCCGGCATCGCCGGCGTCGTCGAGGCAGCGCAAGACATTTTGCGAGCCGTGCCCGGCATCGAGATCGTCGATCTGCACCAGCCGGCGGTCGGATTGCAGGCCAACAGCATCCGCGTGCTGCCGGTCTATCGCCGCCAATTGCAGGAGCGGGAATTGGCAGCTGCTGCGGCGGCGAGCGTCGATGCGCTGGTCGCGGTCTATCATTCCGACCATCGCGAATTATGCGCGCATGAGCGCGACTGGCCGTTTCGCATCATGAACCTGTACGAGATCGTCGGCTTGAGCATGGGGCTGCATCGCGACGATCATTTCAAGCGGCTGAAAATGATGCAGGACGCCGACGCGATCCTCGCCGACTGCCGCGATCTCGTCGAAGCGCACGGCCTTGATGTCGACGCGACGCGCGCGGCGATTGTGGCGATGCTCGACGAGCAGCCGGCGCCATTACGAGGCGCGAAATAGACGCGGGCGCTTTCCAGCAACCGTCAGACGTTTCGACAAAAATTATCGCTATTACTTCTGAACCGATTCATACAGTCGGTTTCTTTGGCATCGAGGTGAGATGAGAAGGAGTTCGTACATGACGAGCGCGCTCATTACCGGAGGTACAAGCGGCATAGGTCGCGCCGTAGCCAACAAACTGGCCAAGTTGGGCGTCCATGTATTGGTCGTAGGCCGGAATGCGGAACGCGGCGAAAAGACGATTTCCGAAATACGCTCGGCGGGCGGGCATGCGGATTTTATTGCGTCCGATCTTCGTGATGCCGCGAGCGCGCGCGAGGTCGCGCGGCGCGCGATCGAGCTTGGCGAGGGCCACGTCGATATCCTGATCAACAATGCGGGGATTTACCCGTTTGGCCTCACCCATGAAACAAGCGAGGAGTCATTCGACAAAGTCTACTCGCTCAACGTAAAAGTCCCATATTTCCTCGTTGCCGAACTTGCACCATTGATGGCGAAGAGGGGCAAAGGTGCGATCGTCAATCTCTCAACTATGGTTGCGGATTACGGGGCGGCCGGAATGAGCGTCTATGGATCGAGCAAAGCTGCGATCAATCTCCTGACAAAAACCTGGGCGGCGGAATATGGCCCGAGCGGCGTGCGCGTCAACGCGGTAAGCCCTGGGCCGACGCGTACCGAAGGCACGGGGTCTTTCGGCGAAGGTCTCGAGCAACTGGCCAGCCAGGCGCCGGCGGGGCGCCCAGCCACGCCCGACGAAATTGCCGAAGCCATTGTTTTTCTCGCGACGGACCGCGCCAGTTTCATCCAAGGCGCCAAACTCGCTGTCGATGGGGGTAGAACCGCGGTTTAGCAGCGCCGCTCCCGATTGATGATCTCACCCTGGTGCGGAGCGACGCGTATCGTCAGCGTTCAAGGTAGGCGGCGGTCGCCATGCCGCCCGCGGTGCACACCCCGACAACGGCGCGATGGGCGTCGCGCCGGCCGAGCTCCATGAGCGTCTGGCCGAGATAGCGGATGCCAGACATGCCGTAGGGATGCCCAAGCGCGATGGCGCCGCCAATGACATTGGTGGTTTCCCATGGCGTTTCCAGCTGCGCCTGGTTGTAGAGCGTCGTCACCGCATAGGCCTCGTGCAATTCCCACAAATCGACGTCGCTGTTGTTGAGCTGGTGATACTTCATCAGTTTGCGGATCGCCGGTGTGATCGCGATGCTCATTTCCTCAGGCGCGACGGCGGCAAGGTGCGTGCCGCGAAACAGGCCCAGAATTGGCAAGCCGCGTCGCGCGGCGAGATCAGCCTCAATCATGACGACGGCGGCGGCGCCATCGGACAATTGCGAGGCATTGCCGGCCGTGGTCGTGCCGCCGGGATAAACGGGTTTGAGCGCCGCTAGCCCGGCGAGCGTGGTGTCGGGCCGTGGGCCTTCGTCGCGGTCGAGCGTGACCTCTTGTGTGTGGCTCTGCTTCGTTGCCTTGTCGATCACCTTCATCGTGGTCTTAAACGGCACGATCTCGGCGGCAAATTTTCCCGCCGCGGTCGCGGCGGCGACCCGCTTCTGGCTCTCGACGACATAAGCGTCGAGAGCCTCGCGGGTGATGTTGTATTTCTTGGCGACGAAATCAGCGGTCTGGTTCATCGTCCACCACACCGCCGGCATGCGCTTTTCCAGCGGCTCGTAGACAAAGCCGTTCAGATTGAGATTGAACTGCACCAGGCTGATGCTTTCGACGCCGCCGGCTATGACGATGCTGGCCTCGCCGCAGGCGATGCGATTGGCGGCGATCGAGGCGGCGGTCAGGCCCGAGCCGCAATAGCGATTGATCGTGACGCCTGGCACCGCGATGCCGAAGCCGGCCTCGAGCGCCGCATTGCGGGCAATGTTGTGGCCAGTTGCCCCTTCCGGCAGGCCGCAGCCGAGAACAACATCTTCGACTTCTTTAGCTTCGATGCCGGCACGCGCAACGACGTTTCGCAATACGTGTGCGGCCATGGGGATGCCGTGGGTCTGGTTGAGCGCGCCGCGGCCCGCCTTGGCGATGCCGGTCCGGCAATATGCAACAACAGCGACGTCTTTCATGGGAGTTCCTTGATTGTGGGTGCCGCGGGCGGATCGCGCGAATTAATTGTATTTCGTCATTGCGAGCAAAGCTTCGTCGCTTGCGCTCCTCGCAATGACGATAGCGCGGAAAAAACGCTGTGAGAATGCGATTCCATTTTCACCTCTGCCCAGTGGGGAGAGGTCGAGCGAACGCAGTGAGCGAGGGTGAGGGCGATCGGAACTTGAATTTATAACTCAGCACGCCTCTCCCAACCCTCTCCCCATCGGGGAGAGGGAGATGAAGCTCGGCCGTTCAATCCAGCGGCTCGACCCTCACCAAAGCGTGAGCGTGGTTGGAGCCGACCCAGAATGACACCGGCGTCGTCGAATTATCGACGAAGAGAGTCCGCATGTTGGTCTCGGACGGCATCAGATATTGCTCCGTTGCTCCGGTCTTCGGATCCATGCGCACGACGCGGTCGGTCGCCATTGTTGAGGCCCAGATATCGCCGTTCTTGTCGATGTTAGCCCGGTACGGGAACGTGTAGGGCGGCAGCGGATATTCGGTGAACTTCTCCGTCTTGGTGTCGAACATCGCGACCTTGTTGCCGCGATATTCAGTCACCACGATGCGGTCCTGATCGTCGATCTCCATCCGGCGCGCACGAGCATTCGGCGTCGGCAGCGGGAACCATTTCACCGCACGGGTCTTCGCGTCGATGGTGCCGAGATAACCTTCGGAGAACTCGGCCATCCACAAATTATTTTTGGAGTCCGATATCACCTGATACATGCTGTAGTGATGGCCCGCCGGCAATTCGCTCGTCGGATGGAATTTTTCCCAGGTGTTGCTGGCAAGATCGAGCCGGAAAATGTCCTGCGTCCCGACGCTCTTGGTCCAGACCTTGCCGTCGACGTCGTGGCGCAGTCCAACGAAATTTAATTGCACGCGGTTGTCGTTCCACTCCGCGGCCAGCGGATAGAATTTGGTCTCGCCGGTCTTTGGATCGATTGTGCCGAGCGCGCCCTGGTACATGGTATCGAACCAGAGCTTGCCGTTGCGGTCGAACTCAAGCGAGAGATTTCCTTCCGGCGCAGTGGGCTTGAATTTCTTGGTCGGATATTCGGTGAGGTTGAGCGTCTTTGGATCAAACTTGGAGATGAACAGCTCGCCGAAATCCGAGTACCAGACGTTGCCGTCCTTATCGAGCACGACGTCATGAGGCTCGGTGGTCGGTCGAACCACGTCGTATTCGGTGACGATCACGTGGGTCGAGTGGCCGGTCGGGCGCGGCAAGGTCTTGAGCGCATATTGCCAATGGTCGGTCGCGCTCAAATTGATGGTCGCAAGATATTCGGCCATCTTCCGGTAGTCTTCCGGCTTCCCGGCGCGGTCCGGATCGAGCATCGGCTGCGGCTTTATCGGCTGGCTCACCGCCCCATAGCCCTTCATCCGACTGATGACTTGCATCCATTCATTGACGTCATGCGTCGAGCGCACGATGCGCTCGAGCGTGTGGCAGCCCATGCAGTCGAGCAGCGTCGCTTTTTGCTCTTCTGTGCCCGGGATGCTCATCATCCATTCGGCATTGCTGAGCTGGTTCGCGAGGTTATGGGTTTTGTCGAGCTTGAGATCGAGATTGGTCGTGCGCTCGGCGGCCACGTTGGCGCTTGCAGGCGTGGCAAGGTCGTAGCCGACCGCGCGGATGACGATGGTGTAGTGACCCGGCTCAAGCCGGTTTTCGGGAAAGGCGTAGAGGCCGGCGGTGTCCGTCGTCACGCTCGTCGACACGATGGATCCATCCTTGCGCGCCGTGACGACGACGCCTTCCATGGCGCCCTCGGCATCGGACGTGACTTGGCCGGTCAGCGCGGCGGCCGGTGCGCGCTCGTCAGCAAACACGGCGGTCGAGGCAAGTGAAAGCCCGAGTGCGGTCGTCACGCACAGGATGTGGATGGATTTCATGGAAGGCTCCCTCGAAACGAAATTGTTTTTTATAGGCGGCACACGCAATCCCACCGCATCGCTCCCACCGCATCGCAAAACCAATGCGCTCAGCGGTTGCAAAGTCATCTTGCGCTGCTTCCGACTGCCCGACAAGCGCAGCGGGCGCATACGGCCCATGCCCCTGAATTCGCAGTGTTGCACCGCGATGATGCGGATGTGGCGGCGGCTTCGCCGTCGTAGTCACCGGACCGCCCCCGATATCGCATGGGTTGCAAGTCGGACGGGAACACTCGGTTTAGGTCGCTCGCGAAAAGACTTGTATCGGCAAGGACACGATTTATCCTTCTGCCTGACTGAGACCCGCGAGAAGCAACGCGGGACAATCCTTGGGGGGACACATGACTTCAATAGCCGCTTACGGCACACTTTCAGCGGAGGATCATAGCCGGCAGCTGCGCAAGGCGGTGATTGCCGCCACGGTCGGCACCACCATCGAATGGTATGATTTCTTCCTCTATGGGACCGCTGCGGGATTGGTCTTCGGCAAGCTCTATTTCCCGAATTCTGACCCGACCACCGCCACGCTGTTGGCTTTCAGCACCTACTTCGTCGGTTTCGCGGCGCGGCCGATCGGCGCCGCGATCTTCGGTCATTACGGCGACCGCATCGGACGTAAGGCGACGCTGATTGCGACGCTGATGCTGATGGGCATCGCCACCTTCTTGATCGCTTTCGTGCCCACTTACGACTCGATCGGAATCTGGGGCGGCATCATCCTCACTGTGCTGCGTGCGATTCAGGGCATCGGGGTCGGCGGCGAATGGGGCGGTTCGGTTTTGTTGTCGATGGAATGGACGCGAGAGGGCCAGCACAACCGCGGCTTCCTCGCCTCGTGGCCGCAATGGGGTGTGCCCGCGGGCCTGTTCCTCTCGACCGTCGTCATGCTTGGCGCCACCGCCTGGTCGGGCGACCAATTCCTCACTTGGGGTTGGCGCGTGCCGTTCGCCTTAAGCGTCATCCTGATCGGGATTGGTCTGTGGATTCGGCTCGGCATCCTCGAGACGCCGGTGTTTCAGAAGCTCCTGAACGAGAACAAGGTTGAGCGCGCGCCTATTGTCGAGGTTCTCAAGAAGCAACCGAAGGAGGTCTGCCTCTCCGCATTGCTGCGCATGGGCCAGCAGTCACCGTTCTATATCTTCACCGCTTTCGTGTTCGCCTATGGCGTCGGCACGCTGCACATGTCGCGCGATTTCATCCTCACTGCCGTGATGGTGGCGTCGTGTGTTTCGTTCGTCTCGGTTCCGCTGTTCGGCCACGTGTCCGACCGCATCGGCCGGAAGAAGATGTACTTGATCGGCACCGTGGCCTGCGGCCTGTTCGCGTTCCTTTATTTCGCCATGCTGGATACCGCTGTTCCGTGGTTGGTGTTCCTGGCCATCGTGTTGTCGCTTATTCCGCACGACATGATGTACGGCCCGCAGGCGGCGCTGATCGCTGAAGCGTTTACGCCGCGACTTCGATATAGCGGCTCATCGCTCGGCTATCAGTTTGCCTCGGTGATTGCCGGCGGGCCGGCGCCGCTGATCGCCACCGCGCTGTTCGCGAGCTACCACAGCAGCTATGCCATCGCCGTCTATCTCGCGATATGCGCTGTGATCAGCTTTGTTTCGACGGTGTATATGCCGGACTACACCGGCAAGGATGTCGCCGCCGAATACGACGTCTGAGCGTCGCCGCTGATTTGTCAGGACATGGGCGGAGCGCACACAGGCGCTCCGCCCATTCTTTCTTTTGAGCGGTTTCACGTTGTCGCGACCTGGAACTTCGGCCTTCGTTCAACGGTTGGGCTGGCGATGACCAGCGCCTGGCGCCTGATCAAGACGACGATCGAAAAGTGGATCGCGCACAATGATGCGCGGCAGGGCGCGGCGCTCGCCTATTATTCGGTGTTTTCCATCGGCCCGCTGATGGTGATCGCCGTCGGAGTTGCCGGACTTGCCTTCGGCCAAGAGGCGTCGCGTGGCGAAGTCCAGGGCCAGCTTTCTGGAATGGTCGGCCAATCCGTGGCGAATGCGATCGACAGCATGCTCGCCAGCGCCAACAGGCCGCAGCAGGGATTGCTCGCCACCGCGATCGGCACTGCCGTGCTCTTATTCTCCGCGCTCGGCGTCGTCGTTCAGCTCAAGGACGCTTTCAATACCGTGTGGGAAGTCGACGAGAGAAACATCAGCGGCGTGTGGCAATTCGTCCGCACCTATCTCGTTTCGCTGGCGGCGGTGATCGGCGTCGGCTTCCTGCTCTTGATTTCGCTGGCGTTCACAACCGGATTATCGGCTGCCGGACAGTATCTGGGCGCTCAAATGCCGCAGACGGTGCTGCAAGCTGCAGGCTCGCTCATTTCCTTTGCCGCGATTACTGCAATGTTTGCCGTTATGTTCAAGCTGCTGCCCGACACCGAAGTTGAATGGCGCGACGTTTGGCTCGGAGCGGCGATCACCGCAGCGCTGTTCGAGCTTGGCAAATTATTAATCGGCATCTATGTCGGAAAGCTCGCGCTGGCTTCGACCTACGGCGCGGCCGCCTCGCTCGTCATTTTGTTGATCTGGGTCTATTACTCGTCGCAGATCGTGTTGTTGGGCGCCGAGTTCACGCATTGCTATGCAAGCCGGCAATCGCAGACGTGAGGCCGCGCTACAGACAATATCCAAATCTGCAGCACAGGCGTCACACCGAAGCAAACTCCGCTCATTCCCGCGGAAGCAGGAACCAGACCAAAATGTTTCCCTGGTCACTGGGTTCCCGACCGAGCGGTTGAACCAACGGCTTAATCCAATTGGATATTGGCGTCCTTGATCATCCTTCCCCACTCCGCGAGCTGCGCCTTGACGAAATCGCCCAGCTCTTCGGGGGTTGAGGAGAAACCTTCGAAACCGACATTCTTGAACTTGGCCTGGGTTTCCGGGTTATCGATGATTTTGCGTAATGCCTGGTTGAGCTTCATTACGGTTTGCGGCGGCGTGCCGGCGGGCGCGACTATGCCCGCCCAGGTGTCGAGATTGAAACCTTTGATGCCGGCTTCATCCATGGTGGGCAAGTCGGGATACAGTGTGCTGCGCCGGATGCGCGACACCGCGATCGGCCGCAGCGTACCGGCGTTAACATGTGGCATCGCGGTCGTGAAATCGGCGAGCATCATTGACACGCGACCACCCATGATGTCCTCGAGCGCCGGCGGCGTGCTTTTGTAGGGCACGTGCAGCACGCTGATTCCGGCGGCATGTTTGATCGTCTCGACCGCAACGACTCCGGCCGTGTTGCCGCTGGCGAATGTCAATTTGCCGGGATTGGCCTTGGCATAATCGATCATTTCCTGGACCGAATGAATCGGCAGTTTTGGATCGACGACCAGCATCAGCGTAAAACTGCCAACCCGCGTGATCGGCACGAAATCCTTCACCGGGTCGTAATTGACGTCCTTGTGCAGATAGGGATCGGCGGACAGCGGCGAATTGGTCGCCATCATAAGCGTATAGCCGTCGGCCGGCTGGTGGTGGACGTAGAGCGCGGCAAGCGCGCCGTCTGCTCCGGGACGATCCTCGACGATCACGGGCTGGCCGAGTGCGGGACCGAGTTGATCGGCCATGATCCGACAAAGCGTATCGCTGGCGCTGCCAGGGCCGAAAACCGAAATCATTGTGATCGGGCGCGAAGGATAGTCGCCGGCGTAAAGCGTGGCGCTGAACAAAGTGACTGCGGCAACGGCAACGACAAGAAACTTTCTCATGTTTGTTCCTCCCGGCCTGCGCGGTCGCGCTGTTTTAGATTAGCAGATTGTCTGTGCAATGGGCGTGGGTTTAGGCGCGTCGTGACGTCTCAGTGCGCGTGCGCCATTTTACGGAAAATAATCAGATGGTCGCGTGGCAACATGCGGCTTAAGAACAGCCGGCTTAAGGCAGCGCGACCATTCCGCTCCAGAATTGTCGGAAAGCGCCGACTTCGACGTCGTATTTGCGTGCAAAAGCGAGCGTGCCGTCGGTTGCGATCCGAAACACGGTTATACCCGCCGGCACGCTGGTGCCGTCGCTGCGCAGCATCGGCATGATGCTGGCAACAATGAGAAGGCGACAGCTCGCGTCAATGCCGAAGGTGCGCAGCTGCACGCCGCGCCCGTCGATGTGCTGGGTTGGTTTTGGCTCGCCGGTATTCTGATCGATCGCATAGACGACGAGGTTGTCTTCGCCGCCAGCAGACGCTTCTCTGGCGCCATCTCTGGCGGGAGAGGTGCGGTTCGTCAGATAAACAAATTTGCCGTTGGGATGCACGTGAATGGGCCCGGCGCCCTGGCTTGCTGTGGTCTTCGGATTTGACAAAGTCTCCTTGACGAAGAGGGGCTCACTCGCAAGTCCGCTCGCCTCGCTGAGCTCGTAGACATAGAGCTTGTTCTGCCGCTCGATCGAGACAAAAGCCCATGGCTTGCTCGGATGAAAATCGAGATGGCGCGGGCCAAAACCGAAACCTTTGCCGGGCGCGATCGACGCCAGGTTTTTCAACGCGCCATTGTCGAATGTGAATGTCTTGATCGCGCCGGGGTCTTCGGGTTTCTGTGGCGTGGAATTGTTGCCGCGCGTCACCAATATCACGCAACGGTTCGACGGCGTCGCCAGGATCTGATGTGCGTAGATGCCGGTATCGAGATCAGGCCGCTGGGTAATCGGCGCGCCGATCGTGCCGTCGCTTTTGAGGCGGTGCACGGTCAGGCCGCTCGGATGGTTGTAAGCCGTCAGCAAATAAGTGCCGCTCCGATCGAGGCTGGCATGAATCGGCCGCGACGGCAGCGCCGCGGGTTCGCCGTGCGGGCGAAGTACGCCTGTTGCCGCGTCGATCGCGAACGCATTGGCGAAATGCTTATCGCCTGGAATACCGGGGCCGCCATTACTGGAGACGACGCAGAGATAGGGCCGCGCCGGATGCGGCCAAGCATATTGGATGTCGGCGGGAAGCTTGATGGCGTCGCGTTCATGCAGCTGCGCACCCTCGACATCGACATCGAAAACCTTCAACAGCGGTCCGATGCTGGCGTAATAAGCCGTCTGCGGATTGGCGACTGGCATGCGATCAACCTCTCCGAGATCTGTTTGCGCCAGTTACCATTTCACGCGGAACGGAGCGATAGGTCAAATCTCTACCACCGCGTCCATGGTGACACACGCCGGGGCCAATGCGCCCCCGAGCGCGGCAAGTTGCGCGCGATCGCAGAAGGCGGGAATAACGGTTTGCGCTTGCACGCCACGCACCAGCGCGACTGTATCTGACAAGCGCGGATGGACGTTCCAGCGCATCCGCCGCGCACGTCCGCTTTTGCTCAACCGCTCGGCCGGCGTGTTCGGATTGATATAGCCGGTGAACAAAATCTCGATTTGGGGCGAGCGCTCGAATTCCGGGAACAGCCTTGCCGTCGCCCCGGACGCGCCGTCCGCCGATGCCGCGAGCATCACGCCGCGCGCCCCGTCGATCGCACGCGCGACCGCGGCGAGCCGAAGGATTTCTGCAGTGAGCCCCTCGCGCAGCGAAATCCCGGCGCCCTCGCCAAGCTGCCGCAGCGCCTTTTGCATCGCTTCGTCAATGTAGATGTCGCGGATGCCGTGCCGCATCAGTTCGAGCGCGATTTCCGGTCCGCGGCCGTTGGCGGGCACTGGCAAGAGCAGGGGGCCCTTGCCGAGGTGCGTCGCGAACTCACTCCAAGAGTCAGCTAACGATTTTGCGTAATCGCCATAGGAGCAGTCGATCAGCGCAGTGTGGGCCGGTCGCGTCGGCGGATCATAGGCGTAAAGGGTCGACTCGGCCGAATAGTCGCCGGTATAGAGGAAACCGTCGCCAATGCCGAAATGGAGCCAAATGCCGCCGGGCGCGTGGCCGTCGCGTCCGGTTTCCACCGGGATGCCGAGCACCTCGCTCACACCATGGACGGGCAGTGGCCGCACCGCGAGCCCACCGGGCAAACTCTCGGCGACGATTTCGGTGGCATAGATCGGCGGATGGCCAAGTTGGGCGAGAAGCGACAGGCCGCCGATGTGGTCCTTGTGGCCGTGGCTGAGGATCAGCGCGTCTGCCGGAGCAGCGCTTGCGATGTCCGGCATCAATCCCGGCGGCGGGCCCTCGCCAAGGTCGAGGACCAGCCGTTTGCCCCCAGCCTCGATCGCAAAGCAAGCCGGCCCTTTTTTGCCGACCCCGGAAATGAGCCGCAGTGATGGTCGCTGCCCGTTCATAATGCGTTTGAATTCTCTCGTTTCGATCGCGTCGCCGGTCAAGATTGACAAGCCGGCGAAGCACCCCTAATCAACCGCGCAGCAAGGGTAACCGTGCCATGAAAGTCCGCAATTCACTCAAATCGCTGCGCAGTCGCCATCGCGACAATCGCGTCGTGCGGCGCAAGGGCCGCGTCTATGTGATCAACAAGACGCAGCGTCGATTCAAGGCCCGCCAAGGTTGATTTACCTGCCTGATTTACCAAGGCTGATTTGGCCCGAAACGGCTTAAGCCCCGCATTTTGATGCCCTCGCGTGTTTGTGCTCATTTCCCGCTTGCCGCATGGTGGCGGGCGAATAGATTTATGGGCATGAAGACGCGATTCCCGGCTGTTGTCATCGCGGCCGCATTGGCGATCCTGGCGGCTTCGCCGCTGGTATTGTCGGCTCTGGCGCAAAGTCCGCACGATTGGCTGTCGCCGCCCAGCAATCCACCGCAGGGCGGCCGCGGCGGATCGGCGTTTAATCTCGATACGCTGTTCGAGGCGCTCAAGATTGCGCCCGATGAGGCGAGCGCCAAGGCGATCGAGGATCGCATCTGGGCAATCTGGATGTCCTCCGACAGCGACACTTGTAGTCTCTTGATGAACCGGGTGAAGGACGCCACTGACGACAAGGATTATGATCTCGCGATCAAGCTTCTCGACGCGATCATCACCATCAAGCCGGACTACGTCGAAGCGTGGAACCGGCGTGCGACCCTGCATTTCGTCAAGCACGAATACGGCCGCGCCCTCGCTGATATTCGCGAAGTGCTCGCGCGCGAACCGCGCCATTTCGGCGCGCTCGCCGGGCTTGGATTGATCCTGCAAGATATCGGCGACGATAAACACGCCTTGGAAGCCTACCAGGCGGCGCTCGCAATCGACCCACACCTGCACAATCTGACCGACACCGTCAAAACCTTGCGTGAAAAAGTCGAGGGACGGGACATCTGATCGAGCCTTGAACCAGACTTCGCTTCGCGGTGCGGCTGCGACCGCATGGCGCGCCGCCGCAAGCCCTAGCGATTCCCCAGCACAGCCGGTGACCAAGCCCAATGAGCCTTGACGACGACAAACGCATCATTCGTGAACTCGTGGAAAATTGGGCGCTCTGGCGCGACGCGCGGCTTTGGGATCGTTTTCGCACCGTGTGGCACGCCGACGGTCGCATGATGGCGACCTGGTTTCAGGGCAGCTTCGAGGAGTTTATCGCGGCTAATGAGCAGGGCTGGGCGAAGGGCGTGCGCATCCTGCATTTTCTTGGCGGCAGTGCGATCGATGTCTCAGATGGCCGCGCAGTCGCGCAGACCAAGATGACGATCTCGCAGCGCGCTCCGGTCGATGGCGTCGTCTGCGACGTGGTCTGCACCGGGCGGTTTTACGATTTCTTCGAAAAGCGCGACGGTCGCTGGGGGTTGGTGCTGCGCCGGCTGGTCTACGAGAAAGACCGCCTCGATCCAATCGACCCGTCGGCCAAGCTCGCGCTCGATCAGGAGCTGCTCACGCGTTTCCCGGCAGGCTACCGGCACCTTGCTTATTTGCAGACCAAGATCGGCTACAAAGTGAAAACGGACATGGCCGGTCTCGAAGGTCCGGAATTGGACGCGCTCTATGCGCAAGGAGCGCGCTGGCTCAAAGGCGAGGCGCTCTGAGCTGTTACCCTCTCCTGTGCCACGGGGGAGGATTTCGTAAGATGCATACGCTCATCGTTATCGCCGTCGTGCTCGCGCTTGGCGCGCTTCTCACCGCGATCGGGTCATGGCTGATCGGCCGCGCGCATCCGCCGCGTGGACGTTTCATCAAAGCGCGCGGCATGCGCCAGCATGTGGTCGAGCTCGGAGCGGCCGCAGATGCGCCGCCGATCGTTCTCATCCATGGCGCCGGCGTCAATCTCGAAGACATGCGGCTCGATTTGGGCGAGCGGCTGGCCGCGCGTCACCGCGTCATTTTGATCGATCGACCCGGCATGGGCTGGAGCAAACGAAAATCCCGCGATGCCAGCGCGCCGCAATTCCATGCCGCGATTCTGGGCGACGTGCTCGACCAGCTCGGGATCGCGCGCGCGATCATCGTCGGCCATTCCTGGGGCGGTGCCTTGGCCGCGGCCTTTGCGCTCGATCATCCGGATCGTGCTGCCGCACTAGCCTTGCTCGCGCCGCCGCTCTATCCGCTCGCGCATCGTGCGACGTCACTTTATGCGCTGTTTGCAACGCCAATTCTCGGATGGATTTACGCGCGAACTTTGGCGCTGCCGCTCGGCTTGCCGTTCATCGGCTTGGCGCTGGGGTCGGCCTTTCTGCCGCAACTGCCGCCGCGCGATTATCTCAAACACTCAGCCGCGCTGCTTCTGCTGCGGCCTTCGACCTTTCTCGCCAATGCCCGCGACATGGCCGATCTCAAGCGCAACCTCGAGCCGCAGCCCGCGCGTTATCCAGGCCTTTCCATGCCGACCCTTGTCATGAGCGGGAGTTCGGACTTCGTCGTCGGGTCGCAGCTCCACGCCGTGCCCTTTGCCGCGGCCGTGCCGCATGCGAAGCTTGTCATGCTTCCGGGTATCGGCCACATGCTCCACCATGCGGCAATCGAGCGGGTGGTTGCCGAGATCGATGAGCTTGCGACCAGGATTTCTGTGGCGACCACGTGATCCAGCAAATGAGCGGAGTGATGTGGGAATTTAATAAAGCGCCGGCGATCGGATTGCCGAGCACGCAAGCGCTCGAGGGTTAAAACTCCGGATCAGTGCCGATGGCTGCCTATATTCAAGCCCGCAACGTCAAGCTCACCTTTCGGCCAGCGAACCGCGCACCGGTGCGGGCGCTCGATGCCTTCGATATGGACGTCGAGGACGGCGAGTTCATATCGATCGTCGGACCTTCCGGCTGCGGCAAAAGCACATTCCTGAATGTTCTGCTCGGTCTCATCAAGCCGGATGCAGGCGAAGTGCGCATGTATGGCCGCAAAATCACCGGACCGGGCAGCGAACGCGCCATGGTGTTCCAGGAATTTGGACTGCTGCCGTGGCGCACCGTGCAACACAATATCGAGCTCGGACTCGAATTGAAGCGGACCGCGGCGGCCAAACGTCGCCTTATCGCCGAACGACTCATCTCCCTTGTCGGCCTTGCCGGCTTTGAAAATCACTATCCGCACGAATTATCTGGCGGTATGAAGCAGCGCGTCGGCTTGGCGCGAGCGCTCGCCACCGATCCTGAAGTGCTCTTGATGGACGAGCCGTTCGCGGCGCTTGATGCGCAAACCCGCGACCTGATGCAGGTCGAGCTCCTTCGCATCTGGCGCGAGGCGCGCAAGACCGTGCTGTTCGTGACGCATCAGATCGACGAAGCGATCTATTTGTCGGATCGCGTGCTGGTCATGAGCAAACGCCCGGGCCGGACCAAGAGAGTTTTCGGTATCAAGCTGCCGCGTCCGCGCGAATACGAGATGCGGGTCACGCCGGAATTTAACGATCTCAAGCTTGAAATTTGGAACACGCTGAAGGACGAAATCGCGGTTTTAGAGTCATGACAGCGGCACAACTGACCGCCGAACCCGTCGGCGAACCATTGCCTCGCGCAAGCTTCACGGCACGCCACCGCAACGCACTCTTGGGCGGCCTCGCCGTGGCGCTGTTCTTCGCCGCCTGGCAGGCGATATTTCTGATCCTTCCGCTCAATCCGCTGTTTTTCACCACGCCCACGCAGATCGCTGCAGGTTTCGTGGATTTGGTCGAAAGCGGCGATTTGCTACACGATCTGGCCGTCAGTGCGGTGCCCTTTTGCCTCGGCCTGTTGGCGGCGGCGGTCATTGGCGTACCGCTGGGCGTCGTCATGGGCTGGCGCGTGCGCATAGGCTACGCGCTCGATCCGGTCATGACGGTGTTCTATGCAAGCCCGCTGGTTGCGCTCACCCCGTTATTGGTCATTTTCTTCGGCGTCGGCCTTTCGGGAAAAGCGATCATCGTCTTTTCGCTTGCCGTGTTCCCGTTTATTTTCAACGCTTGCGCCGGCGTGCGCGCGGTCGACCGCCTTCTGATCAATGTCGTGCGTTCGCTGGGCGGGCGTGAGCGTGACATCTATTTGAAGATCCTGGTTCCAAGCGTGTTGCCCTACATCGTTGCCGGGTCTCGCATCGCCATCGGCCGCGCGCTGATCGGCGTTCTGGTCGGCGAGTTCTTCGCCGCCTCCGAGGGGATCGGTTACGCCATTTCGCGCTTTGCCGACATCTTTGCCATCGATCGCATGTTCGCCTGCATTCTCACGGTGATGGTTATCGCCGTAGTGTTGACCGAAGCCATCCGTTGGGCGGAACGCACCGCGTTCCCCTGGCGCGCAGCGCATTAAGTCGGAGCATTAAACCATGGCCGGGACTGAGGCTCTCGATCTTGATAGCAGCACAATTACGACAGGGCGCTTTGGGACCTCCGCGCTGCGGCAGCGCATCGAGTCGATCGCGATTGGCACCACGGCCATCGTGCTCCTGCTCGTGGTCTGGGAACTGGTGCCGCATGTCTTGCCGATGAAATCGGGCACCAGACTCTTCTTCACCGTCCCGAGCCGCATCTTCGACACGCTGTGGGAGATGCTCGCCACCGGCTCGATCTGGTCGCCACTCGGAGTGAGCGCCGCGGCATTTGCGGTCGGGCTTGCCTTGGCGATTGTCGTTGGTCTGCCGCTCGGCATTCTGCTCGGCCGATCGGCCACGCTCAACGCGATGTTCGATCCCTTCATCACCGCCTTCAATGCGACGCCGCGGCTCGTTTTTCTGCCGCTCTTGATGCTGTGGTTGGGGATTGGACTATGGTCGAAAGTGGCGATCGTTTTTCTCGGTGCGCTGTTTCCGCTCCTGATCAACACCCACGAAGGCGTTCGCAATGCCGATAAGCGCTTGATCAATGTCGTTCGATCGTTCGGCGCTAGAGAGTGGGACGTCGCGCGGCTTGTCGTGATCCCGAACGCTCTGCCATTCATAGTCGTCGGACTGCGGCTTGCGATCGGCCGCGCCATTCTCGGCGTGGTGGTAGCGGAGTTTTTTGGCGCGCAAAACGGACTGGGCGTCGTGATGGTCCGTGCTGCGAGCAGTTTTCAGGTCGATGTCGTTTTTGCCGGGCTGATCGTGTTTGCGGTGCTGTCGCTGATCATGACCGGGCTGGTGCAGCTGCTCGAGGAACGTATGAGCCGCTGGCGGCCGCAACGCGCCGAGAACGAGTAAGTGCCGCCTCTTCCCGATGGGGAGAGATGAACTTGGACCGCCGCGGCCAGTCCATCAATTCGCTTTCGCTGGCGGCGCAATGTTGGCCGGCACGTAGTTCATTTCCTTTAGCGTCGAATCGAGGACGGAGCGCGCCAAAAACTGTTCCGAATCGGGCAACGGCCTGTCGGCCGGCCATTGCCGTGCGGCGATCATGGTGAGGCGGCGCGATTCCAAAATTTCCCGGAACAGGTCGGGCGGCACCTCGGCGCCGAATGAATCATGGAGCTGATCCCAGATCAGGCCGGCCTCCTCATCCGATTTGATGCTGCCGATGTGATGCTCCATCACCTTGATCGAACCTTCCTTGTTGGTGCGGAAATACATCACCGCCCTGGCAATGGCGCGGATGATTTTCTTCGCGGTGTCGGGATGCTGCTCGATCAGGCTTTGCGCGCACCAGATGGTGCCGCCGGCGCGTGGGATGTAATCGCCGGTGCGCAACAAGATTTTCAGTCCCGCATTGGCGGCAACGACAGCGTGGGGGACAGAAAGCAATGCGCCCTGAATGTCGTTGTTGATCATGGCGGCGATGCGCTCGGGCTCGCCCTGGAACGAAATCACCTTGTAATCCTTGCCGGCGTCCATCTGAAAGAAGCGGTGAAGCACCGCTTGGCCTTCGTCGTAATCGGCGCCGCCAGGACGGCCGAAACCCAGTGTCTTGCCCTTGAGATCTTCCGGTTTGCTGATGTCCGCGCGCGAGGTGAGCGTCCATTGCGATTTGAGCGACTCACCGACGACGTACATGATCTTGGCGCCGCTCAGCGCAGCTTGGGCGCCGCCCGAAGGAATCGGCGCGCAATCTAGATTGTCGGAAATGACCGCGGAAACCATAGAATTCGTCGGCAATTCCACCAGCGTGGCGTCGAGACCTTCCGCTTTGAAGAAGTCCTCATCGAGCGCTACATAAGTCGGAATGTGGAAGCCGTCGCCGCCGATAATTTTTCCCATCGTCAACTTGGTCTGGGCGCGGGCGTTTTGCACGGGCGCCACTGCCAATGTGACAGCTGCAGCCGAAGCGAAGACGAGGCTTAGCACCCGCATGAATCTCTCCTGATTTGGGCTGAAGGCTCGAGGGAGCAAGGTAGGAACGTGAGCCGGCGAGCTTAGCACAAGATTGAGTTTGCTTGCCCACGATTATCCAAGCGCGAAAAGCGTACTCCGCCGGAACGCATTGTTCTCCGCACCCTTGCTAATGCCTACGGCATCGCGAGAATGAGGTCACGATGAGCCGCCACCAAGCCGCCGAGAAGCCGCCGAAGAGGCCGCCAAAGAGTCAGTCATGAGCTGCTGCGATGAAACCACCGCCCGCGTACCCAGCCGGGATTTTTCCCGGCGCGCAATGCTCAAGGGCGCAACGCTCGCCGCAAGCGTCATTCCCGGCGCGCAAGCGAGCCGTTCGCAGGCGCAAGCCCGGCAGATAAAACTCGCTTATTGCAGCCAGCTCTTGTGCGGAGTGCCGTATGAGGTCGCGCGCGCCGACGGTTACTTTAAGAACCAAGGGCTTGACGTCCAGCTCGTCTATACCCGCGGCGGCAACGCCGCCATGCAGGCGCTGGTCGGCGGCGCGGTCGACTATGCCGCTACGGCCTTGGACGTGGCGATGCAAGCCTATGTCAATGTCGGCGCCGATATCCGCCGCTTCGCGGTCACTGGGCGGTTGCCGCTATTCGCCGTAGTCACTGCGCCGAAGACCGCCGGCCAGATTGCGTCGATCAAGGATCTTGAAGGAAAGACCGTCGGCGTTTCTGCGCTCGGTAATGCCGATCATTCGTTGACGATTTATCTGCTCAAACAGGCGGCCGCCGATCCTGGAAAAGTTCAGTTCGCGACCATGGGCGTCAATCTGTTCGAAGCGCTGCGCCAAGGGCAGATCGATGCCGGTGTCGTGCAGGAACCGGCGCTGACGCTGTTGCGGCGCGCCGGCGCGCGCGTACTCGTCAACGCCATGGACCCCGAAGATGCCAAGCGCTATCTCGGCGGCGCCTACGAATTCATGGGCGTCGCGGTGCGCGGCAAGGAGGTCGAGCGGCGCCGGACGGAAATGGTGGCGCTCGCCAAGGCGTTGGCGGACTCGCTTAAAGCACTGCACAGCATGTCCGGTGCGCAGTTGACTGCGGCGCTGCCCAAAGAGATGACCACGGGGCTCGATCTCAAAGAGCTGAGCGAGATTCTCCAGCTTCACCGCGACGCACTATATCCCGAAACCGTGAACATCGATGTGGACGCGGGCAAACGCGTCGAGCAAAGCCTCATCGCCGGCGGGCTCATCAAACCGGGCGCCAACATTGCCGGGCTCTACGATACCTCGATTGCCGGAGGCTGACGCTGCGCGTTCATGAGCTGACGATCTCGTATGGCGGGGAGCCGGTGCTCGAGGGAGCAAGCCTCGCCGTCGAGGACGGCCAGTTCGTGAGCCTCGTGGGACCGTCCGGTTCCGGCAAATCAAGCCTGTTGCGCGCCGTGATCGGCTTGCAGGCGCCGCTTTCCGGAACTGTCGAAACCGGCCTTGCACCCTCGCAGGTCGGCATCTTGTTTCAGGATGATGCGTTGTTGCCGTGGAAGACCGCGCGCGACAACGTCGCGCTCGGGCTGACGTTGAACGGCGCAGAGCGCAAGGCAGCGCTCGCCCAAGCCGAGGCTTGGCTGGCACGTCTGGATCTTGCCGGCTTCGGTGATCGTTTCCCGCGGCACTTGAGCGGGGGTCAGCGCAAGCGCGTGGCGCTGGCGCAGGTGTTGGCGATGAAGCCAAAGCTCATTTTGATGGACGAGCCGTTTGCGTCGCTTGATGCAATCGTACGCGCGCGTGTGGTCAAGGACCTCGTTGCACTGGTCGAGCGCGAGAACATCAGCGTACTTCTGGTCACGCACGATCTGGAGGAGGCGCTCACTCTCTCGGACGAGATCTATCTCCTCTCGCAGGGACCGCGCGCGCGGATCATCCAGCATTATGCGGTACCGATTCCGCGGCCGCGGGACCCGGTCCTTTCGCGCACGCATCCCGTTTTCGCTCCGCTCTACGAGAAGATCTGGGCCGATCTTTCGCGCGAGGTGGACCATCGGGCGGAGGCGGCATGATGGCGCCGCGTTACACCTGGCTACGGCAGTTTGCGGCGTTTCTGCTTCTGCTCGCGATCTGGGAAGCGGCAGGACGCGCCGGCCTCCTCAACCCGCTTTATCTGCCGAGTCCGAGCCAGATCGCCGCGGCGCTGGTCGAGCTATTCGCCGACGGCCGGATTTGGCCGCACCTTGAGGCCACTTTCGCGGCCGCGTTGGGCGGTCTCGTGCTCGGCGTTGCGGTCGGCGTCGCGCTGGGCGTTGCTGCGGCGCTGGTGCAATTGATCGCGGAACTGCTCGAGCCGGTCATGACGCTTCTCAATGCCGTGCCGCGCGTGATCCTGGCGCCGCTATTCGTGATCTGGCTTGGTATCGGGCTCGCTTCCAAAATCGCGCTGTCGTTCATTCTCGTGGCAGTGCTGATCTTCTTCACCGTCTTCACCGGAATCCGCCAGGTTGATCGGAGGATCGTGGAGCGTGTCGTCACCCTTGGTGGTGACCGCTGGGCGCTCATTCGCCATGTTTATCTGCCGGCAGTAACCGCCTGGGTGCTTAGCAATCTGAAGATCGCCGTCGGTTTTGCTTTCACTGGCGCGCTGGTGGGCGAGTTTGTCGCCGCGACGCACGGGCTCGGCTATCTGTTGTCCTTTGCGCAGAGCACCTACAATGCCGCGCTGATGTTTGCGTTGATTTTTCTGATCCTGGTCGTGGTGCTGCTGATTTTCGCCATTGCCGGTCGACTGGAAAAATATCTGCTGCGCTGGAACTGACGGGAAACTGGCGATGGATCGCCGGGCGTACAAATGCCTCCGTACGACATTTTGTCGCTATGGCGGTCGCTGCGTCCACGACGTCTGACTACGCGGCGCCGGCGGACATTTAGCGATCAATGGCTTGCCCAACGCCGCTGACCTGTGCTCGCCGAGTAGGTTTAGTTTTGATCGGATGGCTGACCTGAGACCGACGTTTTGCCGGCGCAGAAAAATCGCATTTTCAGGTCCCTGTCACGTCTATTACTTTTTGGCAGTCTACACGGTCAGGGAGAATCGCCGTGGCTCAAGCCATCGAGCGCCGTCCAGCTCCGTTGGCTCCGTCAAATGAAAGCGCGCAGCCGCCCTCGCAGGGGAGCGAGCGTCTCGACCGCTTGGCCGAGCTTAGTACCCGAGTACTGCCGTACTCCACTGAAGCGCTGGCAATCGCTTGCACCTGTTTAGCCGCCGCCACTGCTCTCCGTTTGCTGGGCAGTGTGACCAATTCAGACTTTCTTTTCGCGACCTACTTTCCAGCAATATTGGCAGCCGGTCTCATCGCAGGGATACCAGCCGCGGTCGGCGTGACAATCGCATCTACATTAATCGTTCGGCTATTCTTCGTTCCTTCTTATTTCCATTCCAACTCGCAAGGTCACGGCGAGCTGATCGACTTTGTTATGTATTTGGTGTCGGCGGCATTGACTATTTCTTTTGCACATTATTGTCGAGTCGTCTTGAAACGATTGCACGAACGCAATCTCACCAATGAAATTCTTGCCAAAGAGCTCCAGCACAGGAGCAAAAACGTCTGCGCTGTGATCGACGTGATCGTTCGTAAAAGTCTGGCCGATGACCCCGATCGAGCAGCCAAGGTTTTCGGGCGCATCAAGGCGATGATGCATGCAAACGAACTGGTCACGGCGTCCGAGCCGCAACAGCTGACGTTGAAACAACTGTTGCTCGAAGCAATTGCGCCGTATGGCGAGGACCGCTTGCACGCGTTTGGGCCGGAACTCTCTATGGCGCCCGAAGCCGCGCGTCATCTCATTCTTCTGATCCATGAGCTTGTTACGAATGCGGTGAAATATGGATCGCTGTCGCGGCTCAGCGGCCGTATTTTGATTGATTGGCGAGAGGATGGCGACGCGATCGTTTTGAATTGGAAAGAAATTGGCGGCCCGCAGATCGACTCTCCGCAACGGGTAGGTTTCGGCAGTCACTTGATCACGGCCTGCATCAAGGCCTTGTCCGGTACCCTACAGCAGAAGTTTTCGCCAGAAGGGTTCTCCTGTTCAGTGACTTTCAAAGCGAACCAGAGATAGATTCAGGTGGGCACCGACTGGGCCCGGCCGATCCGTCATGGCTCAGCCGGGCAACGTCGGAGGTCGCAACTATTCGTACTGCGAACTACCGGCGTTGCCAGTGTCGCCAATGGCGATGCCAAAGAACCGGACGGCCCCAACCGCCCCAACCGCCGCCCCAACCCCAGCCGCCGTAGGCCGGGTACGTAGCATAAGCGGGCGCTAAATTTCCGGATTGTGCCTTAGTGGCGCTTTAGGCCCCATCATCCGCGACATAAGCGATGCGCATGAAATTGGTGGCACCCGGCGTGCCGAGCGGCAGGCCGGCAACGACAATGATGCGCTGGCCCGGCTCGGCGAACCGTTCCTTGGACGCGATACGGCAGGCGCGCTCGACCATGTCGTTCTGATCGCGCGCGTCCTCGTCGATGACGCAATGGATGCCCCAGACCACCGACAATTTCCGTCCAGCGGCGTCGATGGGCGAAATCGCGACAATCGGGCATTTCGGCCGTTCGCGCGACACGCGCAGACCGGTCGAGCCGGAGCAGGTCCAGCAGACGATCGCCGCGAGATCGAGCGTTTCGGCGACTTGGCGCGTCGCCGCGGCGATCGCGTCGGCGCCGGTTCGTTCCGGTTCGGTGTGCAAGACGTGCAGCGACGGCAAATAGATGCTGTCGTCTTCGACCTCCTCGGCGATGCGGTTCATGGTGGCGACCGCTTCGACCGGATATTGGCCCGACGCCGATTCAGCGGACAGCATGACGGCGTCAGCACCGTCGAAGATGGCGGTGGCGACATCGGAGACCTCGGCGCGCGTCGGCACCGGGCTGGAGATCATCGATTCCAGCATCTGCGTGGCGACCACGATCGGCTTGCCGGCGCGGCGGCACGCGCGCGTCATCTCTTTCTGTACGCCGGGAACCCGCTCCAGCGGCATTTCCACGCCAAGGTCGCCGCGCGCGACCATGAGCGCGTCAGCCATTTCAAGAATGTCGGCAAGCCTCGCAACCGCTTGCGGCTTCTCGATCTTGGCCATCACCGCAGCGCGACCGCGGGTGAGCTTTTTCGCCTCGGCGATGTCCTCCGGGCGCTGAATAAACGACAGCGCGATCCAATCGACGCCGGCGTCGAGAGCGGCTTCGAGGTCAGCAATGTCTTTCGGCGCCAGCGCCGCGAGCGGCACCACCGTGTTCGGCAGGCTGACGCCCTTGCGGTTTGACACTTTGCCGCCGACTTCGACACGCGCCACGATCCGTTGCGGTGTCACCTCGGTTGCTTTGAGACGAAGCTTGCCGTCGTCGACGAGAAGCGTATCGCCCGGCTTGATCGCGGCGAATATTTCCGGATGCGGCAGCTGCACGCGGTTGGCATCGCCGGGCGCTGCGTCGGCGTCGAGCGTGAAATCCTGGCCGGTATCAATCTCGGCCGCGCCGTCCTTGAAAGTGCCGAGGCGCAATTTCGGACCTTGCAGGTCGACCAGGACGCCGATCGGCCGGCCATGTTCGGTTTCGATGGCGCGGATCGTCGTCACCAATTCCCGCATGCGCTCGGGATCGGTGTGGCTCATATTGATGCGGAACACGTCGGCGCCGGCGGCAAACAGCCGCCCGATCGTGACGCGATCTGAAGAAGCCGGTCCGAGCGTGGCAACGACTTTGGTGCGGCGTCGCCGCCTCATTGTGTTCGCGCTCCCGAGGGCGGCAGAGTTGGGGCCGAGCCAGCTCGACCCGGCGGTAGCGCGATCGCCGGCGTTCCGCCGGGTAGCGAAAGCGCACCAGATCCACCCGAAGGTGCGCCGCTTACCGGGCCGCCAGGCGGCGCCGGTTTTTGCACCGACTGCTCGCTCGATTCCGTCAATTGCACAGTCCAGGCTCGTTGCTCGCCGGTATCAACTTCGAAAAACCCGGTGCGGTCATAGCCGCGAGCCAGGCAGTCGCCAATGCCGCGGATGGTGAACTCCTTGTCGCGAGTGCACATAAAGGCCTGTCCCATCCATTCGCCGCCGCGATCGTAATCGATGGCGTAGACATAATAATAACGGGCAACCAGGTTGCCCTTCAGCACGGTCTCGCAGGTCCGCGCCGGCAAGTTCCACCAACCTTCGGTGGTCCAGCCGTCAGCCTCCTTGTAGCCGACGGCAATGCCGACGCGGCTTGATGTATTGTTGCACAGCCGGAAATCAGCCGCCGCCGGGCCGACAGAGAAAATGGTGATCGGCAGCGCGGCGAAAAGGCTCGCCAGCAGCGCTCGGCGTAACTTGCTTGCGAATATTGCCTGCATTTCCAATGCAAGATTCGAGTTCAATCGGCGGGCCTGTCAACGACGATGGCGCGGAAGTCGGTGACGTTAGTAAACGTCGGGCCGGGCGCGAACAGGTCGCCGATAGCGTTGAAAAACCCCGTGGAATCGTTGTCGGCGAGAAACGCGGCGGGATCGAGGCCGACGGCTCGCGCTCGACCCAGGGTGGTATCGTCGACAAAGGCCCCGGCCGGGTCATCGGGCCGCCCCCGGCCGCCGTCGGTTCCATCGGTATCGGCGGCCAGCCCGGAAATGCCTTTCGCTCCGGCCAGGTGAATGGCGAGCGCCAGCGCATACTCCTGGTTCGGGCCGCCGCGGCCACCGCCTTTGAGCGTTACGGTCAGTTCGCCGCCCGAAAGGATCGCAATGCGCCGGCCAGCCGCCGCATGGTCCCGGGCCAGCCTGGCATGTTCGGCGGCGACCTCGCGCGCCTCCCCCTGCAGCCCGTCACCGAGCATGAAGCAGTCGTAGCCGGCCTGCCGGGCGCGACGCTCGGCCGCGGCCAGGGCATCGGCCGGCCGGGCGAGGATGCGATAGCTGCCCGCGGCGAAAATCTCATCGCCCGGCTTCGGCGACTCATTGATCGGATCGGCCAACGCGCGCGTGACCGCTGGCGGCAGGTCCAGCCGATACTTCTGCACGATCGCCCGTGCGTCGGCGAGCGTGGTCGGGTCCGGCACTGTCGGTCCCGAACCGATGACCGCCGGGTCGTCGCCGGGGACATCGGAGATCGCCAGCGTGACAACGCGCGCCGGATGGGCGCGGCGCGCAAGCCGGCCGCCCTTGATGCGCGACAGATGCTTACGCACGCAATTGATCTCGCCGATATTGGCGCCGCTGCGCAAAAGCGCGCGCGTGGTCGCCTGTTTTTCCGCAAGCGTGAGGCCGGCGGCCGGCGCGATCCAGTTCGCCGAGGCGCCACCGGAGAGAAGAACCATGACGAGGTCGTCCACGCCGGCGCTGTCAGCATGCGCGAGCGCGCGCTCGGTACCAGCGAGCCCGGCCTCATCGGGGACCGGATGTCCCGCCTCGATCATGGCGATGCGCTGCGTCGGGCGACCATAGCCATGGCGCGTCACCGCTACGCCGTCGAGCCGCCCCTGCACGATAAGCTCGGCATAATGTTTCTCGGCCGTTTCTGTGAGCGAGCCGGCGGCCTTGCCGGCAGCGAGGACGATCAAGCGGCCGCGGGCCGGCGCTTCTGGCAGATGCGGCGGTAGGCGGCGCGACGGATGGGCGGTTGCAACCGCAGTCCGAAATAAGGACTCGAGCAATTCACGCGATTTCGTCGTCACGAGTGCCTCACTTGCCGTCGCCGACAGCGAACATGAAAAAGAACCTGCAAAATGCATATGGAAACACTGAATAAGCCTCTCTATCTTTCCATAGCTAAAGCGAGATGATTTTGAGTTTATTCGGCATTTCGCTTTAGCTGTTGATTGAGCATGATCTTTTCCGAAAACCGGTGTCCACTTTTCGGGATCATGCTTTAGCCCGCGGAGAAGAACATGGCTATCGATCAAAACACCCGTACCGAACTCGAGGCCGCGGTCTATCGCCGCCTGGTCGAGCATTTGCGCACGCGCACGGACGTGCAGAATATCGATTTGATGAACTTGGCCGGCTTTTGCCGCAACTGCCTCTCCAACTGGATGAAGGATGCTGCCGACGCCAAGGGAGTGGCGATGACCAAGGAGCAAAGTCGCGAGATCGTCTACGGCATGCCCTACGACGAATGGCGCGCCAAACACCAGAAGGAGGCCTCGGCCGATCAGAAGGCGGCATTCGAAAAGGCAAGCCAAAAGCATTGATCGCGCTGCCGCGGCGCGGTTCGCCTGTGCAGTGCTGTGGATGAAGCGGCTGATCGCTTGACCGCGCGCCGCGCAGCTTCGAATGCTGGTGCGAGAATTGCGCCACGGAGTGCCCAATGGCTACTGCAGCCGCCGTCAAAGACGATCAGCCCGCTCGCCGTTTCGCCAAGGATCAGCTCAAAGCCTTTGTCGAGCGTGTGGAGCGGCTCGAAGAGGAGAAGAAGGCGATCGCCGAGGACATTCGCGATGTCTATGCCGAAGCCAAGGGCAACGGCTTTGACGTGAAGACCTTGCGCGTCGTCGTGCGTCTGCGCAAGCAGGACATCAACGAGCGAAAAGAGCAGGAAGCGCTGCTCGAAACCTATCTGCACGCGCTCGGCATGCTGGGATAGCACTATTGTTGCACCGAGCGGCGAGACCGCAAATGTAATTCGTCTACTGCAAGACCGCGGTGCGCGTCGTCGGATAGCTCACGGTCGAGACGAATACGACGGCCGGGCCGCTGAAATGCTCGTGGTCAAGTCCGGGATTCGGATCGGTCGCGAATGTCATCATCACTGTACTGCGCGGTTTGACCATCAGCGCCGCCAGCGCGCGGAAATCGTGCGTACCGAGCGCCAGCGTGGTGAGGAAGCGGTGCACGTTCGGCGTCACCAGCACCGCGCGCAGCCAGGGATTTTCGAGCCGGATGCCGGCTTTGACCGCAATGACCGAGGATGCGCTGGCGCTGAGAATGGTCGATGCGATCTGATTGGCGATACGCTTGATCGCAATCGTCGTGCCGTTCGCAACGGCTTGCGTGCCGGTGGCGGGCGCCTCGGAATAGAGCGCCTGCTCGGCGCGGATTTGGAGTGCGCTCTGCGCGGTGATGGCGGTGGTGCGCAACGTGCCGACGCCACTTGCGGCTATATTGGTCGCAGCCGCCGGATGCGCCGCCGGCTGTTCGACATAGGCGAGCGCCGGCACGGCGCGGTCGGCATCGCGGAACGGACCGCCGATTGCCGTGGTCGCGTCGCTGGCGCCGTTGCCTTTCGCCGACGCGTCGCGACGCGAGGGCCGCACTGTGGACGACGCGACCGCCATTCCATCCGGCGGGCCTTGCCAATAGCCGCGCGTGCGAATGATGTCATTCGTCGTCACACCCGCGCTCGTCCCCTCTGACGATTCTGTCGGCGCGTTCGAGGAGACAGGCGGCAGTAACTCTGCGACCTGGACAAATTTGGGTTTCGCCGTATCGATCACAAGTTTAACAGGTGTATCGACGCTGCTTGGTTTGTTTTCGCTTGCTGCGGCGGCAACTGGCGCACTGGCAACATTGACGGAGACCGCGGGTTGAGCGGGCTGAGCGGTCGCCGCGGCCGCGACTCTCACGGTGGAGATTGTGTCCTCGTCCTCATCTTCGTCATGCGCGAGGTCAAGGAGCTTGGCAAATGGGTTGGTTGCGCGCTCATTGCTCGCCGGCACCGTTTCGACATTCACGCCGGTGCTGCGCGCCGCATCAAGCGACAGTTCCGACGGCGCACCGCCGTGCTTTGTGATCTCGGCAAGCGCTAAGGCGTAACCCGGTAGCGGCTTGCCGTCGCTCGCAATGTGCACGGTGCGCCCGTCCGGGAACACGCGCGCCAGTTCCTGATGCGTCATGCGCGGCCACATGCGCACGCCGCCGGTATCCATGTGCACGAAAGGCGAGCCGGAGGCGGGATAGAAACCAACACCGCCGCGCTGCAGTCGCAGTCCAATTTCGCGAAGGTGTTCGAGCGCGACACCGGGAATGTAGAAGTCGAGCGCATGGCCGAGCATGTGCTGGCTGAACCGCGCAACGCCGCCGCTGCGCCGCCGCAACATCGCATTGGTCCGCGGCGCCCGATAACCGCAAACTACTTGAATTGGCTCATTCGCGCCGGCTTCGCGTTGCACCTCCCAGACAAGATCGATCAGATGCGGATCCATGCGCGTCTGTTCGGCGCGACGCCAGTCGCGCAAGAACCAGTTAAGCTTCTCCAGCGCGGCATCGTCGTAACGTCCGTTGCGCTTGTAGGTGATCGTGATGTCTTCACCGGTGTGCAGGTGATGCATCGTGATGGTGCGCGTGTCGCCTTCCGCGACCGCGTTCTCCAGCGCCTTTGAACCCAAGATAAAAACGAGGAGCGCCAGACCGCACGAGTAACCGGTGCGTGCTGCAGACAATCGACGAGCACTCAGTCGCGCGTTGCTAACGTGCACCGACCAATCCCGCATTGGCAGCGAGCCGCCGCGGCTAACGCCGCGCCGAGCAACGCTAACGCATTGTTAATTTGGGAAGGGTTAACGCGAACGACTGTCACCCCACCCCCGACCCGATTAGGGCTAAAGGCGCAGTGTGGCAAAAAATGGCCTTTGCAACCCGGCAAACGGCGCCAGCGGGCCGATCGACAGGGGATTAATCCCGGGGCTTGAGGACTGGCTTCGCGCCTTTTGCCTACTGCTCGACCGTCTGCCCGGAACGGGTCACCTTGCGGTGCCGCAACGGCGCCGGCGGCACCGGCGGGTAATAACCGCCGCCGAACATGCGCGAGAAGAAGTTGCCGCCGTTGAAGTAGTTGCCCCCGCCGGGCGAATAATAGCCGCGTCCCCCGACGTACCCGCGGCCGCCGAACCAGGACGACTCGTCGGGAATAGCCATGACCTCGCGGTGCGAAGCATCGATTCTGTGCTCGACCGGGACATCCGCCACTTTGCGGTCACTGCCTTTGAGGATTGCCAGCAAAGTCCGGTCGCGCCCGTAGACGTCGTCGCGAAGTTGAAGCTTGCCGGCATCGTCAACGAACGCGGTTTGATAGGTCAGGTTGACGGGAATGAAGTTCGGGAACTGAATATCGGTCTCGCCTGAACCGAACATTCCTTTGATGCGATCCTCGGTATAACCGTCCGCAGGACGGACCAGCGACAGCAGCACTTCGGCGTAGTGCACCGGGTCTTGCACGCGCATGCAGCCATGGCTGAACGCGCGCTTGTCAAGGGCGAACATGTATTTGTCCGGCGTGTCGTGCTGATACACCAGAAATTTGTTCGGGAAATTAAACCGGATGCGCCCGAGCGCATTCTTGTCGCCGGGCGGCTGCCAGATGTGAACGCTGCCGTCGGCATTGCGATCGATGCGCAAGCCCATGCGCGCGAGCACCGTCGGGTCCTGCGCCAGAGCCGGCAGATATTCGTGATGGACGATCGAGGGCGGCACGTTCCACGTCGGATTTATGGTGATGTATTTCATATCCGCGGTCATGATCGGCGTCGGCATTTCCGGTTTGCCGATGACAATCCGCGTCGTCCACGTCTGCTTGGCGTTGTGCATTACCCGCAGCGTGAAGTCCGGCAAATTGACGATCACATAAGTGTCCGGAAGGCGGTGCGGCATCCACCGCCAGCGTTCCATATTGGCGATGATGATGTCGGTGACACGATCGGGCTGGGCGTGGCCGTTGAGCGCTTCGACCGTGACCGCGCTGAGCATGCCAGTGGCGGCGAGGTCGTGCTGCTCTTGGAATTTTTTCACCGCGTCGGCGAGCGTCTTGTCGTAGGTATTACCGTTGCCGGAAACACCGAAACGTTCACGCAGTGCGGGCACCCGCTCATCCTGCATGCCGGTCTTGAGCACGGGTCCTCTGGCGACCGGCGGTTTGTCGTCTTTATCGATCTTGCCGGCGCGGATATCGGCAAGCTTGGCCTTGAGCGCGCGGTAGCCGGGGGTCTGCGGTTCGTAGGAATTGAGCGTCGCGGCGACATCGCTCGCGCCGGCGATGGCGGCGAGCACATCGCCCGGTTCTGCCGGCGCGGTGGCATATTCAATATCGCCACTGACCCGCGACCAATGCACGCGTCCGACACTGGCGTGATGCGCGTAAGTAACGACCGCCGCAGTCAGTTTGATTTCCGCATCGGCGAGATCTGCCGGCGCGCTCGATGCTTCGAAAGCCGGCACCGGATAGTCCGCCGGATCGAGCCCGTCGGTATCGACGTGGCGCAGATAGCTGATCGCCGCCGTGGTGTGGGCATTGGCCTTGCCGTCGGTGATCCACAATGGCGCATAATTGCGGCTCGAATAGAAAGCGTCGATCTGCGCGCGATCCTTCTTGTTGCCGATGATGCGGTCGAACTTGCCGTTGGCGAGGTCGCGCAACTGCTCGGCGATCGCAGCATCGGGCTCGGTTGGAGTCGGAGCGGCGGCAGTTGTCGCCGCCGCGGGGGTGGCTGGCGCGCTGGCGGCCGCGGGCGCTGCATCAGAGGGCTTTGCTTCGGCAGGCTTGATCTCTGCCGGCTTGATGTCCGGATTGGAACCGGCCGGTTTGGCTTCGGCGGGCTTGATTTCTGCGGGGCTGGCTTCGGCGGCCGGTTTGGCGGGAGCCGGCTCACCGGCAGCACCGGCCGGGGTGTTGACCGCCGCATCAGACTTGGATTCTCCGCTCGCGGATGGCGTGACGTTCGGTGTGGCCGGGGCAGCAGGCGCCGCCGCGTTGTCGGGACCCGAAGCAGTGGCGTCAGCTGCCTTGGCGTCAACAGACTTGGTTTCAACAGGCTTGGTTTCAACAGGCTTGGCTTCAACAAGCTTGGCGTCAGTGGCCGGCTTGGCGGACTCGCCCGTACCGGCGGCTTCCTCCGGCATGGCGCTTGCCGCTGCCGTGTCTTTCGGCGAGTTCTGTTCCGATGCTGAAGTTGCAGACGGCGGCACCAATTCGGCTTGCGGCTCGTGAGCTGGTGGTGCCGCGGACTCGGCGGCGGTTTGCGCCATCGCAAATGTGCCACTCAAAGGAAGAGCGAGGAGGAGCGCAATGGCGGTCGAAGCGAGAAACCGATCGACACGAATTCCCAGCATTGCAAATTCTCCTTCCCAGCCTTCGCAAAGCGAAGCGCGATAACTCGACGCCGATTGGCCTCAATTTAAGGCAGAAGCTTTGGCGAGCCCCGCAGCGGCGCACTTTAGGCGAACCAAATTACGCGAGCTAAGTTACGCAAGCCAAGGGATTTTGTACCCTGGCGGCCTTAACGTTCCGCTGACTGCGACGAATTTTGGCACCTGTCGCTCCGCCGCCACGGTTTGCTATCTATTTCGCCGCGCTCACTAATTCAGGCGCAGCCGGACGAGCCAGCGAGGCGTTCGGCGAAACGGGGCGTGATGCGCGCAAGCGGTCGGCGGGACCGCAAACGACCGAGAAAGCGTTCCGCTCCGGGGTTAATATCGAATCACGTCACGCGTTACGGGGAGGGAAGTTATGTTGAATGCCATACGCATCACTTTCGCGCTGCTCGCCGCCTATTTTTTGGCCACAATCACTTTCTCGTCGGCGCAAACGCCGTCGGCGCCGGCTCAGACTCAGTCGCCGGCTCAATCCATGCCGGGTCAGACGCCGTCGCCGAGCGGCGCTAAAGTCTATTTCATCAATCTGAAGGACGGCCAGGAAGTCAGCAGCCCGTTCCTCGTGCAGTTCGGGCTTTCCGGGATGGGCGTGGCCCCGGCCGGCGTCGAAAAACCCAACACCGGCCACCATCATTTGCTGGTCGACGCTTCGCTGTCCGGTGAGGCTCTCAAGCAGCCGATCCCGATGGACGACACGCACCGCCATTTCGGCAACGGCCAGACCGAGGCTATGATTACTTTGCTGCCGGGAAAGCACAGTTTACAGCTCGTGCTCGGCGATTGGTCGCACATTGCTCACGTGCCGCCGGTGACGTCGGACGTCATTACCGTCACGGTGCGCTGACGAGCGCAATTTTAGGCCGCGAAACGCTGATGTCCGCCCTCGATCCCGCCGATGTACTCGTCGAACTCTGGCGGGACGCCGAGCTCGACGACGAAGCGCTGTATGATGCGTTTCTGACCGGCGCCGAGCCGGTGCTGCCATCATCCTTCCCAGTCGGGACGGCGGCACAAGCGACGATCGGCGCGACCGCGCTGGCCGCTGCCGAACTGTGGCGGTTACGCACCGAGCGCCGCCAGCGCGTGCGCGTCGAGATGCGCAACGCTGCGATTGAATTCCGCAGCGAACGTTACCTGCGAGTCGATGGCAAGGATCCCGACGATCATCACGATGCAATCGCCGGACTTTATCGCTGCGGCGACGGTCGCTGGGCGCGACTGCATACCAACTTGCCGCATCACCGCGACGGATTGCTTAAGCTCCTCGGTTGCGATCACGATAAGCGAGCGGTGCAGCGCGCGCTCGAGCACTGGCCGGCGGAGTCGCTCGAAACGGCGGCGGCCGAGGCTGGCCTAGTGGTCACCGCTTGCCGGTCATTCGCCGAATGGGATGGGCATCTGCAAGGCCGCGCGATCGCGAACTTGCCATTGTTCTCGATCGATAAGATCGGTGACGCGCCACGCTTGAAATTAACGCCGGCGGAGCGTCCGCTGTCCGGGATCAAAGTCCTGGACCTGACCCGCATCATTGCCGGCCCGGTCTGCGGCCGGGCTCTTGCCGGCCACGGCGCCGAAGTCTTGCTCGTCACCGCCGCGCATCTGCCTTCGATGCTGCCGCTCGTGATCGACACCGGCAGAGGAAAATTATCGGCGGCAATCGATCTGCGGCAGTCGAGCGGCCGCGAAACGCTCGCACAGCTGGTACGGCAGGCCGACGTCTTTGTTCAGGGCTATCGGCCCGGCGCGGTTGCGGCGCACGGATTTAGCGCAGAAGAAGTCGCCCGGCTGCGGCCGGGGATCATCTACGCCTCGCTCAGCGCTTATGGACACGAGGGACCGTGGGCGTACCGGCGCGGTTTCGATTCGCTCGTCCAGACGGCGAGCGGGTTGAATCTTGCCGAAGCGGAGGCGTTTGGCTCACCCGAACCAAGAGCCTTGCCGGCGCAAGCGCTCGATCATGCCACCGGCTATCTGCTTGCCTTCGCGATCATGGCGGCACTCCAGCGCCGTGCCGAACAGGGCGGCTCGTGGCACGTTCGGGTCTCGCTGGCGCAGACCGGATACTGGCTCCGCCAGCTCGGTCGCATCGACGGCGTGCATTGTCGCGATCCGGGCTTTGACGATGTGCGCGATCGTTTGCAGGACGCACCGTCAGGCTTTGGGGTGCTGACTGCCGTGCGACACGCCGCCGAAATGTCGGAAACGCCGCCACATTGGGCGCGACCCAGCGTCCCGCTCGGGACCCATGCGCCGGGTTGGGGCGGTTGAAATAGCCTCATGTGCCTTGCTCTTGGTCATTGTTCTTGCGGGCATCTGGATGTTGCGCCACATCAGGCGCTTGCAAGCCGCAGCTCGGTAACGTCGAAATCGGCAGAGGACAAACGCAGCGCATGACGAAGACCGCCAACAAAGCCATCGCCAAGCGAGCTGTCCGATTCAGTCCAACAGGTCTGCGCCATTTGCCGGAATGGAATCTCGACGACCTTTATCGCGGTCTCGACGATCCCGCGATCAAACGCGATCTCGATCGCGCCGATGCCGACAGCATCGCTTTCGAGGAGGAGTACAAGGGCAAGCTCGCGGCCCTGGCCACCTCTGCCGAAGCTGGAGCGGCATTCGCCGCGGCGGTGCGGCGCTTCGAAGCCATCGACGATCTCATGGGCCGGCTTTCCTCCTTTGCCGGCCTCATCCATGCCGGCAATACGCTCGATCCCGCCCGCACCAAATTTTACGGCGACGTCCAGGAGCGGCTCACCGCGGCTTCCATTCATTTGTTGTTCTTCACGCTCGAACTCAATCGCATCGATGAAGCGGTTCTGGAGCGGGCCATGAGCGATCCGGCGCTGGGACATTACCGGCCCTGGCTTAATGACGTGCGGCGATATCGCCCTTATCAGCTCGAAGATCGCGTCGAGCAGCTCTTCCACGAAAAATCGGTCACGGCCTATTCGGCCTGGAATCGGCACTTCGACGCGAGCATTGCGAATTTGCGGTTCAAGGTCGCGGGAAAATCGCTCGCGATCGAGCCGACACTCAATTTTTTGCAAGACCGCTCCGGTGCCAAACGCAAGGCGGCGGCCGCCGCGCTCGCGCATACCTTCAAGGTCAGTGTGCAGCAATTCGCACTGGTCACAAACACGCTCGCCAAGGACAAGGAGATTTCCGATCGCTGGCGCGGTTTCGCCGACGTTGCCGATGAACGCCATCTGTCGAACCGGGTCGAGCGCGAAGTGGTGGACGCATTGGTTGCCGCGGTTCGCGCCGCTTATCCGCAGCTGTCGCATCGTTATTACGCGCTCAAAGCCAAATGGTTCGGCAAGAAGCGGCTGCCGCATTGGGATCGCAATGCGCCGCTGCCGCAGGTGCCGATGCGCACCGTGCCCTGGAACGAAGCCAAGGACACGGTGCTCGCCGCGTATCGCGCTTTCTCGCCGAAGATGGCGGACATCGCCGCGCAGTTCTTCACCAAGCACTGGATCGATGCGCCGGTTCGTCTTGGTAAAGCACCGGGCGCATTCTCGCATCCGACCACGCCGTCAGCGCATCCTTATGTGCTTGTGAACTATCAAGGCAAGCCGCGCGATGTGATGACGCTCGCGCACGAGCTCGGCCACGGCGTGCATCAGGTGCTCGCCGCTCCCAACGGCGCCCTGATGGCGCCAACCCCGCTCACGCTTGCCGAGACCGCAAGTGTGTTCGGTGAAATGCTCACGTTCCGGAAATTGCTGGCGGCGACGCGCAACAAAAAAGAGCGCAAGGCAATGCTCGCCGCCAAGGCCGAGGACATGATCAATACCGCGGTACGGCAGATCGCGTTCTACACGTTTGAGCGCGCCGTCCATACCGAACGCAAGAACGGCGAATTGACCGCAGAGCGGATCGGCGAGCTATGGCTCGACGTGCAGCGGGAAAGTCTCGGCCCGGCAATAGAGCTCAAGCCCGGTTACGAAACGTTCTGGTGCTACGTCCCGCATTTCATCCACTCGCCGTTTTACGTTTACGCCTATGCCTTCGGCGATTGCCTGGTGAACTCGCTCTACGCCGTCTATGAAAATGCCGCCGAGGGCTTTGCCGAACGTTATCTGGCCATGCTCGCGGCTGGCGGCACTAAACGCTATTCCGAACTTTTGGCGCCGTTCGGACTCGACGCCCACGATCCGGCATTCTGGCAGCGCGGACTAGGCGTCATCGAGCGGATCATTGATGAGCTTGAACGCCTGGATGCGTAAGCCCAATCAAGCTATGGCTTGAGACAAGCCACCAGACAAAGGCGAGAGCCCGCAACCAACAAGCGAATTATGCCGAAGCGCGAGCCATCCGACCGCGAAAAGAATCGCTTCTCCGCCCGCGCGGCGCGCTATGCGCGCGTTTCCGCCAATGTCGGGGGCGTGGCGGCACGCTACGCCGGCCGGCGACTTCTCGGCGGCGAGCCGGACCGCGCCAGCGAGGCGAGTGCGCTGGGATTGGCGCTAGGTCGGCTCAAAGGACCGCTGATGAAGGTCGCGCAATTAATGGCGACCATCCCCGATCTGTTGCCGCCCGAATATGCCGCCGAATTGCAGAAGTTGCAGAGCGAAGCGCCGCCGATGGGCTGGGCTTTCGTCAAGCGCCGCATGATGGCGGAGCTCGGCGCCGGCTGGGAAAACAAGTTTACGAGATTCGAGCACCATCCCGCTGCCGCCGCCTCGCTCGGCCAAGTGCATCGCGCGCAGTCCCTCGACGGCGCCGCGCTCGCCTGCAAGCTACAATATCCGGACATGCAATCCGCGGTCGAAGCGGATTTGCAGCAGCTGCAATGGCTGCTTGCGATCCGGCGCCGGTTCGATCCGGCGATCGACACCACCGAAATCGGCAAGGAGATCGGCGCGCGGGTGCGTGAGGAGCTCGATTACCGGCGCGAGGCCAAGCACGTCGCGCTTTATCGCCAAATGCTCGATGGGGTCGACATCGTCCGCGTGCCGCGGGCCTGGCCGGAGCTCTCAACCGGCCGGCTACTGACGCTCGATTGGCTCGACGGTACGCGCATGCTCACCCACAAGAACGATCCGCTGGCGGTACGCAACGCGCTGGCAAAGGCGATGTTCACCGCCTGGTGGTTTCCGTTCAGCCGCTTCGGTGTCATCCACGGCGATCCGCATCTCGGCAATTACACTGTTTTCCGTCATAGCGGCTCACCCGCCGGCATCAATCTGCTCGACTACGGCTGCATCCGCATTTTTGCGCCGAAATTCGTGCGCGGCGTCGTCGATCTTTATCACGGGCTTCTGCACGGCGATAACGATCTGATCGTGCGCGCTTACGAGACCTGGGGCTTTCGCAGGCTGTCGCGAGATCTGATCGAGACGCTCAATATCTGGGCGCGCTTCATCTACGCACCGCTGCTCGACGACCGGGTGCGCACGATTGCTGACGGTGTCGCGCCCTCCGAATATGGCCGGCGTGAAGCCTTTCGCGTGCACCAGGCACTCAAGCAAAAGGGTCCGGTGACGGTGCCGCGCGAATTCGTGTTCATGGATCGCGCCGCAATCGGGCTCGGCGCCGTGTTTCTGCATTTGCGCGCCGAACTCAATTTCTATCGCCTGTTCAACGAGGCGATCGAGCACTTCTCCATGGAACGCGTGGGCAAACGCCAGGCGGCGGCGCTGGCGAAGGCGGGGTTGTAGCGATCAGCAGCAGTCGCACTCAAACCCTTCGAGCGCGATCAGCGCGTTTTTCATAAACGCCGGTGGCAGGTCGTCCTCGCTTACCTGCGCGAGCGGCTTGAAGATCTTGAAATGGTGCCGGCCGGCCGCGGTCCAGAACACTACATGCGTCTCGATTGGCGGGCATCCCGGAACGCGGCAAGCGACCTGCGAGACCATGACGGTTTCGTCTTCCGTCAGGGCAAACCGCGCGCGCGTCCATTCGCGGATGCGATCGGTCGTTGCCGGGTGGTCCGGTGTTCTCCTGGTAAGGCCAAGCATAATCAGTCCGTTTTCGTCATGGCCGGGCACAGCCGTTCGAAGAACGGCGTCGCTTCGCTCGCCTATGCCGGCCATCCACGACTTCCGATCTGCATGCTAAACCTATTAAGTCGTGGATGCCCGGCACAAGAGTTTACACTTGGGCCCGCAGTTTACACGTGGGCCCGCCGAAGGCGGGGACCCGAGTGCCGGGCATGACGAGGGGAGGACAACCGAAGTGACCGAAAGAGTGCTGGCGGCGGTGCGGGTCGGACCCAGCCGGACCGAATTACGCGATTTTCCTATGCCGGACATTCCGGAGGACGCCGCGCTGATGAAAATGGAAGTCGGCGGCATTTGCGGCACCGACGTCAAGCTCTACAAGCACCCGCCGTCAAATGCGCCGGTGATCATGGGCCACGAAAATATCGGCACCATCGCCAAAGCTGGCCGCGAATTCGCCCGCCGCAAAGGATTTAAGGAAGGCGATCTCGTCTTCGTCGAACATTACGTCAGCTGCGGTAAATGCGAGTGGTGCCATGCCGGGCAATACCGGCATTGCGAAAACACCAATTGGCGCACGAATCCGGACGCCATCCGCTACGGCTACACCTCGGCGGAGCGCGCGCCGCATTTGTGGGGCGGTTTCGCGCAGTATGTCTATCTGCCCTGGAATGCGGTCGTGCATCACGTGCCAAAGGGCGTCACCGCCGAACTCGCCGGGCTGGTCACGCCGATGGCAAACGGCGTGGAGTGGTCATTGTTCGACGGCGAGGTCGGTTACAATTCCACCGTGTTGATCCAGGGGCCCGGCCAGCAGGGCCTCTCCCAGACCGTGATCTGCAAGCAAGCCGGCGCCTCGCTGATCATTGTTACCGGCACCTCGAAGGACAAAGCCCGGCTCGATGTCGCCAAGAAGCTTGGCGCCGACCATGTCATCGACGTACAAAAGGATGATCCGCTCGCCCGCATCATGGCTATCACCGGCGGCAAAGGCGTCGATGTCTCGCTCGACTGTACCGCTGGCGCGGGCACGATTCCGATGCTGCTCGGCATCGAAGCGCTCAAGCGCAAAGGCGGCATCATCGTTGCGCAAGGCGAGATGGCGCAATTTCCGAATTTCCCGCTGGAAAAGTTCACGGTGAAATTTATCACCATGAAGAGCGCCCGCGGTCACAGCTACAGGGCTTGCGAGCTCGCTTTGGCGCAGCTTGCCTCCAAGCGTTTCCCGCTCGATCTCATTACGACCCACCGTTTCGGTTTGGACGAGGTTGATCTCGCCATCCGCTCGGTCGGAGGCGAGGGCGTCGCCGACGTGATCCACGCCTCGCTGATGCCGTGGCTGTGAGGCTAAAGCATGATCCCGAAAAGTGGACGCCGGTTTCCCGCCTGCGCGAAGCCTAAGTGATTGATTGGATATTCTCATTTGAATGCTCCGGCGGGCAGGTCGGAAAAGATCACGCTCAAACAACAAGCCAAAGCGAAATACCTAATCAACCTAAAATCATTTCGCTTTAGCTGGCGCGCAAAATGCTCGGTTGACGTCGAGCCAGATCATTCGTGCGTTTCGACCGTAATCTTGCCCGCTCCAAAGGGTTGGACCGGGAGACGAAAAGTTCCCGACTTTTCGCAATTCATTCACCGGAGCCTAGGGCGCTTTCTGCCGCAAACGCAATTCTAGTTTGCCGCGGTGGCAGTTCCGCCACATTCCGATTTCTGCAAGGCTCTGTTCCGACCGCAACGCCTGTTTGTAATCGTCTCTCCCGGAAGGAGTGTCTCATGCCCGCCTACCGGCTTCGTATCAACGGGGTCGAGCGCACGATCGAATCGGCCGATCCCGTTCAGCCGCTGCTCTACGCGCTGCGCGGCCTTGGGCTCACCGCCACGAAATTCGGTTGTGGTCTCGGCCAATGCGGCGCCTGCAGTGTTCTCGTTGACGGGCGCCCCACGCGATCCTGCCTCGAGACGGTTGGGAACACGCAGGGTAAATCAGTCGTCACCCTCGAAGGGCTTGGATCGGTCTCGGCGCCCCATCCGGTGCAAGCCGCCTTCATCAAGGAGCAAGTCCCGCAATGCGGCTACTGCACCAGTGGGATGATCATCAGTTCTGCCGCGCTGCTTGCGGAAAAGCCGAAGCCAACTGAGGATGACATCCGCGCCGCGCTCGAAGGCAATCTCTGCCGCTGCGGAACGCATATGAGGGTCATGCGGGCCGTGATGTTGGCCTCGGGACAGAGAGGCTGATATGGCACACCTTGCATCACATCGCCCCACCCGTCGCGCTGTCCTCGCGGGCACTGGCGCGCTCACGGTGAGCTTTGCATTCGCCTCGCGAAACCGTGCCGCAGGTGCTGCAGCGGTGCCGCGCATACTCGATGCCAACGAACTGGATTCCTTTTTGGCCGTGGACGGCGATGGGACCGTGACTTTGTTCTGCGGCAAGGTCGATCTCGGCCAGGGACTGCGCATCGCGATGCGCCAGATCGCCGGCGAGGAGCTCGGCATCGACGTCGACATGATCAAATATGTCGAGGGCGATACCGCGCTCACTCCCGATCAAGGGAGAACGTCCGGCTCGAACGGCATTCAGCGCAGCGGCGTACAAATCCGGCGTGCGGCCGCGACCGCGCGCGAGGCGCTCGTCACGCTTGCTGCGCAGCGCCTCAATGTGACGGCCGGTGATCTTGTTGCCGAGCAAGGCCGGGTCCGGCCCAAAAACGGCGGCACGGGAATAGGCTTCGCTGAGCTCGTCGGCGGGCGCAGCTTCAACCTCAAGCTCGATCCCAAAGCGCCGCTCAAAGATCCCGCGACATATACCTTGGTCGGTAAGCCGCTGCCGCGGCCAGACGTGCCCGCCAAATGCACCGGCAGCTTCACCTATGTGCACGATTTCAGCCTAGCCGGCATGGCTCATGCGCGCGTTATCCGTCCGCCCGCGATCGGCGCCAAACTCATGTCGGTCGATGAGGCTTCGATCCAAGATCTTCCCGGCGCCAAGGTGGTCCGGATCAAGGATTTTCTCGCCGTCATCGCCGAGGACGAATGGACAGCAGTGCGCGCGTCTCGCGCCTTGCGCGCGCAATGGAGCGATTGGTCCGGCCTTCCTGCGCAGGACAAGCTGGTCGCCACATTACGCGCCGACCCCGGTATCACCGATGAGGTGCTAGTGAACCGCGGCGGGCCGCGCGCCGGCGCCCTGTCCAGCACGATCACGCGCAGCGCAACTTTTTTTTGGCCAATGCAGAGCCACGGTTCGATTGGCCCATCCTGCGCGGTGGCCGACGTGAACAACGATATGGCGACCATATGGACTGCCTCACAGGGTACGCATGGCAATCGCAAAACCTTCGCGCGCTTCCTCGGCTTGCCCGAGGAGCAAGTGCGGCTCATCTATCTCGATGGCGCCGGATGTTACGGCATGAACGGCCACGAGGACGCGGCCGCTGATGCGGCCATCCTCTCGCGCGCGGTCGGCCGGCCAGTGCGGGTGCAATGGTCGCGCCAGGATGAGCACGGCTGGGATCCCAAAGGTCCGCCGCAGCTCCTCGACATTTCCGGTGTGGTTGATCCAACCGAACTCATCATTGAATGGCGCACCGAGATGTGGCTGCCGCAAACCACGCGCGGGCTGCCGGATATTCCACTGCTGGCGCCAGCCGCGGCCGGGCTCGATGACGTGCGTGGTCTGCAGCCCGGATTGATCTCGCAGAATGCCGATCCGCCGTATCGTGCCGATCACGTCCAGGTTTTGGTCCATTGGCTCAAAGATGCACCGCTGCGGCCGGCGCCGATCCGCTCACCAGGCAAGCCGGCCAATTGCTTCGCGGTAGAGAGTTTCACCGACGAGCTCGCGGCGGCGGCTGGGCTCGATTCCGTCGAGTTCCGGCTGCGCGCATTAGACGATCCGCGTGGCGCCGAGGTGATTAGGCGCGCCGCCGCGTTGATGAATTGGCAGTCGCGGCCGTCGCCGGCGCCGAACCGTGATGCGGCGGTTATGCGCGGTCGCGGATTTGCCTATGTTCACTACAAACACAGCGAGAGCTATGTGGCGATGGGCATGGAAGTCGCGGTCGAGCGGTCCAGTGGCCGGATCAAGGTCGAACGCGTGGCTTGCGCGTTTGATTGTGGGCAGATCGTCAACCCGGACGGGGTGCGCGCCCAGGTCGAAGGCAGCATTCTGCAAACGCTCAGTCGTGTGCTGATGGAGGAAGTGCAGTTCGATCGCTCGCGGGTGACGAGCGTCGATTGGAGCAGTTACCCGATTTTGCGTTTTCCCGACGTTCCCAAGCTCGACATCGTCCTTATTGACCGGCCAACCGAACCCCCGCTCGGTGCCGGCGAGGCGGCCTGTGCGCCGGTCGGTGCGGCACTCGCCAATGCCGTGTTCGATGCGAGCGGAGCGCGGTTACGCATTGTTCCATTCACGCCGGAACGCGTGAAGTCGTCGTTGGACGGCGTGTGAGTGAGAAGCGTATAAAAGGACCCTCGGGTTTTTCCGCGCGGCGACTTCGCTTAAGCCGCCGATTCACAATTGTTGATCCAAAAGAAGCAGAGTTTATCCAGGGAGGAGTTCAGATGCGGCGTTCGTGCTTCGTGGCGGTAGTTGCCATAGCCGGACTTTTGCTGGCGATGCCGGCGCGGCTTAATGCCCAAACAGCTGTCGCGATCGATGCCGACGATATCGGCGGCGTCGTCACCGGACCTCATGGTCCGGAAGCTGGCGTCTGGGTGATTGCGGAAACCCGCGAACTGCCGACGCGCTACGCCAAAATCGTGGTGACCGACGATCAAGGCCGCTACGTCGTGCCTGATCTGCCGAAAGCCAAATATCAGGTCTGGGTCCGCGGTTATGGATTGATTGATTCGGCAAAAACCGACGCCGTCCCCGGTGAGCACCTCAACATCTCCGCCGTTCCGGCGCCGAACGAAGCCGCGGCGGCAGAATATTATCCGGCGATCTATTGGTTCGCGATGTTGAAAATCCCGGATAAGGACCAGTTCGGCGGCAAGAGCGACATTCCGGCAGGCGTTACGCAGACCGATTGGCTGACCGCAATGAAAAATCAGGCCTGCGTCGGCTGTCATCAGCTCGGTCAGTTGTCAACGCGCACTATTCCTGCGGCGCTCGGCGAGTTTAAAAGCGGCGAAGAAGCCTGGATGCGACGTGTCCAAGCCGGCCAGGCTTCGCCGCTGATGGTCAATCCATTGGCCGGCAAATTCGCCGGCGTGCCATTCAAGTATTTCGGCGACTGGACCGATCGCATCACCAAGGGCGAGTTGCCTTTCGCCAAGCCGCCGCGGCCGCAGGGCGTCGAGCGCAATATCGTTGTGACCACGTGGGATTGGGGCAACGAGAAACAATATCTCCACGACCTGATCTCGTCCGACAAGCGCAATCCCACGGTGAATAGTTACGGCGCGCTTTACGGCTCGCCGGAATATGCAAGCGACCATCTGCCCGTGCTCGATCCGAAGACGGCAAAGGTCGGCTACATCACGCCGCCGGAGGGCGCCGATGTCCCCGAGGCGCTCGGCCCTGGGCATTCGGCGATCGAAAAGCCGCTGGCGGCGTCGGCCTATTGGGGCATGGAAAAGATCTGGGACACCAAATTCGACAACCACAACGACATGTTCGATTCCAAAGGCAGGCTATGGATGACGGGCACCAATCACGCTCCCGGCACGCCGGCGTTCTGCCGCAAAGGCTCCGAGAATGCTTACGCCAAGGCGTTCCCGCTCGACACCAATGAACGCCAATTGGCGATGTTCGATCCGAAGACGGAGAAATTCACGTTCATCGATACGTGCTTCAACACGCATCACCTGCAATTCGGATTCGACGACCACAACACGTTATGGACCAGCGGCGGCGGCCCGGTGGCGGGCTGGCTCGACACTAAAGTGTTCGACGAGACTGGCGACGCCGAGAAGGCGCAGGGCTGGTCGCCGTTCGTGCTCGACACCAATGGTAACGGCAAGCTTGATGAGTACACCGAGCAGGGCCAGGCGCCGCTCGATCCGAACAAAGACCTGCGGCTCACCGGATCAGGAACTTACGCAGTGATGCCGAATCCGGTGGACGGCTCCATTTGGTACACTTTCGATATCTTTGCTGGCCGGGCTGGCGTGCTGCGGTTTGATCCGAAGACGAAGTTGTCGGAGGTCTATCACGTTCCCGCGCCGGGCTTCGGTCCGCGCGGTGGGGATATCGATTCAAAAGGCGTGGTCTGGGTCTCGCTCGCCAGTGGCCATCTCGGCAGTTTCGATCGCTCCAAATGCAAGGGCCCGCTCAACGGGCCGACAGCGCTCGGCGATCATTGTCCGGAAGGATGGACGTTCTACAAATATCCGGGCCCGGGATTTGCCGGCATCGGCGACAACAGCGCTGAGGCGAGCTACTACAGCTGGGTCGATCAGCACAACGCGGTCGGCCTTGGCGATGATGTGCCGATCTCGACCGCCAACGAAAACGACGGCTTCGCCGCGCTCGTCGACGGCAAAATGGTGATGCTGCGGATCCCTTATCCGCTCGGCTTTTATGCCAAGGGTCTCGATGCGCGCATCGACGATCCGCAAGCGGGCTGGAAAGGCCGCGGCCTGTGGTCGTCAGAGGGTGACCGCACGCCCTGGCTCAAAGAGGGCGGCAAAGGCATGACGCCGCTTGCCGTGCACATCCAGGTTCGGCCCGATCCGCTGGCGCATTGACCGCTTGCCGAAGCTCGACGGCACGCGAGCAAACATTATCGCTTGGCGCGGGAGGCTTTGCCTCACGCCTCTCCGCCGGCGTGCTAGAAGAGCGTGACATTTGCGCTAAAGCGAAATGATTTAGGGTTGATTCGATATTTCGCTTTAGCTTGATGTTTGTGCATGATCTTTTCCGACCTGGCTTCGCCCGCCGGAGCATTCAAATGAGAATATCGAATCATCACTTAGGCTTCGCGCAGGCGGCAAACCGGTGTCCGCTCCGGATCAAGTCCGGAGCAGGCTTTTTCGAGATCATGCTTTAGGACGATCAATGGACTCTATCTTCATCGCACGCGGGAGTGCCGAGGCGATTCCGATCTGGTTCGTCACCAGCGCGAACTATCCTGACGTTCGCCAAGCGATCGGCGCGGAGGCAAGCGCGTTCGCCGATGCCGCCGGTTTCGAGCCCAAAGCTGGACGGTACCTGTTGCTTCCGGGCACATCCGGCGCTCAATCCGGCAATGCGCTCGGCGGCATTCTGTTTGGGATTGAAAGCGAGGATCAAACCAAGGACCCATTTCTGCCAGGGCGGCTGCCGCAGCATTTGCCGAACGGCATCTATCGCTTCGCCAATGAGCCGCACGACGCGCGGCTCGCCGCGCTCGCCTTCGCGCTCGGTACCTATCGATTCACCCGTTATCGCAAAGCGGAGCCGCGCGCGATCAAGCTCGATCTTCCGCAGAGCATCGCGCGCGAGGAACTCGAGCACATCGTCGAAGGCGTGACCCTGGCGCGCGATCTCATCAACACGCCGGCGAATGACATGGGCCCGGCGCAACTTGAGCAGGCGGCACGCAAGCTTGCCGCCCGTCACGTCGCCACCATCACCGCGGTGATCGGCGACGAACTCATTGAGCAGAATTTTCCGCTGATCCACGCCGTCGGTCGCGCCGCGGCCAGCGCGCCGCGGCTGATCGACATGTCCTGGGGCGACGCCAATCAGCCGCGCGTAACGCTGGTCGGCAAAGGAGTGTGCTTCGATACCGGTGGCCTCGATATCAAGCCGGAATCCGCGATGCTCAATATGAAAAAGGACATGGGCGGTGCGGCAACGGCGCTGGCCTTGGCGCATATGGTCATGGCGCGCGGCCTTAAAGTGCGGCTGCGCGTGCTGATCCCGGCAGTCGAAAATGCCATCGCCGGATCAAGTTTCCGGCCTCGGGATATCTACACCTCGCGCAAGGGCATCACGGTCGAGATCGGCAATACCGATGCCGAAGGCCGGTTGATCCTTGCCGATGCGCTGGCGCTCGCCGACGAAGACAAACCGGCGCTGATCTTCGATTTCGCAACGCTCACCGGCGCGGCGCGCGTCGCGCTCGGACCCGACGTGCCGGCCTTCTTTACCGACGATGATCGCCTGGCCGATGAGTTGATGCGCGCGGCGACCGCCGAGAACGATCCGTTGTGGCGGCTGCCATTGTGGCGGCCCTATGAATCGATGCTCGAATCCAAAGTCGCCGACATCAACAATGTCGGCGGCAGTCAGGGCGGCGCCATAACGGCGGCGCTGTTCATGCGCCGCTTCGTTGCTGCCGAATCCTGGGTTCATTTTGATTTGTTCGCGTGGACGTCCTCGGCCAAAGCGGGGCGGCCGGAGGGCGGCGAATGTCAGGCGGCGCGCGCGCTCTATGCGTTGTTGGCTGCGCGTTATGGTTGAGGCTGTGCCGGCCTTCGATCCGCGGGTAACGCCATGGCGCGAAGACGTCGCCGCTAAATATCTTGAAGGCAAGGTGAAGGCCGCGCGCTTTGTCGAAGGGCAGGCGATGGAGGTGATTGCGCCACAAGCGCCGCTCCGCCATGAGCCGCGGCCCGACACGCCGCTCGATACCGAGGCGCTCAAAGGCGAGCGCGTTACCGTCTACGACGCCAATGCCGAAGGCTGGTCGTGGGGGCAACTTGCCGGCGATAAACATGTCGGCTGGTTGCCGAGCGCGGCATTGGCGCCGCCGGGCCCCGCAGCGACGCACAAAGTGACTGCTTTGCGCACTTTCGTCTTTCCCGGCGCCTCGATCAAATCGCCGCCAATCGAGGCACTGCCATTCGCCGCCACGATCAACATTGCGCAAGTGCGGGATCGCATGGCGATCACGCCGGCGCGCGGTCATGTCCCGGCGGTTCATCTTGCGCCGATCGCCGCCAACGAATCTGATTTTGTCGCCGTGGCCGAACGGTTTGCCGGCGCGCCCTATTTGTGGGGCGGCAAGACCGTGCTTGGCATTGACTGCTCCGGTCTCGTCCAGATCGCGCTATCCGCCTGCGGCGTGCCGTGTCCGCGCGACGCCGACATGCAAGAGCGCGCTCTCGGTGCGATCGTCGATCACGAGGCGGATTCGTTTGCGCTTGAGCGCGGCGATCTGATCTTCTGGGCTGGACACGTGGCGATCGCGCGTGGTCACGACACTCTTGTGCACGCCAATGCATTTCATATGGCGGTCGTCATCGAGCCAGCGCGTGAAGCGATCGCTCGCATCCACAGCACGGGCAGTGAGATCACCACGGTAAGGCGGATGACGATTGTGGGCCGTCCGCCCGCTGGCGACTAGGCTCTATGCCTCCGAGTTGGGAATGAGGAGTTCCGCGGACATGATGCGGACATCACGGGAGCTTCGCCTTTTGACCCATAGCGGAGGCCCGGCGCCTCGTTTTACTGTGGGCGCACCCGCCGCGCGCCAGCAAACGATGTCGTCTCCGGGGCAACTCTAAAGAGAGAGGCAAGGCTATGGCGAAGACCTACCGCGATGTCGCCATCGATCAAATGATAGCAACCGTCGAACAAGCAATGAGTCATGCTATTGATTGGTGGGGCAGCCTGCCAACACCGATGAATGAGGCGATTGACAAGTTTCGCGTTCAACTTGGCGCAGCAATCGATTCCGTCGAATTTGTTAAAAGAGCGCTCGACAGGCCAGTAACGGAAACGTCGTGGAAGGCCACCGAACAGCGATGAGGATTGACTGCGGGACGGCACATAAAACGGCGTAACACACGGGCTAATCCCGCGTCATTCCACCTCTGGAGACGGACGGACGACCGGTATAGGCTTTGCCACAGAGCCGCATTTGAAGACAAAAAATAAAAGAAACTGGAAGTCGCGGGCCACCGTCCAGGCGTTCGAAAATGCGTTCGAAACCCTTGGGGGTAATGCATGACACTTCCGCGCCGCAAGTTCGTGCAACTGGCAGCCGGCGCTGCCGCGCTGCCGGTCGTTTTGGGCGGCGCCTTCGCTGCCGACTATCCGACCCGGCCAGTCAAGATCATTGCCGGCTTTCCCGCCGGCGGGGCGGTCGACGTAGTGGCGCGGCTGATCGCCGATTGGCTGTCGCGCTGCCTTAACGGCCAATTCGTGGTCGAAAACCGGCCCGGCGCCGCCAACAATATTGGCACCGAAGACATGATCCGTTCGCCGGCCGACGGCTATACGCTCCTCCTTACCAATCCGACCAACGTCATCAACGCGACCTATTACGCGCACCTCAACTACAACTTCCTGCGGGACAGTGATCCGGTCGCGAGCATCATGCGCGTGCCCAATGTCCTAGTGGTCGGCGCGGCCGTTCCGGTGCACAGCATTCCCGAATTTATCGCCTACGCCAAAGCCAATGCCGGCAAGCTTTATTACGCCTCGCCGGGTAACGGCACCTCGCCGCACATGTCGATGGAAATGTTTAAGCTGATGGCGCACATCCCGCTGAACAATATTACCTATCGCGGCATGAACGGCGGTGCCTATGCCGATCTCTTGAGCGGTCGAGTGCAGGCGGCTTTCGACAACTTGCCGGGCTCGATTGGCTTTATCCGCAACGGGCAATTCCGTCCGCTCGGCGTCACTACCACGACGCGCTCGGACGCGCTGCCCGATGCGCCGAGCATTGCCGAGTTCCTGCCCGGCTATGAGGTCAGCGCCTTTTATGGGCTCAATGCGCCGAAAGGCACGCCGCCGGTAGTCATCGGCATGCTGAACAAGGCGGTCAACGACGCGCTCGCCGATCCCGAAATGAAAAAGAAATTCGCCGATCTCGGCGGCATGATGCTTGGCGGATCGCCTTCGGATTTCGGCAAATTCCTCGCCGCCGAAACCGACAAATGGGCCAAGGTGATCCGCGACGCCGATTTGAAGCTGATGGAGTAGTTAGCCGGATATCCGCTATTGGCACTACTCTAACGTCTCGCTGTGCCTGCCTTGCGACGATTACTGGGGGCTAAACGGAAATCACGCGGACGGTGCTGGATCGCTTGGCGCGGTCCAATGCTGCGCAGTGGGGAACTCATATTCGCCGTCGTAATCGTAAATGTTCCGACGCCGCGGTTGCGGTCGTTCGTTCGGTTGCGGCAGCGATTGGCGCGTTGGCGACTCAGTCATCATCCCACTCCGTTAGTACGGATTAAAGTCTGGCCGGGTTTATTCCCGATCTTTCGACAACACGATATGATTGCCACGCTGAATACGACCTGAAATGCCACAGCAGAATTTGTTCACCTAGGTGAAATTCTCGTAATGCGTTCGAGGCAGGGCGCCGTCACGCACAACCGCGAGTGTGTTTGCTTTCCAGCCGTTATCGGGAACTAAGCGGACATGACGCAGACATCAGATTTCGTCTGCGCCCACAGGGGACGTTTTATTTATTCAGCGGCTATCTGTGCGGGGTAACGCAAGCGAGATGCAATCTTGCGTCGAACAAAATCAATATGGCTGCGGAGGTTGTACACCTGGTCCGAGAAGGTTAGCGGAAAATGGGTTTTGCTGACGGCATCCTCAATGCTCTCGATCTCGGCTTGTTTGTCGAGCAAATGCTTATGGTTTTCACTTGAATCGAACGAAGCCTCCAATGCCCTGAGTTGAGCATACCAGCGCAGAAGGCGCCGGCGTGTCATCCAATTGTAGCCCTGAGGCACAAAATGGAGCAACGGCAGCCCGATTGCTATTCCGGTCACCAGCACCGCGATGGCTCTTTGGACGTGGACGGATAGCCACATCGGCAAATGCCTTTGCATGAACGACGGGCCGTTTTTGTAAAAATCAATCGCGGTGGGGGCGACTGTATATTCTGCATCGAAGCCGTTGGGGTATTCACCGGGGCGATGAAAAAGGTCTGACCCGCCATGCACCTCTTTCATGGTTTGTAACAGGAGCTGGACGATTTCCGGGTGAAGATCGTTTCGGATTAAAACTTTTGATTTGGTCCCAATAAGCTGCACATCATTGGTCGGTATAACCCGCTCAATATCAATCGTGCCTTGAGGCAAGGTCATTCGTGCGAGATCGGGGAAAATTCGTGTAAAGGCCTCCGACATTGGAAAGCTCATTGGTCGCACGTCGGGATTCTTCAGGAAGGACTGGACAGCGGTCGCCTCTGGCACGCCGATAATCCACACCGCGTCGACCTGACCGTCTTTGAGCGCCTTGTCGGCATCGGATCCGGCGAAAGGCAAGAATGTGGCTGTTTCAGAATTTACGCCGCCCTTGCCCAGAACTTGTTCGGCCGTGTGCCGCGTCGCGCTTCCTACCGGTCCAACGGCAATGCGTTTGCCTTTGAGCTGTGCGAGCTGATCAATTTGTTCGTTCGCAGGATAAAAGATCCAAAATGGTTGATCATAGACGGTTCCTAACGAGAGCACGCCAGGTGTATGTTTTGCATCCGAAAGTCCCCCGGTCACGAAAGCGATCTCTACGTCGGAATTTGGATCCTCCAGCAGTTTGAGGTTTTCGACCGCGCCAGCAGTTTCGCGAAGTTCTAATTCGACATGCGAGCGCGCAAATATCTCTTGATATTGTCGTCCGTAATATTCGAAAGACGCGCCTTTAAAGGCCGTCGCCATGACGACCTTCGATGGCGGTGCGGGAATAAAGTAGATCAACGCCAGCGAACCAATGGCCACAATCCCAATAATCGCCGTCAATGCTCTGAATCTTTGCCAACGAATGAATTCCATAATGAATCCCTTCCACTGTCCCTTCTCTCATGGGAAGATAGGTCGGACCGCGGCTTCTGATGAAATCTTCGGGGGAGAACCTAACGCGATGATGGCTTCTTCATGATGCGCGACAGTGCGTCGCGGCAGCAGGATCTTTTTCATCCGGTTGTTGACTGCTGGATCCATTCCAGGATTTTTATATCCACACGCTCATATCCATTGGGGAACCACGTCCGATGGGCCGGCGGAAAAACTAAGATCGGCGCATGCGCCACCAGCGCAGTCACGGCTAAGAGAGTGAGACGGTTTTGATCGCTACCGAGTTTCATAAACACCTCCCGCCCACGAGGGCGCTCTGTTCCTCGAAGGCAGTTAAGCCCACTTCGTCCGCGACACATGTGACCTAGAGCACAGATCTGCATTTTTGCGCTTAAGTGACCGGCACCACTCAGTATTTTGCTTTCTGCACATGCGGAGTGCGTCACTAATCTCGGATCGCGCTTGGCATGGTCTGCCCGGCTGACCAGTCAAGATCGTCTTCATCGGCTGAAGCAAATTAAGGTGCAGATTAAGGTGCAGATTAAGGTAACTGTGCGCCTTTAAGACCGATTATCTTGGCCAGCGCAGCGAGTTGATCGTTTTGCTCGGCGACGCTACGGGCGAATTTGGCGGGCCCGCGCAGCGTCATGATCTGACCGGTATCAACCAGCCGCTGGGCAATAACGGGATCGTGCTGGGCAATGTCGCGGAGCTCGCCGGCGATGCTCTCGCGCAGGCTTTGCGGCATTTGCGGCGGCCCAAACAAACCGCCGGCGGTCTCCATGGTCAGCGCCGGATATCCGGCCTCGGCGGCGGTCGGCAGCTCCGGGGCGCCAAGCGCACGTTGCTTGCTGGTCACCAAAAGGACCTTGATGCGCCCAGCCCGCATCATCGGCTGCGCGGCCGCGAGCGAGCTCGAAAGGATCTGAATTCGGTCCTCGGCGAGATCGTTCGGAGCCTGCATGATGTCGCGATATGGCACTTTGGCAATCTGCAAGCCCATCGACTTGATGAAGCCGAAGATCAAAAAGTCCGAATTGCCGGTGGCCGCGGCGGCATTGAGTTTGCCCGGCTGCGCCCGCGCCAGCGCGATAAGGTCGTCCATCGTGCCAACATTGAGCGACGCCGGTACCGAGATCGCCAACACGGTGACGTAAATCTGGGCGATCGGCAGGACGTCGTGCGGATCGTAGGGTGGCTTCTCCTCATCGTAGAGGTGGACGAGAAATGTCGAGGCAGGGCCAAAGAACAGGGTGTGGTCGTCATGCGCGCCGAGGAAGGCGTTGAGCGCCACCAGGCCGTCGCCGCCAGGGCGGTTTTCGACCACGACCGGCTTGCCCCAGCGCGTGCTCAATCGATCAGCAAGCAGCCGCGCGGTTGTGTCCGTCGCGCTGGCGGCGCCGAAGGGCAGAACGAGACGAACCGTGCGGGACGGATAAGTCTGTTGCGCCAGTGCGCCGCTGATTGCCGTGGCTGCCGCCACAACGACAATCATGGCCGCGACGAGCGGCAGCATTGCTTTGTCCGAAGCCTGACGTGGCACCAGTCTTTCCCGGCAGCCGGTTTTCACTGTCCGGATCATGCTCTAACATCCGCGCGCTCGGAAAGAGGGGGGAACGCGTGGCGGGACGGATTGCGGACAAGGTCGCTCTTATAGTCGGGGCCGGCTGCGTCGGGCCAGGCTGGGGCAATGGGCGCGCCGCCGCGGTCCTGTTCGCACGCGAGGGCGCCAAAGTCTTCGCCGTCGACAAGAACGCCGACTCGATGACCGAGACAGTGGCGCGCGTTGGCAATGACGGCGAGATCACCACCCATGTCTGCGACGTGCTTTACGACGCGCAAGTGACTGCGATGACCGAGGCATGCCGCAAGAAATTCGGCCGCATCGACATTCTGGTTAACAATGTCGGTGGCTCGGCGGCCGGCGGCGTTGCGGAAATGCTCGAAGAAAGTTTCGATCGGCAGATCGACTACAACCTCAAAAGCGTTTTTCTGACGTGCCGCCACGTCATCCCGATCATGATCGCGCAGGGCGGCGGCGCGATTGTCAATACCGCATCGAGCTCGGGCATCCGCTACACTGGCTCGCCGCAGATCGGCTATGCTTCGGCCAAGGCCGCGGTGATTCAATTCTCGCGCGTCACCGCCGTGCAATATGCCAAGAACGGCATCCGGGTGAACACGGTGGTGCCGGGCCAGATGCACACGCCGATGGTCGAAGCGCGGCTCGCCAAACAGCGCACCGGTGGCGATGTCGAAGCGTTATTGAAATCGCGGGTGGCGCGGATTCCGCTCGGTTTCATGGGCGACGGCCGCGACACCGCGAATGCGGCGCTGTTTTTGGCTTCCGACGAGGCGCGCTTCATCACCGGAACCGAGATTGTCGTCGACGGCGGCATGACCGCGCGCTGTGATTGAACAAAATTCGCCATCCTGAGGTGCGAGCGAGGCGAGCCTCGAACGGTGATGCCGTCGCCCCTCGAAGGCCGTGGAGCTTGTCATCGGGCCGGCCACTCACCAGACCCGTTGGCGGCTACCTCAGGGTGCCGGTAAGAAGACTGATCGAGAGAAGCTGAGGATGCCCAATGCCCATTCGCCCTGACGACCTGACGCCGACCATAGCGCCGCCGGATCCAAATCCGAAAACGCCGAAATTGAAACTGCCGCCGCTCGCCTGCGACTCGCATTTCCATGTCTTCGGGCCGCACAGAAAGTTCCCCTACGCGCCGGACCGGCCGTTCACGCCGGCCGATGCGCCCAAGGAGGACCTATTTCGCCTACATGACTTTCTCGGCTTCCAGCGCGGTGTGTTCGTGCACTCGACCTGCCACGGCAGCGATCATTCGGTGCTCGTCGACCTCCTAACCGCGGCGGGCGGCCGTTATCGCGGTGTGGCTTTGCTTAAGGTCGATATGCCCGCCGCGGAGATCATGCGGCTCGACGGCGCCGGCGTGCGCGGGATTCGCCTACATTTTCATTTTGCCCATCTCGGCGCGCCGATGCCGCGCGACGACATGCGCAAAATCATCGCCGCGGTCGCGCCGTACGGCTGGCATGTCGCCATGCATCTCGGCGGGCAGGGGGTGGTCGATCACTACGACTTCATCGCCTCCGTCGACGCGCCGGTCGTCATCGATCATATCGGCCGCGTTGACGTCGCCGAAGGGCTGAACGGCGCGGCATTCTCGGCGCTGCGCCGGCTTCTCGATCGTGGCAATGTCTGGGTGAAATTGTCCGGGACCGACCGAATCACCAAACAAAAATATCCTTATGCCGACGCGGTGCCGTTCGCCCGCGCGCTGGCCGATCACGCACCCGAACGCGTGGTCTGGGGCACCGATTGGCCGCATCCCAACCATAATGCGGTGCCGAATGACGGCGAGCTGGTCGATCTGATTGCAGAAATCGCGCCGGACGCGAAAACGCGCCAGCTTATGCTGGTGGATAATCCCGCCAAGCTGTTCGGGTTTTAGAATGGAGCCAGCGGGTAGATGACGCGGCTTTGAAGCCTACTGCGCCACCACGCCTTCCGGCGCGGTTTCGAGATTGAAGGCCGCGGCAAACAGCGCGCGCGTGTAATCGGTCTTCGGATTACGGAACAGTTCGGCAGCAGCGCCGGCCTCGACGATGACCCCGTGCCGCATCACCAAAAGCCGGCTCGCCAGGGCGGCGACCACGCGCAGATCGTGGGAAATGAACAGATAGGTCAGGTCCCGGCGCTTCTGTAAATCGCGCAACAGATCGACCATCTGCGCTTGAATCAGCATGTCGAGCGCGCTCGTCGGCTCGTCGAGTACGATGAAGCTCGGTTCTAGCACGATCGCGCGCGCCACCGCGATGCGCTGGCGCTGGCCGCCGGAAAATTCGTGCGGGAAACGAAACCGGGTGTCGGGATCAAGTCCGACGTCGTTGAGCGCCTGGATAACGCGCCGGTCGCGTTCCTCCTCGGTCATGTTGGGATGATGGACTTTTAGGCCCTCTTTGATGATCTCCGCAACCGACATGCGCGGCGACAGCGAACCATAGGGATCCTGAAACACGATCTGCATATTGTGGCGGAACGGGCGCATCTCCTTAAAGCTCAAGCCTTGAAGATTATTGCCCATGAACGCGATCAGTCCTTCGGACGAGATCAGCCGCAGGATGGCGCGGCCCAGCGTCGACTTGCCCGAGCCGGATTCTCCAACCACGCCGAGCGTTTCGCCCTTGCGCAACTCGATGCTCAAGCCGTCGCAGGCTTTGACATGGCCGACCACCTTGCGCAGCAGCCCCGCGGTGATCGGAAACCAGACCTTCAGATCGTTGGTTTGGATGACAATCGGTGCATCCGGTTGGGGCGGCGCCGGGTCGGGCTTTGGTTCGGCTGCAAGGAGCGCGCGCGTATAGGGATGTTCCGGAGAGTCAAAAACCCGCTCCACCGAGCCATGTTCGACGATATTGCCGTCTTTCATCACGCAGACGCGCTGCGCGATCTTGCGCACGATGCCGAGATCGTGGGTGATGAACAACAGCGACATGTGCAGGCGGGCCTGGAGCTCCTTCAACACCGCGATGATCTGCGCCTGCACCGTGACGTCGAGGGCGGTGGTCGGTTCGTCGGCGATGAATAGATCAGGCTCGTTGGCGAGCGCCATCGCGATCATCACGCGCTGTCGCTGGCCGCCCGACAATTGATGCGGATAGCTTTTGAGCCGCGTCTGCGGGTCGGGAATGCCGACCTGGGTCAGCATTTCGATCGTTCGCTCGCGCGCGGCCAGCCCGGTCAAGCCGCGATGCAGCAGTAAAATCTCGCCGATCTGCCTTTCAATTGTGTGCAGCGGATTGAGCGAGGTCATCGGCTCCTGGAATACGATACTGATGTCGTCGCCGCGCACGCGCTGCATCTCGCGCTCGTCGAGCTTAAGAAGATCGGTACCCTTGAAATTGATGGCGCCGGACGGATGCCGCGCCGCCGGGTAAGGCAACAGCTTGAGGATCGACAGCGCCGTCGCCGATTTACCGGATCCGGATTCGCCGACCAGCGCCAGCGTCTCGGCCTTGGCGATGTCGAACGAGATCCGATTCACGGCCAGCGTCTCGCGGCCGCCGGAGCGAAAGGCGATGGAGAGATCGCGGACGGAGAGGAGCGGTGTTGTCATGCGAATGTCTTGCGTGGATCGAAGGCGTCGCGGACCGCCTCGCCGATGAAGATCAACAGCGAGAGCATGAGTGCGACGGTGAAGAATCCGGTCAGGCCGAGCCATGGCGCATGCACATTGGCTTTGCCTTGCGACAGCAATTCGCCGAGCGACGGCGAGCCCGGCGGCAGGCCAAAGCCGAGAAAATCGAGTGCCGTAAGCGTCATGACCGACGATGACATGATGAAAGGCAAAAACGTCATCGTCGCCACCATGGCGTTCGGCAACAGATGGCGGAACATGATGACGCGATTGGAGACGCCGAGCGCGCGCGCCGCCTGGATATATTCGAAATTTCGGCCGCGCAGGAATTCGGCGCGCACGAGTCCGACGAGCCGCACCCAGGAGAACAATAAAAGAATACCGAGCAGTACGAAGAATCCAGGCACCAACACCGAGGAAATGATGAGGAGCAGATAAAGCTCCGGCACCGAGGTCCAGATTTCGATGAAGCGCTGGAACAACAGATCGGTCCAGCCGCCGAAATAACCCTGCACCGCGCCGGCGGCGATACCGATCACCGACGAGACGATGGTGAGGATCAGTCCGAAGAGCACCGAGATGCGGAAGCCGTAGATCAGCCGCGCCAGCACGTCGCGGCCCTGATCGTCGGTGCCGAGCCAGTTCATTTCCAGCGCGTCGCACGGCGTATAGCCGTTTTTAACGGCGAAGTCGCAATCGCGCTTGTTCAACAGCCAAGTCGGTTTTGAGGGAAATGCCGACGGCGGCCGATCATTGATCGTGTGATAGGAGAACCGGATCGGCGCCCAGATGACGGTAGCGTTGTGTTCGTCGAGAAAGTGCTGCAGGTAAGGATCGCGGTAGTCGGCGGCGGTGCCGAGCGTGTCGCCAAATTCCGTATCCGGATAGGTCACGAAAACCGGAAAGTAATTTTTGCCGTCGAAATGAATGAAAAGCGGCCGGTCGTTGGCGATGAACTCGGCAAACAGCGAGATAATGAACAGGGCAAGGAATAGCCAAAGCGATAGATAGCCGCGCCGGTTGGCTTTGAAGTTACGCCAGCGCCGAGCGTTCAGTGGCGAGAATTCGAAGCCCCGCGGCGGCGCGGTCACCCCCATCGGGCCGGCCGGCTCGACGTCCGGCTGCAGCTCATCACGGGCGAGCACGCTCTCCGGCAGCCTGATCTTTTCTTCGGCCTCAAGCTTGGCGTCCACCTCAGACCTCCCGCGTCTCAAAATCAATGCGAGGATCGATCCAGGTATAGGTGAGGTCGGAGATCAGGTTAACGACAAGGCCGAGCAGCGCGAAAATATACAGGGTGGCAAACACCACCGGATAATCGCGATTAAGCACGCTCTCGAAGCTCAGCAAGCCGAGTCCATCCAGCGAGAAGATGGTCTCGATCAACAAGGAGCCGGCGAAAAACGCCGCTACGAATGCGGCCGGGAAACCAGCGATCACCAAAAGCATCGCGTTGCGGAACACATGACCATAGAGCACTTGGCGCTCGGAACAGCCCTTGGCGCGCGCCGTGAGCACATATTGTTTGCGCAGCTCCTCGAGGAAAGAATTCTTGGTCAATAGCGTTATCGTCGCGAAAGCCGCCAAGCCCATCGAGGTTACCGGCAGCACCAGGTGCCAAAAATAATTGAGGATTTTCAGCCACCACGGGAATTGCGCCCAGCCGTCGGATACCAATCCGCGCAGCGGAAAGATCTGGAGGAACGAGCCGCCGGCGAACAGAACAATGAGCAGAATGGCGAACAGGAACCCCGGAATGGCGTAGCCGACGATAATTACGCCGGAGGTCCAGATATCGAATCGTGAACCGTCCTGCACCGCCTTGCGGATGCCAAGCGGAATCGAGATCAAATAGCTTATCAGGGTCATCCAGATGCCAAGCGATATAGAAACCGGCAGTTTCTCTTTGATCAGCTGCAACACGCTGACGTCGCGGAAATAGCTCTTGCCGAAATCGAAACGTATGTAGTTCCAAAGCATAATGAAAAAGCGCTCATAGGCCGGCTTGTCGAAGCCGAACTGTTTCTCGAGGCTCTTGATGAATGCCGGGTCGAGCCCCTGCGCGCCACGGTATTTGGAATTGACCTCGGCTTGCGCGCCGCTTGCCGCGCCACCGCGGGCGCTGAAGTCGCCGCTCGCCGAGCCGGAAATCCGCGAAGTGGCACCGGTATCGGCGCCGGAGAGCTGTGCAATCACGCGCTCCACCGGTCCGCCGGGCGCAAATTGAACCACGGCAAACGAAATCAGCATGATCCCGAAAATGGTGGGGATCATGAGCAGTATGCGGCGGATGATATAAGCGGTCATGCGTGTGTCAGCGACCCGGCATTGCCATGAAAGACTTGACACGGAACTTATTCCGGTTCCGCGGCGGCAACCGAAACCGTAAGGCTGAAAGCGGACGTCTGCGTTTCCTCAAGGCGCCAGCATAAAGGCACGGGAGGCGGCGACAAGTGTGACGATCAACCCCTGAGCTTGATTTTCGCTCCTTTATCGGTCTCATACCACCAAATGTCTGGAATGCCGCGAAAATATCGCGGCTGCGCCGGGGGGCGGCCGAACACGTCCCAATAGGCGATCCAGTGCGACGCCTTGTACCAATTCGGAATCCAGTAACGGCCAGAGCGGATTACCCGGTCTAGTGCGCGGCAGGCGGTCACCAGGGCCGGTCGCGACGGCGCCGCGATGATCATCTCGATCAAGGCATCGACCGCGGGGTCGGCGATGCCGGCGAGATTGTTGGATCCTTTGAGCGCAGCAGATTGCGAGGAGAAGAATGAGCGAAGCGAATCTCCCGGGGTCGACGAAAAGCTGAACCGGTCGATGGTGATATCGAAATCGAAGTCGTCGCGGCGTGCGCGATATTGCACCGGATCAACGATGCGCAGGCTCGCATCGATGCCGAGCGCCTTGAGATTGCGGATGAACGGCATGTGATGCGGCTGGAACGACGGCTCGTCGATCAGAAATTCGATTGTGAACGGCGTGCCGTCCGGCAGCACGCGCTTGGCGTTCTGGATCGGGTAGCCGGCATCAGTGAGAAGTTGCGCGGCCTTGCGTAGGAGCACGCGATCCTCGCCGGAACCGTCGGACACCGGCGGCGTGTACGGCTTGCCGAACACTTCTGCGGGCAATTGGGCGCGGAATGGCTCGAGCAGCACCGCCTCCTCGGGACTGGGTTCGCCCTGCGCCATCATGTCGGAATTCTCAAACACCGAGACGGTGCGTTTATAGGCGCCGTACATGATGGTTTTATTGGTCCACTCGAAATCGAAGGAGTCGTTAAGCGCTTCGCGCACGCGTGGATCGACGAATTGCCGCCGCCGCGTATTGATGAACCAGCCTTGCGCGCCCGAGGGCGTATCGTCCGGTATTTCGCCGCGTAGAACGCGCCCGTCTTTCACGGCGGGAAAATCGTACCGCGTCGCCCAGAATCGCGAAGTGAACTCCTCGCGGAACAGATAAGACTGTGCGGAGAAGCCTTCGAAAGCCACGTCGCGATCGCGATAATATTCGAAGCGCAGCGTGTCGAAATTATTCTGGCCGCGGGTGACCGGCAGATTGGCGCCCCACCAATCCGTCACGCGCTGATATTCGATAAAGCGGCCGGGCTCGAAGCGGCCGACTTTATAGGGTCCCGAGCCCAGCGGAATGTCCAAAGTCGACTGGTCGAAGGGGCGCGTCGCGTAATAGGCGCGCGAAAAAATCGGCAAACCGGCAACGAACAGCGGCACGTCGCGCGCGCGCTTGGGCGCGAAGGTCACCGTGACGCGCGTATCGTCATCGGCTTGGGCGCCAAGAAAATCGCGCAGCAATTGGTTGATCAGCGGATGGCCTTTCTCTTTCAAAATGTTGAGCGAGAACGCCACGTCTTGCGCGGTCAGCGGCGAGCCGTCGTGGAACTTGGTGCCGGTGCGGATGAAGAATTGATAGACGAGACCGTCGGCCGAGCGGCGGACTTTTTCAGCGGCAAGGCCGTACATCGCATCAGGCTCGTCACCGGAGCGGACCATGAGCGAGGCGAAGGTCAGCTCCATGCCTTGGGCGGCGTCGCCCTTGAGGATGAAGCTGTGGAGCGAATTGAAGGTGAGGAAATTCTGATTGTAGAGGCGATCCGGGCCGACTTGCGAAAACATCCCGCCCTTGGGCGCACTCGCATTGACATAGCGAAAATGCGGGAAGTCGGGCGGATAGGCGAGGTCGCCGAAGGCCGAGAGCCCGTGCGACTCGATCATCTCGGCGGCGCGAGCGAAAGATACGCCACGATCGGCGGCGCGCAATCCGGCAACAGCGCTGGCGACGATCTTGAGCATCGCGCGACGGGTGGACGAGGTCATGCGTGTTGCCGAGCTGGTTTGCCGCTTTACTGCGCTCTGAGCGTGTTCGTCACTGCGAGGAACGTAAGCGGCGAAGCAATCCAGGGCGAATGGATCGAAACTCTAAGATTGCTTCGCCGCGGCGCGCAATGACGGGTGAGCTCGCCGGGAAACGAATTATCCCGCCGTCTTCGCCGCTTTGTCGGCGTCCCACCACCACACCGTCGGGAATGCCGCGCGGCCGTATTTCGGCATCGGATCGGGATGGCCGAAACGGTCCCAGCGCGCGGTACGCACTTTGCCGTAAGTCCATTGCGGAACGACATAGTGGTTCCACAACAGGATGCGGTCGAGCGCGTGCGTGGCGGCTTCGAGATCGGGGCGGTTCTTGGCAAAGATAATCTGATCGATCATGGCGTCGACCGCCGGGTTCTTAATTCCGATCATGTTCAGCGACCCCGGCTGGTCCGCGGCTTGCGAACCCCAATAACCGCGCTGTTCGTTGCCTGGTGTGAGCGACTCGGCCCAGGCAAAGGTGATGATGTCGAAATCCCAGTTGCGCAGCCGATTTTCGTATTGCGCCTCGTCGACGGTACGCACCGCGACCGTGATGCCCAGCCGCTCAAGCGATGGCTTGAACGATAAAAACACGCGCTCGAAGCTTGGATCGGCGGCCAGCAACTCCACCGAATAAGGTTCGCCGGTTTTCACATTGACGAGTTGCTGATCGCGCACCTCGTAGCCGGCATCCTTCAAAAGGCGCAGACCCTCACGCAGATTGGCGCGGATCTGTTCCGGGGTGCTGTTGACCGGATTGGTGTAGGGCTTCTTGAACACTTCCGGCGGCACCTTGTCGCGAACGCTTTCCAAAAGTTCGAGTTCGCGCCCGCTCGGCAGCCCACTGCTGGCGAGCTCGGTGCCTTCAAAGTAGCTTGCGATGCGCTTGTATTGATTGAAAAAAATCTGTTTGTTCATTTCCTCGAAATCGAACGCGTAATTGAAGGCGAGCCGCAAGCGCGGGTCCTGGAATTTCGGCCGCCGGATATTGAAGGCAAAAGCCTGCATCACGCCCGAATTGCGGATCGGGAATTCCTCAAGCAGGACGCGCTTGTCGCTCACCGCCGGGAAATCATAGGCGGTGGCCCAATTCTTAGCACTGTTTTCGTTACGCCAATCAATGTTGTCGGCCTTGAACGCTTCGAGGGCGACGGTGGTGTCGCGGAAATAGAGGAAATGCACCTCGTCGAAATTGTTGGCGCCGACGTTGACGTTGAGGTCGCGCGACCAATGATCCTTCACGCGTTCATAGACGATGTCACGGCCAGCGGCGAAATCTTTGATGCGATAGGGCCCGCTGCCGAGCGGCGGCTCCAGCGTGGTTTCGCCGATATTGCGCTGCTTGCCATTCTTGTCGGTGCCTTCCCACCAGTGCTTCGGCAGCACGGTGATCTGGCCGATGATTTGCGGCAGTTCGCGATTGCCCGGCGCGTCGAAGACGAAAGTCACCTCGCGGTCGCCGGTCTTCTCCGCTTTCGCGACATGTCGGTAATATGCCGATAGCTGCGGGCTGTATTTCTTGAGCGATTCAAAAGAAAAAATCACGTCCTCGGGCGTGATCGGCTTGCCGTCGTGCCATTTGGCCTGCGGCCGCAACCGGTAGGAGACCGAGGAGAAGTCCGGCGGAAAGCTTACCGCCTCAGCCACCAGGCCGTATTCGCTTGAAATTTCGTCGAGCGCCGAGACCGATAGCGTCTCGTAGAGAAGATCGACGCCGGTGGCGAGCGAACCTTTAACGCCGGCTACCGCGGTGTTGAAATTGTCGAACGTGCCGATGGCGATTTGCCGCGCAGTCCCGCCTTTGGGGGCACTGGCATTGACGTATTCGAATTGCTTGAAGCCCGGCTGATATTTCAGGTCGCCGTATAATGACAGGCCGTGCCGCCAGGTCTTGTCCTCGGCCAGCGCCGGCCCGATCCAGTCGGGTAAAGGCAGCCGCCGCGCGGCCATCGCGAGAAGCGCAGATTTCAGCACGGATCGGCGGTTCACCTGATACTCCTCAAGTAAGCTGGAACGCATGTTGCGCGACATTATTGTGCCTTTTGCATTGTGACACCAGCGTGCTGGTGTGCACCGCGACGAAAAGCACGGGCGGATTGCGCCCGTAAATTGAGACCAATGTCGCGGCCCCTCACGGCCCATGTTTGGGGCCATGTTCAGTTCGGGGGCATGTTCAGTTCGGGGGCATGTTCAGTTCGGGGCCATGTTCCGTTCGGGGCCTTGTTCGCCGCCTTTGCCCACCGCCTTTGGGTCTGTCAGCCAATCCTAATGATTGGCGGGAGCGGACCCAGTCGACTGTGCCGGTGCGCCACCGGGCGCCGGATTTGCGGGCGCTGGATTTGCGGGCGCTGGATTTGTGGGCGCTCCTGCGGGTGGATTCGATCCTGCCCCCGTGGTCGAGGGTGGCGTGGCGCTGGCATCCTGCGGTTTTGGCAGCGGCACCGGATTGGGCGAGAGCGTGTCGAGATAGGCGATCACGTCGGCGCGCTGCTTATCGTTCGACAGACCAGCAAAGGTCATCGCGGTGCCCGGCGCAAACGCGCTCGGTTTAATCAACCAAGTGTTGAGTGTGGCGAAATCCCAGGTGCCATTTTTCGATTTCAGGGCGGACGAATAATTAAAGCCCGGCGCGGCGGCGATCTTGCGCCCGACTACGGCGTAGAGATCCGGCCCGATCTTCGGTCCTTGGCCCTCCTGGAAGTTGTGGCAGGCTTGGCACTGCCTTGCCACATCTGCGCCGCGCTCAGCAGACGCGCTTGCCAGCAAGTTTTCGATCGGCACCGGCGCCGGCGCCGCAGGAGCCGCGGCGCCTTGCGTCGGCTGCTCCTCTTTGACCGCTACCTCATAGCCGGGCTTGGCTGGCGTCTCCGGGGTAAAAATGGCTCCGGCCGCAATGCGCATGGCGACAAGAACAAGGCAGGTGCCCAGCAAGGCGCCGAGGACCTTATTGAGTTCAAACGAATTCATTGGTTGATCGCTCCGCAGGCGGGCGCCGTGGTGCGGCGGTGTTGGGCGGCGCACAAATAGCCGGTTTGCTGCGCCGGTTGCAACCCGTATAAGCCCGCTCGTGAGGGACTGTGCGCCGCGATGGCTAACGTTCTGATTTTGATTCCCGCCCGAATGGCCGCGACCCGGCTGCCCGGCAAGCCGCTCGCCGAGATCGCCGGAGAGCCAATGATCGTACATGTCCTGCGCCGGGCGCAGGAGGCCGAACTCGGCCCGGTTGTGGTCGCCACCGACTCGCGCGCCATCGCGGCGGCGGTCGCGAAGGCCGGCGGGGAGGCGGTACTCACGCGCGCCGATCACGCTTGCGGCTCCGACCGGATTTTCGAGGCGCTCGGGCAGGTGGATCTGCAGCGCCGTGCCAAGGTCATCGTCAATCTGCAAGGCGATTTGCCGACGATTGCGCCAGCGGCCATCGCCGCCGCGCTCACCCCGCTCGACGATGCGGCCGTGGACATCGCCACGCTTGCCGCCGAGATCAAGGCGCCCGAGGAAGGCCGCGACCTCAATGTGGTGAAGGTCGTCGGCACGCCGATTGCGCCGCGGCGGCTGCGGGCGCTGTATTTTACCCGCGCCACCGCACCGGCAGGCGAAGGACCACTCTACCATCATATCGGGCTCTACGCGTTCCGCCGCGCCGCGCTGGAGAAATTCGTCAAAATGCCGCCATCGCCACTGGAGCGGCGCGAGAGGCTCGAACAACTCCGCGCGCTTGAAGCCGGGATGCGCATTGACGTCGCGCTGGTCGATACCGTGCCGCTCGGGGTCGACACGGCGGAGGATTTGGAAAAGGCCCGCGCCGTGCTAGAGCATGATCGGGAAAAGCGGAAACCGGTTTTTCCAAAAGATCATGCTCCATCAAAAAGTTAGAGCAACAAGCAATTTGACCCAGATGGATTGTGTTGTGGTACGGCGCGTATGAGCAAACGCAAGGAGATGCCGACCAAGAGCGGGAAAAAACGCGCCATTGCGTTCCAAGGCGAGTCAGGCGCCAACTCGCATATTGCATGCAAACAGGCCTATCCGAATTACGAGCCGCTCCCTTGTGCCACCTTCGAAGACGCCTTCGCTGCGGTACGCGGGGGCCGTGCCGCGCTGGCGATGATTCCGATCGACAATTCGGTCGCGGGACGCGTCGCCGACATTCATCACTTGATGCCGGCCTCGCAACTGCACATCGTTGCCGAATGGTTCTTGCCGGTGCAGCACCAGCTCATGGCGCCGCGCGGCGCGACACTGCGGACGATCCGGACGGTCGAGAGCCACATCCACGCGCTCGGCCAGTGCCGCAACATGATCCGCAAGCTTGGCGTCAAGCCGGTGGTGGCCGCCGATACCGCCGGCGCGGCGCGCGAAGTCGCCGAAGCGGGCGACATCACGCGGGCGGTCTTGGCGACCAAGCTGGCGGCTAAAATCTACGGCCTTCGCATTCTCAAAGAGGACGTCGCCGACGCCAAGCACAATACCACGCGTTTTATCGTTCTCGCCCGCGAGCCAAAATGGGCAAGCCGCAAGGAAAAACGCATCGTCACCACTTTCATTTTTCAGGTGCGCAACATTCCAGCCGCGCTTTACAAGGCCTTGGGCGGCTTCGCTACCAATGGCGTCAACATGACCAAACTGGAAAGCTATATGGTCAATGGCAGCTTCGCCGCCACGCAATTCTACGCCGACGTTCAGGGCCACCCGAAACAGCGCGCGCTTGAGCTGGCGCTGGAGGAGCTCGAGTTCGTTTCGCAGCCGAAGTCGCTGAAAATTCTCGGAGTCTATCCCGGGCACCGCTTCCGCGACACTTTCAGGTAGACTGTGGCGCCGAATGCCACGTGGCGCCGGCTTTCGTGAATTGTGATTTCACCCGTCAAGGAAACAAAGCCGATGAGCAACGAGGAAGCCAAGGTCCGGCGGACACTGCAGCTGCGGTTTACGCTGCCGACTTCAGATTCGACGCAGCTTGTCGCCATGATCAAAGCCGCGACGCCGTTCTATCAGATGTTCGGCAAGGCCGAGGTCCGTCTCTTACAGAACGTCGACGATCACACCAAGTTCGTGCAGGAAATCGAATATGAGGCGCGGGAGGATTGGGAACTAAACCGCCAGCGCATCGCCAGCGATCCGCGCATGCAGGTCTATTTGCAGACCTGGCGCAATCTGTTTCCTGGCGCGCCCGAGATCGACGTCTATCAGGATGTGTGAAGGCGCCGTTGGTAGGTTGGATAACGGGCGACCGAAGAGAGCTTCTAACAGTCTATTTCTGCTGCTTGCGCGTAGGGCTTGCAGCTTTGGTAAGCAAGCAGCGGTAGTTCGAGCCGCACAATCTGGCCTGGGCTGCCCTTGATGAACTCCACCTGGGCGCCGAGATCATGTGCAATGCTTCGCATCAGCCGCGCGCCGGCTCCATTCGCTGGCCGGTCCGTTGCGGCAAAATCCAAAGGCGCTCCTATACCGTCATCGCTAATCTCAATGAGCAAGCCCGCCATTTCTGCGTGCTTGCAAGAGATGCAAATCGTTCCCGACTGATCGAGCGGATGGGCGTGCCTTATGGCGTTGACCAGGGCCTCAGCTACGAACAAGCCGATGGCGGCCGCCTGTTTGGCGGAGACAGTCGTCTCTCCCTCAAAGCTGCACTCGATTTTCGTCTGCTCGGGATTGGTAAGCGAGCAAGTCGCGGCATCCGTTATCTCGCGCAGATAAGCGCAGAGCTCAACGGCGCCGCGATGATTGGTATTCATCAGCAACCGATGCAGGCAACCCACGGCATCTATTCGCAGCGACATCTGCTGCAATAGGCGCTCGATGTATTCGATGTTCGGCCGTGCGTCCGCCGTCAGCGTCAAAAGTTCGCGCCGTATCAGCCCGGCGATGATCGACAGATTGTTTGCAATGCGATGATTGGCTTCGAGTACCGGGTCGGCGGCAGGGATCAATTCTACAGTGGAAATGCTATCGACTATGTGCCCTGGCATGACTGAGCCTCACCTTTCAGCCTGCGCACAAACAAGTTATTAACAAATCAGGCGAGTGAAATTGACTTTAATCAAAAACAATCCGCGCACGTGGTTTTGCGCAGCCCAGGAAACCAGCGTCTACCCCTTAAGAGGCAGGCTTTTTCGGATCATGCTTCAATACCAAATGGTAAACGGCCGATACCAAATGATTGAGACGCGATACCAAGGCTCGATGAAAACTTGAGAACTGCTTGTCCGGGCGGGAGAGATTGTCAGTTTATCGCGCGCAGCATGGCCTGTCGGCACGGTCGGCCGACATCGCCCATCGACGTGGCCCAACATGATTAACGAGTTTTGATTTCGATCAAATACACGCAAGGTTCAAGTTGATTGAGTCTGAAATTAGCGCCCCGGTTTTTGGTCTCCAACCTCCGGTCAGCGCTAGTGGCCCCGGACATCCCCATCCCCCGAACCCCCTGTCCGGGGCCACGCGTCCGCAGCTTCCGACCAGATATGCCGCTCGATTGAATGGTCACCCGCTGCAGCCGGAACATGCAAACCGACTGTCGTGGCCAAATTGTGCGCTGCACTGGGCTAAATTCCGGCTGTCCCGGTGAATCGGAGACTCGGAGTCCGGACGACAGATGATGAGAGCTTCCGCTACGCTTCATCCGTCGTCCGTCATCCGTCCTCTATTCTCCGCTTCAAAAACTGCGATCTCCGGCGGTTTGCCGGTCAGCCCCAGTTCGCTCCAGCGCGACACCACGCGATCATAAGTGCTCTTGTCCAGCTTGGTGCGCGGCGAAAATGTTTTGATGTGTCGGTAATCCATGCAGGCGTTGATCAGCGCCTTCGAACCCCAGGGGCGGATTTCCGGCGGATTAAGGCTCGGATCAAGAAACGTGCTCCAGGTCTCGCGCAGGATGTCGATCGATTGCGCCGGACGCGAGCGTGTGGCCATGGCCCATAACACCTGGCCGACATTGGTCGGATCGATGTCGTCATCCACCACGATGACATATTTGCCGAAATAGGCGCCGGCCGTGCATTGCGCCGCGAGCGCCATCACTTGCGCCGCGTGTCCGGCATACATTTGTTTGATCGCGACAACGGTCATTCCCCAGCCGGCCGCTTCCGGAATCGACCACACGCCTTGGATGCCCGGTACGCCAAGCTTTTGCAGATCGGCCCAAATGCCCGCCGAGCGCGCCGCCGCCCAGAACAGCCCGCATTCATTCGACGGTCCGTCGGCCATCAGCGCGCAGGTCAGCGTCGGATTGTTGCGGTAGCGCAGCCGCTCGACGCGCATATAGGGCGTCGCGCCACTTGGCCGTCCGTAATAGCCGGTGAATTCGCCGAACGGGCCTTCGGCGAAGGTCTCATCCGGATAGAGATGACCTTCGAGGATGATCTCGGCATGCGCGGGCAGCGGCAGGCCGGTGAGATCGGAGGTAAACAGCTCAATCGGCGCGCCCTTGATGCCGGAATAATATTCATACTCGCTTTCGGTTTTCGGTAGGCTGGTCGCGCCAACGAGGAAGAGCAGCGGGTCGATCCCGTATGCCGCCGCGATCGGTGCCGGCTTGCCGAGCTTCCACCACTTGTCGCGGTCGGCGCCGGCGTCCTTGCCGGGAGACGTGTAAACGCCAATCTCGCGTGGTCCTTTGATCATCATCCGGTAGGTGCCGACATTGACGCGGCCGGTCTCCGGATCCTTGGTGATGACGGCGTCGTTGGTGCCGAGATAAAGACCGCCATCGAGCGGCCACATCCGCTGCGCCGGAAATTTGCGGATGTCGATAGCCTCGCCTTCGACGACGTTCTGGCTCGAGACGGCGCGCTCGGCGGGCACTTCGACGGGCGCCATTTTGCGCCCGAACTTGTTCTGCAGCAGCTTGACGGCTTTGAGCGGATGGTCCACCGGCGCCTCGCCGATCATCAGGCAGAAGCGCGACAAGTTGCAGCCGATCATGTTGTAGAGGACCTTGTGGCCGGGATGGCCTGTGATGTTCTCGAACAACAAAGCAGGGCTCTTGGTCAGGCCGACCAGATAGGTGATATGCGCTGCTTCGAGCTCCGGGCTGACTTCGGCCTTGATGCGCTTGAGTTCGCCCATTGCCTCGGCTTTCTCGAGCCAGGCGTCGAGCTCGCTGGCGTTGCGCCGGCCATCGCCGGGATGCGCTTTCGGCTGCTCGAGCGTTGTGGCGTTGTCGCCGGGTCGCACTGACATTTCCATGACACCGCTCCGTGATCTGACTTAAGCGCTGCGGCCGAAGAGCTCTGGTGCGCGCGCACGCCTAGGGGTAGCGTTTGCACCATGATTTTCGGCTTGTTGGCGCTTGCAAGCGCCGCCATTTTCTTCGGAGCGGCATTCTACGTCAATTTTGCCGAGCAGCCGGCGCGGCTTGATCTCGATGACCATGCGTTACTGGCCGAATGGAAACCCGCCTATAAACGCGGCTTCCTTATGCAAGCGCCGCTTGCCGTCTTCGGCTTTGTCCTGGGAATTCTGGCGTGGTGGCAGACTGGCGTTTGGCTCTGGTTTATCGGGGCGTTGGTTCTGCTCGGCAATTGGCCTTACACCCTCTTGGTCATCATGCCGACCAACAACAGGCTGATGGCTACCGATCCGGCGCAGGCAAATCCCGAAACGCGCCGCCTCATCAAAAAATGGTCAAGCCTGCACGCGGTTCGCACCGGGTTTGGTCTTGTCGCGACATTGATCTTCATCGCCGCGTCAGTGCGCTGATCTGCGGACGCGCACTGGAACAAGCGCAAGCGTCCTATTAGAACGCGAGCGCTCGCTACCGCGCTTCAACTATAGAAGCGGTCAGTAGCGATACCAGCCGTTTGGCCAATAAGGATACGGACAATACAAGCTGTAATATTGACACGGAAATGCCCACGGATAGAGACGGACACAACCGTAATAGCCGCAACTATACGGGGGATACGCCCGCAGATGAGTACGCGCACAACCGTAATGGCCGCAGGCGGCAGCGGTC
>Ga0310912_10000004_pt1 | contig 92914 bp, 88 predicted proteins | sample GREbulkMGOX080_FD_203443 | JGI IMG/M metagenome (GOLD analysis project Ga0310912, IMG submission 203443) | Lab enrichment of tropical soil microbial communities from Luquillo Experimental Forest, Puerto Rico - GRE.bulkMG.OX080 | ecosystem: Environmental > Terrestrial > Soil > Tropical forest >...
ACCGCACTAGAATCGTATATTGCTAGTGTCCCCTCTGATTCCGAAGTTCGCATGAGAGCGTGCCGGCAAAGCTTGCGAACTTCGGAATCGGGACACTAGGGAGAGGGACGCAATAACAGAATGAAGCTCACACGGCTGCGCCTGATCGGCTTCAAATCCTTCGTCGAACCAACTGACTTTGCGATCGAACCTGGACTAACCGGGGTCGTCGGTCCGAACGGCTGTGGCAAGTCCAATCTGGTCGAGGCCGTGCGTTGGGTCATGGGCGAGGCCTCGTACAAAGCGATGCGCGCCGCCGAGATGGATGACGTCATCTTCTCGGGCAATTCCGAGCGGCCGTCCCGCAACCATGCCGAGGTCTCGGTCTTGGTCGACAACGCCGACCGCAAGGCCCCTGCTTCGTTCAACGAGTTCGAGTCGCTGGAAGTTTCGCGCCGCATCATGCGCGAACATGGCTCGACCTTCCGCGTCAACGGCCGCGAAGTACGCGCCCGCGACGTTGCCATGCTCTTTGCCGACGCCTCGACCGGCTCGCGTTCGCCGGCACTGGTCCACCAGGGTCGCATCGGCGAGATCATTCAGGCGCGTCCCGATCAGCGCCGGCGCGTCCTGGAAGAGGCGGCCGGAATTTCCGGCCTGCATGCGCGCCGCCACGAAGCGGAATTGCGCCTTAAAGCCGCCGAGCACAATCTGGCGCGCGTCGACGACGTCATCGGCCAGCTCGCTGGTCAGATGGCGGCCCTCAAGACTCAGGCACGCCAGGCGGTGCGCTATCGCAATATCTCATCGCAAGTCCGCCGCACCGAGGCGCTGTTGTTTCACCTGCGCTGGACCGGCGCCCGGACCGAAGTCGAGGAAACCAGGCGCGGCAGGGACGAGACCGTTCGCGTTGTCGCGGCGCGAACCGGCGAGCAAGCCCAGGCTTCGACGCGCCAAGCGCAAGTCGCAGCCGCTCTGCCGGCTCTGCGCGAGACAGAGGCGAAAGCCGCTGCCGCCCTGCAGCGACTTCTGATCGCGCGCGAAACCCTCGAACGCGAAGAAGCGCGCGCTAAGGAGCGGATTGCCGAACTTGATCGGCGCATCGAGCAATTCGCCGCCGATCTCGAGCGTGAACGCGCGCTCGCTGCGGACGCCCAGGCCGCCCTCGCCCGTCTCGATGCCGAAGAGAAGACGCTGCGGAAACTGTCGCGCGAAACCGATACGCGGCTTGGCGGCACGAACGCGCGCGTCGCCGAAGCCGAAGCGACGCTCGCCCGATCGGAAAAGTCCTTCGCCGAATTGACAGGTGCGCTCGCCGACCTCGCCGCCCAGCGTAATCAGCTCAACGCCGCCTTGCGCGAGCACGAACAGCGCGCCGTCAGGCTTGCCGCTGAGTTTGCCGAAGTCGAGGCCGGCCTCGCCGAAAGCGGCGCAGATCTGCTCGATCTGTCCGCGCTGACGAGCGGACTAACCGCTGCGCAGTCCGCGCTCGCCGACGCCGAAGCGGCGGCGCAGCGCGCCGAAGTGGCGCATCGGCAGGCGCGCGAAGATATCGATGCCGCGCGCGACCCGCTGACTGCGGCCGAGCGCACGGTGCAGCGGCTGGAAACCGAAGCCAAAACCATCCGCAAACTGCTTGCGGTCGAGAACAAAAATCTGTGGCCGCCGGTCATGGACGCGATCAATGTCGCCGAAGGCTATGAAAAGGCGCTCGGCGCGGCACTGGGCGACGATCTCGATGCACCGGTTGGCTCGTCGGCGCCGATGCATTGGGGCGGTGTCACCGCTGAGCCGACCGATCCGGCATTGCCGGCGGGCGTGGTGGCCTTGTCACAATATGTCAACGCGCCTGTTGAACTCGCCCGGCGCCTCGCCCAAATCGGTGTGGTGGAACGCGGCGAAGGCACAAAGCTCGCCACACTGCTCAAGCCCGGCCAGCGGCTCGTTTCACGCGAAGGCGATCTGTGGCGGTGGGACGGGTTCGCCGCTGCCGCCCATGCGCCGACCGGCGCGGCGCGGCGCCTCTCCGAACGCGGTCGGCTGCAAGCGCTTGAAAGCGAACTTGCCGCCGCGCACATTGATGTTGACGGCAAGCGTCGCGGTCTCGAAACGGCCGAGGCGACACTTGCCGCTACGGCGGCCGCCGAAAGCGAAGCGCGCGAGGGCTGGCGCGCGGCGCAACGTTCGACCGATTCGGCGCGTGAAGCGCATGCCGCCACCGAACGCGAGATCGCCCGCAATGCCGCACGGATTTCGGCGCTGAAAGAGGCGCAGCAGCGCATCGCGGCCGCACGGGCGGAAACCAATGCGGCGCGCACCGAAGCCGAACAGGCGCTCGCCGCACTCGGCTCAGCCGACGGAATCGAGCAACAGCTCGCCGCCATTAATGCGGTGATCGCGCGCGAGCGCGCGACTTGCGCCGAAATTCGCGGCGAGGCCCAAGCCGTCGCGCGCGAGGCGCAGCTCGCCGAGCGCCGGCTTGCCGCAATCGCTGACGAGCGCAGAGCGTGGAGCGAGCGCCGCGACAACGCGGCAGCGCAAACCGCCACACTGGGGCAGCGCACCGATGAGGCGAGCGCGGAGCGGGCAGAATTGATTAACGCACCGCAGAAATTCGCGGATCAGCGACAGGGTTTGATTGGCGAGATCGAAACCGCCACAGTCGCGCGGCGCACCGCCGCCGATCGGCTGACGGAGGCCGAGACCAAGCTTGCCGAAGCGGACAAAGCGGCGCGCGGGGCGCTCGAGGCCGTCGGCGAAGCGCGGGCCGAAGCGGCCCGCGGCGAGGAGCGCCATGAAGGGGCACGACGCCGTCTCGCCGATATCGAGCACGAAATCCACGAAATCTTGCAGGTCGAACCGGTAGCCGCGGCGACTTTGTCCGAGATCAAGCCAGACGCGCCACTGCCCACTATTGCGGAGGTGGAGGGCAAAATCGAGCGCATCAAGCAGGAGCGCGAACGGCTCGGCTCGGTCAATTTGTTGGCCGAGCAGGAATTGCGCGAGGTCGAAGGCCAGCACGGCAAGCTGATCGCCGAACGCGACGACCTGATCGAAGCGATCCGCAGGCTGCGCCAGGGCATCCACAGCCTCAACCACGAGGCGCGCGAACGGCTGTTGGCGTCGTTCCAGATCGTCAATGACAATTTCAAGAAGCTGTTCGCTGAGCTGTTCGGCGGCGGCACGGCCGAATTGCAGCTCATCGAACACGACGATCCGCTGGAAGCTGGCCTTGAAATCATGGCCAAACCTCCGGGCAAGAAGCCGGCGACGCTGTCGCTATTGTCCGGCGGCGAACAGGCGCTCACCGCCTTGGCTCTGATCTTTGCGGTGTTCCTGACCAATCCGGCGCCGATCTGCATCCTCGACGAGGTCGACGCTCCGCTCGACGATTACAATGTCGAGCGCTTCTGCGATCTACTCGACGAGATGACGCGCTCGACCGATACGCGCTTCATCATCATCACCCACAACCCGATCACCATGGCGCGCATGGACCGCCTCTACGGCGTCACCATGGCCGAGCGCGGCGTCTCGCAACTCGTTTCGGTCGATCTCGCCGGCGCGGTGAAGCTGCGCGAAGCGAGCTAGCCCAACAGAGTGTCTTCGAGGCGCCCCAGCTTCGCCGTTGGCGAGGCAGGAGAATCGCCGGATCACCACCTTGTGCAAGGCGCGGAGCTGAAGGTTATCGGCCTATTCGCCCGGCGTGATGAATTCCCGCGTTGCGGTAAGAGTAACGTTTTGCGTTTTCTTGGCTGAGCGGAACAACACGGCCGAGAGAACGAGCGCGACAAACGCGCCGACTATTTGGGCTGCAATGAAAGCGGGCACGTGATTGATGGCAATGCCGGCAAACGTCGTTGTGAAACCTCGCGCAAGAGTGACGGCGGGGTTGGCAAAAGATGTCGACGAGGTGAACCAATAGGCGGCAGTAATCACTAGGCCCACAAGCCATGGAATGGCCTGGGCCGCATAGCGCAGTCCACCAAGAATGGTGAGCACCAAGGCGAATGTTGCGACCATTTCGGCCAGCCATTGTGAAGGACCGCTCCGAGCGGTGGTTCCGATCATTAAAGGCGGCAAGTCAAACATCAGATGGGCAATGATCGTGCCTGCGACGCCGCCTGCGCATTGCACGATGATGTATGGAGTGACCTCTCGCCATGGAAACTCGCCGCGCGCGGCAAATACCAGCGACACTGCGGGATTAAAGTGCGCTCCCGATATTGGTCCCAGTATGGTGATGATCACGACGAGGATCGCACCGGTGGGAATGGTGTTACCGAGGAGCGCGACGGCTTGATTACCTCCGGCGAGGCGTTGGGCCATGATCCCGGAACCGACCACCGTTGCGACGAGGATCGCAGTGCCGAGGGCTTCGGCCAACAGACGACGAGGTAGCAAGATTGGTTCGTCACCCATCAGGCTGCCGAGGCGGGCTTGTCGGCCGCGTCCTTCGTTTTCCCGATAGCGTCGAGTTGCTTTTGCAGTGTCAACTGATCGAGCGACTTGAGTGGCAGACTGATGAAGATGTTAATGCGGTTCGTGAGCATGCGCACGGCGTCGGCGAAGGAAAACCGCACTTCCGCTTCATTACCGGTCGCTTCTGCGGGATCGGGTATGCCCCAGTGTGCCGTCATCGGTTGCCCCGGCCAAACGGGGCACGGTTCTCTTGCCGCATTGTCGCAAACCGTGAAAACGAAATCGAGTTTCGGCGCGTCCGGACCAGAAAACTCCTTCCAACTCTTGGATCGCAATCCTGATACGTCGTAATGCAGCTTTTTCAGTAAATCGATTGCGTATGGATGAATTTGTCCCTTCGGTTGGCTTCCCGCCGAAAAAGCCCGGAACTTGCCCATCCCGGCGCGATTGAGAATTGCCTCAGCCATGATGGAGCGGGCCGAATTTCCAGTGCAAAGAAAGAGCACGTTGTATGGTTCTCTCTGCGCATCGTCATGCATCTCACTTCCTCCGAGTAGCCTCTGGAATATGCGGTCGGTTAGGTGCGGCAGGCTCTATTGGTGCGCCGCCGACGTGATCACTTGCGATGCTTCTGGCGCGCAGCACGACTTGGTATCGTTAGTCGTCTTCGAGATCCGCGCCTTACGTTCGCCGCTGCCGTCGCCGTAATCGGTGCTTTCGCCGACGGTCAGAAAGGTTTCCCAGGCAATACCGGCGGGATCGTCGATCCAGGATTTCTCCGACTTAGCATAGCAACAATTTGTCTGTCCCTGCTCGATGACCTGACCGCCGGCTTGATGTAGTCGGGCATAGACCTCGTTGAGCTCGTCTTTGTTTTCGACCTCAATGCCGAGGTGGTCGAGACCCGCGGCGCGGCCGCGTGCGGAGATCGCAAAATTCACGCGCGGATCGTCGAGCATCCATTTGGCATAGTCCGGCTTGACGACGGACGGCTCGGCCGCGAACAGCGCAGAGTAAAAACCGATCGAAGAGGTTAGATCGTCGACGGCGACGTGAATATGCATGCGCTTCATGGTCGACTTTCCCTTAGATCGCAGGCAAGGGCTGATAGCCGATGCGGCTCATCATGGTTTCAAAGTAATCGCGGACCTTGTGCGGAAAGCGTAAACCCTCGACCACGGCCGCCGACCGCAACAGTGGCAAGACGCGGATATCGTCGAGCGAGAGCTTGCCGTTGACCGCGCTGGAGCGCTCAATCATACCATCGAGCTTTTCAAGGTTCGGCATCAGTGCGTCGATCAGCTCGCGCGTCCTTGCGCGTAGTTCAACCAAATCGCCAAGCCGCTTCTGCTTTCGGACGACAAAGTGATCGTGGGCGGCGATGGTACCGAACTCCGGTAGACCGAGAAGCGGATATCGAGGCCATGTTAGAGGCGCGGTCTTATCGGCGGTGACGCTGGCCCAGTCTGCGAGTTCATCCCGCTGCGGACCGATCAGGATCGGCTCCCCGATTCCATCGACATGCGCAACCATATTCATGCTTTCGAGCATCGGCTGGCCGTCGTCTTTTACCAGGATGGGGACGCGCCGCTTCCCGACGAGACGGATCATCGTTTCGGAATCGTCCTCGAGAACGACGGTTTCCTGCAGATGCAGATGCTTGAGCGCGGCGGCCATGCGCACGCGAAAGCAGATCGAGCAGTGTTCGAACAAATAGAGTCTCACGACACCGACTCGGCGAGTTGTGCCTTGCGCGGTTTGCGCGGCGGAGCACTTTGGACTTTCGCCGGTAAACAGACCTCAGCGCGTCCGCCACAGCAATTTTCGGTGAGATAGGCGACCAGCGCATTCATGGTCTCGTAGCGCGCCGCATAGATCATCGAGCGGCCTTCGCGCCGCACCGTCACCAGCCCGGCATCGCGCAGCCGATCAAAGTGAAACGTCAGCGTATTCGGCGCGAGTTTGAGCGCATCGGCCACGGCGCCGGCCGGCATGCCGTTACGCCCGGCCTCGACTAGAAGCCGGAACACATCGAGGCGATTGTCTTGGGCCAGCGCCGCCAAGGCCGCCAATGCATCAGGCTTTTTCATATTTCAACAGATATTGAAATATCGCCCGCCCGTCAAGATATATTTCAATAAGCACTGAAATAATTTTCCGCCCCGTTATTTGGCTATTTTGCGCGTCAGCGCCGCAAGGAGCTCACTTGAGTTTCAACTGCCGAGACGTCTTTGGCGGCGGAACTTCAAAGTCCAGTTGCGCCGCCGACGGACAATCGACCTTGGAGGTGCGTCCCTCCTGTTGCAGGCGCCGATGCGCCTCCTGCCATGACGGCGGCTGCATCGAATCCTGCAGCCAATGGGCGACCGCGGCTTCATCGCACCATTGCAACAGCTTCGGCATCAAGCGGCGGTGCGCGGGCGCGAACATAAAGGCACGCATGGCGCGCTCATCGCTCCACAGGGTGCAGGTCCAGAACGCGAAGTTTGCGTCGCTCAATACGGAAACCGCGAGGTTTCCCGATGCATTTTTCGCCTCGCGCGCCGAGCGCAGTGCGCCGAGCAAAAAAGCCGGCAAGTAGCGGAACGACCGCACGCGAAGCCGGGTGATCGAGATGAGCGGCATGGCTTAGGCCGGCAATTGGCTGGGGCGCGGACTCATCAACGCGAAGCCGCAGCGGTGTTGATGCGAGCTGATTGAAGACAAGCGAGTTGGCAGCGAGTTTGTCGCAGCGCGACGCGATCGCCGACATCATTTGATCGATAGGGCACGTTTCGAAGCTCCTCGCGTGGCCGTTTGAATCATAGGCGCTGGCAAACTCAACATGCGCTGGCTCGGGCCACCCTGGTGCAACGAACAAGCATAAACTAGCATCACAATAGACCATTGGCTCGCGGCCGATCGCAGGTCACGTAGAACGGATCACGCAGAAATTGGGGGGATCGATCATGCTCGACGCATCGAAGCGGAGCTTATCCGCCGTGTGCGGGTGCGCCAGCGGGTCGTTCGCCGTGACCGCCGTCAGCCGGCGCGCAATGCTGGCCTGTGGTACCTCCGTGCTTGCGGCCGCCGCTGGCGGCTTTGCCGCAAAGAGCTTCGCGCAGAGTGCGCCGCGACGTATCGACGTGCACCATCATCTCGCGTCGCCGAGCTGGCTGCAAACCATGAAGCTGATTGGCGTCGACAATCCGCTGATCGTGAATTGGTCGGTACAGAAGTCACTCAACGATATGGAGGCGGGCGGTGTGGCGACCGCGATCTTGTCGGGCAATGTCCCACAGGTGCGTCCTCTCGCCAAAGAAGCGGCGACCCGCATCGCGCGCGAGTCCAACGAGTACGCCAAGCAGCTGGCGATGGATTATCCCGGCAGGTTCGGCGTCTTCGCCATGCTGCCGCTGCCGTATATCGACGAGAGCCTGCGAGAAATCGCTTATGCCCTCGACACGCTCAAAGCCGACGGCATCGGAGTTCTGACCAATTACGGCGACAAATGGCTCGGCTATTCGTACTTCGAACCGATTTGGGACGAGCTCAACCGCCGCAAGGCGACCGTCCACACCCACCCGGCGGATGCAAATTGCTGCGTCAATCTCGTCCAAGGCATACCGCAAACGGCGGTCGAATGGGGCGCCGACACGACGCGTACCATCGCCAGCCTAATTTTCAGCGGCACGTCGCAGAAATACCGGGACATCAACTGGATTTTCTCGCACGGCGGTGGCGGGCTGACCGCCTTTGCCGAACGCCTCCTGGTGCAGATGGTTAGGACGCCGCCCTACCAGGGCAAGTTTACCCGCGAAATGGTTCAGGCGGAACTCAATCGCTTCCACTACGACACTGCGCAAGTCTCGTTGGATGGAACGCTGGTCGCGCTCGCGAAGCTGGTTCCAGTATCTCAAATCATGTACGGCACCGACTTTCCGTATCGCACGGCTGCCGAACATTCCAAGGGCGTCGACGCCATATTCGACGCAGCCGATCGCAACCTGGTGAATCGCGAAAACGCGCTGCACATTCTGCCACGACTGAACAGTACGTAAAGTCTGCTCGCTATGACGGGCCAAATCTTTGCTAAAAAAATCTTTAGCTAAAAACAAGACGCGGACTATTAGGTGATAAACCTCAACTCATTCGATCCTAGAACCGATAATTGACGCCCGCACGCACCACGTTCATCTGCAGGCGCGCACTGTTCGGTCAAGGACGGCGCACCGGGGACCACGATGGTACTATTGACGGTGCCCAGATCGACATAGAGGTATTCCAGTTTTGCGCTCCAGTTCGGACCGAGCGCAACTTCGGTGCCGCCGCCAATCGTCCAGCCGCTTGGCGTTGCGCTTTGAGTGAGCGAGGCGCTCACCCCGGCGCCGGTTGCGGTGCCCTTGAGCTCGACACGTCCGAAGGCATAGCCCCCTGTGGCATAAGTGAGCCAGCCGTTTGCGGCGTAACCGATTCGAGCACGTGCAGTGCCAAACCAGTCGACATCATGTTCAAGCGAGGCATTGGTCACCGCCCCGCAGGTCGCGCATTGCGCGCTGATGCTGCCTGTGAGATTGCTCCAGTCAAAATCGCCTTCCGCACCCGGGACGAGCGCGCCGGACTGCCAATTGAATCCCGCCTGAGCACCGCCAACTGCGCCAAATACCGCGTGTCTGTGGTGGCGAATGGAACGCCGCCAAAGCTGAAGGTGCTCTGGTCGCGCGCCAAGCCCACACCGACGTTACCGCCAACATAAAAACCGCCCCAGTTGGCAATGGCACGAATCGCGACCGGGGGCGCGTAAACTGCCGGAGCGACGGGCGGCGGCAGGTCGGCCGCCAGCGCGCCAAACGGCGCGAGCGCAACAGTCGTGATTGATGCGGCAATGAGCCAGTGCACGGAATCCCCCTCCTCGATGTGTCGATGGCGTTAAGTCGCAAATACGGAACAGCCGAAACGGTTAATACCCGGTTAGGTCAGCGGGCTTGCGTCAGCAGCGTTGAGCTTTCGAAATTAAAATGATGAGTGACGCTCAACTATAAAAAGCGTCAACATCGAATCTCAATACGTGAGCGAACCCTGCAGCACCATGTTGCCGCCGTCGTAACGAAAAGCCGCGGCGCTGAAATTCGGCGGACCGAAGCTGCCGGTTGCGTTATTGGAAAAACCGTAGCCCTGCGTCGGTTTTCCGAACAGCCCGGGCGTCAGCTGCGTCTCGTTGTGTTCGGCGTGGAAGAACGCGACGGCATAATTTCCTGGTGGAACGCCGGTGAACACGCAAGTCGCCTTTTGATCGCCGATCGGTGCGATCACGCCACGCCATTCCTGTCCGGGTTTCGGAAACGCCGCGGGTGAATTGAACAGCGCGCAGCGCACCCCGCCGGCGCTGTTACGCACGCAGGTGACGGTCATGGACAAGCGTCCCGCCGGCTGTGTCAGGCTCGCAGTCAGTGTGGACACAAGAATGAGCGCCGCAACGGCGACCTTCGTGCGCAATGCAGACAATGGAAATCCCCCTCGGCAAAAGCCGTAAGCCCATATCGTCGGTTCCATCGCCAGACAAGTTGTGGCCATGAGCGCTAAGCGCGTGGCCACGCAGCCCAAAATTTGAGCAACCCGCAGCCTCATTCCGGCTTTCGGGCGGCGTGGTGCGAGGCGCAACCGCTATTTACGGTGGCGTGCCTTTGGCGCGGAGATTGCTTAGCATCTGTTCGTCGACATAACCGAGAGCGAGAGGACCGGGAAATCGTCATGTTCGACGAGATGACGGGAAGTACGTCCACAGCCGGCGCCGTTCAGCCGCCCTATGTCGAACTGTCGCGCTGGCTCGAAAGCGTCAAGCCTGATTTGCTCAATTTGCGCCGGCGCGAGGCCGAAGTCGTGTTCCGGCGCATCGGCATTACCTTTGCAGTCTACGGCGATCCCGAAGCCCAGGAACGGTTGATCCCGTTCGACATCATCCCGCGCATTCTCGCCGCCGAGGAATGGGCGTTTCTGCATCGCGGACTTGAGCAGCGAGTCAAGGCGATCAACGCCTACCTCAAAGACATTTACGGCAAGCGCGACATCGTCAAAGCCGGCATCGTGCCGGAGGATTTGATTTTCCAGAATCCGCTGTTTCGTCCGGAAATGAACGGCCAAACGGTGCCGCACGACATCTATGTCCACATCGCCGGGATCGATATCGTGCGGGTCGATCCAAAAACGTTCTACGTGCTCGAGGACAATGTCCGCACGCCCTCCGGCGTCTCCTACATGCTGGAAAATCGGGAAATCATGCTGCGGCTGTTTCCCGAATTGTTTTCCCGCTACCGTATCGCGCCGGTTGAAAACTATCCGGACGAACTTCTCGACACGCTCAAATCAGTGGCCCCGCCGAGCGCACGCGGCGATCCAACGGTCGTGCTGCTGACGCCGGGGGTCGCGAATTCCGCCTATTACGAGCATTCGTTCCTCGCCGACAAGCTTGGTATCGAACTGGTCGAAGGCCGCGACCTGACGGTGCGCGACGATGTGGTCTATATGCGCACGACCGAAGGGCTCAAGCGCGTCGACGTGGTCTACCGCCGGATCGACGACGACTTTCTCGACCCGCTGGTATTTCGATCCGACGGTGTGCTCGGCGTGCCCGGACTGATGTCGGCTTACCACGCCGGCAATGTAACGCTCGCCAATGCGGTCGGCACCGGCATTGCCGATGACAAGGCGGTCTACAGCTACATGCCCGAGATCATCAAATTCTATCTTGGCGAAGATCCTGTTCTAAACAATGTACCGACCTGGCGCTGCCGTGAACCGGATCACCTGAACTACGTGATCGACCATATCGAGGAACTTGTCGTCAAAGAGGTGCACGGCTCCGGCGGTTACGGCATGTTGATCGGACCGCAAGCCGAGAAAGCGAGCATCGTTACGTTTCGGCGCAAACTGAAATCGGAGCCGCACAATTTCATCGCTCAACCGACGCTCGCCCTATCGACCTGTCCGACGTGCACCGGCGATGGGCTGGCGCCGCGTCACGTCGACTTGCGCCCGTTTGTGCTGAGCGGGCGCGACGGCGTGCGCATTGTTCCCGGAGGGCTCACCCGCGTCGCGATGTCCAACGGCTCGCTGATCGTCAATTCCAGTCAAGGCGGCGGGACCAAAGATACCTGGGTATTGGACGGATGAACTGCGACGCTGGAAGCGACGCGCGAGGCGCTTATCTTTTGTGGAGTTGACGCGATGTTGTCGCGCACGGCCGATAATCTTTATTGGCTCGCCCGCTACGTGGAGCGGGCGGAATATCTCGCGCGCATTCTCGACACGACGCTGCGCCTGATCACCGTACCTTTGAGCTATGGCGGCGGCACCAACGAATGGGAATCGGCGGTTGCTAGTGCCGGCTGCGCCAATGCGTTCTTCGCCGCTTACGACGAAGCCAGCGAAGAAACGGTCACCGACTTCCTGGCGTTTTCGAGCAAAAATCCGTCGTCAATTCGCAACTGCTTCGAAATTGCCCGGCTTAATGCGCGCGCCGTACGGACCGCGCTCACGACCGAGATGTGGGACACCATCAACGGCATCTGGCTCGAGCTAAAGAACTGGAACAAAGGTCCGTCCTCGCGCGAGGAGCTGGCGCGCTTCCTACGCTGGGTGATGGGATCATCGCTGCGCTACGACGGTTCCGCCTACCGGACCATGTTGCGCAACGACGCTTATTGCTTCTCGCGCATCGGCGTTTATCTGGAACGCGCCGACAACACCGCCCGCATCCTCGATGTGAAATACCACCTGCTGCTGCCGCCGGTTGCCAATGTCGGCGGGCCGCTCGACTATTTCCAATGGGCCTCGATCCTGCGTTCCGTATCGGCGCTCACCGCCTACCACTGGGTCTATCGCAAAAACGTCAAACCGTGGCTCGTCGCCGAACTCCTGATGCTCAAGGATGAAATGCCGCGCTCGCTGGCGAGTTGTTATGAAAACCTGGTGCAGAATCTCGACCACATCGCCACCGCCTATGGACGCCAGGGGCCGGCGCAGCGCCAGGCCCGCGCGGTGCGGGCGCGGCTAATGAACAGCCGAATCGAGGAAATCTTCCAGAGCGGGCTGCATGAATTCATCGGCCATTTCATCGAAGACAACAACCGGCTCGGTTCCGCCGTCGCCGCGCAATATTTGATGTAGGTCGGCGTACACACATATTTACCTCGACCGCTCGCTACCAATTCCGAGATCTCGCCCGCGCCATGCACGTGCAAATCAGCCACAGTACGGTCTATCGATACGATCCGCCTGCCGCGGGCGCCATACAGTTGTTGCGGCTGACGCCGCGCGATCACGACGGCCAGCACGTCAGGCGCTGGCGCATCGATGTCTCGGCGGACGCGCGGCTGACCGCGCATGAAGACGCGTTCGGCAATATCACGCACGTATTCAGCGCCGCAGGTCCCCTTGCCGAGCTTCGCCTCGACGTCGACGGCGCGGTCGAGACGCAAAACACCCATGGCGTGATCAGCGGCACCGTCGAGCGCTTCCCGCCGCGCCTGTTTTTGCGCGCAACGCGGCTGACCGCGGCCGACGAGCCTATTCGCGAATTCGCGGAAAACGTGCGCGGCACCTGCGCAGGCGATGCACTGGCGCAGACACATGCTTTGTTGGAGGGCCTACACCGCGAAATGGTTTTCGATCTCGCCATGACCGAGATGATGCCGAGCGCAAGCGAAGCTTTTGCGCTCAAACGCGGCGTCTGCCGCGACCTCTGTCACATTTTTCTTGCCGCGGCGCATTGTCTTGGTATTCCCGCGCGCTACATCGCCGGTTATCTTCAGCTCGCCGACGGCCGCATCGATCAGGAGGCCGGCCACGCTTGGGCGGAGGCTTTCATTCCCGATATCGGCTGGGTTGGATTTGATCCGGCCAATGGCCTTTGTCCCACGGAAACCTATGTGCGCGTCGCCGTCGGGCTCGATTCGATCGACGCTGCACCGGTGCGCGGCACGCGCTTTGGCGTCGGCAATGAAAATCTCGAAGTCGCGATCAAAGTCGGGCAGTGATTGCGCCGCGCAATTACTAAGGCGTCGCCCAGTCCACTCACGGCGACTAGGCGCGATGCGATTATCGCCGCTGCAGCACGACTGAATTTGCCGGCGATCTATCCGTTCCGTTTCTATGCAGCGAGCGGCGGGGTAATCTCATACCGGATAAATCAGTTAGAAACAGCGCGAGAAGCAGCGTCCTACGTCAATCGCATCTTGCGTGGAGAGAATCCCGCCAATTGCCGACCAAATATCAGCTAATAGTCAATCTCAAGACCACCAAGGCTCTCGGCTTAAGCCCGCCGGAATCGTTCCTACAACGTGCCGACGAGGTGATCGAATGAGACGGCGCGTTTTATCACCCTTCTTGGCGTTTGAAAGAGAACAGCGCGACCTAGCACTCCCCGGGCACGGTGAGGCGCCCATCATTTTCCACCTGAATTTTGAGGGCTTTCGTCAACAGGCCGGTGCTGTAGTAAGTACCAACCGTATAGCTGATCTCAATGATCTGTTGCGGCGTGAAAAACCGACTGAATTCGGCGAAGGTCGGATCATCAACGTTGCCGCCATTGGCCATTTGCTCGACGTAGCCGAGCAAGGCCCGCTGCTTGTCATCGAACAACATCGACCTCCGCCAGTCCGACACTTCAGCTATCTGTTCGTTGCTGTAACGGCACATTTTCATCAAGGGTGTGTGCTGGTTCAATTCATAGTCAGATCCCACGATCTGCGCCGTTCGGAAGATCACTAACTCGATCAGCCGCCGGGGCGTACTCGTCTCAAAGCGGATCGCAAATGCCATTGCTGCCGATGCTCTAGTGAATTTCGGAGCATGCCCAGTGGTGAGTGTCAGATTGATGATCGCGCCGCCCAGGGCTCGACGCTTGTCAAACATGTCTTGCAAAATTGGATCAAGCGGTTGCGCTAAAGGAGGAAGCCGCGAAGCCGACGCTTGTTCCTCTGCGAACGCAAATGGCGCCGCAGCGACCAAGCCTAGCAGTACACAACACACATAGGTCTGTACACGCATGGTTGATCTCCTCGCTCCACGGCCGCTGCGTAGGTGGGACCGCTTGGCCTTCTGGAGCAAGTGTACATTACCAAAGGCGGGCAGACCCGGCCCGCATTTGGGAGCAAAGCGGCTGTGGCGATTGCGAAGCGCGATTAAAGTCGGACATTGAATGGGCTAACCGGGCGGCCGCGCTGTGACAAGCCGAATCTTGCTTGACCCTTGCACTGGATTCACAGAAGCCTGTCCGAATCCATGTCAAATTTCAGGGTGACGACCAAGCAGCCGCCGTCCTCCAGCAACGACAAGGGTCGATGATCCAGGATTGTTATCGCGGCGTCATCAGGCGCCATGGTGGAGAGCAGAAAGACGCCCCATGTTACGCGCCGAACCCGCTCGCAAGAGTTAGCGCGCGGCCAGCTTGAACAGCTTGCGCGCATTATCGCGCCCGATCTTGCGCCGGTCCGGCTCGCTGATCGGGCACACATCGAACCAGCGCGCCGCGTGATCAATATTCTCGAACGGCCAGTCGGCCGAGAACATGATGCGATCGGCGCCGAGCACCAGGATTGCATCGATCAGCGCCTGGGTGTGGAAATTCCCGGACGTGGTGATGTGGAAGTTGCCGCAAAAATAATCGCGCATCCGTTTTTTCGCCGGATAACTATGCCGGTTCTCGATCCAGCCATTGGCATTGTCGATCCGCCACATCGCGTAGGGCAGATTTTCGCCGAGATGACCAACGATGATGTCGAGCCGCGGATGTTCATCGAACAAGCCTGAGCCCATCAAGCGCAAGGCGTGAACCGCGGTCTCGTGGCCGAACGCCCAGATCGGCCCGAGCAGCCACGGATGGCCTTCGTAGATTTTGCCATCGCGCGGCAGCGGATTGCGCGGATGCAGATAAAACGGCACATCGAGCCGCTCGACGGTCGCCCAGAACGGCCGGTATTGCGGTTGATCGTAATAGGCGACTTTCTCGCTATCACCGATTTGCGAGAAACCGTTGACCAGCGCGCCGCGAAAGCCGAGTTCCTTGACACAGCGCTCAATCTCGCGCGCCGCGCCTTCGGCATCCTGCATCGCAAGCGCCGCCAGACCCTGAAATCGATCGGGACGCTTGTGCACTTGTTCGGCAAGGTAATCGTTGGCTTTGCGGGCGATCTCGGCTGCGCGTTTCCCATCCGCAATCGCCTGCACCGCGGGCGCATTGAGCGACAACAGCATCAGCTCGATCCCGTTGTCGTCCATTTCGCGCAAGCGGCGCTCATGAATGTCCATGACCCGGGCTTTGACTTCCCGCCATACGCGATCGGGAAAATAGCCGTGGGAATCTTCCAGTGTTTCCGGAATCGCGAAATGCTCTTCGAGCGCGATCTTGCCCTGCATAGCTCCCCTCTCTTTGCTCCTCCATCGCCGTCGCCGCGTCGATCTCCCGATCGGCGGCAACCTACCACGATATCAAGCGCGGCCAGGCGCGACACTCATTTCGTTGCAGTTTCGCAACCATCGGAGGCCTCGCGGGATGCGCGCCCTCGCGGCAGCCGGGCGCAGCCCTTATATTGCCGCTATAACGGATCGCGATGATGAAAGCGGTTTTGCCGTCAAGCCGAGGAGCCCTGCAATGTCCACGTCGACCGTGATCATCCTTGCCGTCATTGTCGTCATCGTTATTTGGGCAATCGGCATCTACAACAGTCTTGTATCTATGCGCCAGCGCGTCAATCAGGCCTACGCCGATGTCGACGTGCAGCTGCGGCAACGGCACGATCTCGTGCCCAATCTGGTGGAGACGGTGAAAGGCTATGCCGCGCATGAACGCGGCACGCTCGACGAGGTGGTGAAAGCGCGCAATGCGGCGATCACCGCGCAAGGCCCGGCACAGCAGGCGGCCGCCGAAAATATGCTGACCGGGGCGCTACGGCAGCTCTTCGCCCTGGCCGAGGCTTATCCCGACCTGAAGGCCAGCACGAATTTCCAGCAATTGCAGGCTGAGTTGACGGATCTGGAGAACAAGATCGCCGCTTCGCGGCGGTTCTTCAACAATGCCGTTCAGGAATACAATACCGGGATCCAGCGTTTTCCCGCCGCTTTGTTCGCCTCCACGTTCGGCTTCGCGCCAAAGAATTTCTTCGATCTCGGCGAAGAGCGCACGACTGTTGGCGAAGTGCCGCCGGTCAAATTCTAACCTCTTTGATGCAGTAACTTCCGATGGCCGCCTATGGTCTCTATAGCCATATCCAGTCCAACCGACGCCGCTCGATAGCGCTACTCATCGGTCTGTTTTTCCTGGTCTATGTGCTAGTCTATGCCGGCGCCCTGTTGGCCGCGGCGCTGTCGCTCGATGCGGATCTTAACACGCTGATGCAGATCGCCTGGATCGATCTCCTCAGGGCTGCGCCGTTTGCGACGGTTGGCGCCGCGCTGTGGATCGTGATCGCCTATTTCTTTCATCAGAACATGATCGACGCGGCCACCGGCGGGCGCGAAATTGCGTGCGCCGACGATCCGCGCCTCTATGCGATCCTGGAAAACCTCTGCATTTCACGCGGTATCCCGACGCCGAAGCTGAAGGTCATCGAGTCCGATGCGCTCAATGCCTTTGCCACGGGCATGAACGCCAAACAATATTCCATCACCGTCACGACCGGACTGCTCAATCGGCTCAATGACGCCGAGATCGAATCGGTGCTCGGCCACGAACTCACCCATATCCGCAACGGCGACGTGCGCATGATGGTCATCGCCGTCGTCATCGTCGGTGTGATTTCGTTTTTCGCCGAACTAGTCTTCCGATTGTGGTTCTACAATGGGTTCGGCTTTCGCGGCTCGCGGTCGGACGATCGCCGCGGCGCCGGCGCCGGTGTGGCGATCCTTCTTGCGATCGGCCTCCTCGTTCTCGCCTATGTGCTGTCCTTCCTCATCCGGCTGGCACTGTCGCGCTCGCGCGAATTCCTCGCCGACGCTGGCTCCGTGGAATTGACGAAAAATCCCGACGCCATGATCTCAGCGCTGCGCAAGATCGAAGGGCGCGGCGAATTGCCCGGCGCTACCTCCGCTGTGATGGAGATGTGCATCGACAATCCGCGAGAAGGATTCGGAGAGTTGTTTGATACTCACCCCAGTGTTGAGAATCGCATCACCGCACTAGTGAAATTTGCTGGCGGTCACGATCCCGGTCCACTGACATTGCCGCCGCAAACAGACGAGATAAATGACGATCAAGCAAATGACGAAGGCCCTTGGGGATCGTCGGAAGCAGAAGAAAGTGCGGAAACATCGACACAACCGAACACTGGCGCTGATCGTGGACCGTGGTCGGAACCTAATCCGCAACCGGCGCCTGCGCCGGGACCGTGGGGTCCGCACCGCAGTTAACCAAACTTTCCAACATTCCAGCGGCTGTGTCCAAATCATTTTGGATGGAGACGCGCGTTCAGTCGCAGTGAGGGTGAGTACTATGGCTAAACCAGCATTGATCTTAGTCGGCGCGGACAAGGGAGGCGTCGGCAAGACCACCGTCGCCCGGACTTTGCTCGACTACTTCACCGCACACAATCTAGCGACGCGCGCTTTCGACACTGAAACTCCGAAAGGCACGCTCAAGCGCTTTCACCGCGAGGTCAGCGAAGTCGTCGACGCAACCGCGGTCGCCGATCAAATGCGCATCATCGACACGCTGTCGACGACAGACGCGACCGTGACCGTCGTCGACGTTCGCGCCGGATTGATGTCGCCAACCCTGCACGCTCTGCGCGACATCGGTTTTCTCGATGCCGTCAAGAAGGGACAAATTACTTTTGTCGTGTTCCACATTCTCGGCTCGTCGATCGCTTCGCTCAATGAGATTGAGGAAACGGCTCCTTTCACCGCCGACGCCGAATATTTCTTGGTCAAGAACTTCATCAACAACACCAACTTCTTCGAATGGGATCAGGCGACGCACGCTTCCTATTTCAAGAAGCTGAAAGATGCCGTGGTCATCAATATTCCGAAGCTCAACGAGATGGCCTATGAGCAGGTCGAGCTTGCCTCGGTTCCATTCCTGACCTTTGTCGCCAACAAGGACACGAAGGCCGAGACCGCCAATTACTCGTTCGTTTTGCGCGGCTATGTGCGGCACTGGCTTGGCAATGTGTGGGCCGAATATGATCGCGTGAAACTGCTTGACCTGTTCGACGCAGCGTCAAATACGACGCCGGCGCGCGCTCAGGCCGGCGGCAGATCATAGGCAGCCGCCAGTAACTTGCCCGTAAAGTTACTTGCTAAAGCGCGCGGCGCGAGCTTTTTCACAGCTTCCGACGAAAGTGACTTGGAGAGGCTTGCGGTTTCATTCTACTGTCGATCCAGCCGAACCGGATGACATTGGCTGGTGATGCCGCAGCAGTCGCAGCTCTATATTGTCGCCGCGCGTCACCCTCGCGTCGGAAAAACGCTGCTCACCCGACTATTGATCGAGTTTCTGCGCTTCAATGGGCGCCCGCTCGTCGGTTATGATCTTGATCCCCGCGAGCCTTCACTCGCCGGCTGCTTTCCCAGTCTGGTCTGGCCGATCGACATCGCCGATACGCGCGGTCAGATGGCGCTATTCGACCGCATCCTGGCCGATCAGTGGCGCACCACCGTGATCGATCTCGGCCAAGGCCTGTTCGACCAGTTCTTCAAAGTCATGGCGGAGATCGGCTTCGAGGACGAAGCGCGGCGGCGATCGATTCAGCCGATCATCTTGTTTATCACCGATTCGGCGCCGTTCACTGCGCAAACCTATGCCGGGCTGCGCGGCCGCTTGGAGCAGACTATTTTCGTGCCGGTCCACAACGAAGCCGCGTCATTCATGATCATCGGGCAGGACTTTCCGCCGTCATCGCCGAAATATGAAATAATCCGCATGCCGCGCCTGTCGCCGATCGTGCGCGGGGTGATCGATCGGCCCGGCTTTTCCTTCAGCACCTACAAGGGCACGCAGCCCGGCGGACCGACCGAGGTGCATAGCTGGATAGGCAAAATCTTCGCGGAATTTCGTGAACTCGAATTGCAGCTACTGCTCGGAGAACTCGAATCGTCGCTGCGGGGCGGCGGCAAAGCGCAGATGCAGCAAACCGGCTGATTTCCGCGGCGCGCCGATCAGCTAAAGCGAAATGATTTTAGCTTGATTCGGTATTTCGCTTTAGCTTGTGTTTGAGCATGATCTATTCCGAAAATCGGTATCCACTTTTCGGGATCATGCTTTAATGCCCTTCGAAACTCACCAGCGTGCGCACCGGCACGCCGAGCTTTCTAATTTTTTCGGCGCCGCCCAGATCCGGCAAATCGATGACGAAACAGGCCGCCAACACCTCGGCGCCGATCTGCTTTAAGAGCTTTACCGCCGCTGCGGCGGTGCCGCCGGTGGCGACGAGATCGTCAACCAGAATGACACGTTCGCCTTTGACCAACGCGTCCTCGTGCATTTCGATTTCGTCGAGACCGTATTCAAGCGAATAGCCGACGCTGACCCGCTTGAATGGCAGCTTGCCTTTTTTGCGGATTGGCACGAAGCCGCAAGATACCTGATGCGCGATGGCGCCGCCGAGAATGAAGCCGCGCGCCTCGATCCCGGCAACCTTGTCGACCTTGCTGCCGGCCCAGGGCTGGACCAATTCGTCCACGGCGCGGCGAAATGCCCGCGCATTGCCCAATAGCGTGGTGATATCGCGAAACATGATCCCCGGCTTGGGATAGTCCGGGATCGCGCGAATTGCAGCCTTCAGATCGTTTTCAAGCGTAACGTCGGTCATCTTTGAACCCGCCGCCGGCGCAGCGCTTAAACCTTGTACTCGGTTGACGCGCGCGGTTTTTCCAATTCGGGATCGTGCAGGACAGCGTGCCAAACCCGCTTCTTGGTGAAATACAAAAGCCCGGTCAACACGATCAGGAACACCATGACCTGGAAGCCCAGCCGTTTACGGGCAATGAGCGTCGGCTCGGCGGCCCACATTAAGAATGCCGCCACATCGCGGCCGTATTGATCCACGGTGGTCGGCGTTCCGTCAGTATATTCAACCTGTCCGTCGCTCAACGGCTTCGGCATGCCGATGGCGTGGCCGGGAAAATATTTGTTGTATTGCCCGCCGGGCGGCAGCGCGAAATCGGCGGGAGCGTCGGTGTAGCCGTTCAGAATGGCGTGAATGTAATCGGGACCGGCCTCCTGGTACATCGTGAACGCGTCAAAGATGAACCAAGGAAAGCCCCAGTCGTAACTTCGCGCTTTCGCAAGGGTAGACATGTCCGGCGGCAACTTGCCGCCCAGCGCGGCGCGGGCGGCCTGCTCGTTGGCGAACGGCGGCGGAAAAAGGTCGGATATTTTTCCTGGCCGCTTGAACATCTTGCCCTGATCGTTCGGGCCGTCTTGCACCTGAAAACTTGCAGCGATCGACGCCGCTTGCGCTTCGGTAAAGCCGGGTCCGCCTGGATCGGCGAGATTGCGGAACGAAACGAGCTTGAGGCTGTGGCAGGTGGAACAGACCTCCTGATAGATCTTAAACCCGCGCTGCAGCTGCGCCGGGTTGTAGATTCCGAACGGACCGGAGAACGACCAGTGCTGGCGTGGCGGCGCATCGGCCTCCTGAGCCACGGCAGCGCCGCCGAAGAGTGCGCCGGCGAGTGCCAAAGCGAGCGCGAGCCGGTGATGACGCTTCATGCGAGCGACTCCTTTACGCGTGCGCGCCCGGCGGCGCCGACGCTCCGGATGGAACGCCATGCCGCAGCACTGATTCGGAAATCGAATTCGGCAGCGGTTTGGTTCTTTCGAACAGGCCCAATAGCGGCAGGATCACGAAGAAGAACGCGAAATAGTAAATGGTGAGAATGCGCGCTGCGATCACATAACCGCCGGTCGGTTCCTGCGAACCGAGATAACCAAGCCCGACCACCGCAGCAAAAAAGATGAACAGGAACTGCCGGTACAATGGCCGGTAACTTGCCGAACGCACTCGCGACGTGTCGAGCCAAGGTAGGAACGCCAGCACGATGATCGAAGCGCCAAGCGCGGTCACGCCGAGAAGCTTATTCGGGATACCGCGCAGGATCGCATAGAACGGCAGGTAATACCATTCCGGCACGATATGTGTCGGCGTCTGCTCTGGATTTGCTGGAATGAAGTTATCGGGCGCGAGTAGATAGTTCGGGATATAAAAGATGAACCAGGCGTAGACGATGCAGAACACGCCGATGAAGAATGCGTCCTTTACTGTGGCATAGGGCGTGAATGCAACGACGTCCTTGTCGGACTTCGGCTCTACGCCGGTCGGATTATTCTGCCCCGCCACGTGCAACGCCCAAATGTGCAGCACGACGACGCCGGCGATGACGAACGGCAGCAGATAGTGCAGCGAGTAAAAGCGGTTCAGCGTCGGATTGCCGACGGCGAAACCGCCCCACAGCCAGGTGACGATTGAGCTGCCGACTACCGGTATAGCGGAGAACAGATTCGTGATCACCGTCGCCGCCCAGAAGCTCATTTGCCCCCACGGCAGCACGTAGCCCACGAACCCGGTGATGATCATAAGCAAGAACAGGATGACACCCAGAATCCAGAGCACTTCGCGCGGCTCTTTATACGAGCCGTAATACATGCCGCGAGCGATGTGCATGTAGACGGCGACGAAGAAAAACGAAGCGCCGCTGGCGTGGATATAGCGCAACAGCCAGCCGTAATTGACGTCGCGCATAATGCCTTCAACCGAATTGAAGGCGAAATCGACATGCGGCGTGTAGTGCATCGCCAGCACGATGCCGGTAATCATCTGCACCCCGAGCATGAAGGTGAGGATGCCGCCGAAGGTCCACCAGTAATTCAAATTGCGCGGCGTCGGGTAGACGATGAACGACGAATAGACCAGGCTTGCGATCGGCAGCCGCCGCTCCAGCCATTTCATGAACGCGCTTCGCGGCTGATAAATCGGCTGTCCGCTCATCATCAAACCCTGTTTGGCTGATCGGGCATTACGTTTACGCACGCGCCCGCAAGCGCGTCATGCCAGCACCGTGCGGCTTGGGCAAGAACTCGCGGCGCTTTGGCTCCGCCGTTGGGATTGGTGTCACAGGCCCGAACCTCATTCGTCTTGCCGACCGCCCCTGCCGCGCTGCTGATCGCCCGTATGAGGCCCCCTCACACCTTAAGCGGGAAGGCCGGGCTTTCGGCGGCGGCGGGACTGCTCACCCCGACCTGGGGAAGGCCCGGGGCGACGCATTCCGGCGGCGTTCTATTGGCACCCTTGCCGGAACAGCGCAAGTGTGGCTTCGACAGGTCGGTATGCGTATCGCCCTTTACCAGCCCGACATCCCACAGAATACCGGGACGATTTTGCGGCTATGCGGATGTCTTGGCGTCGAAGCGCATATCATCGAACCGGCGGGCTTCCCGTCATCGGATCGCGCGTTTCGCCGCGCGGGAATGGATTACGTGGACGCCGTGGCCATCAACCGCCACGCCTCGTGGTCGGATTTTGATGCCTGGCGACGACGCGCCGCCTGCCGCGTGGTTTTGTTCACCACCAAGGCGAACATGTCCTATCTCGACTTCAACTTTGCACTGGGTGATGTGCTGTTGTTCGGCCGCGAATCGGCGGGCGTGCCCGAGGCGATCCATGCCGCAGCCGATGCGCGGCTTCGCATTCCGATGCGGCCGGGAATGCGTTCGCTCAATGTCGCCATGGCCGTCGCGCTCGGCGCCGGCGAAGCCTTAAGACAGACAGGAGCCATGAACCGGTCAAGTGGCATCGACTCGGCTGCAAACGACTAGAGCATGACCCCGAAAAGTGGACACCGGTTTTCGGAAAAGATCATGCTCAAACAACAAGCTGAAGATTAGGCAGCAACAACTAAGCTGGAACAACTAGGCTTGAACAACGCCCGGGCGACCGCCCTCGACTGCGAACGTCTTGAACGTGGAGATCGTGGCCTTGGGATCGTGCGCGTCGGAGACCACGCGCATCTGCGCCTGCATTCGATCCGCGGTCAGGTCAATGAGCACATAGCCGCGCTGACGACTGTCGAAAAAATGTACATGCGGATTGTCCGGAAGCACTTTCGCAATCGGATCATATGGCGGCCCGTACGAAGAAATCGAGGTGCCGACGAATTCGGTGGCGACTACGGGCGAAGATTCATCGTCGAAGTCTAGCTTGAGATCATTGGCAAAGAACGAGTGAATGTCGCCGGAAACGACGACTGGGTTGGAAACCTTACTGTCGTAAACATGCTGTAAAAGCCGCTTGCGATTGGCCGGATAGCCATTCCAATCGTCGGTCCAAAACGCATCGATGCCGTCCCGGTTTCTGCGGAGCTGCGCCATCAGCACGTCTTGCGCGATCAAATTCCACTGCGTTTTACTGTGCGCCAGTCCGTCATAGAGCCAGGCTTCCTGCGCAAAGCCCATCATGGTGCGGCCGGCCTCGAGCCGCTCCGGACAGCTGGCATCGGTTTCCAAATGCCCTCCGCCTTTGTTCGGCGGTCTGTAACAGGCTTGGCGCGAGCGGTATTGGCGTCCGTCAATGACGGAAATTTCAATGAGATTGCCCAAGGTGAAGCGGTCATAGATCCGCATCAGCGGACCATTTGGCCGCGAGATGATCGGTCGCACCGGCATATGTTCGTAGAAGGCCTGATAGGCCGCCGCGCGCCTGAGCAAGAATTGCTGCGGATCGTCGAACGTTTCCGACCACTTGTCAGCGTAATCATTCTGCACCTCGTGATCGTCCCAGGTGACGAGCGCCGGCACTTGCGCATGTAAGCGCTGCAGGTCGGCATCGAGTCGGTATTGGGCATAGCGATTGCGGTAGGTCGGCAGTGTCGATGCCTCAACGCCATCGCTGTGGCGGCGGACGATCGCGCGGTTTTGCTCGATGGTTTCGTAGATGTAATCGCCGAGGAACAGGACAAATTCGGGATTTTCGTCATTCAGATGCTGATAGGCGGAAAAATATCCGTGCTCGTAGTTAGAGCAGGAGACAAAGCCAAATCGCATTTTTTCGATTGCCGATCCCGGCGCCGGCAGTGTCATAGCGCGACCGGTCAAACTCACCGCATCGCCGGAGAGGAAGCGGTACCAATAGGACCGTCCGGGTTCGAGACCGGCGACGTCGAGATGGACCGAATAGGCGAAGGCTTGTTCCGCCGTCGCGCTGCCGCGGCGCACGATTTTGGTCATGCTGGGATCGGCCGCGATTTCATAGCGTAGCGTTACGTCGCCGCCGCTCATGCCGCCCGGTGTTTCCGGATTGCTCGACAGCGGCTCCGGCGCAAACCGGGTCCACAACACGAAGCCGTCGGGGCGCGGCGCACCGGAAGCAACGCCGAGGCTAAATGGATTGCCGGCCCGCCAGCTTTGCGCGGCGGCAAGGCGGATAAGGCTTGGTCCTGCAATTGACGCCGCAATCGCAGTGAAACCGGCGCCAGCGCCGGCGACGAAGTGACGACGGCTGAGACCCTTGGAGGTGACCCGACTCTGCATTCCCCCGCTCGTGGCGCGATTGCAGCTATCCAACATCTTCGCCGGGTTTTATGACACTCTTACGCCGGCGAGCTACCAGAACCATGGATAACGCGAAAATCGAAACGCGAAAAGAAGCCGCGAAAGCGTGGTTCGAAACCTTGCGCGATCGGCTGTTGGCGGCCCTTGAGGAATTGGAGCGGGCACTGCCGGCGGGTGCGCCGTTGGGCGAGCGCGCCGCCGCGCGATTTGCGCGCACACCCTGGCAGCGCACCGACCGTACCGGTGCGCAACCGATCTCCGGTTTACCCGAGATCGGTAATGTAGATGCTCGGCCGGCAGGTGCCGGCCCCGGCGGCGGCGTGATGGCGATGATGAAGGGCCGCGTCTTTGAAAAAGTCGGTGTCCATGTTTCGACCGTGTTCGGCGAATTTGCCTCGGAATTCCGCAAGGAAATTCCCGGCGCCGCTGACGATCCGCGTTTTTTCGCGACCGGCATTTCACTGATCGCACATCCGCACAATCCCCATGTGCCGGCGGCGCACATGAACACGCGCTATGTGGTGACAACAAAATCTTGGTTTGGCGGCGGCGCCGACCTCACGCCCGTGCTCGAAGCAAGGCGCCGCCAGGACGACCCGGATACGATCGCATTTCATGCCACGATGAAAGCGGCCTGCGACGCGCACGCGCGCGTCGCACCTTACGACAAATTCAAAAAATGGTGCGACGAGTATTTTTATCTCAAGCATCGCGGCGAAATGCGCGGCATTGGCGGCATTTTTTACGATTGGCTCGACAGCGGCGATTTCGATTCGGATTTTGCCTTCACGCAAACCGTCGGCCAGGCTTTTCTCGATATTTATCCGCGACTGGTGCGGCGGAATTTCACCAAACCGTGGAACGAGGCGGAACGCGACGAACAGCTTGTCCGCCGCGGTCGCTATGTTGAATTCAATTTGCTCTATGATCGCGGCACGATCTTTGGATTGCGGACCGGCGGCAATGTCGAAGCAATCCTGTCATCGATGCCGCCGGTGGTGAAATGGCCGTGATTCAGTAACACTCACCAAACTATTTCATCGCACCCCAGATCATCATCGTACCGCCGATGATCACCACGGCATCCAATATCGCCGTGTGGACGTGAACCGGCAGGCGCTCGACGATGAGCTTGGCCAAAAAGGTGCAGGGAAAAGCGACGAGTCCGATCAACAACGCGATCACGATCACGCTCTTCGTCAGCACACCAGCCGCGCCGAATACGGCAATCTTGACGACGCCCATGCCGAGCGAGACCGCGGCGTCGGTCGCGATCACGTCTGCGCCTTCAAGCCCCGTCGCCATCAACAGCGACAGCATGATCACGCCGGCGCCAGTGGTGCCCCCGACCACGATGCCCCATCCGGCTGCCGCCGCGGCATAGGTCTTCTCGCCGAGCTTGTGGCCGTGGCGCTTGAATATGCGCCGCAGTGGCACCGTAGCGATCAAGGTCGAGCCGATGACCAATGCGGCACCACGGCCGGTCAACAGCGTATAGAGCCACGCGCCGAGCATGCAGGTCGGAAGCGCCGCAAAAAGCGCGATGATCGCGCGCCGGCGATCGAGCGCGCGGCGAAAGACGGCGACGCGCGCGGTATTGGTGAACATCGCCGATATGGCGATGATCGGCACCACCGGAGCTGCGCCCACAAGCGGCACCAGAATGAGCGGCATCAGCGCGCCGGTGCCATAACCCGCGACACCGCCGGTAATGGCGGAAATCGCCGCCAGGGCGGCAATGAGCGTAAGCTCGGCAAGGGAAATGTCTGGAACAAGCAAAGCGGATTCAGCCGTTGACTAAAGACCGTTCAATCGGGACAACAGACGCCCCGCCAGACCGCGAGCACCCAGCAGGAGAGCTAGGCATGGACCTTGGAATTGCCGGCCGCAAGGCAATCGTGTGCGCCTCGAGCCGGGGCCTCGGCTTTGCCTGCGCGAAAGCGCTGGCGCAGGCCGGCTGCGAGGTGGTGATCAACGGCCGCGATCAGGAAAAGCTTACCACCGCCGCCACCGAACTAAAAAAAGCGACTGGCGCCACGGTGACGCCGGTGACCGCCGACGTTGCCTCACCCGATGGCCAAAAAGCCCTGTTTTCTGTCTGTTCCGAGCCGGACATTCTGGTCAACAACAATGCCGGTCCGCCACCCCGCGATTTTCGCGAGCTTGACCGGCAGAAGCTGCTCGACGGCGTGACCGCCAACATGGTGGTGGCGATTGAGCTCACGCAAAAAGTGATCGATCCGATGATCGCCAGGAAATTCGGCCGGATCGTCAACATCACCTCGGGCTCGGTGCGGATGCCGCTCGCCGGGCTTGATCTCTCCTCCGGCGCGCGCGCCGGCCTGACCGCATTCCTCGCCGGCGTCGCTCGCTCGGTCGCCGCCGCCAATGTGACGATCAATTTCATGCTGCCGGGCGTTTTCGCCACCGACCGGCTGCGCACCTACATCGACACCATGGCGAAGAAGAAAGGCATGAGCGCCGACGCCGCGCTTGCCGAGCGCGTCGCCACCGTGCCGGCGCGCCGCGTCGGGCTGCCGGACGAATTCGGCGCGACCTGCGCATTTCTGTGCTCGGCGCAGGCCGGCTATATCACCGGACAGAATATCCTGATCGATGGCGGGGCTTTCCCCGGCGCGTTCTGAAAGCTTTTTACAAACAACAGGAACCAAGGAGATCGTTATGAAGCTCGTTCGCTATGGCGCACCGGGACGCGAGAAGCCCGGCATGATCGACGCCGAGGGCCGCATTCGCGACCTGTCCAAAATCGTTCCCGACATTGCCGGCGACGCGCTCTCATCCAAGAGCCTCGCCAAGCTGCGCAAGCTTAAACCCGAAAAGCTGCCGCTCGTGCGCGGTAAACAACGCCTCGGACCTTGCGTCGGCAAGGTCGGCAATTTCATCGCCATCGGCTTGAACTACTCCGACCACGCCGCCGAAGCCGGCATGCCGATTCCAAAAGAGCCGATCATTTTCAACAAGGCGCCATCGTGCATCTGCGGGCCGAATGACAACACCATCATCCCGAAAGATTCGTCCAAGCTGGACTGGGAGGTCGAACTTGGCATCGTCATCGGCAGCCGCGCCCGCTATCTGAGCAAAGACAAAGCCCTCGACGTCGTCGCCGGCTATTGCCTCGCCAACGATGTCTCCGAGCGCGTATTTCAGATCGAGCGCGCCGGACAATGGACCAAAGGCAAAGGCTGCGAAACGTTCGGCCCGCTTGGGCCGTGGCTCGTCACCAAGGACGAAATCAAGGATCCGCAAAATCTCGACATGTGGCTCGACGTCAACGGCGACAAGCGCCAGCGCGGCAATACCTCGACCATGATCTTCGACTGCCGCCACATCGTCTGGGCGTGCTCGCAATATTTCGTCATGGAGCCGGGCGATGTGATCATCACCGGCACACCGCCGGGCGTCGGACTCGGCATGAAACCGCCGACGTTCCTCAAAGCTGGCGATGTCGTCACGCTCGGCATCGAGAAGCTCGGCGAGCAGCGGCAGAAAGTGGTGAAGGGGCGATAATAAGCGTTCGTCTCAGCCCGCCAATCGTCATGCCCGGCCTTGTGCCGGGCATCTACGTTTTCTTGAGCGCGTAGCGCGTAGGGGGTTAGCGCCGAAGGCGCGTAACCCACCGATCGAAGCGCAGCACACGGCGCGGAGCTTGTTATCGGGCAGCGCTTCGCGCGGACCCGTTGGCGCCTAACCCACCCTGCAAAGTCCGTCGATGCCTTACCCCTCCCGCGACTGCAGCACCGCCTCGGTCGAAATCCGCGACCAGGCCGAAACCTTATCGCGGAAAGCAACATAGGACGCATGCACCTTGGCCGCTCCGGGACTCTTGCCGGCAAAATCGGCGAGCACGTCCTTGGCCTGCGCTCGCGCGGCGTCGATAAGATCGGCAGAGAAACTCCGCAGCTTTACATTGTCCTGTGTCGTGAGCGCAGCGAGAGCCTCGATATTGAGCCGCTCCATTTCGGCAAGTGCGTAGGAGGCCTCAGTGGCGCAGGCATGCGCCACCACCGCCTGCAGCTCGCGGTCGAGCGCCTGCCAGGCTTTGAGCGAGACAATGCACTCACCCGTGCCGTTCGGCTTGTTGAAACCCGGGTAGTAGTAGAACGGCGCGTAACGATAGAGCCCGAGCGCGATATCGGAGCCCGGCCCGACGAATTCCGCGCCCTCGATCAGGCCGGATTGCAGCGCCACCAGAATCTCGCCAGGCGCGGTGGTCTGCGGAATGGCGCCGAGCCGGCGATAGACTTCGCCGCCAAGTCCAAGCGAGCGGAGTTTAAGGCCGTGCACGTCGTCGCGGCTTTTGATCTCGCGGCGAAACCAGCCGCCCATGCAAGTTCCGGTATTGCCGGCCATGAAGGGTTTGACGCCGAACGGCGCGTAAAGCTCGTCCCACAGTGCCTGGCCACCGCCAGCGTCGACCCAGGCGACATGTTCGTTCGGCAATAGTCCGAACGGCACTGTCGTGAAAAAGGCGGTGGCCGGCTCCTTGCCTTGCCAATAGAACGCGGCGGTGTGGCCTATCTCGGCGACGCCGGAGCCGACCGCGTCGAGTACTTCCAGAGCCGGAACCACCTCGCCGGCTGCCGAGACGCTGATTTCAAGCCGGCCGCCGGACAGCGCCCCGATCCGCTCGGCCACGCGTTCCGCCGACATGCCGGGGCCGGGCAATCGCTTCGGCCATGAAGTGATCATGCGCCAGCGCATTTTGCCGCTCTGCGCCAGCGCCGGAACGGCGAGCGCGGTAGCGAGGCCGAGCGCGCCGCCGCGCGCGAAATTACGGCGGGTAACATTGCGGCGTGTCATTTTGGTCATTGCGGACGCCTTTCAATGCGAGGATACGCCTCGGTTACGTCTTGTAACAACAATCGGGCGCACAGAGACGACCGAAACGCTTGCGCATCCGTGATTTTTCCGACAGAGGTGAACGGGGTTGTGAACTGGTGTTGGGAGGGTCACATGGGCGCGAATTTCGGCATCGCCGGAATGGATTGGCAGCAGCGGGTCAATTGGGACCGGTTGCGAAAATACCGCACCGAGCGAGCCCGCGCGATGATGAAAAAGCATGGCCTTGGCGCGCTTTTGTGTATGTACGACGAAAACGTCCGCTATCTGACCGGTACGCTGACCCCCGGCTGGAACCGGCTTAAGCCCGGTCTGCGCTATGCAATGTTGTGCGGTGACGGCGCGCCGATCCTGTTCGAACAAGGCGATCTTGGTTTTCAGATCGAACGCCACTCGCCGTGGATTCCTAAGGAAAACGTCCGCCATTCGTTCGCCTGGATCAAGGGCGCGGCCGGTCCGGCCTCCACCCAACAAGTGACCAAATTCACCAAAGCGGTGCTGCAGGCGATGCGTGAGAACGGCGTCGCCGGCCAAAAGCTCGGCGTCGATTTCATCGACATCAACATGATCAACATCTTCAAGGATAACAACATCAACTGGACCGACGGCATGACGGCCATGATGGAAGCGCGTGCGGTCAAGAACGAAGACGAACAGGAATGCTTCCGTATCGTCGGCGCGATCGGCGACGCGACGCACTGGGAATGCATGAAATTCTTAAGGCCCGGGATCACCGAAAATCAGGTGACGGCGCATCTGATGCAATATCTCTACAACATTCCCGGCATGGAGGATGTCGAGGACGTCATCGTCTCGTCGGGGCCGAATACCTGGCCGAACTGGCGCAATTTTTCCGATCGCATCATTCAGCCCGGCGATATCGTGTTCATGGATTTAGCGGCGCTGACCTGGAACGGCTACAAATCCTGTTATTACCGCACTTATTGCGTCGGCAAGGAACCGACCCAGGAGCAGAAGGACACTTACGAGATCGCACTGAAATGGCTCTACGATTCCATCGGCGCGGTCAAAGCGGGCGCCACCACGCGCGACATCGCGCTCAAATGGCCGTCGGCGATGGAAACATGGGGCTACGAGGACGAGGACCAGGCGGCCGCGAATCTCTGGGGCCATGGTCTCGGATTGGCGCAATACGATCCGCCGGTCATCTCACGCATCTGGTCGCTCGATCATCCGGTGGAAATCAAAGAAGGCATGACTTTCGCGCTCGAAACCCAGCACGGGAAAAAATTCCATTACGGCGTGCGGATCGAGGAAATGTTGATCGTGCATAAAGATTCGATCGAGATCGTCTCCAACTTTCCGGTTAAGCAGATTACGGTCGTCGATCCGCTGCCCGGATACGGCGATCACGTGCGGTGATTCACCTCTGCCCGTGTACGGGGGAGAGGTCGAGTGAGCGAAGCGAACGAGGGTGAGGGGCTTCTCCGCGCTTCTGAGCGCAGCAAGCTATGCACGTGGCGTAGCCGCCCTCACCCCACCCTCTCCCTGCGCGCGGTGAGAGGGAGTGCGCGGCGCTACGGCCGAACGAGGTTTGCATGAGTGCGTTCACCCTGCCTCTCTTCGACGCCACCGACGCATCCCGTGTCGGTCCAAAAATGGCAAACCTGGCGGCGCTGGCGCGCGCCGGATTGCCGACGCCGGGCGGCTTCTGCGTCACCGCGGACGCCTATCGAAAACAGATAGCGCATCTCGGCCTTGCCGACATGGTGCGCCAATACGCCAAAGCCGAACAGCCGGCGCAGCGGCGCTTCGCGGTGGAAATTCGCCTGAAATTTTATCAGGAGGCGCTCGCGCCGGATCTGTTTGACGACGTGCTCGCCGCGTGGCGAGCCGAGCAAAAGCCGGCCGCAGTGCGCTCTTCCGCGCTGATCGAAGATCGCGCGGATTCGAATTTCGCCGGCCAATTCGAAAGCTTTCTCGGCATCGACCGCGAGGACGAGTTTCTAACGTCGCTGCGCGCGTGTTGGGCGGCGTTGTGGACCACGACGGCGCGCCGCTCGATGGTGCAGCATGGCCATAGCCCAGCGGATACGGCGATGGCCGTTCTGGTCCAACCGCTCGTCGCCGCGCGCGCCGCTGGCGGGGGCTTAAGCGAGACCGCCGACGGCCAGATGCTGATCAGCGCCACGTGGGGATTGGGCTCGACTATCGCACAGGGCGAAGTCGTGCCGGATCGCGTCGTGCTCAGCCGGCAAGGATTCGTGCGGTCGAACGAAGCGGGCCGCAAGCATCATCGCGAAACCTGCGATCATGCCGCCGGGGTTGCAGGACCCTCGCCACAAGCGGTGCCCGCGGCGCTCGTTCGTGCGCCGTGCCTCAAAGCCAGCGAGGCTACCACGCTCGGCAGGCTCATGCGCAAGGCCGAGAGTGCGCTCGGCATGCCGGTGGAAATCGAGTGGGCGCTGGACGACGGCGGTTTCAAATTGCTCCAAGCGCGGCCGCTGCACGTGCAGCCGGCATCGGTGCCCGATGAAATCTGGCTCAAACACCCTGGGCTTAATGGCCATCCCGCCGGCATCGGCTGGGGCTCGGGTCGCGCGGTGGTGGTGAATTGCGAATGCGAACTCACCCGCGTAGCGCCCGGCGACATCCTTGTGACGCGCGTTGCCGGTCCCGCGCTCAGTCACATCTTGCCGCGCGTCGGCGGCGTGGTGGCCGAGCTCGGCGGCTCGACTTCGCATCTGGCCTCGCTGGCGCGCGAGCGCGGCATCCCGATGGTGCTCGGCGTGCTTGATGCGACGCGGCGGATCCCCGATGGCGCGCAGGTCGCGGTCGACGGCGTGGCCGGTGTGGTGCGGTGGCTCGCCTAACACATGATCCCGAAAAGTGGGAACCAGTTTTCGGATAAGATCATGCGCAAACAAATTATTGCGGACAGACCGTGATTCAACTTGATCCAATCGTGCCTTAATGTGGACAGCGCAACGACGGCCGCGGATTTTCGTGACGCAACCGGTGTCGGAGACCGCGCTCAAGCGCCTGCGCGCGGTGGCGAAGGTCAAAGTGTTTCCCGATGCGAGCCGGATTATCCCTAAGCGCACGCTGCTCCAGGCCGTGCGCCGGAGCGATATTTTATTCTGCCTCCTCCACGACAAGATCGATCGCGCCGTCGTCACCGCGAATCCGCAATTGCGCCTGATCGCGGCGCAATCGATCACGCCGTCGAATATCGACGTAGCGGCGGCGACGGAGCAGCGCATTCCCGTCACGGTGACGGCCCCGATCACCACGGAAGCAACCGCCGATCTCAATTTCGGCTTGATGCTAGCGGTGGCGCGGCGAATCCTGGAAGGCGACCGCGCGGTGCGCGCCGGCAAATTCCCCGGCGGCCAGTCGGCATATCTGATGGGCTCCTATGTTTGGGGCAAGACCATCGGGCTCATCGGCGGCGGCGGACTGATCGGCAAAGCGGTGGCGCGCCGCGCCCACGGCTTTTCCATGCGCGTTCTGTATTGGACGCCGCGGCGCAAATCCGAGAGCGAAGAACGCGAGTCCGGTTTGACCTATATGCCGCTCGAGCAATTGCTGCGCGAATCCGATTTCGTATCGCTGCATTCCCCGCTCAATGCGCAGACGCGGCATCAAATCGGCGCGCGCGAGCTGCGGCTTATGAAAAAGACTGCGTTCCTGATCAATACTGCACGCGGCGCGATCGTCGACGAGACGGCGCTTGTCCGCGCACTGCAGAACAAAGCGATTGCCGGCGCCGGACTTGACGTATTCGAGCATGAGCCGAAAGTCGACAAACGCTTGAAGGCAATGGCCAATGCCGTGCTCACGCCGCATCTCGGCAGCGCCACGCCGGAAGTGCGCGAGGCCATGGCCAAGATCGTCGTCGACAATATTCTCGCGTTCCTGGAAGGACGGAAATTGCCGAATTGCGTCAATCCGCAAGTCTTTGCGCTCTAAAAATACCTCCTCCTGGAAGGGGGAGGAGGGGCGAGCCTAAGCGAGCCGGTGGGGGTCCGGCGGCGCGCTGAATGACCCCTCCCCGACCACCGCCGCTTCGCTTCGGCGGTCGATCCTCCCCTTTCAGGGGAAGGAGTTACTGGAAAGAATACTTCATGCCCCGCACCATCATCGCCATCACCGACAGCCCATTTCCATCGCTTGAGCCGGCGAAGAAAGCGCTGGCACGGCTTGATCCCGAATATTGCATGGCGGCGAGTCCCTCGGCAGATGACATTCTTGCCGTGGCGCGCGACGCCGATGCGATTCTCGTCACTTATGCAAAGCTGCCGGGCGAACTCCTTCGGCAATTGACCCGCTGTAAGGCGATCGGCCGGTTCGGGCTTGGCGTCGACAATATCGATCTGCCGGCGGCGAAGGCGCTGGGCATCGCCGTCAATTATGTGCCGGATTACTGCCTACGCGAAGTCTCGGATCACGCCATGGCGCTCCTCCTGGCGCTCGCGCGCAAAGTGACGCTCGCCAACACGCTCGTGCAGGCCGGCCGCTGGGAAGTGCCGCCACTCGTGCCGCTGCGGCGGTTGGAAGGCCAAGTCCTCGGACTCGTCGGCTTCGGCAATATCCCGCGCATGGTCGCGCCCAAGGCCAAAGCCTTCGGTCTCAAGGTCCTCGCCCACGATCCCTACGTGAAGAACGAAGCGTTTAGTATCGCCGGGGTCGAGGGCGTGAGCTTCGACACTCTGCTGGCGCGCTCCGACTTCATTTCGGTGCACGCGCCGCTGTTGCCGGCAACGCGCGGACTGATGAACGCATCCGCCTTCGCTAGGATGAAAAGGGGCGCGTTTCTCATCAATACCGCGCGCGGCCCGTTGATCGATGAAACTGCACTAATTGCCGCACTCGATTCCGGCCACCTCGGCGGCGCCGCGCTCGACGTGGTGGAGACCGAGCCTTTGCCCAAGGCTTCGCCGCTCCTTGGCCGCGACAACGTGATCCTCACCCCGCACACCGCGTTCTACTCGGTCGAGGCGCTGGAAGAGCTTCAGTCCAAATGCGCCAGCGATGTCGCCCGCGTGCTTTCGGGAGAAAAAGCGGTTTATCCGATCAGCGCGTAACACACGGGGGTCACCGCGATCACTCTGCTGTCCAGCCGCCATCGAGGACGAGCGCCGAGCCGGTCATCAACGACGAAGCGTCAGAGGCGAGAAAAACGACCGCGCCAGTGATCTCGTCAAGCTGGCCGAGCCGGCCGAGCTTGATCTTGGACAGAACTTCATCACGGAAGGCTTTATTCTCGAAAAATGGCCGCGTCATCGGCGTCTCGAGGAAAGTGGGTCCGATGCTATTAACGCGGATGTTGTGCGGGGCGAGTTCGATCGCCATCGCCTTGGTAAATCCCTCCATCGCATGCTTCGAGGCGCAATAGACTGTGCGGCGCGCGGCGCCGACATGGCCCATCTGCGATGAAATATTGATAATCGAGCCGGGCAGCTTCGCCTCGATCAGGCGGCGCGCCACCGCCTGCGCCATGAAGAAAGCGGCGCGGACATTGAGCGCAAAAATCGCGTCGAAATCCTCGACTTTGACGTCTTGGAGATAAGCCGGCCGATTCATTCCGGCATTGTTGACAAGGATCGTAAAAGGCTCCGATTGCGCGATTGCCTTTCGCGCCGCGTCGACGTCGGTCACATCCAGCACCAAGGCTTCGGCCTTTTCGCCGCGCGCGCGGATTGCGGCGGCGGCATCGTCGATCTCGGATTTGGTTCGCGCGGCAAGGATTACATGTGCGCCCGCCGCGGCCAGCGCCGAAGCCGACGCAAGTCCGATGCCGCGCCCGCCGCCAGTGACCAGCGCGCGCTTGCCGTCGAGGCGGAAGGATGGGGTTCTTGCGAGGTCGATTGAGGTCACGTGCCGATGCGCTACTCGTCTTCACCCTTCCCTGGAGGGGGAGGGGTCGGCGCGAAGCGCCGGGGTGGGGTGAAATCGGCGGGGGCTGAAAGCTTCACCCCCACCCGCCGGGCTTCGCCCGGCGACCTCCCCCTCCAGGGGGAGGTGGAGATCAGAACTACTCCGCCGCCTCGCCATAAGCCACGTTACGACCGCCGTAGCGCCGCACGCGGACATTGGCCTGCTCGGCATGGGCAACAAAGCCTTCCAGCATGCACAACCGGGAACAATACTCGCCGATCATGGTGCTGGCCTTGTCGGTGAGCACTTTCTGATACGTGCAGGTTTTCAGGAATTTTCCGACCCATAGTCCACCGGTATAGCGGGCGGCTTTCTTGGTCGGCAGCGTATGGTTGGTGCCGATAACTTTGTCGCCGTAGGCGACATTGGTGCGCGGGCCAAGGAACAGCGAGCCGTAGTTTTTCATGTTGTTGAGAAAGTAATCGGGATCGCGTGTCATCACCTGAACGTGCTCGGAGGCGACACGATCAGCCTCGCGCACCATTTCCGCCTCGTCCTCGCAAACGATCACCTCGCCGTAATCGGCCCAGGCCTTTCCGGCAGTGTCGGCGGTCGGCAGGATCGCAAGCAGCCGCCCGATCTCTTTCATAGTGTCGCGCGCGAGCTTTTCCGAATTGGTGATCAGCACCGCCGGCGAGGTCGGCCCGTGCTCGGCCTGGCCGAGCAGATCGGTGGCGCAGATTTCGCCGTCGACACTGTCGTCGGCGATGATCATGGTCTCCGTGGGACCTGCGAGCAGATCGATGCCGACGCGGCCGAATAATTGCCGCTTAGCTTCGGCGACATAGGCATTGCCCGGCCCGACGATCATATCGACGCCGTGAATGGCCTCGGTGCCGAGCGCCATGGCGGCAACCGCCTGCACGCCGCCGAGTACAAAAATCTCGTCCGCGCCGCCGAAATGCATTGCCGCGACAATCGCCGGGTGCGGACCGCCCTTAAACGGCGGCGCGCAGGCAATGATGTGCTTCACCCCGGCGACCCGCGCGGTGACGATCGACATATGCGCGGAAGCGACCATCGGGTAGCGCCCGCCCGGCACATAACAGCCGATCGAATTGACCGGGATGTGCCTGTGGCCGAGCACCACGCCGGGCAGCGTCTCCACTTCGAGATCGCGTAAGCTGTCTTTCTGCTGCTGCGCAAAATTGCGCACCTGCGCCTGGGCGAATTTGATGTCGTCGAGATCGCGCTTACGCACCTGCCCGATTGCCCGCTCGATTTCGTCCGGCGTAAGCTTGAACGATGGCGGCGACCAGTTGTCGAATTTGCGCGACAGTTCGCGCACCGCCGCGTCTTTGCGCGCATCGATATCATCGAGGATCTGCTCGACGGTTTCGCGGACCTTGGCATCAGCCGCCTTGATTGCGGTTGCATCCATTCCGCGCTTGAGATGCCGGGCCATGTGAACTCCTCCGGAGTTGGATGAGAGACGACGGACGACAGAGGACGGAAAGGCAGGGAATCTGCTGGAAGCCCTTATCCGCCCTCCGCCATCGGTCCTCCAACCTCCGTTATTTAATCGCCTGCGGGTTGATCGGCGAGCCAGTGCCGCCGGTGATGATGAGCGGCGGGCCGCAAAAGAAAAACTCATAGACGCCATCCTCGTCGCAATCATCCGCGAGTTCCTTCAAATAAAAGATCTCGCCCATGCACAAGCCCATCGCCGGTATCACGACCCAGTGCCACGGCTGGTTGGCTTCTTTGGTTTCGTTCGGACGGACCTCGACGCCCCAGGTATCGGTGCAGATCGCGGCGATCTCCTTCTCCTGGCACCAATAGCAATTTTCGAACTTCACGCCGGGCGCATCGCCGCCGGCATAACCGCCCCAATTCTTTTCGGCGAGGCAGCGTTCCATTTGGCCGGTGCGGATAATGACGAAATCGCCGCGCCCGATAGAGACATTCTGGTCCTTGGCGCATTTGTCGAGTTCGTCGTTGGAAATACTCTCGCCGTCGGCCATCCATTTGACGCCCCGATAGCGCGCGATGTCGAGGAGCACGCCGCGGCCGACCATTTTGCTCTTCGAATGCTCGATGCCGAGAACGTTGAGGCCCTTGGCGTCGATTAGCTTGGCGTCGTAGCCGTTGTAAGCCTTGTCCTCATAAAAAATGTGTCCGAGCGCATCCCAATGGGTGGCGCCCTGTACGCACAGCATGAGCGTATCGTCGGCATAGCGGATCTTGTTCCAATCCTGCCGTTCGGCAATCGCGTCGGTGCCGGTAGCGAGCATCTGATGGATCGGATTGAATCGGCCGCCAAATAATCCGGTCTGTGGCCCGTGGGTATCCAGCGGAATGCCGAGCGCGAACACCTTTCCGGTGCGGATCAGGCTGGCGGCTTTGACGATGTCCGGCGGCGTGACGTGATTGAGCGTGCCGATCTGGTCGTCCTTGCCCCACCGGCCCCAATTTTTGAGTTTCGCCGTAGCCTCGGCGATTGCCTTTCGACCGACCTTGATGTCCATACTTCCGTCCCCTGCTCTATGCCCCTGTTTTCCTAAGGTCAGCGGGCCGCTTTAGAGTACATAATGAGTGTGACATAAACGCTCCGCGCCGTGCGAAAGATTATTTGCCGCAAAGGCTGCCGGAAGAAAAGGAGTAGCGTATGAAACTTTTGAGTTTCGCCGCCGACGGCAAGGAGTGGTTCGGCGCGCTGTCCGACAATGGCGTGGTCACGCTCAACGACAAAGTTGGACAGCCAAGCCTTCGCGCCGCGCTCGCCGCAGGTGCGCTTGAAACCATGCGCGGCATTGCGCAACGCGCGCCGCCTGATCGCAGGCTCGGTGACATAAAATTCCTGCCGGTGATCCCGCAGCCGGGAAAAATTCTCTGCGCCGGCATCAATTATCGTTCGCACGCAGCGGAGATGTCGCGCGAATTGCCAAAACAGCCGAGCATGTTCATCCGCTTTGCCGACACGCTGGTCGGCCATGGCGGTGAACTGATCCGGTCTAAGGTCTCCGACAATTTCGATTTTGAGGGCGAGCTGGCGCTGGTGATCGGCAAGGGCGGACGCCACATTCCAGCCGATCGCGCGCTCGACCACGTTGCCGGCTATACCTGCTTTGTCGACGGTAGCGTCCGCGATTATCAGAAATTCTCGGTGACCTCCGGCAAGAATTTTCCCGGCACCGGCCCGCTCGGGCCTTGGCTGGTCACAAGTGACGAAATCACCGATCCCAGCCGTCTGACCTTGACAACGCGGCTGAACGGCACCGAGGTCCAGCGCTCGCCGACCAATCTTTTGATCTACTCGATTCCGCAGATCATCGCGTTCTGCTCGGATTTCACCGCGCTCGCTCCCGGCGATGTCATCTCCACTGGCACGCCGGAGGGAGTGGGCCACAGCCGCAAGCCGCCATTGTGGATGAAACCGGGCGATACGCTCGAAGTCGAGATTACCGGTATCGGCGTGCTGCGCGCGCAGGTTGTCGACGAGCGGAGCTGAACCCACGCGGTTTCGAAGCCGGAAATGGCTCGAGTGCTCGATCAATGCTCAATCCGCTTGAATCTGATTTGAATGCCTGACTTGGGTCAGCAACGGACTTTCGCCACGAACGTCCGGCCTCCAAAGCGGACATCGCGTGAGTGCTCTCGAATGTCGATAGCGGACGTCGACGCAACGCCGCGGTGGCGCTCACCATGCGCGCACCGGCTTCGGCATGAGGCGGCGCAGTAGGAAGTGCACCGGCACGTAAAGCAAGGTCGGCAACAGGATCATCAACGTGGCTACCCAGATGCCCGGCGGCATCCAGTGCTGCGCCTCGGTGTCGCTGAAGCCCCACACGTAATCGATGTTCACTGGGGTTAGGCCCGGATTTGGACGTGGTGGCGGCATGAAAAAGAACGAGGTGAGCATCAGCGCCCAGGCAATCACGGTCCAGGCTGGCAGCGCGCGGCCGTCATAGCCGAGCCGCCACACCAGATACATCAGCAGGAAGGGCAACCAGCCGTGAAAGAGTGACAGGCCGCGGAGGAAGAGCGAATGATCGGCCATGAACATGTAATCGGTGAGCCCGGTGAGCGGATGGCCGATCAGATTGGACAGAAAATCGATCACCCAGAGGGTCTGCGACGCAAGAATACCGACCGCACAAATGGATACGAGCAACGGGCTCTCGATCCAGATGCCGATCAGCGTGATGATCAGGGCGACGTCGCAGAAATAGAGGAAGTTGGTCGGCCCGTAGTTGCGCAAATATAACGGAACCAGCACGGCCATGAAGGCGGTGTAGGCGAGCTTGAGCCACAGCGGAATGAGGCGCGCGGCTGGCGCAACGAATCGCGTGCTGATCGTGCTCATGATCCACTTTGCCTCCGAAATCAAACATTCACCAGTGCGATTGGCAGGTCGTTTTCTGCCAAATATGGACCCATCACGAACTTCGCGCTTGACAGGCAACCGAATGGTTGCATATTGTGACTATGGATCAAGTATTCAGAGCCTTGGCCGATGCCAGCCGCAGGGAATTGCTCGACCGGCTGCGCGCGGATAACGGCCAAACGCTGAACGAACTCTGTACGTGCCTCAAGATGACGCGGCAGGCGGTCAGCAAGCACTTGGGGATTCTGGAGGAGGCCAATCTGGTCGCTACCGTGAAGCAGGGCAGAGAGAAACTGCACTACCTCAACCCGATGCCGATCCACGATATCGCCGAGCGCTGGATCGGGAAATTCGAACGCCAGCGGTTGCAAGCGCTGAGTGAACTCAAGAAAGGACTGGAGGCTCGTGATGAGTAAGCCCGTTTTCGTCTACACGATCTATATCGCGTCGACGCCCGAGAAAGTCTTCAAGGCGCTCACCGATAGCGATGTGACCGCGAAATTCTGGTTTGGTAACGCTGTCATCTCTGATTGGAAGGCCGGCGCGCCGATTGAATTTCGCCGCGAGGGCAAGCTGATCGTGCAAGGTAAAGTGCTGGAATACGATCCGCCGCGGCGGTTGTCCTACACGTTCCACTCGATGCACGAGCCTTTCTACGGGGCCGAGCAGCCCTCGCGAGTCGTGATCGATCTGGAAAAGCAGAAGGACCAGGTCAAGCTCACCGTCACGCACGACGACTTCGCCGAAGGCAGCAAGGTGTTCGATGCGATCAGCAAAGGTTGGCCGCTCGTGCTCTCCAGCCTCAAGAGTTACCTCGAAGCTAACCGCGTGCTGTACGCGCCGTGGTATGACAAAGAGCCGGCCGCCGCATCGTGATCGTTTGGTCCTGGCGCTAACACGATCATGTCGCCCATGGGTCATAAGCGGACATGACGGAGCGAATTTGCAAAGTCCGCTTTACCCCCGGAATGTGGACATCAAGCGTTAAAGAGTACACGCGCTAGTCCTCGTCGGCGCGCTCGACCGGCGCGTTCATGGCGACATCGCTGCGCCGCTGATTGCCGGTTTCGCTGCCGAGCGCGAAATAATCGCTTGCCGCGGCCATGCGCGCCTGGCGCTCGAGCTCGGACGGCCAGTGGCCGAGGTCGTAGCCATGCCATGGACTTTCCGGCTTGAGCGCCGGCAGGCCGAGCCGTTCCCAGATCGCCCTTGCCCGCTCCATGAATTCACGCCTGGGCAAGGCGACCGGCGCGTAAGTGCCCTTGAGCGTTGCATTGATGAGAACGGCAGCGGTTTCGCCATCGTCGCGCGGGCCTCGCGGCCCGTGCCCCGGATGCTTGTGCGGCACGACCAAAAGATCGTGCTGCGGCTGACAGCGATAGGACATCGCCCAGAACAGCGCGTCGGCATTTTGCGGATCGATGTCCTCGTCGACGGCGATGATCCATTTGCCGGCGAAGCGATGCAGCGTGGATGCGCCGTTGAGCGCCCGCCAGATTTCGGTTTCCGGGGCGCCGCGCGCAAATTGAATGCCGATCACGGCATAAAGGCTGGTGAGCGGTTCGTGCATGGCGACGCGCTTGACTGAATTCACGCCGAGCACCGAGCGCAGATGATGCAGATAAAGCGGCTCCATGGCGACGCGGCGGATCACACTCGATTCGCTGGGCGTCACCTGACTGATGAACGAAGTCAGAATGGCATTGCGCCGCCGCGTGATCGCGGTGACATTCATGAAGGCGTTGTATTCCTGCAAATTGACATAGCCATGCGATTCGCCGAACGGCGCTTCAGGTTCTAGGAATTCGGTATCGACTAGGCCCTCAATGACGATTTCGGCTTCGGCGGGGACCAAGAGATCTACAGTCTTGGCGCGCACCACATTGATCGGCGCGCCGGCAAGGCCCCCGGCGACCGCAAGCTCATCGAGATCTTCCGGCAGTTTCGTAACCGCGGCATAGGAAACAAGCGGCGGGGAGCCGACCAGGACCGCGCACGGCATCGGCTCGCCGCGCGCTTTGTATTTAAGCCAATGCGCGTAAATCCCGGCGCGCAATTCAACGGATGGATTCATCCCCAACCGCCGCGGCGCTTTGATCTGGCCGCGATAATTGCCGACATTCTGGCGCCCAGTTTCCGGATCTTTGGTGATGTAATGGCCGGCTGAAAGATAAGGTGCGTTGTCGAAGCCGGGCGTCGAAATCGGCACCGGCAAGCCATCGAGCGCGGCGCCTGCGACATCGAGCGCGTCGCCGACGAGGCAGATGTCCTGACACGGCGCATCCGTGACAAGGCGCGGCTCGACGGGCGCGGTGAGCGCCTTCACCCAAGCGGGGCCAATCTCGTCAAGCGGCCGGCCAAAGCCGATGCGGTAAACTTCCGGGTTGGCGGCGAGGCCGGCGACCAGCACCGCGATATCGTAGCGCACGCCTTTGCCGTTGGCGGCTTGGGTGAACAAGAATGCCCGCCGATCGCTTTCGGCAATGCCGCCGCGGTATTGCCAACGGACCAGCGGGTGCATTTCGGTGTCTTTGTTGATCGGCTCGTCGACGACGAGCAGTAGCCCAGCGCGCTGGAGCGCAAGCACATGATCGTGCAGATCGGCATAGCCGCGCTCGCGGCGGCCTTCGCTGCGGTAGCCATCGAGCACATGCGGAATTTCGCCGGGTGCGGCCATGATGGCAGTCATAGTATTTTCTCAGCGCGCCTTTATGGACGGCTCGCAAACGCGATCCGTCGATAATACCATCATCGTCGGGAGCCAAGCATGCGCCGTCGAGCCTTCCTCTACGCCCTTGCCGCAAACGGTGAGTATCGGCGGCTGGGTCGGGCATTAATGCGGCGACTCCGCCTATCCCAACGATACGGTCGCATCGGTCATCTACAATCTGCTCACCGGCGAGAGGTTCGATTTCCAGCGCAACGCCGCGGAATTCTTTCGATCGCCGACCCCGCCCTATAACGCTCTTCGGGCGCTTTATCAGAAGCACCGCGGCAAGCCGAAAGGGATCTGCCAGGAAAGGTCGGAGTTTGATAATCCGCGGCGGCCTCTATTTCGCGATGGATGGGCTGGTGATCGACCCCCATACGAGCGTGCCGCACGCCTATGCCGGTTGCGTGGTTGCGCTGACCGTTCCCTACCGCAAAATCCGCGATCTCGTCCGACCCGACAGCCGCTTCTACCCGCTGGTATCGCAATAAAATGCTAGGCCGTTCTCGATGTCCAAACGCAGCGTTCAGCGCGGCTGCGTCAGTGAAGACATCAGCCAGGCGGCCGCGGCAAAGAGATCGGCGTCGCGATCGAAAAAGCCGATCACCTGCAGGCCAAGCGGCATGTCATTGACCTCGAACAGTGGCAGCGACAGCGCTGGAACGCCAAGCAGCGAGGCCGGTACGTTGAATTCCGGATTGCCGGTCGAGCCGAGACCTTCCGGCGCGTGGTTTGGTGCCGCGAGCGTGATACAGGCTTCACAATTGGCGGCAAGCTCGGCATGCACCGCGCGCACGCGGGCGCGCTCCTTTAAGTCGGCGCGATGATCCGCGAGCGTCATGTCTTCGTATCTTTGCGCACGCTCCAGAATGTTCCGGCTCAACGCCCCGATATCGCGCTCGCGCATGGTGCGAATGAACCAGCGCGTCTCCCAGCCGTTGCAGCGGTGTGAAAGCTCCATCGCATTGATCAGGTCGGTTTCCAGCGCGGCGACCTTGTCGTCGTTGTGCCGGGTGCGAATTTCGATGCCGGCCGATTTGAGCCGCATGACGCATTCGCCAAGCCGCTGCTTGGCGCCGACCGAGGCGGCGTCCCAGGCGTTAGTTTCGAGCACGGCGAGCCGTCGCGGCTTCTCGCCCGGCGGCATCGTGTCCGGCCCCTGCAGGCCGGGCGTGCCGGCATCGCCGCCGACACGCGCAACGATTTCATGCGCGACCTGCCATGCGTCCGGTAGCGATGCAGCCAAAATACCGGTGCAGCTTTGGCTTTGATAATCGTGGCTGCCTTCACGATTGATCGCATTTACGCTCGGCTTATAGCCGATGCAGCCGCAGAAGCTCGCCGGCCGCAGGACGGAACCTATGACCTGCGTGCCAAGCGCCGCGCTCACCGCGCCGGTGGCAACAGCGGCGGCCGAGCCGCTCGACGAGCCTCCTGGCGTATGTGCCGTATTCCACGGATTGCGAGTCCCGCGCGGCTCGGATGCGGCGAATTCGGTGGTTACGGTCTTGCCGACGATCACCGCGCCGGCGTCGCGCAGTGCCCGCACGCTCGCCGCATCCTTCTCAGAACGCCAGCCGAGGAACAGCGGCGACCCCATCTGCGTCGGCATGTCAAAGGTTTCGATCACGTCCTTGATGCCGATCGGCATGCCGTCAATCGGCGACAACGGCCGGCCAGCGCGCCACCGCTCGGTGGCCCGATCGGCCGCCGCGCGCGCCGCCGACAGATTGGTGCAGACAAATGCGCCGATGCGGGGTTCCCAGGAGTCGAGCAATTCCAGCGACTGTTCCAGAAAGTGGCGCGGCGCGGCGCCGCCCAAGGCGAAATTCCGGGCTGCCTCAAGGTACGACCGCATTGCGGGCTTGGTTTGCTCGCGCATCGCGCCGCCGCTGATCGCGTCTTGCACGTTGCTCACGCCAGGGTCAAAGCTCCCTATTTCTTGGTCTCGTCGTAATAGTGGATCTCGTAAAGCAGGCAGCCGCGATCCGACTTGAACGGACCATGATAGACGCCGGGCGGCCGGCAGGCATAGGTCGGCGCTTCGAATGCTTCCCCGCCCCTGCCCTCCGTATCATTGCCGACGATCAAATCCCCGGATACGAGGTACACTTCCTCCCAATGATCATGCACGAACGGCGCGGTGGTGTAGACGCCGGGAGCGAACCGCAACAGCCGCGTCCGGCTGCCCATTTTGCGCGTTTCATCGAGATCGCTGGCTAGAATCTTTTGTTCAATGCCCTTGGGGTAGCCTTGCGGCGTCGCCCAGCCTTGATTCATATTGATCTTGTGGAACTCAAGATGCGGCTTGTCTATCGGCATATTTCAGCATTCCGTTTTGGCGGGTCAGTATTCTGGTTGGTGCAGCTTCCCAAGTGGACGCAAGTGGACGCAAGTGGACGAATGAGCAATGTTGTTTAGCGTACGCCCGTTGCAAGCGTCTATCGCGCATTGTACATGGGGAAAAAGCCTAGGCAATCGAGCGGCAGTTTCGCTGCGCCGGCCCTCTCTCCATGTCGCGGACCCCTCGTTTGCCGAGAACAACACAGCTGGATTGCAAGAGCGCCGCCATGCATGAGATCGCCGGGCAGATTCACTGGCACGAGCCGTCAGGTTTCAAGCGCGCCGGATTCGGTAAATTCGAACGTCCGAAAACGCCGTACGATTTGTTCATGGAAACCGAAGGGATTCCGGTTTATCGCGATATCGGCGTCAGCAAAGTACAAAATCTGCCGCTGCAACCATGGCCGCGCATGGGCGGACGCGGCAGCTACATTCAACTGCACGGCACCGAAGGCAAGTGGGGTTGTTATATCGTCGAAGTGCCGGGCGCCGACGCACTCAAAGTCGAGAAGCATCTTTACGAAGAAATCTATCTCGTCGTCGAAGGCCGCGGCTCGACCGAGGTCTGGCTCGAAGGCGATAACAGGCGGCACGCCTTCGAATGGCAGAAAGGATCACTGTTTTCGATTCCAGTGAACGCGATGCATCGCATCGTCAACGCCAGTTCGGCGCCGGCGCTGCTCCTTGCCGGCACGACCGCGCCCAATCTAATGAATCTCATCAACAATGCCGACGCGATTTTCAATTGCCCTTATGAATTTCGCGACCGGTTCTCCGGCGCCGACGATTTCTACCAATACAAGGACGACATCGAGCCGGATCCGGTGCGCGGCCTAGCGATGCGGCGGACCAATTTCATTCCCGACATTATCAATTGCGATTTGCCGCTGGATAACCGCCGCTCACCGGGCTGGCGGCGCGTCGAACCGTTCATGACCGGCAATACGTTCTATCTTTGGATCGGGCAACACGAGAACGGCAATTATTCCAAGGCGCATGCGCACACATCGGCTGCGGTGCTGATCTGCGTCAAAGGCAAGGGCTACACCTACACTTGGCCGGAGCATCTGGGATTAACGCCTTGGAAGGACGGCAAGGGCGATCAAGTCAAACGCGTCGACTATGAGCCCGTCGGCATGGTATCGGCGGCGCCGGGTGGCGCGCGCTGGTATCACCAACATTTCGGCGCATCGAAGGACCCGTTCCGGCTGACCGCATGGTTCGGACCGCACAATCCCGGCCGCGAGCCGGGACCGCCGGGCGAGAAACATATCGATTACACGGCGATGGACATTCCCGAAGGCGGCACCGCGATTCCATATTACATGGAGGATCCTTTCCTGCGACAGGAATATGCCGAACGCATGAAGCAGGAAAGCGCGGAAAATCGGATGCGCCCGGAATATTACGAGCGCGACTATCGGGGATTATTGCCGACGGAATGATCGAACTCGCTGTCGCGCATGACTGAACCAGTCGGTGGCCGCATTTTCTTCTCCAACACCGGACGTACGTTCGGCGAGGAGGACGAGCTTTGCGTGCTTTCGGTCGGAGTCGATATCGGATCGTCCACCTCGCATCTTGTGTTTTCGCGCATCGTGCTGGAGCGGCTGGATAGTCGCTATGTCGTCACCGAGCGCGAAAGCTTTTATCAATCCGATATTCTGCTCACACCTTACGCAACCGAAGACACTATCGATGCCGACGCACTCGGCGCGTTCATCGGCCGGCAATACCGCGACGCCAAGGTCGATCCAGACGAAATCGACGCCGGCGCGCTGATCCTCACCGGCGTTGCCGTGCGACGCCGCAATGCCCGGCGCATCGGCGAATTATTCGCGCGCCAGACTGGACGGCTGGTCGCCGTGAGCGCGGGCGACAGTTTGGAATCGATCATGGCGGCCTATGGATCGGGCGCTGTCGCGCGTTCGATCCGTAACGGCGCTCCGGTGATAAATGTCGATGTCGGCGGCGGCACCGCAAAGATCGCTGTGTGCGCCGACGGAAAAGTCGTCGATGTGACCGCGCTCGACATCGGCGCCCGGCTGGTCGTCCTCGACGAAACGCGGCGGATCGTGCGGATCGAAGAGGCCGGCCGGTGTTTCGGCGCGGCGCTGGGGCTTAAGCTCGAGCCGGGCATCATCCTTGCCGAAGAAGACGCCAGCGCACTCGCCGCCAGCATGGCCGATGGTTTGTTCGAAGCGCTGCGCGGCGGCTCACCGCGCGCTGGCGGCGCCGAATTGTTGCGGCTTGATCCATTGAGTTGGCGCGGTGAGATTTCCGATGTGAGTTTTTCCGGCGGCGTGTCCGAATATATTTACGGCGGCGAGGCAAAGGCCTACGGCGATCTCGGCACGCAACTCGCCACCGAACTGCGCAAGCGGCTCACCAATGGGCTGCAACTGGCGCGGCCGGACGCGCGCATTCGCGCCACCGTGATCGGCGCCGCGCAATACACCGTGCAGGTATCCGGCAGCACGATTTTCGTCTGGCCACTGGAGACGCTGCCGTTGCGCAACGTGCCAGTGATCGCGCCCGCGCTGCCGCTCGACGAGGAGAAGATCGATCCTGCCGCGATCGCAACGGCTATAAAGTCCATGCTCAAGCGCCGCGAACTCGATACCGGCGAAAGCCCGGTCGCGGTCTTCCTGCCGTGGTGCGGTTCGGCGACATTCCGGCGGCTCGACGATCTTTGCCACGGGATTATCGACGGATTGGCGGCGATCCTGGCTCATGGACACCCGATCGTGCTCGCCGGCGACGGCGACGTCGGCGGGCTGATCGGTATTCACTTTTGCGAAGAGATGAAACTCACCACTCCGATCGCCTCTATCGACAGCCTGGAACTGAAGGACTTCGACTATATCGACATCGGCGCGATCCTTGATACGTCGGGCGCGGTCGCGGTTGTGATCAAATCGCTGGTGTTCCCGGCGAGTCCTGCTCTCCGCAAGGATTCGCAGGCAGCGCCGGCTGCCGGGACCTCCGCGCTTAGAGCATAATCGGGCCAAAACCGGACATCCCTCTCGTCATTGACGCCGTATCGACATAAGATGGGCGTAGCGTTCGGGAGGGGGCTTAAGTGTTGGAGTCACTGAGCCGCAGCTCTATATTGCGGCCCAAGCTTTGTGATGGGACGGATGCGGCGCGTGGCGTCTTGGCATCCATCGTCTTCTCGGGCACGTCGGCCAAATTTTTTTCGGCGATTTCCTGGGGCTTGATGTGGCGCCAGATCTCGCCGTTCTTTTCTTTTTCGCAATCAGCGGATTTGTCATCGCCGGCAGCCTTGCCCGGCATACTGGACCAAGTGACACTGTTGATTTGATGGAGTTTGCGAAGAGGCGGTTCTTTCGGATTATGCCGCCATTGTTGGCCACTTTCCTACTTATCGTGGCGTTAGAGTTTGCACTTTCATCGAGCGGCGTCGTCAGCGATCAAACACGTGCCTTAAATCCAAATGTGCCGGGCGTTCACGGTTATCATCTGAATCTGTTTAAGGTGGCAGTGAGCCTCTTGACTATCGGAGCTGTTGGCGATCTCGGTGGCGGACTCGATGGGCCGCTTTGGTCATTGCGATATGAAATCCGATGTTATCTATCAGCGGCGCTTGTCGCATGGCTATCAACGTCACGAGCAGCAACCGCCCAGAAAGCGACCGTCGTTCTAATCCTCTGCGCCTATTGGTTTGTTGCGCTTTTTATTAGAAACGAGGGGCCGCTTTCGCAATTGCCGTATCTTCTCAGCTTTGCCGCCGGTTTTTTCGTGTTTAGATATCGCAGCGCGTTGGCAGCGAGAGGTCCGATTGTCACGGCATCAGCATTGGTGCTCGCAAGCGCTACTAGTCTTGTCTTATTTTCCGCCGGGCATCCTCAGGTGGTGCCGAGTTGGCTTTTGCTTGTCAAATGCGTCTGCGCGTGTGCATTTGCACTCACCGTATTCGTCCTTCACGGCGTTGAGATCAAATCTCGCGTACTTGCTGGCTTGGGTGGTGTATCCTACACGCTCTATATCGCGCATTTTCCAATTCTACTCGCGCTGTATTTATTCATCAAAACGACACCTGGCCCGATGCACGGGCCTCTGACCGCCGCAGCGATATTGGCCACTGCCGTCGCGTGCTTTGTGCTCGGACGAGGAGTTGAACGATCGTCGCCGCAACTTGCTTGGACCGAACGCCTCATTTTGCGCATCAGGACTTCCAGAGCTGTAAGAGCCCCACAGGGATAATTTCCCACGGACCTGTGCCTGGCACAGTGCGATCTTTCAGCCAGGGAGTGTCAGAAGGCGCGCCTGATTGTTCTTGCTCGCTTGCTGTTCAATTGCCTGCATCTTGTGCATTGCACAACGTGGAGGCGGGATGCAGCTTAAACAAGCACGTAAGTGCAACGTCTCGCCGCCGTTCTGATGGCCTAAGCCATTACAGAGCCTACAAAAATTCGATATTGCCGCACCGGCGCGGCATGGCACGCATCTTGCGGATCAGGTCGCAAAAGCTTCGCGCCGAAGTTTCGCTTTTGATGGCGCGCGGGCCGCGAACGCATGCAGGAGCGAACGATGGAGATGATCGATTACATCAAACCCGCCGACGTGGCGACGGCGATGGCCGAGACCGGCAAGCGCAAGCTAGCGCTGGCGCCACGCGATCTGTTGATCCGCGGCATGCTGTCCGGCGCCATTCTCGGCGTTGCCACCAGTCTCGCCTTCACCGGCGCGGTGCAGAGCAACCTGCCGCTGGTCGGAGCGCTGATCTTTCCAGTCGGCCTGATCAGTATCGTGCTCCTCGGTCTCGAACTCGTGACTGGAAGCTTCGCGCTCGTACCGCTGCCGTGGCTTAACCGTGAAGCCAGCGCCTCGGCCGTTGTCGTCAATTGGGGCTGGGTGTTCATCGGTAATCTGATCGGCAGCGTCGCCTATGGTGCGTTGATCGCGATCGCACTCACCAATATGGGCACCGCGGCACCGGCTGGCGTGGCCGCGCGCATCGTGCAGGTCGCCGAGGTCAAGACGATCGGTTATTCGGCGCTCGGCTTTGCCGGCATGGTCACGGTCTTCGTCAAAGCCATGCTGTGCAACTGGATGGTCTGTCTCGCCATCGTACTGGCAATGACCACCAACTCCGTGATCGGCAAAATCGCCTGCGCCTGGATGCCGGTCTTTGTGTTCTTCGCGCAAGGTTTCGAGCACTCGGTCGTCAACATGTTCATCATTCCGACCGGCATGATGATGGGCGCCAAGGTCACGGTCGCGGATTGGTGGCTGTGGAATCAAATTCCAGTCACGTTGGGCAATCTGGTCGGCGGCTTCACCTTCACCGGTTTAGCCATTTACGCGACCTACAAGCCGCGCGTCATCGCCAAGGTTTTGGCGCCGACGCCGACCGGCGTCCCCGCTGAATAGAGTGATCTTTTTCGGAACGGTTCACGGGCGCAGCGTTTGGACGGAGGTCAGCAAACGGAACAGGCAATGCCGGGCGATTTCGAGCCAGAACAGAAGCGCTACCTTGAAGGCCTGATGACCGGACTGCAGATCGCCAAGACTTTGCGTCCGGCAAACGGCAATGGAACGCTGCCCTCCTCGGCCGCGAATGGTACGACCGGGCCAACGGAAGCGATCGGCCCGGATGCGGCGGCCTTGCGCGCGCAAGACCGCACCATCAAAGCCGGCGGCAAGCTTTCGGATCCGGAAAAATTCAAACGCGAGCTTCACCCATTTGACGCCTACGAGCGGCTGAAAGAACAGGCGGCAAAGAACGAAGCACCGAAAGCGGACGACAATTTCCGCTGGCGCTTCTTCGGTCTGTTCTACTGCGCGCCGACGCAAAAGTCCTATATGTGCCGGCTGCGTATCCCGAACGGCATTCTTAAGCATTGGCAATTTGCCGGCGTCGCCGATCTCGCCGAACGCTATGCCGGCGGCTACGCCCACGTGACGACGCGCGCCAACCTGCAAATGCGGGAAGTGGAGCCGAAGAACGCGGTCGCCATGGTGGAGGCGATTCAGGATCTGGGCCTGTGTTCACGCGGTTCCGGCGCCGACAATATCCGCAATGTCACCGGCACTCCGACGGCCGGCATTGATCCGCAGGAGCTGATCGACACTCGCGCTTACGCGCGCGAATGGCACTTCCACATCCTCAATGACCGTTCGCTTTATGGCATCCCGCGCAAATTCAATGTCGGCTTTGACGGCGGCGGCCTCATCCCGGTGCTCGAGGACACCAACGACATCGGCTTTCAAGCCGTTGCCGTGAAGGACGGTTACGGTATCGAGCCGGGTGTTTGGTTTCGCCTGATGCTCGGTGGCGTGACCGGTCATCGCACTTTTGCCGGCGACACCGGCGTTATCGTCAAGCCGGCGGAAGCGACGGCTGTCGCCGATGGCGTGGTGCGGGTCTTTATCGATCACGGCGATCGCACCAATCGCGCCAAGGCGCGCTTGAAATATGTGCTCGACGCCTGGGGTTTTGAAAAGTTCGTCGCCGCGCTCGAAGAAAGACTTGGCCGCAAACTCGTTCGTGTCCCCGCGGAGGCCGTCACGCCACGGCCCGTCTTCGACCGCTTCGCACATATCGGCGTGCATCGGCAAAAGCAGGACGGCTATTGCTGGATCGGCATTGTGCTTCCGGTCGGCAAGCTCACAGCCGAGCAGATGCGTGGGATCGCCAAAACCGCCGCGGAATTCGGCGACGGCGATATTCGGCTCACCGTCTGGCAAAACCTTTTGATCTCGGGAGTGCCGCAAGCGCGCGTCGGTGAAGCCGAGGCCGCCATTGCCGCGCTTTCGCTCTCGACCAAAGTCACTTCCATCCGCGCCGGTCTCGTCGCCTGCACCGGCAATGCCGGTTGCCGGCTAGCGATGTCCGACACCAAGCGGCATGCGGAGGCAATCGCACAGTGGTGCGAGAGCCGCGTCGCGCTCGATGCTCCGCTCAACATTCATCTTACAGGCTGCCCGAATTCCTGCGCGCAGCACTACATCGGCGATATCGGGCTTCTCGGCACCAAGACGGAAGGCTCGGATGAGGAGGATGCAGCCGAGGCCTATCACATTCATGTCGGCGGCGGCTTCGGCCCGCAGGCGCAATGCGGCCGCGAGATCTATCGCGAGGTCAAAGCCGAGGAGGCACCGCGAACGATCGAACGGATGCTCAAGGCCTATCTCGCCAATCGTGCCGGGCCGCAGGAAAGTTTCGCCGATTTCACGCGCCGGCATGAGATCGACGCCCTTAAAGCTCTGTTCGAGGAACAGGCGAGCGAATGACGCAGACAACGCCACTGCCGATCCCAGTATTGATCCCGGAAACGGCACCGTTTTCCGCCGAGCAGCGCACGTGGCTGAACGGCTTTCTCGCCGGCCTGTTGTCGCTCGATGGCGGGGTCAACCCGCTCACCGCCGCGCAAACCGCGGCACTGCTGCCTGAACTTGGCGCGCCGCCGCAATCGCGCAGCCCGCTCAGCGACGGCGACGACGGCGAGGCGCCCTGGCACGATCCGGCCATGCCGCTCACGGAGCGCATGCAGCTTGCCGAAAGCCGTCCGCTGCGGCGGCGAATGATGGCAGCGATGGGCCAGCAGGATTGTGGCCAATGCGGCTACAATTGCGAGGACTATGCCAATGCGATTTTTCTCAAGAGCGAAGAGCGGCTGAACCTTTGCGTGCCGGGCGGCAAGGAAACCGCGCGCTTGCTCAAGACGCTCTACGGTGAATTCGGCGCGATTCCCGCGGCCAAAGCGCCGGCAAGCGCGCCGGCAAGCCTGCCGACCGGAGCGTCAGCGAGCGCCAAAGATGCGCCGCCGGCCGCAGCGCGCGTGGAAGCCTCGGCGCAGCCAGCAGCAACTGCCTCGCGCAATCGTCCCGCCGAGATTGCATTTCTATCGCGCACGCGGCTCAATAAAACCGGCTCGAGCAAGGAGACCTGGCATATCGAGCTCGACATTGCCGATTCCGGCATCGCCTATGCGGTCGGCGACTCGCTCGGCATTTTTCCCCGCAATCATCCAACGCTGGTCGATGCCGTGATCTCGGCCATCGGCGCGCCGCCCGATTTTCCGATCGCCGGCTCGTCGTTGCGCGATGTCCTCACCGACACTTCTTCGCTCGGAACGGCGCCGGACATGCTGTTCGAGCTGATCTCGTATATCACCGGCGGCGAGCGCCGGCAGAAGGCCAAGGAACTTGCGCGCGGCGCCGACCCGGATGGCGACGCGGCTGTGCTCGACGTGCTCGGCGCTTTACAAAAGTTTCCCCGCATCCGGCCTGACCCCGAAGCCTTCATCGAATCGCTCGACCCGCTGCAGCCGCGGCTCTATTCGATCGCGTGCTCGCCTAAAATCGAGCCGCGCCGCGTTGCGCTGACGGTTGATGCTGTGCGCTACCAGATCGACAAACGTCGCCGCCTCGGCGTTGCCTCGACTTTCCTCGCCGAGCGCATCGCGCCCGGGACGAAGCTCAAAGCCTATCTGCAGAAGGCGCAAAGCTTCGCGCTGCCACAGGACCCCACTGTTCCGATCATCATGATTGGCCCAGGCACCGGCATCGCCCCGTTCCGCGCCTTTCTACACGAGCGCATGGCGGCGAAGGCGCCGGGCCGTAACTGGCTGTTCTTCGGCCATCAGCGACGCGATTACGATTTCTTCTATGAGGATGAGCTTGCCGGTATGAATGCGGCCGGCTTTCTCAGCCGGCTGTCGCTGGCATGGTCACGCGACGGGACGCGCAAATTCTATGTGCAGGACTGCATGCGGCAGAGCGGCCGCGATTTGTGGAGCTGGATCGCCGAAGGCGCGCATATCTATGTGTGCGGCGCCATCACCATGGGCAAAGACGTCGAGCGCGCCTTGCTGGAGGTGATCGGCGAGCATGGCGCGCGCTCCTCCGATCAGGCCGGCGCATTCCTGGCGGAGCTGAAGAAATCCGGCCGCTATCAGACCGACGTTTACTAAGCCCCTCTGCCGCTTTTCCAGCGTTTTATTTCGAATCGTCATGGCCGCGCATAGCCGTTCGTAGAACGGCGTCGCTACGCTTGCCTATAGCGGGCATCTACGTCTTAGATACTGCGCGCAAATGAAGTCGTGGATGGCCGGAACAAATCTGGCCCTAATGGGTCATTGATCAATTTGAACTCATCCGGATCTAATTAGCGCAACCGGGGAGAATTGCCGATGCGCACGGGTGCCGAGTATCTTCGCTCGCTCAAAGACGGACGGCGGGTGTTCGTTGATGGGGAATGCGTCAAGGACGTAACCGCGCATCCGGCGTTCAGTGGCGCCGCGCGCTCGATCGCGAACCTCTACGACATCGCCGCAGCTCCGGAATTGCGCGAGCGCATGACTTTCGTCTCGCCCAAAACCGGCGCGCCGGTGCAACGCGGCTGGCAGATTCCGCACAGCCACGCCGATCTGCGGGCGCGCCGCCTATTCTCGGAGACCTGGGCCGAGGCGACATTCGGACTGATGGGCCGCGCGCCCGATCACGTGGCCGGCTTCTTTGTCGGCTACGCTGCGACGCCGCAGTTTTTTGCGAGCGCGGGCCAGCAATTCGCCGACAACCTGGTCGCCTTCTACGAGTTCATGCGCGACAACCACATCTATTGCAGTTACGCGATTGTGCCGCCGCAAATCGACCGCTCCAAGCCGGCGCATCAACAGAGCGATCCGACGCTTTACGCCGGCGTGGTGAAAGAGCGCGACGACGGTATCGTCATCAAAGGCGCGCAACAGCTCGCCACCGGCGGCGCGCTGTGCGATTACATTCAGTTGAGCTGCATCCAGCCGTTGCAGCCCGGCGACGAGAACTATGCCAATTGCCTCGCCGTTCCGGTGGACAGCGAAGGCCTTAAACTTTACCCGCGGCGGCCGTTCTCGCGCGCCGGCAGCGCTTTCGATTATCCGCTCTCAAGCCGATTCGACGAGTCCGACAGCTATGTCATCTTCGACAATGTGTTTGTGCCGTGGGAGCGCGTCTTCATCTACCGCAATGTCGAACTCTCGCGCGATCAATGGCGCAAGACTCCCTCGCACCTTCTTGGTAATCATCAGGCGCAAACGCGCTACGTGACCAAGCTGCGTTTCATGGCGGGGCTCGCCCAGCGCATGAATGAGATGACTGGCAATGCTGCCAATCCGGCGGTGACGATCATGATGGGCGAGCTGGTAGCGCTGGTCTCGATCTACGAATCCATGCTGCTCGCCCACGAGACCATGGGCACGATCAAGGACGGCGTGCTATGGCCGTCGCCGATCGCTTACTACGCCGCAAGCGCGATGCAGTCGGAATTTAACGGCCGCATGCTCGAAATCATCCGCGAGATGGCGGGTTCTGCGTTCATCACACTACCGTCTTCCGACGCCGATTTTACCAATCCTGAAATCGCCGCCGATATCGAACGCTATATGCGCTCCGGAAGCTGCGACGCGAAGAGCCGCATCAAGCTGATGCGATTGATCTGGGACTTTCTCGGCTCGGAATTCGGCAGCCGCCACCAGCAATACGAAAAATTCTACGGCGGTCCGTCATTCGCGGCGAAGCAGAACCTTTACCGCAATTTCGATTTCAAGCGCGCCGGCGCGCTGGTCGATCGCGCGCTCAATTTGCCGGATATGGCGTGAGCGTTTCGTTTCCGCTCTCCATTTAATGGCGAGCAAAGTAAAATTCACGCGTTGGATTCCACCGCTTGCGTGATTTTTCCGCAACAGTTGGCGATTGCAGTGCAGTTAGTGCTGTTGGTGGCAATATTCGAGCGGCACCACCTGATAAGTATCCGACTGATAGCGGACATAACAATTATCGTGCCACCAATAATAACGGTACACCGCGCTTGGATTGCCGCTTTGGAATGTACGAACGGTCGCCTTGAGCTCACCCTCAGCAGCAATGGTTGCACCGGCTGCTCCGCTAATCATTGCACCTTCGGGCGCAGCGCCCGTCGATTGTTGATTCGTGGGCTGTTCGGCCATTAAGGTAAAAGATGAGCTTGAGAAAAACAGCACCAACGCCGCGAAAGTGATGTCTTTCGTCGTAGCTGATAGCTTGCACATGGGGTATTTCTTTGCAAACAAAGAGTACGCGTTTTCAGAACAGATCGGAAGCGCAAGATTTCCCGCGCCCTCCGGCACGAGAAACCGGGAAATGAAATATGCGGCCGTACCGGATGCTGGTGATCGCGCGCTGAATTTAGCGGAGATGGATTAGATTCCATCCCCCCGCAACGCAGGGGAAAATGAATTACGCCTCCGCGCCGACGAGCTGCGGCACCGCGCCCGGCGCGGTTTCGGTCTTCTTTGGTTCGAGCGCCGCGGCGACCGCTTCCTCGACGCGCTCGAGCCAGATGAACTCGATGTCCTTGCGCGCATTTTCAGGAATATCGTCGTAGTCCTTGCGGTTGCGCGCCGGCAGCATGATCCGCTTGATGCCGGCGCGGTGAGCGCCGACGACCTTTTCCTTAATCCCGCCCACCGGCAGCACCAGGCCGCGCAGGCTGATTTCGCCTGTCATCGCTGTATCGCTGCGCACTGTGCGATCGGTCATCAGCGACACCAGCGCCATGAACATGGCGACGCCGGCGCTGGGTCCGTCCTTCGGGATCGCGCCCGCCGGCACATGGACGTGGATGTCGCTCTTCTCGAACCGGCTCGCATCGACGCCGAGAGCCGCGGCGCGGTTCTTCACGATCGAAAGCGCAGCCTGCACGCTTTCGCGCATCACTTCACCGAGCTGGCCGGTGAGAATGAGCCTGCCCGAACCCGGCACGCGCGTCGCCTCGATGAACAGGATGTCACCGCCGACCGGCGTCCAGGCGAGCCCGGTGGCAACGCCCGGCACGCTCGTCCGCATCGCGGTCTCGCTTTCGAACTGCGGCGGGCCGAGGATCGCGGCAAGATCGCCGCGGGTGATGCGGATCGACCCGCTACTCTGGTTTTCGGCAATGCGCACCGCGGCATTGCGCAGCGCTTGGCCGATCTGACGTTCAAGAGAGCGCACGCCGGCTTCGCGCGTGTAGTTCTGGATGATCTCGCGCAGCGCATCGTCATCGATTTCGGCCTGACCAGGCTTGAGCCCGTTGGCCTCCATCTGGCGGCGGACCAGATAACGATGCGCAATCTCCATCTTCTCGTCGGCGGTGTACCCGGCGAGCGCGATGATCTCCATGCGATCTCGCAGCGGGCCGGGAATAGTGTCGAGCATATTGGCGGTGGTGATGAAAACCACGCGGCTCAAGTCGAACGGAACGCCGAGATAGTTGTCGCGGAACGTGTTGTTCTGCTCCGGATCGAGCACTTCGAGCAAAGCCGCGCCGGGATCGCCCTGGATGCCGGCACCAAGTTTGTCGATCTCGTCCAGCATCATCACGCAATTGCGCGAACCGGCCTTGCGAATCGCCTGGATGATGTTACCCGGCAGCGCGCCGATATAGGTGCGGCGGTGGCCCCGGATCTCCGCCTCGTCGTGGACGCCGCCAAGGCTAACGCGGACGAATTTGCGGTCCATGGCGCGCGCGATCGACTGGCCGAGCGAAGTCTTGCCGACGCCCGGCGGGCCGACGAAGCACAGGATCGGCGCCTTGCCTTGCGGGGAAAGCTTGCGCACTGCGAGAAATTCGATGATCCGCCGCTTGATCTTCTCAAGATCGTAATGGTCCTCGTCGAGAATGCGGCGGGCTTGCGCGATGTCGATCGGCTTCTCCTCCGGCAATTTCCACGGCAGCTCGATCAGCCAATCGAGATAGGTGCGCACCATGCCGTATTCGCCAGCGCCTTCGGGCATGCGCTGCAGGCGGCGCAATTCCTTGCGCGCCTGATCCTCGACCTCCTTCGGCATGCCGGCACTGCTGATCGCCTTTTCGAGCTCGGCGATCTCGGCGGCCTTGCCCTCCTCACCCTCGCCGAGCTGGCGCTGAATCGCCGCCATCTGCTCGCGCAAAAGCACTTCGCGCTGACGCTCGTCGAGCGCCGCCTTAGTTTGCCGGCCGATTTCTTGCGACAGGCGCAAGATCTCGATGCGGTGCGCGAGCATGCGCGACACCTTGTCCATGCGCGCGGTGATGTCGACCGTTTCGAGGATTTCCTGTTTTTCCTCCGGCTTGATGTCCATATAGGCTGCGGCCAGATCGGCGAGCGCCGGCGCCGCCTCGATCGACTGGATCGCGGCAACGAGGTCGGCGGGCGCTTGCGGCAACAGCTGGATGGCCTCCGTCGCTTGCGCTTTTAGATTGACGAAGCGCGCTTCGATTTCGGGCGTGCGGGTCTCCGGCTCCGGAATGCGAAGCACGCGCGCAACCAGAAACGGCCAACCACCAAGATATTCGACAATCTGAAATCGCTGCTCGCCTTGGCAGACAAGATGGTGACTGCCGTCTGGCGTGGTGATGTAACGCACGACGTTGGCCAGCGTGCCCATGCGGTGCATATCGATCGCGGTCGGGTCCTCGACCTCGGCCGTACGCTGCAACAGAATGCCGACTTGGCGCTGATCGCGCACCGCCTGTTGCGCGGCCGCAATCGATTTCGGCCGGCCGAGCGTGATCGGCAGCACCAGGCCGGGAAACAACACGGTGTTGCGCACCGGCACGATGATCAGCGCGTCAGGCGGCAAGGGCGGCAGGAAGACGTCGGCGACAGCTGCGGTCTCTTTTGCGCTCATTTGTTGCTCAGCCACGATTTGCACCCGCTTTTTGCAGCGTGACGATCAGGCAACCCGCGGCCGCAGCGCGGCGCACGCCGGCATAGCGGCCGGCCGGCAAACGCAGGCGTCGGTAGAAGCGTCCTTGTGGCAGTTCGAGCCGGTGAATCGTCGCGGTACGCAATTGCTCCGGCACGACGCGCGTGCCGGCGATGACGAGATCGCCGTCCTCGATTAGCGCTTGGGCATCGTCGGCATCGACGCCTGGCAAAGCGACTAGCACCAGGACTTCGAACTCGGTTTCCAGAATATCGACCGGCGGCTCCCACGCCGGTAATTGCGCTTGTCGGCCAGCCGGCCGAAACAGCTCACGATGCATGCGTTCGGCGCGCGCCAGCATCTCGCACGCTTCCGACCACATCCAATCGCGGGGAACATCGCGGGCCATGACAACCCCTCCAGTTTGCTCGATTTTATGTGTGGAGGGAGGATGTGGAATTCAACGGGCGCGCAGCCGTGCCGCCGCAAGGCGCGAGCCGGACCAGCGAAACTTCAAGTTCTGGACCATTTCAAAGGCGTCCAGGCCGTAAACGAAAGCGGCCGCACCGACATTGCTAGCTTTTTTGCTAGACCTTGGCCGTGACCCGCGCCCCGCGCACGCCTTCGGCCAGTGTCCGGGTAAGATCGGTCACCGCCGTGACAGTCGCAGAAGTCGGCTTGGAGTTGGGCCCGAGACTTTGGCGCACGGCTTCAACCAGCGCCGAGCCGACGACGACGCCATCGGCGCCTTCGGCGATAGCGCGCGCATGCGCGGCGGTCCGAACGCCGAAGCCGACACAGACCGGCAGCGCGGTGTGCCGTTTGATCCGGGTAACCGCGGCGGCGACTTTGCCGGTATCCGGCGCCGCTGCGCCAGTAATTCCGGTGATCGAGACGTAATAAACAAAGCCGGAGGTATTTGTGAGCACCGCCGGCAGGCGTTTTTCGTCAGTCGTCGGGGTGGCGAGACGGATGAAATTGAGCCCGGCTTTCATCGCCGGCAGGCACAATTCGGAATCCTCCTCGGGCGGCAAATCGACGACGATCAAGCCGTCGACGCCGGCGGCTTTGGCGTCGGCGAGAAAGCGTTCGACCCCGTAGATATAGATTGGGTTGTAATAGCCCATCAGCACGAGCGGCGTGGCATCGTCGCCGGCGCGGAAGTCGCGTACCGCGGCGAGCGTTTTTTTCAGCGTTTGTCCACCCTTGAGCGCGCGCAATCCGGCGGCCTGGATTGCCGGCCCGTCGGCCATCGGATCGGTGAACGGCATGCCGAGCTCGATCACGTCCGCGCCGGCTTTGGGCAAAGCTTTCAGAATGGCGACCGAAGTCGCGTGATCGGGATCGCCCGCCATGGTGAAGGTAACGAGCGCGGCGCGGCCTGCTTTCTTTAGCGCCGCGAAGCGCCGATCGATGCGGCCAGTCTCTACCCGGCCATTCATCGCGCTTTGCTTCCGAGATGATGCGAGACCGTGTCGAGGTCCTTGTCGCCGCGTCCGGACAAATTGACCACCATCAGGTGATCCTTCGGCTTGCGCGGCGCAAGCTGCAGTACTTTCGCTATCGCGTGCGCCGGCTCAAGCGCCGGAATGATGCCTTCGAGTTTGGACAAGAGCTGGAAAGCGTGGAGCGCCTCCTCATCGGTCGCCGACAAGAAGGTGATGCGGCCGACGTCGTGCAGCCACGAGTGCTCGGGACCGATCCCGGGATAATCGAGGCCGGCCGAAATCGAATGCGCCTCGTTGATCTGGCCATCGTCGTTCATGAGCAGATAAGTGCGGTTACCGTGCAGTACGCCCGGGCGGCCGCCGGCAATCGAAGCCGCGTGCATGCCAGTTTTGACGCCGTGACCGGCCGCCTCAACGCCGTAGATTTCGACGTCCTTGTCATCGAGGAACGGATGAAACAGGCCGATGGCGTTCGAGCCGCCGCCGATGCAGGCGATCAGCGAATCCGGCGGCCGCCCTTCCGCCGCCTGCATCTGCTCACGCGTTTCGTTGCCGATGATCGACTGAAAATCGCGCACCATCATCGGATAGGGATGCGGGCCGGCGACGGTGCCGATGCAATAGAAGGTCGATTCGACATTCGTCACCCAGTCACGCAGCGCCTCGTTCATCGCATCCTTCAGCGTCTTTGCGCCGGATTGCACCGGCACCACTTTGGCGCCGAGCATGTTCATGCGGAAGACATTCGGTTTTTGCCGCTCGACGTCGACCACGCCCATATAGACGATGCATTCGAGCCCGAAGCGCGCACACACCGTCGCAGTGGCGACGCCGTGCATGCCGGCGCCGGTTTCGGCAATGATGCGTTTTTTGCCCATGCGCCGTGCCAACAGGATTTGACCGAGCACATTATTCACCTTGTGCGCACCGGTGTGATTGAGCTCTTCGCGTTTGAGATAGATCTTGGCCCCGCCGCAATGATCGGTGAGACGCTCGGCGAAATAGAGCGGTGACGGACGGCCGACATAATGAGTCAAATAGCCGTCCATTTCTTTCTTAAAAGCGGGATCCGACTTGGCCGCGGCATAGGCTTTTTCCAATTCAAGCACGAGCGGCATCAACGTCTCGGCGACAAAGCGTCCGCCATAGATGCCGAAATGGCCGCGTTCGTCGGGCCCGGTGCGGAAGGAATTGAGTTGCTGGGCTTTCATGAGTGAGATTGTTCCTACGCAACCGGGTGAGCGCGTTCCCCGACCGCGGCGCGCGCCGCCCGCACGAAAGCGGTGATCTTGTCGGAATCTTTGACGCCGGGTTCACGTTCGACGCCCGAAGAAACGTCGATCCCCGTGGCACGGGTTATGCGCAGGGCCTCGCCGACATTGTCGGCGTCAAGCCCGCCCGAAAGCATGAACGGGACACCGGGCTGCACCGCCTCGAGAAGATGCCAATCAAAAGTATTGCCGAGCCCGCCTGGGCGGGTGGCGTCGCGTGGCGCGCGCGCATCAAACAACAGCCGATCGACCACAGCAGCGTAATGACTGATACGCTCAAGGTCCGCCCTTATCGCAATTGGCAAAGCCTTCATGACTGGCAAGCCGAACATTCGCTGCACCGTCTGAATTTGCGCGACGGATTCTGCGCCGTGCAATTGCAAAATGTCCGGCCGCAAAGCCTCGATGACGGACTGCAAAAACGCTGCATCGGCATCAACGGTGAGCGCCACTTTTTGCGCGCGATTGCGCACCTGGCGTCCGAGCGAACGCGCCATGTCGAATTCCAGATGCCGCGGCGATGGCGGAAAAAACACGAATCCCACCATGTCGGCGCGGGCATCCAACGCCGCATCCAGTGTCTCGGGCGTCGATAGCCCGCAAATTTTGACTATGAGCGACATCCTGGTTCTTGTTCGCTGACTTTCCGCCAAGGCATGACCAGCCTTAAACAGCCTCAACCGGGCTCTTTCTTAACCGGTCCGGCGCTGCCGTTCTACATCGCGATGCCGGCCTTGTCTTGCAAGACTGCCTTGCGAGCCCGCCCTTGCAGCAAACGCAATGCCTAAACCGACGGCGGCCGCAACTGCAGCCGGTTGGGCGCCGCGGCGGGAGCATTGACGGCGCCAGGGATAGCGCCGCCGGTCCGCTTGAGCGCTTCGATTTCAATGCGCAAATCCGCGACTTCGCGCTCGAGCCGACGGGCGGTGCGCCGCCATTTCGATTGCCGCAGCCATGAGGCAATACCCCCGATCAACACGCCGATCACGAGAAGGACAATGACGAGCGCAAACAACGGCAGCGTTAACGAAGCGGCCGGATGTTCGGCGCTGAAGGGATCGAGCGATACGGTAGCGATTTGCCGGTTGGCGACGGCGAAAGCGATGATGACAACGGCGAGCGGCACCAGGATGATTGCCGCGATGATTTTGCGGAAAATGTTGCCCGTTGATCGGGTAGCGTCGGTCAACCTTCGCCCGGCCGGTTAAGACGCTCGCGCATTTCCTTGCCGGTCTTAAAGAACGGCACGCATTTCTTGTCGACGGCAACATGGGCCCCGGTCCGGGGATTGCGGCCGGTGCGCGCCGGACGCTGTTTAACCGAAAAGGCGCCGAACCCGCGCAATTCAACACGATCGCCGCGCGACATTGCGGCGATAATCTCGCCGAGAATGGCGTTGACGATGTTCTCGACGTCGCGCTGGTACAAATGAGGGTTTTGTCCGGAGATTCGTTGAACCAGTTCCGATTTGATCATGGTTCGCCCGCCAACGCTGCCTCGGATGTCAAACTATAACGCCGGCACAAAAACCGCCGTTCAGTTCGTGTCGGCAGGGTGCCAAAGGGCCAGTAGACCGTCAAGATTGAACCCCTGCACCGCGCCGGTGGTGCTCCAGGCGAGGCGCTCGGACAGGGTATTCAGGCCTGCCGCGTCGAGGACAGCAAACGCCACGGCGTGCAGGAAGCTCAGGTCGCTGAACCGACTGTGCAGATCGTAGTCGCGCACCGGCAGGTTGGTGTCGATGTTCTTTTCCTTGCCAAGCCAGGTCAGCGCCGTCCGCTCATCCCCCTGCTCATCGATCAATTTGAGATCGACGGCCTGATGCCCGGTGAAAACCCGCCCATCGGCCGCGGTCTGCAACTGCGCGTCGGTAAGATGACGGCGGTCCTGCACGATTCCTTTGAACCAGCCATAGGAGTCCTGAATGATCGAATTCAGCGCGGCACGGGCCTCAGGGCTAGTCGGCTCGAAGCCGTCCGGCGCCGCCTTGAGCGGCGTCGATTTCACCGATTCGACCTTCACGCCGAGCTTGTCGAGGAGATCGGCGACGTTCGGATACTGGAACAGCACACCGATCGAGCCGACCAAGGACGTCTGCTGCGCAACGATGTGGTCGCCGGCGAGCGCCGTGATGTAGCCGCCGGAGGCGGCCAAGCTGTCGACAACCACCACCAGCGGTTTCTTCTCCCGCAACCGCGACAGCGCGGTGAAGAGTTGCTCCGAACCGGCAGTGGTGCCGCCGGGACTGTCAACATGAAGGATGACGGCCCGCGCCAAAGTCGAACGGGCCAGGCGATCGAGCTGTTCCACACGATTCTGATCGCCTCGGATCAAGCCTGAAACAGTCAGGCGCGCAATGTAAGGACGTACGCCGAAACCGTAGCTGCGGTTGCTGGCGAACGCCGCCGCCCCGGCAAGACCGAGAACGACCAGCACGATGCTTGTCACCCGCCAGAAGCTGAGCTTTCGCCGCATCCGGCGGCGGTCAACAATGAAATCGGCATCAAGCGACATGGCCTTTATTCCTTATTATTACACTGTTCACGCGCGCCGATCATGCGCCGTCCTTGCGCCGCCCTTGCGCCGTTCCTGCGCCGCCGCAGGCTCGCTGGGCAATGTGCGATCGCGGCGACGCATTATTGTGCATCGTCCTTGTCGCCGTTTTCGCCTTCCTCCCCTTTGCGCTTGAGCGCCGTGCCGAGAATGTCGCCCAAGGTCGCGCCGGAATCCGATGAGCCATATTGGGCGATAGCTTCCTTCTCCTCGGCGACTTCCAGCGCCTTGATGGAGACCGAGACGCGACGCGAACGGCGATCGAACTGAGTGACGCGCGCATCGACTTTCTCGCCGACCGCAAACCGGTCGGGACGCTGCTCGGAACGGTCGCGCGCGAGCTCCGACCGCTTGATGAATGAGGCGTAGTCGGTACCAACGATCTTGACCTCGATGCCGCCCTCCTTGACCTCGATAACTTCGCAGGTGACGACGGCGCCTTTCTTGAGGTCGCCAGCGGCTGTGTCAGCCGCGGCGGCGTCCTCTGCGAGTTGCTTGATGCCGAGCGAGATGCGTTCCTTCTCGACGTCGACGTCGAGCACCTGCGCTTTGACCTTGTCGCCCTTCTTGTACTCGTCGATGACTTGCTCGCCGGGCCGCTTCCAGTCGAGATCGGACAGGTGAACCATACCGTCGACATCGCCGTCGAGCCCAAGGAATAGGCCGAATTCGGTCTTGTTCTTGACCTCGCCTTCGACCACCGAGCCGGGAGGATATTTTTCGACAAAGACCTCCCAGGGATTGCGCATCGTCTGCTTTAGCCCGAGCGAGATGCGGCGCTTGACCGGGTCGACTTCGAGCACCTGCACCTCGACCTCCTGCGACGTCGAGACGATCTTGCCGGGGTGCACGTTCTTCTTGGTCCACGACATTTCCGAAACGTGGATCAGACCTTCGATGCCGGGTTCGAGTTCGACGAAGGCGCCGTAATCCGTAATGTTCGTAACGCGGCCTTTGAATCGCACACCGACCGGATATTTCGCCTCGATGCCCTGCCATGGGTCGTCGAGCAGTTGCTTCATGCCGAGCGAGATGCGGTGCGTCTCGTGGTTGATCTTGATAATCTTCACCTTCACCTGCTGGCCGATATTGAGCACCTCGGACGGGTGATTGACCCGCCGCCAGGCGATATCGGTGACGTGCAGAAGCCCGTCGATGCCGCCGAGATCGACGAAGGCGCCATAATCGGTGATGTTCTTGACCACTCCGTCGATGACCTGACCCTCTTCGAGGTTCTGCACCAGCTCCTGGCGCTGTTCAGCACGGGTCTCTTCCAACACGGTGCGGCGCGATACGACGATATTGCCGCGCCGGCGGTCCATTTTGAGAATCTGAAACGGCTGCGGATTGTTCATCAATGGCGACACATCGCGGATCGGCCGGATATCGACCTGCGAGCGCGGCAAGAAGGCAACGGCGCCGTCGAGATCGACGGTGAAGCCGCCCTTGACCTGATTGAAGATGATGCCCTGAACCTTTTCATTGTTTTGGAAGGCTTTTTCGAGCTTGCCCCAGCTTTCTTCGCGGCGCGCCTTATCGCGCGACAACACCGCTTCGCCGAGCGCGTTTTCAATTCTTTCGAGATAGACTTCGACGGTGTCGCCGACCTTGATCTCGGCCGAGCGGCCCGGGCCGGCGAATTCCCGCAATGCGACGCGGCCTTCGGTCTTTAATCCGACATCGATGACGGCGACGTCGCGTTCGATGGCGACGACAGTGCCTTTGACCACCGCGCCTTCCTGCAGGTGACCGTCACTGAACGATTCGTCGATCAGCTTGGCAAAGTCTTCGCGCGACGGCGCGGGGGCGCCGGATTGAGCCGAAACTTGAGCCATAAATTACTCCCGACCCCTTAGATTGAGGAGCCCGAACGGATGGTCACCACCGGCGAGCCCGATGGTTGGGGTCAATGCCATACAGTCGGACGGGGTTGCGGTCCGGACCAAGTTTTTGGCGCCGTCAGCGGTTTCGGAACGAAATGCGCAACGAAACACGATCGAAGCAGTGAACGGGCTTTACCTCCGATGACGAAAACACCCTTAACGGCGCTTTCGGCCCGCTCGAACAGCCTCGATGATATCGACGGCGGCCCGGAACGCGGCGTCTATACCCAAATGCGTCGTATCGAGCAAGTGCGCGTCAGGCGCTGCTTTGAGCGGGGCCGCGGTGCGCCGCGAATCTCGTTCATCGCGACGCAAGAGGTCGGCTAACACCTCGTGCTCGTCGGCGGTCTCGCCGCGCGCGCGCAATTCGCGCAGGCGGCGGGCAGCGCGCACTTGTGGTGAAGCGACAACGAAGAGTTTGACGTCAGCGCCCGGCGCGATGACGGTGCCGATGTCGCGACCGTCGAGCACAGCGCCGGGCGGCCGCGTCGCAAACTCCCGCTGATAATTGATCAGCGCTTCGCGCACCTGCGGAATTGCGGCCACGACCGAGGCGGCTTCGGTGATCGGCTGCAGTTTCAGCGCATTTTCTTCGAATTTGGTAGGGTCGAGCCTGGTCGCGATTTCAGTGGCGCGTTCGGCATCATCCGGCGAGTAGCCGGCGTCGAGCATCGTCTTGGCCACAGCCCGATAAAGCAACCCGGTGTCGAGATGATGCAGGCCATAAACCGAGGCGATCTGCCTCGCGATCGTGCCTTTGCCCGACGCGGCGGGACCATCGATGGCAATGATCATTGTCGCCTGCCCTTCGCTGCCGCATTTATAATGAGAGGCCGGTCGGTACAACGATCATGTGCGGGACGTTCACGACAAATCCGCGCCCAAGCCGCGCATCAAATCGACAAAGCCGGGAAAGCTCGTAGCGATGAAATTGCCGTCATCGATGCGAACCGGGCGGTCGCTGGCGAGGCCGAGAACAAGTGCCGCCATGGCGATGCGATGGTCCATATGCGTCGCGACCAGGCCGCCGCCGGCAGCGCGGCCACGGCCTTCGACAATCAAGTCATCGCCCTCAATCTCGGCAGTCACGCCATTGGCGCGCAGCAAAGCCGCCGTCGCCGCCAAGCGATCCGATTCCTTGACGCGCAATTCCTTGAGCCCGCGCATGGCGGTGACACCCTCGGCGAATGCCGCAGCCACCGCCAGGATCGGATATTCGTCGATCATCGCCGGCGCGCGGGAGGCCGGCACTTCGACCCCACGCAGGGCTCCGGCGCGCACCCGCAGATCGGCGACATCTTCGCCGCCCTGCTTGCGCGCATCGAGCGCCTCGATCGACGCGCCCATGTCGTGCAGCGTGGTGATGAGGCCGGTGCGCAGCGGATTCATCATCACGCTTTTGAGAATGATATCCGAGCCCGGAACAAGCAGCGCAGCGACCAGCGGGAATGCCGACGATGACGGGTCGGCGGGGACCGCGAGCGGCTGCGGCGTCAATTCCGGTTGTCCGGCGAGCCTGATGCAACGTCCATTGACTTCAAACGGCTCGACCCGCAGATCGGCGCCGAAATGCACGAGCATTTTTTCGGTATGGTCGCGCGTCGCCTCGGCTTCAATCACTGTGGTTTCGCCGGGCGCCGAAAGGCCGGCCAGCAGCGTTGCCGATTTCAACTGCGCCGAGGGGACCGGCGGCCTGAAGACGATCGGTATCGGGTCGCGCGCGCCGGCAAGCGTCAGCGGCAAGCGGCCGTCCGCCGAGGCGAGCGTGCGCGCGCCGATCCGCTCCAAAGGATCGAGCACGCGGCGCATTGGCCGGCTGCGCAACGAGGCATCGCCGTCGAAAGTCGCTGTGATGGGGCAACCGGCGACGGCGCCGAGCGCAAGCCGGCACCCGGTTCCCGAATTGCCGAAGTCGAGGGTACCTCGCGGCTCGGCGAAACCGCCAACGCCGACGCCATGAATTCGCCATTGGCGCTCGGTGCGCTCAATGCGCGCGCCAAGCGCCTGCATCGCTTTCGCGGTATTAAGAGCGTCTTCGCCCTCGAGCATGCCGGTGACCCGGGTTTCACCGACGGCGAGAGCACCCAGAATGAGCGCCCGAATCGACATCGATTTGTCGCCAGGCGCTTGGGCGCGGCCGGTCAATGGGCCGTTACGGCGGGCGGTGAGCGGAACAGGGTCGGAATGCATTAGTGTCAACTCGGTGCGCCTCGCCGTCTATCACGGGCGGCGTCGGGCCGTCATCCGGTTCTCTTTCCCCCAAATATACGGGGTTTTGCGCCGGATCGAGACTATTGACAGCCGCCTTGCGACTAGCCAAGTGAAGCACCCGAATTACTCGAAGGACCGAACCGTGGCGAAACCCGAACTGGGTACCAAAAGGCTTTGCGCCAGTTGCGGCGCCAAATTCTATGATTTGAACAAAGATCCGATCCACTGCCCAAAATGCGGGGCATTGCATGAGGTTGTGGTGGCGACCCGCCCGGTGCGGCCGGAGGCCGCCCCCCCGCCACCGGTACGCCCGCCTGTTCCAGAAGAGGCCCCCGCACCCGAGCCGCAGGAGGTCGAAACCGTATCCCTCGAAGAGGCCGATGCCGAGGCGCAAGGCGGCGCCGCCAAGAAGCCTGCGCCGACCGAGCCGGAAGTCGAGGAGGAAGAAGTCGAGATGGATGAGTCGCTCGACGACGACGCCTTCATCGAGGAGCAGGAAGAAGAGGACGCCGACGTCACCGACATTATCGGTGGCGATATCGAGAATGAGGAGGAGGGATGATCAGGAATCGGTATTGAGTAATCAGTATCAGAACTTTGTGACTGCTGATTACTGATTGCTGATACATCACTCCTGAAAGGGGCCATAGCTCAGTTGGGAGAGCGCTTGAATGGCATTCAAGAGGTCGGGGGTTCGACTCCCCCTGGCTCCACCAAGACCTTAATCCGCCGCCATTCGGCATCCTTCGCGGTTGATCTGCGCCGCGGCGCGCATTTCGCACTCAGCTCGGACATTAACGTGGTGTCCGCAATGCCTGTGTCAAATACGAGTCGGAAGTAGTAGCAGCAACGAATTTTCTGACGACACTTGATAGCTAATACGTTTGTGCGACTCGATCGTTGGTGATTCGCACCCGGCTGAAGCTCACCCTCGCGCATTTGCGGCCAACAACAGCACCAATGCCAACGGATGGAGTTGCGATCAGGCGATTGATTTTTTGCCGGCAGTGACCTATTTAAGGGGTGGGGATGGAGTCCCCCGAAACCGCCGGTAAGGCTGATGACTCCTGCCGGACGCTTGGCGTCGGTAGGAGTTTCCTTTTTGCTCCGACTGCCCCCAGGTCCGCTTTGGTTGCCGATCGAGAAGGTGCGATGCGCCTTGCTCGAGCGGGCGGTGACAACTTTGCCAGGAGTGTAGCGGATGACCGCGGTCTGGACACTTTTCACGCTTTGGGTAGCGCTCGCCCTGATCGCGAGCCTCTTGTCGATGTGGCTCCGTGTTTCAACCGCGCTCACTGAAATCTGCGTAGGCACGTTGGCTCAGCTTATTCTTGGCACCGCATTCGGCGCCAGCGTGCTCGGCTCCGACGAGCCTTGGATCAAATTTCTCGCCGGCATTGGCGCAATCATGCTGACATTCCTCGCCGGCGCGGAATTGGACCCAATCGTTTTTAGGAAAAAATGGAAAGAAGCGACTGCGCTCGGCCTCGTCGGATTTTTCTTTCCGTTTCTCGGCTGCGCGGCGGCAGCTTTTTTTGTACTGGGCTGGAATACGAGCGCGAGTTGGCTAGCCGGTGTCGCACTGTCCACGACCTCAGTCGCGGTGGTCTACGCGGTCATGGTCGAATACGGATTGAACAAAACCGAATACGGCAAGACCGTGCTGGCAGCATGCTTCATCAACGATCTCGGCACTGTCCTGGCGCTTGGTTTTATCTTTGCTCCGTTTACTCTTCACACGCTGATCTTTGCCGCGATTTCAATTGTGGTGTTTGCCGCCCTGCCGTGGGCAACGCCATGGTTTAATCGTCGTTTCGGCAACCGGCCATCCGAAATGGAAATAAAATACCTTCTGTTCTTTCTTTTGGCCCTTGGCGCCTTGGCCGGCTGGGCTGACAGTGAGGCGGTGCTGCCGGCGTACATCATTGGCATGGTGCTAGCCGGCACGGTCGGCAAAGACCACGTATTGGTGCGACGAATGCGCGCGATGACGTTTGGTCTGATGACTCCTTTTTATTTCATACGCGCAGGCGCATTCGTTTCGGTGCCCACATTAGTTGCCGCTCCATTCGCATTCTTCTTAATGCTTGCGGCCAAAATGGTGAGCAAGTTTGTCGGCGTCTTTCCCGTCACGCGAGCATTCAAGACGCCCAATCCGGAAGCTATGTACACCACCCTGCTGATGTCGACCGGACTCACGTTCGGTACGATTTCATCGCTGTTCGGGCTGTCGCACGGGATCATAACTCAGGCTCAGTATTCGATTCTCGTCGCCGCCGTGATTGGAAGCGCGGTGGTTCCTACCTTGATAGCGAACGCTTTTTATCTGCCGCACCATTTGCTCCCCGAGCCAGATACCGAAGGACGACCCCAGCCGGCTGGCGCGGCCCCGCTGCAAACAGCCGCTGCGGCTAAGAGCGAATAGCGAGAGGAGGCGTCGTGTTTGCAAAAATCCTCTGCGCTAACGATGGCTCAGAGCGCGCCTTTCGTGCGCTCTCGCTCGCGATAAAGCTGGCGCGGGAGAATGGTTCTGATCTGCACATGGTCTCAGTCGAAGAGATCGATTACATGCCGCAATTTGCGGAAGACGTGAGGGAAGAAATTGGAACCGCGGCCCGCCGCTTCCACAAGGTTCTGCAAAAGGCTCGCCAAATGGCCGAAGAGAACGGGGTTAAACTGCGCACCCACCTGCTGGCCGGTCATCCGGTGCGCGACATAGTTGAGCTGGCCGCGGGTCTCAAAGTTGACCTGCTGGTGATTGGCGCGGCAGGTCACTCCGAGCTCTACGAACGCATGCTTGGGAGCCGCGCCGATCGCATCGTGCATTTAGCTAAGTGTCCGGTGCTGGTGGTCAGATAACCCGCGTTCAAAAAGAAACTCAGAACTGCACGAAGTTGTATTTGCTTTGTTACGAATTTTGGAACACGATTTTACCTGCGCCGTGCCTCATAAGAATTGGACTTTGGCGGCACGGCTGTCCGCGGCAAACGGAGGGACGCCGGATGTTCACCCGAATCCTCCACGCTAATGATGGTTCCGAGCATGCTTTCAACGCGCTGAAGCTGGCGCTGCTCATCGCCAAAAATGATGCGGCAGAGTTGCACATGGTCTCGGTGGAGGAACGTGGACAGATGCCAGAGCTTCCCGAGGAAAGCGGCGATTCTATTACGCGGTTCGATGAAACGCTTCAACAGGCGCGCAGTCTAGCGGAAGAGAGTCATGTCGAATTACGCACTCATGTACTCGCCGGGCATCCGGTGCAGAAAGTAATCAAGCTTGCGAGCGAATTGAAAGCGGACCTGATTGTAGTCGGCGCGAGTGGCCACTCATCGCTTTATGACCGTATGATCGGAAGCCGCGCACAGAGAATCTTGTATCATGCAATCTGCCCGGTCCTGATTGTGAAATAGGCTTACGTTACAAGCGGCGCTTAAACGCCCGCCCGTTTGCGAAGCAGCTCGCCAATTAAAGCATGACCTGGCGTGAAGTGATCCGCGCGGCCGGCCTGAAGATGCAATAGTCCAGGGTAGACAATCACCAATGCGAGAAGTTTTTTAATGAACAAAATAATGAAAGCGCTGGTCCTCAAGGCACACGGCGAACTCGGGAATCTCGAGCTGGTCAGCGATTATGCAATCCCACGGGCGTTGGCGGGCCACGTGGTCATCCGCGTGCGCGCAGCTTCGTTCAACTATCACGACGTGTTCACGGTCAAGGGCATGCCCGGCATCCGGGTACCGTTGCCGGTGATCGTCGGTCTCGATATGGCCGGCGAGATCATTCAATTTGGCGAGGGTGTCGCCAACTGGAAGATTGGCGACCGTGTGCTCGTCAATCCGGTAAACAAGAAAAAGGGCCTGATGGGTGAGATGCTGGACGGCGGCATGGCCGAATACTGCTTGGTTTCTGCCGATCAGCTTATCGCAATCCCAAATGGGGTTACTTTCGTCGACGCCGCTGCGCTTCCGGTCGCCTATGGTACCGCTCACCGCATGCTGATCACGCACAAGACGGCAAAAAAGGGGGACAAAGTTGTGGTGCTCGGCGCCAGCGGCGGCGTCGGGACCGCTTGCGTTATCCTTGCCAAATTGTTGGGCGCGGAAGTGATTGCTTGCGCGTCCAGCGACAAAAAATTGCTTCGCTTGAAGGAGATCGGCGGCGACGAGGTAATCGACTACACCAAGGTCGATTGGTCCAAATGGGTCATTGAGAGATATGGTAAGCCGCAGCGGCGCTCATATGACGGCGGCGTTGACGTCGTTATCAACTTCACTGGGGGCGATACGTGGGTCCCTTCATTGCGCTGTATTAAGCGCGGCGGCCGGTTGCTGGTTTGTGGCGCGACGGCGGGTCACGATCCCAAAGAGGATCTACGCTACGTTTGGAGCTTTGAGATCAACATTCAAGGGTCGAATAGTTTCTACGATGAGGATTTGCAGGGTCTGTTGGCTTTGATTGAGGCTGGCAAAATGAAACCTGTGATCGATAAAGTGGTGCCATTGGATCAAGCCATCGAGGGGCTGCGTGCCCTGCGCGACCGTGAGGTCATCGGCAAAGTGGTCGTAGAACCCTGAGTGTGGAGCGCGGATTGATGAGCGAGCAGATAACCGTCGAGCGCGTACAGACGATGATCCTGCGCGCGCCCTATCACCAGTGGCTTGGGCTCAAGGTAAACACCATCCATGACGATGGGATCGAGCTGACCGCAACCTGGCGCGAGGAGTGGGTGGTCAGTCAGGAGCGACGCTATACGCACGGAGGCGTGATAGCTGCCTTGATCGATCTGGCGGCAGACTGGGCGATGATCAAGAAGCTCGGGCGGCCCATACCAACCATTGATCTGCGGGTCGATTTTCACAGTCCGGCAATGCCGGGCGACCTCAACTGTCGTGGCAAAATCATCAAGGTTGGAAATCAGTTTTCGTCGTCGGAATCGTTTGTCTTCGATAATTCCGGCAAGCTACTCGCAAGTGGACGCGGTACATATTTTAGTGCTCCGCTGAAGAGCTAATTGGCACGTGAGCCGAGCAAAACCACTTAGACGAGTGACCAACGTTTATTCTCAGGCGGCAGACGCAAACGAAAATGTCTTTTTTTCACAATCTTGGGCAGCTGATTCGCCGGGACCGCGACTTGTCAAAGATCGCAATTATCGATCTGGGCGACGAGGGTGAGCCACGCGAAATCAGCTACGCCGCCCTTGATGCCATGGCTAATGGTGTTGCTCGCGCCATTCGGCGGCGCGGCTTCGCGCGTGGCGACCGCATTGCAATTCTTTCCGCCAACTGCGCCGAGTACCTCGCTGCATACTTCGGCATCATGCGCGCAGGGTTGGTTGCGGTTCCGGTAAATTATCGTTTCCCTGCAAAAACGATCGATTTTGTCATCCGTGACGCCGGCGCCAAACTCGCATTCTGTGACTATGAGCGGCGCGCACACTGCCCTTCGGAAGTTACGACTGTCTGTTTTGACGACTCCGCTGTCGGTGGATTTAATCAATTTCTTGATCCTGGCAGCTTCACTGAAATAACTCCGACCGCCAACGAGCCGGCAATGTTTCTTTATACGTCAGGCTCCAGCGGAGTTCCCAAAGGTGTCGTGCTCTCGCATCAGAGCCATATTTGGGTCGTGGAGACTCGTCTGACCGAGCGTGATCTGTCACGCCACCGCTATTTGATCGCGGCACCACTTTACCACATGAATGCGCTGTCGCTCGCGAAGCTCGCGATCGCTGGCTACAGCACGATTGTTCTGCTGCCGTCGTTCACCGCGCGGGACTATATCGAGGCGATCAGTCATCACCGCTGTACCTGGTTGACCGGAGTGCCCCCGATGTTCGCTATGATGTTGCGCGAGGTCGAGCTTTTAGCTGCGACTGATCTGACTAGTGTCGAGTTTGTGCGCATGGGCTCGGCACCGGTTAGCCACGGCTTGATGTCGTCGCTAAAACGAATCCTGCCGCAAGCTGTCGTTACAAATTCCTTCGGTACGACGGAGGGTGGACCGGTCGTGTTTGGACCTCATCCCGACGGCCTGCCGGTGCCGGAGCTCTCCGTCGGCTGCCCACATCCGAAAGTTCAGCTCCGGCTCGTGGCTGGCGATGAAAGAGACACCAGCCAAGGTACGCTGGAGATCAAATGTCCAGCGATTATGATTGGATATCACAATCGCCCTGAAGTCGAAGCGCCGATTACGCCCGACGGATTCTACGTAACCGGGGATGTATTTCGCCGCGACGAACACGGTTTTCATTATTTTGTCGGCCGTACGGATGACATGTTCAATTCCAGCGGCGAAAACATCTATCCAGGCGACGTCGAGCGTATGCTGGAGAGACACCCTGACGTGAGCCAAGCTGCCGTGGTGCCTATTGATGACGAGATGAAGGGACAAAAGCCGGTGGCCTTCATTATCCCGAAGGGCGGTCGGTGTCCGTCGGAAGACGAAATCAAGCAATTCGCACTGGCAAACGGCCCTGCGTATCAGCATCCGCGTTTCGTGTGGTTTGTTGAGCAACTACCGCTGGCGTCCACCAATAAGATTGATCGTAGCGTCCTGCGCAGGGTCGCTGGGCACCGAGTGAGAAATAGCGGTGACCAGACTCGCGTTTTGCGAGAGGCCGCAGAGAAAAGTCGACGAGATATTAAGTCGAGAGGATGACGGGTATTCGATTTTACGCTGAGGGTCCGTTTGGTCAGTTTGCGATTGGTCGTTGCAAAGCATCAGGAGCTTCAAGCGAGAGCGCATTCGGATACAAAGTGGGGAGTTACGGCGGATGTGAGCCTGGCACTGACCCTCAATACAGCGGGCACAATTTCCGTCTACAGCGAGATTAGCCGGCGGAAAAGCAATAGCCGACCAACGACCACCGCACCAGACACTGCAGCGGTCATCAAAAAACTGCTGCGAAAGGTGGCATAGCGTCGCTTCGCTCTCACCGCGGAATGATCTGTCCGCCGGATTTGTAGACGACCTTTTTAGTGCGATCACGACGCCACCGGCACTCAATGCACCCACGTCGCGCACGCTTGTAAAGCCTGCAAGGAGCGTCCGCCGCGCATAGGTCGTCGCGCGGACGGCGGAGTCAAAACTCGACCGCGTCACGGATTCCACAATCGGGTTGCCGCCATCCGATTGATGGGTGATGTGAACGTGGCAATCGATCAAACCCGGCAACACGGTCGATTGCGAAAGATCGATCACTTGGGCGCCGGCAGGGGACTTAAATCCCTGTTCGACGCTCACGATCCAATCGTCGTGAATGAGGACCGAAACGTTGGTGCGTGGCGTCACGTCGATCCCGTCGATCAGTCGGCCCGCGTGCACAACAATATCGCCGGCAAAGGCAGTTCCAGTCGACAACAGAAATGCGAGCGTCGATAGATGCAACAGGGATGAGTCCATGGTGATTACTCCCCACAACTCGCGCATCACGTGCGAGTGTAAGGCGCCAAATGGACATCGCAAGGCAAAGGCGGCTCAGGCTTCGCCGCCCGCGCCTGCCAGGGCGTGGAGCCCGAAGCGGACACCACATGAGGTGTAAGTTTCGTCCTCCTTTCGAAGGCAAGGCAGCGTTAATGGCCTTACGAAAGCCACCTGCAACAGGTAATAAGACCGGAAAGGGCCACGGTGGGGGTATGGCATTGTTCCGCGCTACGCCGGTTCGCGCCCTGTTGCTAACGGCGGCTTTTGCCGGCGTATTGACGCCGCTCCGGTGCCTTGCCGAAGACAGCAGTCAGTTGCCGGCCAAGGCAACAATGGAGCTGTCGCGCGAGCTACTTTCGTTGTTGCAACAAAAGAAAATGCCGAAGCATTCACCGATCCTTGTGCGCGTCTTTAAGGAAGAATCCGAACTGGAAGTTTGGAAGCAGGACACCACCGGCCATTTCCAGATTCTCAAGATCTATCCGATCTGTCGGTGGTCTGGCGATCTTGGTCCCAAGTTGCATGAGGGCGACCGTCAGGCTCCAGAGGGGTTCTATGCAATTACGCCGGGGCTAATGAATCCGAATTCCAACTACTATCTTGCGATCAACACAGGCTTTCCCAACACCTTCGACAAGGCGAACGAGCGGGATGGCACCTTCCTCATGATCCACGGCGACTGCTGGTCGAGCGGCTGCTATGCCATGACCGACGAGCAGATCGGCGAGATCTATTCGCTGGCGCGCGACTCATTCCTTGGCGGTCAACCGTCATTCCAGATCCAGGCCTATCCATTCCGCTTAACGCCGGCGAATCTGGCGCGGCATCGAACTAATCCGAACATGGCCTTCTGGACGATGCTCAAGATCGGCAATGATCATTTCGAGGCGACGCATCTCGAACCCAAGGTGGCTGTGTGCGACCGGCGTTATGTGTTCGACGCGTACCCGCCTGCGAATTCGTCGCAGCCTCTTGCGTTCGATCCGACCGGTAAATGCCCCGCCTTTGTCGTCAATCCGAAAATCGCTCGGCTGTCGCTGGAGAAAGAACACGCCGACGAGGTCGAATACGCGCAATTGGTCAAAGACAACGTGTTAGTCGCGCCAATCTACAGTGGGCTTGACGGCGGAATGAACAAGGTTTTCCTCGCACGGTTGCCAGGCAGAATAATACCACTCGCGATGGTGCTGCCGACTGGGGATATCGACTTGCCGCAACTGCCGCCTGTACCCTGGGCGGACAACGATGGCTCGTGGGCGAATAAATTTTTTGGAGCCTTGTTCGGATCGAAGCCCGCTTCACCGAGGCAAGTCGCGTCGACTGGTTCAGCAACTCCGGAACGCGGCGCTAATTCAGCGACAGCCGGATCGACTGCCGCGTCGACAACTGAGCCCGCGCCCGCGAATTAAGATCGTCCTCGCTGCCAACCCGAAGTCAGCGAGCTGTTCGTTGCTGGTGCAAAAGTCGAAACTTGAAATGACGGTCTACGCGTTGGGGCTTCGCGGCGCCGCAAACGACCAAATACTTGGCGCGAGAACAACGACAATCGTACCGAGCTTGACGCGACCGTAGAGATCGATGACGTCCTCGTTGGTCATGCGGATGCAGCCCGAGGAGATGGCGCGGCCGATATATTCGGGCTGGTTGGTGCCGTGGATACGGTACTGTGTGTCCTTGCCGCCGGAATACAGATAGAGCCCGCGCGCGCCCATCGGATTTTGTGGTCCACCAGTTACGAAGGCCGGGAGGGGCCCAAGCCGCGCGTGTTCGCCGGCAGTCGGTGTCCACGACGGCCATTCTTCCTTGCGGCCAACCGTGGCGATGCCGCTCCATGCTTGCGCATCTTCGCCGACGGTAATGCCGTAGCGGATCGCCTGACCCTTAGGCAGGACGTAATAAAGAAATTTGTTGCCGGTATCGACGACGATGGTGCCAGGGGCTTCCTTGCGCGCGTACACAACGATGTGGCGCCTGTACTCCTCCGGAATGCTCGCCTGCGCGTACGGCAGATTGGACATCAATTGCCTGTCGCGCCCGGTCCAGCCAGCCTGAGTCGTGGGCGCCAGTGTCTCCTGCATGCAGCCGCCAAGCATCAAGGTGATAATTGCAAGGGCAACCGCACGCATGGCCGTAACCTTCCCCTTTATCCGTCACCCGTAAAACTTCGCCCAAGGTCGACATTTGCGCCGACGTATGCACCAATGTCCCACTGCTTCGATCTCGCGCCAAGTCCGCGAGACGATTATCCGCTCGAAGATTCAATATTTCGTTTCGAATCTTGCCATCTCCGAGGCGCCCCTAAAAAAATTTTGAGGTGTTGCAAAAATGGCACGCGGCTGCGGGGGACTCGGCAGGCTTGTCGGGGCGGACTCCCCAGTCACCTAACCGAGCCGCTAACAAAGACTTTTAATTGGGGGTTTTTGAAACGCAATCTGAGACCGGGCTCCCGGTGCCCTTGGGAACTGCCATAAAAACAAATCCTAAGTTGTTAAAAGAATTAGCCTTTGTCCCGGCGGAGGGGCCCGCTCCGGTATACACGTCGATATGAGGGCCCTTGATTCGTCCGCCGATGTCTTGCGCGACCGCCATCGAAGAGACGGTTTTGCACGCGCTCGCCGCGGGTACGTTGAGCAATGTGACGGTGCCGGTGGGTATTGAAGTTGGATCCGTTGCGATCGAGGCGTTCGCCGTGACGGGGATATGATCCACGCCTTCGTAGCTGACCCCCGGTTTGTAAAAGACAGTCGATGGATTGTAGTGGACGGTGTCTCGATAGGCCTCGTCGGGATGATGGGCGTAGTAGTCGGCCAGAGAGCCTTTTATTTGTTTATTCTCGCACTTGAGAACGTCACCGATCATGTTATTGCGCCTACCGTTCGTCCCGGCGACATTCAAAACCACGCTTTCTATTGAGCCGTCTTTCTTTCTCAAGTTCACGCTCCCGGCACCTTCCAGCATAAAACTAGAAACATCATAAAGACTTCGGAAATAAGCGATCTTCCGAATTTTCCCATCCAAGGCGCCATGAGACATCTGCTCGCGGGAGGGAAGTGCGGAGAAGGTGCCGTCTTTATTGTCAATGCACCAATGGATTGGAAGTTTGGTGACCTCGTCAACTCCGCAGCCCTGCCCCAACTCCGGCTTAGGATTTTCAAAGTACGTCAGACCCTCGGGCGCCGCATAGAGCGGGTACGCGTACACATCGGACGGATCAGCTGAGGCATCAACCGCCGTTGGACTATAGTATCCGGTAAACCGCGTCGTACCCGTCTCAAATTTCCCGTCGTTACCTTGGCGGCCGTTGGTCTTGTACCAGTCAAACTCCAGTGCGGCCCGGTTCACGAAGGTGGCGTAATCCATATTCGGTAAGCTCGCGATTTTCAGCATCTGCGCATTCGCGTTCAGGCAATAATCCTCGTTTCTCACCCTTCGGCAGCCGAACTGGACCGTTTGCGCTCTTTCCGCGGCCGATTTTCTTTCGCAATTTGCAATTTGATTCTTTAAAGCGCTTTTGATTTCCGTCAGATTCCCAGACAGACAATGAATGGGAAGATCTTTCGCAGGAATTTGAACAGGATGTGACGTTACAGGGACCGCGGGGGCGATTTTTCGAGCGAGATTTACTTGGACCAGATCTAGGCAGTGCTGCACGGGATCCTGACCGCTTGCCACCGGCGCCGCTCCGCCGGCGGCATAGGCCACCTCTCCTTGGGACAGGAGGACGGCGAACCCAAGGACGCTCAGTAAGATGACGCCACAGATTTCTTTCATCACGAATATCCAGCCATCCAAATCCACATCATATCGCAATGCATGAGTCTGCTTTGGCCGAAGCGAACATCGCCCGGTGTCCACTATAGGTCCGTGGTCAAAGGATAAGCGAACCTTACGCCACCGCCTGCTTGCCCCATAATACTCGCGATGCGATCCGTGCACCTTCGACCAGCGATTTCAGTTTCGCCCACATGATGGTCGGATGGACGCGGCGCGCGAACGGGCTCTGCGCGAAACCGCAATCGGTGCCGCCCATGACGTTCTCGCGGCCGACCAACTTGGCGAGCCGCACTATGCGCTCTGCGACGAGCTCGGGATGCTCGACGATGTTGGTGGCATGGCTGATCACGCCGGGGATCAGAATCTTGCCGGGCGCAAGCTTCACGCTTTCCCATACCCGCCATTCGTGGGCGTGGCGCGGATTGGCAGCCTCGAACGAGTAGTGACCAGTGCGCACTTGCAACAACAGGCCGATGATGTCCTTGAGCGGCACGTCGAAAGCGTGCGGGCCGTTCCAGCTACCCCAACAGATGTGATAGCGCGAGCGTTCTTCGGGAATATCGCGCAGAGCGTGGTTGAGCGCGTCAATACGCATCTGCGCCCAGCGCAAATACTGCTCGTTCGACATCGGCGGGACCATGCGCTCGTGCATATACGGCAGAAACGCATCGTCGATCTGGACATAAAGCCCAGCATCGACGATGGCCTTGTATTCCTGGTTCAGCGCTTCAGCGAGCGAAAAGAGGTAAGCCTTTTCGTCCTCATAGTGTTCGATTTTGGCGCCTGGCAGCGCGCTTGCGGGCGCCACGACTGGCAGGAATCCAGCGAGCGCGGAGTATTGCTGCCTGGCCTTGGCGAGGCCGGCAGTGATGTTCTTGATGTCGCGGCCGACTTGGTTCTGACCTGAATAAGAAATCTGGCCGTTGACGACAACGCGATAGCTGAGCCTTTTGCCTAAACTGGTCGCGGCATCGTACTCGGCATAGAATTTCGGAAACGCCTTGCGGTCCTGGCCGCCTGACATCGAGGCCATCGGATCCTGCAGTTCCTCGGGCGTCGCCGGCCGCACGGCAATGCCTTTGAGACGTTTGAAAATGTAGAACGCCCAATTGAGCCCTTTACTGAATTCGCCGTCGCTGACGACGTCGACGCCGACGGCGACCTGCTGGCGCACCACATCGGCGACGCTCTCCGTCAGGCAGACTTCAAACGCCGCCTCGTCATAGGGTTTGCCATCTTCGATGGATCGCCAGAACTCAATCAGCTTTGGCGGCCGGATCAAGCTGCCGACATGAGTGGTGAGGATACGATCAGTATTGTGCGGCACGGTGAGCCTCCTTGCCGTCGTCGCTGCTGCCTGCCCGAGAAATTTTTTATTCCGTTTCGGACCTATCACGAACGATCTGCGTGGTTCATTTATTTTTGAAAGTGCGGCATCACTTCGCGTGCGAACAACGTCATTGATCGTTCAGCGTCAGCTTGGCCGATCGTTCCAAAATTCACCTGAAGCGACGCGGATTCGAAGCCGTCCACCTGAGCATCATAACAGGCGATCACCTTGCGGATATCGTCAGGCGTACCGATCCAGGCCGACCCCTTTGCGACCTGCGACTCAAAGCTCTCCTTGGAGATGAATTCGATCATCTTTTGGTAGTTCGGGTAATCCTTCGAGGCGACGCCGGACATCCATTCCGACGCCGCGTCGACGATGGATTTCAAGTAAGTATTCAATGGTTCGCGCGCGATCGCCGTCGCTTGCTCGCGGCTTTCGGCGCAAAACATATGGAAAGCAAGCATCACACGCCCGCGGCCTGGATGGCCGGCCGCGCTCCACGCGTGACGATAGACCTGGATCAGCTCGGCCATTTGCGCGCCGGCGAGCGGTATCCCCATCAGATCATGGCCGAGGCGACCAGCGTTCTCGAAAGAGTCCTTCGTCGAAAGTGCGGCAATCCAGAATGGTGGTCGCGGAGTCTGCGTGGGACGAGGTTGTGACGTTACTTTCTCAATATTATGAAAGCGCCCCCGAAACGTGACGTTCTCCTCGGTGAGAAGAAGCCGGATCTGTTCGAGCCCCTCGTCGAAGCGCGCGCGGCTCTCATCCATTGAAATGCCAAACCGGCCGAATTCGTGAGGCAGAAAAGCGCGCGCAAAACCCACTTCCAGTCGTCCTTTGGAAATGGCGTCGACCATGCCGATTTGACCCGCAAGCTTCAGCGGATTGTTGAAGACTGGAAGGACCGCTCCCGTGATCAAACGGATTTTGTGCGTCAGCGCGGCTGCAGCGCTAAGAAAAATCAGCGGGTCGGGACTATAGCCGCCGTACGGATGGAAATAGTGCTCTACCGTCCGCACATGACCGTAACCGAGTTGTTCCGCCAGTTGCGTAAGTTGAAGCGCCTCGTCCCAGTATTGCGCCGGGCTTTTCCGGGCGGGACCAATGGCAGGAAAAAACTGTACGCCGAAATCCATCGCACACCTGGCAGGCTGCCGCAGACCGGCTGTAGTGGGATGCTGATCTTCCGGCCCGATCGCGCCGGCGCTTCGGATCACGGGTCCCTCGGACTCACCGTAGCCGCCAATGAGCCAGCCGAACAAGTGGCTCACATGTCTGGTTTTGGCAGATGTCTGAGTTGGGTCCGAAATGCGCTCCAAAGCGGCACGACCGACATGCGGCTGGCCGAACTTTACGCTTCGTGACAAGCTCCGGATTCTTCGTGACGAGCTCCGAAGCAAACAAAAGGCAACTATCAAAGGTTTTGGGCATGGCTATCGTTGGCGACGGCGCATACGCATACGAACCGGTGGAGAACTGGGCGAAACTGCCGCCAGACTGGTCGTTTAAGGAAATCGGCGGCGTCGGCGTAGACAATAACGACAACGTCTATGTTTTCAATCGCGGCGAACACCCGATGATCGTGTTCGACCGCGACGGCAATTTCCTCCGCTCGTTCGGAGAAGGACTTTTCCCGCGTGCACACGGCGTCTTCATGGCGCCGGACGATACGATCTGGTTGACCGACGATGGCGACCACACCGTCCGCCAGTGCACACTCCAAGGCAAGGTGCTGCTGACACTCGGCATCTCCGGCAAACCGGCCCCATACATGAGCGGGGAGCCGTTCCATCGTTGCACCCACACCGCAATGTCGCCGCAGGGCGACATTTATGTATCTGACGGTTACGGCAACTCGCGCGTGCACAAATACGCGCCGAACGGCAAGCTACTGTTGTCCTGGGGTGGGCCCGGCACGGATCCGGGCGAGTTCAACATCGCCCACAACATAACCTGCGACGCCGATGGCTGGGTCTACGTTGCCGATCGCGAGAACCATCGCGTGCAGGTGTTCGATGGTAATGGCAAGTATGAGACGCAATGGAACAACTTGCACCGCCCCTGCGGCTTGTTCATGCCCCTCGGCAAGTGCCCGATCTGCTACATCGGCGAATTGGGATCGACGCAAGCGGTCAACCGCAATGTGCCGAACCTTGGCCCGCGGGTGACCATCGTCGACAATACCGGAAAGCGCATTTCTCGATTAGGCGGCCTTGGCCCGGGCCTCGGTCCAACTGAGTTCTTGGCTCCGCACGGGCTTGCGGTGGATAGCCGCGGCGACCTCTATGTCGGCGAGGTGTCGTGGACCAACTGGCCGCAGACTTACAAAGACAAACCACGGCCCGACAATTTGCGCTCGCTGCATAAATTCCGGAAGGTGGTTTAGCGCAACTTTTGCCATCTCAATTCCGGCGCGGCGGAGTAATATCGTAGTGCTCGCGTGACCTAAAGCATGATCTCGAAAAACCTGTCCCTCGGACTTGATCCGAGCAGGGACACCGGTTTCCGAAAAAGATCATACTCAAACAACAAAGCCTATGGAGGATCGCCGTGAAAACTCGGTCGCTCACCCCCGAAGCGATGGAAGCTCGCGTCGCTCGGTTCTGGTTTAATTGATCAATCGGAGCGCAATAATGCGGTTGCGCGACTGCTACAATTTTCATGACTTCCGAGAATTGGCACGGCGACGACTGCCGGGTCCAATCTTTGACTACATCGCTGGCGGCGCAGATGAAGAAGCAACCCTTCGCCAGAATACGGCATGCTTTGAACGTTGCGACCTAGTGCCCAATGTTCTCCGCGGAGTGGAAAGTCTGGATATTTCGGTCATTGTGATGGGTCAAAAACTGGCAATGCCGGTTTATTGCTCGCCGACGGCGCTCCAGCGGCTGTTCCACCACGATGGCGAGCGTGCAGTCGCTGCGGCCGCCGCCAAATTCGGAACGATGTTTGGCGTTTCTTCGCTTGGCACAGTCGGCCTCGAGGAAGTGCGCAAAGCATACGACACGCCACAGGTTTACCAGTTCTATTTCCATAAAGATCGGGCCCTCAATCACGCCATGATGCAGCGCGCCAAAGAGGCCGGCGTTAACATCATGATGCTGACGGTTGACAGCATCACCGGCGGCAATCGTGAGCGCGATTTGCGCACCGGTTTTTCCATTCCGTTTAGGCTCACACTTGGCGGAATGCTTCAGTTCGCGATTAAACCGATGTGGGCGATTAACTACCTGACCCATGAACGATTCAAAATGCCGCAGCTGGATGAGCATGTCGACATGAGCGGCGGAGCGATGTCGATCGGACGTTACTTCACGGAAATGCTCGACCCTTCGATGACTTGGAACGACGTGGCCGAAATGGTCAAAGTCTGGAATGGTCAATTTTGCCTGAAGGGCATTATGTCTGTGGCGGATGCAAAACGCGCAGTCGAGATAGGTTGCACCGGCATCATCCTGTCGAACCATGGCGGGCGACAGCTCGATGGTTCGCGATCTGCATTCGACCAACTTTCCGAAGTAGTCGACGCAGTAGGCGACCGAATAGATGTTATGATGGACGGCGGAGTTCAGCGCGGAACTCATGTCCTAAAGGCGCTTTCGCTGGGCGCCAAAGCCGTGGGCGTTGGGCGTTACTATCTTTTCCCGCTGGCGGCGGCTGGTCAGCCTGGCGTCGAGCGGGCCCTCAACCTCATGCGGGCCGAGATTGAACGCGATATGAAACTGATGGGATGTGCCTCTGTCGGCCAGCTGTCGCGCGCTAATCTGCGGTTCCGGTAGTTGCCGGCTTCTCCAGCAATCCGAGCGCACGGCGCAGCGCCTCCGCAGCCGCTTTGCGGCATCGAGTTCAAGGCGCAGATGAGCCGTGCGTTGCTGTTCTGATTGCGGTTTCGCCCCGACTACTGCATATGTCGCGACAGGCTCCGCTATGCCTTTGACGCGCACGTGACCGCGTTCCTCGCAGCGCACATCATCCTTCACGAGTGCGTATGTTTCGACTGATATCAGTGTTCCTCCCGCGGGCGCTTCATGCTCCAATCGGGAAGCGAGATTCACGGTGCCACCGATCATCGTGTAGTCCATTCGATCTTCACTGCCAAAATTGCCAACCGTGCAATAGCCAGTATGAATGCCGATTCGACAACGAAGCGGCGCCACCACACCGCTGTCCCTCCATTCATTTGCTAGTTCAGCCACGCGGTTTTGCATTGCGATCGCCATTTGGACGCATGCCAGCGCGTCGTTCTTCACGCCGAGAGACGTCGGATCGCCAAAGAACATGAACTAAGAACCCGACGTTCGCGCTGAAGTTACTGGTTTTCTAAGCTGGCGCCGACGAAAGGACAGTCGAGGCTTTGATGCGATCGGAAAGACGCGCACCAAATCGGTTCAGCGGCGCCTCGAAAAAAGCATAAGAGACTGCAGCGAGCACGCCAATCGCGACAACAGCGACGATGTAGAATCGTACACCGTGGCCACTGTCGCCTAACAAAAAAGGTTGCTGGAACAGATACAGCCCGTAGGAAATTCTACCGAGGTATCGCGCCGGCGTGCTTTCCAGAAAGAGGTGAAGGCTGGTTTCAAACATGTAGACGCAAATACTGCGTAGGTGATCGGCGGAAATTCGATGAAGAAGGTGATGGGAGTGAACATTCCGGCGCCGTATGCCCACACCACGAAAATCAGCGGAACGGCAACGTAGAGCCCGATCGGTCCGATGCGTTGCACGGCACGGGTCGCCTCAACGCGATAGAGTGCCAAAGCAGCGCCAAACAATAGAAACTCGAACCACATCGGGTACGCGACAAGTTCGCCCTTGAAACAAAACAGGACGACGACGATGAAGATCGGCCACGCTAGCGATAGGACTAATAGAAACCAGCGTAACCTGAACGTAAGTATAAGGACGAGGACGATCGGAAATAGAATGTAGAATTGCTCCTCGTATGCGAGACTCCAAAGATGATCGACATTCGGGTCGCAGAACTTTAAATTACAAAGAAACAGTGCCGCCTTCGCAATTGATCGTGGCGATGCGATTTCAAGAGTCCACGCAGCTATTAAGAAAAGGATCAGTGGAGGCAGGATTCGGAAGCAACGTCGAATGTAAAAGCCGAAGATCGATACTCGCCGTGATTTCTCAAATTCTCCAGTTAGAACCGTGCAAATCACGAATCCGCTGATCACGAAGAAGAAAGCTACGCCGAGCATTCCATAGCCATGGAACCGCAGCATGTAACCGATGGATGAATAGTCGGCGAGATGGCCATACATCACGATCATAATGCTGAAGCAGCGCCACCCGTCGAGTACAGTAATCCGAACCCGAGTAGACTCGGCAGCCGGCATCAAAAGTTCCCCCGACTCGGCCAATCTCGACTTCAGGCCACCGCCAGTCAAGGGCAACATCGTTGTCGCGTTAGCGTAGAAATAGGAAACTTGGGTTGCAAAAATTTCATCTGGCGCGCCCCCGAGGATGAGTGCAGCAGAGAGTTGGCACCAGTAATTCCAGCAGAAAGTTGTACGGAACTGCCGCTCAGCAACTCAGCAGCGCTTTGTTGAGCACGACGTGAATGCCCTTCGAGCCGTTGACGACCTGCGTCACGCGCAGATCGGCCGCCAGGCTGCATAAGGTGTAAGCATCCTCGCGCGACAATCCGGTACGCGAGCAAATAAATTTGATCATGTTGCGCAGCGCGATCACGGCGGCGTCGTCGAGATCGGGGTCGAATCCCATCGTGATAAATTCGTTCGGCGTTTCCGCCATCGGCCATTCGAGCGCGAGGTCGTCACGGACATGCAATTCGAAAGTACCGATCAGGCCGGTCTCGATTGCGGTGATGCAGACTTCGCCGTCGCCCTGCACGCCGTGACCGTCACCAACCGAGAATAACGCGCCGTCGACGTGGATCGGCAGATAAAGCGTGCTGCCGGCGACGAGCTCTTTGTTGTCCATATTGCCGCCGTTGCGCCGCGGCGGCGGCGAGGCAACCGGTCCCCAGGCGTGCGGCGGCGCCACGACCATGACGCCGAAGAACGGCTTGAGTGGCAGGTCGAGGCCCCATGGCAGCCGCCCGGTCATTCGCGCCCGATCGAGCGGAATATGAATGAGGCGAGTCGCTGCAAAGTCGTCCGGCAGCGCGCCAGCGAGCGGACGGATGACGTTATAGCCCCAGTCATAATGAAGCTCGATGGATTTGATCCTCACCTCCAGCGCCTGTCCAGCTTTGGCGCCGCGCACGGCGACCGGGCCGGTCATGATATGTGGACCCAATCGTTGGGGTACGCTGCCGTGAATGGCCGACAAGGCCGACGGGATGGCGAGGCCGGATTGCGGTTTTGGCATCGCCTCGGGCGGCCCCGAAACCGTCGACATTGTGACTTCGTCGCCAGAGTCGATGGTGACGAGCGGTTTTAACGTCGCGTCAAAAAAGCCCCAGTGAACCGTATCTGGTCCTGCATCCACGCGATGCTTGCGCATTCGACCCCCTCGCAACGTCATGTCTGATGGTTTTCGCTTTGTTTTGCCAGAATTTTTGGCAGCAAAACAGCCGCGCGCCACAATTCAGTCGGAACAAGCGGCAGTAAGAAGCAGTCAGCGGGCGTGCCCTATGAGCCACGTCATGCTATCTTGGTCATCCTAATTTTGCAGCAGGGGCGATGCTGGCGATAACGGCTGCTGTAGGGGCTTGGTCATCGAAACTTGGTGTGGAAATTCGTAGTACCCAAGGGGAGGCGAGTATGCGTGGGGGATGGTTCGGCATGGGTGTGAAGATTGCGTCATGCGTGGCCTTAGGCATGTCGCTCGCATTGGCCATCGATAATGTCTCGGCGGCACAGCAGCGCCAGATCAATCAAGTCAATCCCGATCTCGATACCGACGATCAGCTGGCGCCGTCACAGATGAGAGGGCCGGTGCCGCCGGCGGTGTCGCAGCCGGCAAGCGCGGCCCATGTAGCCGCGCCGGTCGTTCGACACGCCGCCGGTCCTACGCCGGCCGCGGAGGGAGCCGGCCGTACCACCGTGGCCTGTAGCGGCACCTTCGGCAAGGATTCAAGTCATCTTAAGCTCGCGATGACCTTCGATTCCAAAAACATCACGTTTACCGACGTGGACTCAAGCAGTGGCACCAAGGTGCCGGCATCGGTGCTGTTCCCGAAAGATCCAAAACGCCGGCTCGAAGTGTGGTGGGCCAATCCGGCCGCGCGCAGCGACACCTATCTCATCGTCATCAATGGCAAATCGAATTGGACCGCGCCCGGAGGCTTGCACCTCGGGCTGACACTCGCGCAGCTGGAAAAGCTCAATCACAAGGCTTTTAAGATCAAAGGTTTCGACAAGGACGGCAACGCCACAGTAAGCGATTGGGACGACGGCACACTTGCCACTCTGGCAGGGGGTTGCAAATCCGGCGTGACCCTGCGCGCCGACCCCAAAATACCCGCGGACACCGTGGCCGCCCTGCCGGCCGATAAGGAGTACAGCTCGGCCGATCCGGAGATGCGCGCGGTTAAACCGAGTGTCAGCGAGATCCTGATCGGATATTGATTCCAGTTTGCGCTGAGTTCGGTCCGTGGAAACCGGCTACGGCTTCGGTTGCGCGTGGCCGGGTGGAGCGGGCGGCACGCCAGCGGGGGCTGCGGGCATTTCCGCTTCGTTATGCAGTACGCGCACGTCACGGGCGATTTCCAGGCAGGTCAGGAGCTCGGTGTAACTTGAGTCGCCTCCCATAGTGGCCTCGTTTGTGCAGGCGGTTTTATCTGACGCCGCGAAGCTCGACCATTGTTTGACGAGCTCGTCGCGAATCGCCTGCTCGCTGTCGAGGCAATTTCTCTTCTCCACGGCGATATTGGGATCGTGGAACGAGACGCCGCCCTGTTGCGCGATGCCATCGCAGACTTGTTCCACGTTCAGCGAGGGAACTCGGTCGACGACCGGAATGAGGAGACTAACGCCGAGAACCAGTGCCGGGGGCAGTATCATGGCCAAACTCCGTCATTCCTTTGATGACTTATATATCATCGCCTCATCACGAAAAACATAAGGTGTATCCGCGCAGATCAGGGTTGACCCGCGGCAGGGGCTGCCGTTATGGCTGCACAACAGGGTAAGGGAAGCAGCCAATGATTCTCGCACCGCTATTAAGCACGGCCATGGTCATTGCCGTTGCCACCGGTCCGCTTGACGATCCGATGGGACTTACGCATCTGTCGCCGCGCGAAAAAAGCGCGGCTACGCAGACACTGATGCGGGCGGCCACCGATTGCATCGTGCATGCCGTATTCGCCAATCCTCGCTATAGCGCCAACGGCACCGCCAAGCTCGGCGACTTGATCGTCGAATCGATGCCAACTTGCCTGGCGCCCGTGCGAGCGATGATCGACGGGTACGATCAGTATTATGGCGAAGGCTCCGGCGAGGCTTTTTTCGTGGGACCTTATCTGGACGTATTGCCCAAGCTCGTCCTGGAGGCAGGAAAGAAGGCGGCGGCGCCTTAGAGCATGATCCGGAAAAGGTGGTCACCGGTTTTCCGAAAAGATCATGCTCCACTAAAAACCTAACGCATGATCCGGAAAAAGCGTACCCGGCACTTTATCCGGGAGTGGTCTCCGCCAAATCAATGCGACGGCGGTGGGCCGATCACGTCGATCACGCGCATCTTGGTCGGGTCGACCAGCACGACCTTGTTGTCAACGATCGTATATTTATAGAGCGTGGCGGCTGGGACGCTGGCGGTCGCGTCGTCCGGCAGCATGTATAGCTCGATCATCGGCGGCACGTCGCCGCCGATCACCGGCGAGAAATCTTTCGGCGCCACTTTGCTCTTGTCCTTGCTGACCTCTTGATAAATTGCGGCTCGCTGCGCCTGGCTGAGAATGAGCTTCTGCTCGATCGCCCCGCTGAGCCCGCTGTCTCCACCCGACGCCCCAGGACCTGAAATTGCAGGGTTCGTGGTTTGGGCAGCAGCGTTGGGTCCACCGACGAAGCAGCACAGCGTCATCAGCATAGCGAGGATTGAAACAGAGCCGCGTTCTCTCATGTTTCCTCTCCTTCGCTGCTCTTATCGATGGTCTTTGATCTACTGGACCGCGCGCCTACCGCGGAATGGCCTGTACGGCTATGTTGGTCACTGGATCGATCACCAGGATGCGATCCGGCTCGTAGACATAACGATAAATTACCGGTTGGGTTGCAACCGGAGCCGCAACCACTAGGGCCGTAACCACTGGGGCCGCAACGATCGGAGCCGGCGCGATAGCAGTTGACACAGCGGCGGCTGGTGCAGCGTCGTAAAGCGGCGCGATGCGCGTTGTCACGACTTGACGGCGCACGGGATGCAACGGCGCCGCTCGGTAGGTACGCACGGTCTGTGTGGTCTGGATAATTTCGACCGGCGCCGCCACAGGTGCCGCTGGGGCTGCCACTCCCGGCCCGATCGGCTCTACGTACTGACCGCCGACGAAAGTCTGCGTGTGTGCTGTCGACGCGCCAGTCACGAGCGCCAGAGCAAGCGCGCTGTAAGAAACCAGGCATCTCATTGGCCCACTCCATCTTAGGTTGACCGTTCGACCGCGAACGTTGGAACCCGAACCACAACCCCAACGCGGTCGGTCGCAGCCCGTTCCTCATCGGCCGCCCGCATGGAACCTGCCGCCCAAAACTTGGAGATATTTCAGTTTTTCTGACCGGGCAGATGTAATGAGAGCACGGCCCGTTGTTCCGCCCGCCGCACATTCGACGCGCTTTGAGCATGATCCGGAAAAGTGGCAACCGGTTTTCCGAAAAGATCATGCTCCATCAAAACAGCATGATCCGGAAAAGTGGCAACCGGTTTTCCGAAAAGATCATGCTCCATAAAAAACAGGTGATCCCGGCTGGTAACCGAATTTTTGCCGGTTCCGTACTTGACCTTAAGTCCGCGCCAAGGGCTGTCGCAGCAATGCCGCGATCGGTAATGTCAGCAGCACAAATGCGGCGACGATCGTCAAAGCGGGCCAAACGCCGAGCACGTCGCCGAGGCGGCCAAACAGCACCGGGGCGATCGCCCCTGAACCGATCGTTCCGGTGTAGAAAATGCTCAATGCCCGCGTGCGCCACTGCGGCTCGACCAGGTCGGGAACAGATCCGTAGAGCACCGATGAGGTGCCGTTAAGCGCGATTCCGATCAAGGGCAACACCAGGAGTGCGGCGATCAGCTGCAATTGCGACAGCGCGAGGATACCCATCGCCGTCAATCCTTCGGTCAACCATACCGTCCCGATCGCGCCAATTCGTGCGCCGATAAAGGCACAGGCAAGCTTGCCCGCAGCACCGCCGGCGAAAACGAGCGTCATGGCCAAGCCGACGGTTTGTAAAGTCGCGCCTTTTCCGGTCAGCACGAATGGCAGAAAGAGCAAAAAACCCATCCGTGTTGCGCTGTCGATGACCCCGATTGCGGTCAACAATGCAAAGGCAAACGGCTGGCGTCTGGGCTCGGGCCTTGCCTGATGCGCATCCCGCCGCGTCGTTGCCCCTGGCAGATCGTGGCGCGGCGCGACAACCAAGATCACCGCAGCGACGACAATGCCGATGCTGCCCAAAATCAGCAATGCCGGACGCCAAGGCGTCACTAGAAGCATCAGCGAAAGCGTCGCCGGCAGCGTCATCTTTCCCAAATCGCCGGCGAAATTGTAGGCGCCGATCGCCTTGAGCGATTGCGCTCCGGGGAAAGCGCGGGCAACAAGCGCAGAGGCGATCGGATGCTGCGTGCTTGCCCCGATTCCGCTGATAAGGAGTGCGCCCAGCAGCATGGCAAAGGCCGTGCTCAACCCGGCGAAGCAGTAACCAAGACCAGCAAGCGCGGTGCCGAGCGCGAGTATCGTGGCTGGGCCGAATCGCTCGGATAAAAAGCTTGCGGGAATTTGCAGCGAAGCCATCGCGCCGACGAATATGCTGCGCAACACGCCGAGCGCGGCAAAGGTCAAGCCGAATTCGGCCTGCCACAATGGCAGCATGATGTAGATGAGATCGGTGTAGCCGTCGTGCAGCGCGTGCGCGGTGCCAGCAACGGCAGCCGCACGCTGCTGTTCGCTCAACATCCGCGGTGCCAAAGCGGTGAATTTGTCGGCGAATTTATCCCAGGAGGGCTTGGGTACGGCCATGGTTACGGTCCTAAATCTCGCACCGGTGTGGGTCAATAAGCGTATCGGGCGAAGCGCCGCCTCTTCGCAGCGACCCCAAGGACAACGCCGCCATTATTGCGGCAACCACGATTGACCACCGCAATGGCGCGGTGCAGTCTGCCGACAAGCTAAGAGCGCGAGCGGGGAGGCTTCATGTTCGGCCTGGGTGATCTGTTCCAGTGGGAGCGATTCGTCACGCCCACTGTGATCAAGGTCTTCTACGCGCTGGCGGTTATTATTTCCGTCCTGCTCGGACTCGCTGGAATTGTCAGTTCGCTGACGACGATGGCGTACAATCCATTTGTCGGTTTGATCTTTCTCATCACCAGCGTGCTCGGCGCCGGGATGGGGATAGTCATGTCGCGTATCGCGGCCGAATTCGTGCTCATCGTGTTTCGCATCAACGAGCATCTCGGTGCGATCAGAAACCAGGGCGGATTTCGCAATCAATAGTTGAACGGGCGATCGTTAGAGCATGATCCGGAAAAGTGGGCACCGGTTTTCCGAAAAGATCATGATCAAACAACAAGCTAAAGCGAAAACAGAATCAACTAAAGTCATTTCGCTTTAGCGCCGCCGTTGCAACGTCATTGGCATTCCGTAACGCGGCCTCAGGGTGATGAGGCCTTGCGGTTCGATCGGATGGCCTGTCTTGAGAGTAAACCGATAGCGCTGAGCGATCATGGCCAGGATCAAAATCGCCTCGGTCATTGCAAAGCCCGCCCCAATGCAAATCCGCTGACCCGCTCCGAACGGGAAATAGCTGAACCGTGGCGGTTCGGTCGTAAATCGATCCGGATTGAAACAATGCGGATCGCGCCAGAGCGACGCCTTGCGATGCAGGAGCCAGGGAGAAATCAAAACTATAGCGCCCGCCGGAATACGCTGCCCAAGAATAAAGTCGGGTGCAATCGGCTCGCGCGCGATTGTATGCGCCGGCGGATAAAGGCGCATCGATTCCTCGATCACCATCCGCGTGTAGCGCAGGTTAGCTATGTCACCGTGCTGCGGCGTGCGGCCGTTCAGGACCGCGCGCAATTCTTCATCGAGCCTGGCCTCGACCGAAGGATGAAGCGACAGCAGATACCAAGTCCAGGTCAAAGCTTGGGCAGTAGTCTCATGCCCGGCCATAAAGA
>Ga0310912_10000009_pt1 | contig 72751 bp, 61 predicted proteins | sample GREbulkMGOX080_FD_203443 | JGI IMG/M metagenome (GOLD analysis project Ga0310912, IMG submission 203443) | Lab enrichment of tropical soil microbial communities from Luquillo Experimental Forest, Puerto Rico - GRE.bulkMG.OX080 | ecosystem: Environmental > Terrestrial > Soil > Tropical forest >...
CAGAGCTGAAAAAATTGATGCCGGTCACATTACCACCAGGCCGCGACAGGCTCGAAACAAGACCATGCTTGACCGGATCGTCGCCAATACTGAACACTATCGGGATCGTACCGGTCGCAGCTTTTGCGGCTAGAGCACCAGAAGTGGTGAACAGCGTGACAATGACGTTGACATGATGACGGATTAGATCGGCTGCTAGATCCGGAAATCGATTGTATTGATCTTCAGCCCAACAGTACTCGATCGACACGTTGTGGCCCTCGACATACCCGGTTTCACTAAGGCCCTGTCGAAATGCGGCCAAATATGGCTGTGCGCCAGCGGAAGTGACGCCGAGGAAGCCAACGACGGGCATCGCCGGCTGCTGCGCATTCGCTGCGAGCGGCCATGTGGCGCCCGCACTACACGCGAGCATGATGAACTCGCGCCGCCTCATTCGATCACCTCGTTAGCTATAGCGAGAAGCTTGTCCGGTATCGTGAGACCGAGCGCCTTGGCGGTCGTGAGATTAATGATCAGATCGAATTCAGTTGGCTGCTCGACTGGAATGTCAGCGGGCTTCGCTCCGCGCAGTATCTTGTCTACGAGGTCACCGGACCGCCGCCACATGCTCGGCCAGTTCGGTCCATAGGACATCAGACCGCCCGCTTCAACATACTCCCGAACACCGTGCAACGTCGGAAGCCGTGCGCTCAGCGCCAAGGTATTGATACGCACCCGATTGGTGAATAAGAGCGGAACAGGCAGAACGTACAAGGCATCTGTCTGCCCCTTCAACATTTCAAAAGTGGAGTCTAGCTGCTCGCCTCGTTGGATTTCAAAACTCGCGACGTCAATCCTGAGGGCGCGGGCCGATTGATTGATCTTGCTGACATCGAGGACGGCGTAGGGATTATTGACATCGGCCAGAGTGGCTAATCGATGCAGACCAGGGACTACCGCGCGTAAGAGTTCGAGCTTTTTGCCAGCAGCATCGGGTGCTTCACTCGACAATCCCGTGATGTTGCCGCCTGGTCGCGCCAGGCTCGCGACGATGCCGGAGCCGACTGGATCGCCAGCCGTCGCGAACACGATCGGGATTACCGATGTCGCCTGTTTTGCTGCAAGGGGTGGTGGAGTGTTGTGGGTAAGGATGACATCGACGTTCAGCCGAACGAGGTCATTCGCGAGGCCAGCCAAACGCTCGGTGTGTCCTTCGGCCCAACGATACTCGATCGTAAGATTGCGGCCCTCGATCCAGCCCAGTTCACGCATTCTCTGCACAAACGCGGCAGTCCACGTATTCTGTGCCGCCGCTGTGCCCGAGCCTAGCAAGCCAATGGTTGCCAGCTTCCCTCCCTGCTGCGCACGTGCCGCGAGCGGCCAGGCCGCCGCGCCTCTGCCGATAAAGCAAATAAATTCGCGCCGTCTCATTGCCCCTCCGCGGCCGTGGCGTGTCATCGTAGCGGGTCAAGCTGGCAGGATGGAAGTGGTGAGGTCGTGGGCTGGCAATGCCCGCTTTGGGTCATAAGCGGACATGACGGGACGAATTTGCGATGTCTGCTTTACCCCCAAAAGCGGACATCGTGAAGCCAGCACGGCCGCTATTTGCTTTTGAATTCGAATGATCCGCAGCTGCGATCTGTTGACATCATCCGACGCGCGTGACTGTCGCTTCGCCAAGATGAAACGTCTCACCCGACAACAAGGTAAGCTCGACATCGCCGTTAGCGAGCTCAGCCCACTTGGCGAACCCGTCATTCACGATCGAGCCGAGATACTTGACGACTTCGGTCTTGCCTAGGTCGGCACTTGCCCGACTTGCAAGCAGACGAATCATAGCATCGCCTGCGCCATGCCCCGTCATTCGTTGCTTTGAGATCATCGCAGCGCGCCGCGGAACGTAGCAGCAAAGAAGTCGGTCATCTCTTAGAGGCTTCGTGTTAGCTCGCCTTCCGTCGCCCCTCGCGGTCAATCAGATCGCGTTTGCGATCGATCCCCCACGCGTAACCCGACAAGGAACCATCTGTGCGAACGACGCGGTGGCAGGGAATGGCAACCGCGATATTGTTTGCTGCGCAGGCTTTAGCGACGGCCCGCTGTGACTTGGGCGATCCGATCTTCTTGGCGATTTCCGCGTACGACACGGTCGTTCCGGCCGGGATTTGCTGCAGCGCGCGCCAAACCCGCTGCTGAAAGGCAGTGCCGCGGATGTCGAGCGGCAGGTCAAGACCCTGGTTCGGAACTTCGATGAAACCGACGACCCGGGCGACCAGTTTTTGATACTCCTTGTCGGCACCGATCAACTTCGCTTTAGGGAAGCGGTCCTGCAATTCGCGCAGAAGCTTGTCCGGGTCATCGCCGAGTAGTATCGCGACGACACCTTTCTTGCTCGAGGCGACGAGGATTGCGCCGAGCGTCGTCTGGCCAAGTGCGAAAATGATCTCTTCATTAGCGCCGCCGGCACGATATTGCGTCGGCGTCATGCCGAGGAGCTTCTTTGATTTTTCATAAAAGCGACCGCTTGAGTTGAAACCTGCATCATAGATTGCATCGGTCACGCTCGTATTCTTCATGAGAGTCTCTCTGACTCGTGCGGCGCGATGCGCGTCCGCATATTCTTTCGGTGTGAGACCTGTGGTCGACTTGAACAATCGGTGGAAGTGACTTGAGCTGCGCCCGACGTGAGTGGCCAAAGTGTCGAGCGGCAATCCCTCTTCGCTGTTTTCGATGAGGCGACACGCCTTCGCGACTAGAAGCACGGCTTCGTCACCGGCCGACCGGTTGTCGGGATTGCACCGCTTGCACGGTCGGAATCCAGTCATTCTCGCTTCTGCAAGTGTGGCATGAAGCTGGACATTCTTCGGATTAGCAGTCCGCGACGGACAAGAGGGTCGGCAATAGACGCCCGTTGTTACAACCGAATACCAGAAGTCACCGTCGGCGCTTTTGTCGCGCGCCACTATCCGCGCCCAGCGTGGGTCGTCGGCTACTGTTTTACAAAGGGAGACTTTGTTCGTCATTGCAGTCACCTGTTCGATTTGGCTATAGTGCCCGCAGGCCCTTTCGCGATAACTCCGGCCCTTGCTTTCAAATCAGATAGAATCGCCTCTGGCGGCTTCGCTGCAATTTGCCACCGAAAGTCAATCGAGCGACCCGATTCCTGGCGGACGCGTTCGGATTTAAGCAGCGCTCTGCCGTATGGCTTGGGGTAAATTCTTGCTGCCGGCCTCGACGATCTGAGGAGCAACCGACCCGGAAGCCCCATCGAAGAGAGCGGCCCGCGCAACTCGCGCGGGCCCGTTGGTTGAGTAGTATCAGGCAAACGTTAAGCCCTGACCAGAAGGCCAAGTTGGGTGAGCGCGGTACCCACACTCGTTCAAGAGGCCAAAAACTCGCGGAAATGCTGATAAAATAGGAGCTTTTTTCACTATCGATGGGTCAGTTCGCGCAAATTCTAGTCGGCGGTGTGTTACAGGGCAGCGTTTTCGCGATCGTCGCCCTTGGCATTGGTCTTGTCTACCGCGTCACCGGCATCATCAATTTGGTTCAGGGCGGCTTCTGTATCATTGGCGCGCTCGCGTTCTATTCTTTCGCCAATGATTTCGGTTGGTCACTGCCCGTCGCTTTCCTCGCGGCGATCGCGGCTACTACCGTGTTTGGCTTGATCATCGGCGCTGCAACCTTCGTGCCGGCGCTGTCTCGCCTCCCTACGAGTAGCATGTTGATGCTCACCGCCGGTCTTTTGACCTTTGTCAATGGATTGGCGCTGGTGGTGTGGGGCAGTCAACCTTATGCCGTGACGGCGTTCTCAGGCGAGGAGCCGATCGATTTCTTCGGCATTCTGGTCCCGTCCCAGGGACTGTGGATCGCCGCCTTTGCTGTGATCATCATCATCGGCATCTGGTTGTTGATGACGCGTACGATGCTGGGCAAGGCGCTTACCGCCTGCGCGGAGAACCCGCTTGCGGCCCGCTTCATGGGCATCGACGTGGCGGGCCTCACTCTTTTCAGCTTTGGGCTCGCCGCTCTTATTGGCGCAATCGGCGGTGCCGTCGTCGCGCCGATCATGTCGCTGCAATTCGATGCCGGTAATTTCTTCACCAACACTGGATTCATCGCCGTGGCACTCGGTGGCATGAGTTCGCTACCAGGCGCCGTCGCGGGAGGCTTATTCCTGGGGGTCGCCGAACAACTCGCCGCTGGCTATGTGTCGTCCTTGTTCGCGGACGGCCTGGCGCTGGTGCTTTTGCTAGCGACGCTGATATTCCGGCCGCAGGGCTTGTTCGTGTCCGGCCACCGGCGCCGTCACGACGTACGCGAGGAAGCGCGCGTTGCGCGTTCGGTGGTTCGTCCGCGCCCGACTAGCGCAGCCTGGGCCGCCGCAGTGCTGCTGATGTTGCTCATCGCGCTGCCCTTTCTGGTCAGTGCTGGCTTTTTAAGTTCTCTCGTCATCACACTCATTCTGTTCATTGCGGTCCTCGGCCTTGACGTCCTGATGGGCTATGCCGGGCAGGTCAATCTCGGTCAGGCTGGATTCATGGCGCTCGGCGGCTACACGGCCGCGATTTTGGCGACCAATTACGGAATATCTCCGCTTCTTGGCACCATCGCAGGAATTGCAATTTCCTTGATCTGCGCCTTGCTCCTCTCAGTGGTCACGATGCGGCTTCGTGGCGCGTATCTGGCGCTTGCGACTCTGGCTTTCGGTCTTCTCATGGATTCATTGACGGTCGGACTGACCGACGTCACCGGTGGCCCTTCGGGGCTGGTCGGGATTCGCGCCTTTGCGCTTGGGCCGTTCGTCTTCGCCACCGCCCGCGCGATGTACTACCTGACGCTGGCTATCATCGTGGTGCTGATCGTGGCCTTGACGGGCGCTATGCGCTCGGATTTCGGCCGAGCGCTCCAAGCCATTCGCGCAGACCAGACCGCTGCCGAGGCGCTCGGCATCAACGTACCGCGATATAAGATGGCCGCCTTCGCAATCAGCTCCGCGCTCGCCTCTCTGTCTGGAAGTCTTTTAGCTTTCGATTTCCATTTTCTGTCCCCAGAGATGGTCGCGACGCCGCGTTCGTTCGAGATGATCGCAATGCTCATCGTCGGCGGCGAGGGCACGCTGGTGGGTGGACTGGCGGGGACGGCCCTCCTGACGCTTTTGCCGATCGCGTTTCAGCCAATCGCTCTCTACAAGACCGTGGTTGAAGGCGCGGTTCTGGTACTGGCTTTTCAATATCTCCCGGATGGCATCGTAGGCGGAATGTGGCGGCTGATCGGGCGTGTCGCGCGCACAGCCCGGCCGCGCGAGTTGATGCCGGAAACGGCTCCGGAGTCTGATCGGCCGCAAGAGCCTCATCGGCAAGCCGTCGCGGCAAGTGCGCCCGCACTTGAAGCCGTCGACCTCGCCAAGAGCTTCGGCGGATTGCAGGCCGTCAATAATGTTTCGTTCACCGTCCCCGACGGCAGCATTACTGCGCTCATTGGGCCCAACGGCGCCGGCAAAACGACAATTTTCAATCTCGTCACCAATCTATTTTCCGCCGATCGTGGAGAGGTGCGGTTTTGCGGGCGATCGTTGCGCGGGCTGACACCGGGCGACATCGCCGCTCTTGGACTCCTACGCACGTACCAGACGGCGCGTGTTTTTCCCGGCATGACCACACTGGAAAATCTTCTTGCCGGTGCGCATCGCCAAGTCAGACATGGTGCCGCACAGCACATGGTCTGGCGGCTGCGGGCGATGCGCGAGGAACGATCGCTGCGCCGAAGCGGCGAGGCATTGCTCGGACTTGTCGGTCTAGGCCGGTTCCGCGATGTCGCTGCAACCGCGTTACCGATGGGTGCGCAAAAGCTGCTCGAAGTGTGTCGTGCATTGATGGCACGACCGCGGCTGCTCCTGCTCGACGAGCCGGCGGCCGGCCTCAACGACGCGGAGACCGCCGAGCTTGCCGCTCTGCTTGCCGCGGTGCGCGATGTCGGTCTGACGATCCTTTTGGTTGAGCACAATATGTCGCTGGTGATGGATCTCGCCGATCAGGTCGTGGTGCTTGATCTGGGGCGACTTCTTGCACACGGCACACCGCGCCAGATTCAACGCGATCAACGTGTCATCGATGCCTATCTCGGCGTCGAACCAAAGGCCCACTGAATGCTGCAGTTAACCGCAATCGAATCGGGATATCGCGATCTTATCGTGCTGCACCGAATCGATCTTGAAGTCCGCGCCGGCGAGATAGTGGCGCTGATCGGTGCCAACGGCGCCGGTAAGACGACGCTGGCGAGGACCGTCGCCGGACTTCTTCCCGTGCGGCATGGTGAGATTCGCCTGGCCGGGCACCCGGTCGAACGGTTGCCGCCGTGGGCGCGCATTCGCCTCGGCATGGCGCATGCGCCAGAGGGCCGCCAAGTCGTCTCCGGATTGACAGTTCGCGACAACCTGCGGCTTGGCGCTTATGCGCTGCGGCGGCAGCACAACGAGACCTCGATCAGCGAACGCATCGCCGCCGTATGCGAGTTGTTTCCGCCGCTTCGCGAGCGGCTCGACGGGGCGGCAGGCAACCTCTCTGGCGGACAGCAGCAGATGCTGGCGATAGCGCGCGCGCTCATGGTCGACCCGAAGCTCCTTGTCCTTGACGAACCGTCGCTGGGCTTGGCGCCGACATTGGTGGCGGAAATTTTTCGTCTCATCGACCGCCTGCGCGCGAACGGGATTGCGATTTTGTTGTCAGAGCAGAATGCGCAGATGACCCTCGCCATTGCAGACCGCGCATACGTGATCGAGACGGGAAGGATCGCGCTGCAGGGAAGCGGGCGCGAACTGCTCGGCCGCCCGGAAATCGTGGAGCGTTATCTGGGCATCGGTGCGGATGCCGCTGCTCATCGGCGAACGTCCGAAGCGCGACACGCAAGGTTAGTCCGCGGCCTATCGGAAATATTCGACGCTTAAGCGGCAGCTGCGCGAGCGGGGCCGTATGTTGGCGGCGCCTATTTTCCAGATCATGCCTTAACAGGCGATATGCGCTCGAGAATCTGCGCTCGAGTTTCGACAGCGAAGAAAAACGAAACGACCGCCCCCATGAGGGCGAAGAGCCCAAACATCACAAAGACCGCATTGATGCCCCAAGCCGGCAAAACCAATCCAACGACTGTCGTGCCGACCATGGATGCTCCCCGCTGCCATGCGCTGGCAACGCCACCGCCTAGAGCGCGCAAATGGGTTGGGTAGATTTCGGCGGTGTAAGTCGCAAGCGATATCAGCGATGCGCTGAGAAAGAGAAACCCGGCAGTGGCGACCGCAAGCGTTCCGGCCGCCGTCAGTTGCGGCAGGAACGCAAAGGAAATCAGCGGAATGGAACAGCCGCCGAGACTGAGCATAAGCAACGGCCGGCGCCCGATCGAATCGATGAGATAGATCGCAGATATTGTACCGCAAAGGCCGATGCTGCTCATGATCAGCCCATAGATCAATGATTGCTCTACGTTGAGATGGTAGACGGTGCGGAAAAGCGAGGGTACCCAGGCGGTGATCCCATAGGATACGAAATAAGCGCCAATCCAAATAAACCATACCGATATGGTGCGACGCAGATAGATGCCCCTGAACAGCTCGACGATGCGCGGGCGCGCCTCCGGCACTTCCGGCAAATGTTTTGGCAACGGCGGCACGATTTTGCCGTCTCGCGCTGCCGTGTTTTCGATCCGCGTCAAAGCGCGGTCTGCCTCGTCGTTGCGGCCCTGACTGGCCAACCAGCGCGGCGATTCAGGCAGTACCGTCCGCATCGGAATAGCGACCATCGCTGGAATAGCGCCAATGACAAACATCCAGCGCCAACCCCAATGCGGTACGACAAAAACGCTGACCAGGGCGACGGCAAGAAGCCCAATCGCAAACAATACTTGCACCGAGAGGGAAAAGCGGCCACGGCTCTCCGCCCTGGCGAATTCATTGAGATAGGCGGCCATCAAGGGAATCTCGCCGCCGAGGCCAATGCCTTGAATGAAACGCAGCACCCACAGCGCATCGTAGCTCGTGGCCGCAGCGCAGGCTAAGGCGCCAAGTGAGAAGATAAGCAAGGTTATCAACATCGACAGGCGACGGCCCCAGCGCTCGGCAAGCCAGCCAAATCCGATGGCACCCACCAACTGACCGGCAAAACCGATTCCGATCAGCGAGCCGATCTGCTGTGGATTTAGCTGCCATTGGCCGATAATCGGAGGGAGCACATAGGCGATGGCGATCGAGTCGAAGGCATCGAAGAACCATGCGGTGCAGATGATAAGCCGCATTTTCAAATGCCAGGAGCAGTAAGGCAGGCGTTCAAGCCGCGCCACCACGTGGCGCATATCGCCGCGCTCGCCCGAACCCGCGATGTCAGCCATGATATTCCCCCCAATTTTTCTCTTTTGGAACCGATCAGGGCCTAGTGATTACAAAATGATCATTTAATTCTTCGCCTCGCCGCCAAACCTGGAGAGGAAGATCGGCAGCGCTCGGTCGCGGCGCGATCGATCTCACAATTAGCAGGATCGATGATGACGCCGTAGAGCTCCGCCGCTGCTTTAACTGAGACATAGCCCTGGTACACGTCTTCGCGCACATCCTCAGGGGGGCGATCGAGCGGCGAGCCATAACCGCCCCCGCCGCCCGACGAGATGCGCCACGCGTCGCCGGCCTTGAGTTGGGCCACCAGCACCTTGGCGTTCGGGAAGTCGGTCTTCCATTGGCCCCCAATCCGGAACGCAATCGCATTGCCGGTTGCGTCGCCGCCGCCTTCAAGGCCCCAAGGCGGACACTTCGAACGATCGCTTTGGGTATTGACGACTATCGGTGAAAGCGCGCGGGTGGTGCGGGCGACACCGAGACCGCCGCGATAACGCCCACCCCCGGCGGAATCAGAAACAAGTTCGAAGCGCTCGACAAGAATCGGAAACTTCGCTTCGGCCTGTTCATTCGGCCCATTGTGGGTGTCGCCGTCGTTAAGACACACGGTTGCGGATACCCCATCCTCGGTTTTCTTTGCGCCCCAGCCGCCGCCGAGCGGGCCAAAGTTGCCGATAAAGAACTCCGACGTCTTCGGATTGAAGCCGTGGAATGAGGGCGCGACCAGATCGGCGTGATGCCCGGCGATCACGCGATCGGGGATAGCCGGCTGTAGCGCCTTGAAAATCGTGTCGATGATGGTCATGGGAAAGCACATCCAGAGTCGCATCGGCGCTGGGCGCGTGGCGCTGACGATGCGGCCGGGTGGAATGATGACCTTGAGGCCGCGGAAAGCGCCATCGTTGATCGGATAGTCGGTTGGCGAGGTGATGCACTTATAAGCGACCTGAGCGCAGCCATATCCGGTCGTGATCGCCGAATTGTAGAAGCCGCGCACCTGCTTCGAAACCTCGGTGAGGTCGATCGTCATCGCATCGCCCTTGACCGTCACCTTGACCTTGATCGGAATGCGCTTGCCGATATCAACGCCATCATCGTCGAGCCATGATTCCGCCTCGTACACTCCATCGGGAATCGTCAGCGTCCGGGCTCGCGCAGCAGCCTCAGCGCGATCCATAATCTCGGCAATCGAATTCATCACCGCTTGCTGTCCGTAGCGGTCCAGCAGCTCAAGAAACCGCCGCTCGCCGGTTTTCACAGCAGTTACTTGTGCGCGAAGGTCCCCCATCGCGCGCGGCGGCAAGCGAACGTTCATGCGAATGATGTCGAGGAGATCCTGATTGACCTTGCCGCGATCCTGGTACTTCACAATCGGGATCTGGATGCCCTCCGAGTAGATATCTGTGGTCATACCGCCAAGCACGCCGCCGACATCGAGCCAATGCGCCATGCAGCAGGAAAACGCGACGAGCTTATCTTTGTGGAAAATGGGCAAAGTAAAAGTGAAATGATTGAGGTGACTGCCAGTTGTGTAGGAATCATTGGTGACATAGATGTCGCCCGGCTTCATGTTTTTGATGCCGAAATGCCGAATTTTCGCTTTCACGGTCTCGGCCATCCCGCGGATGAAGGTCGGCAGGCCGATGCCGATTGAGACTGTTTCGCCCGCGGGCGTGAACAGGCCGGTGGTGAAGTCAAGCGCCTCATAGATGATCATGTTGTAGGCCGTGCGCATGAGGTTCGTTTTCATTTCCTCTGTCACGGCGAGCACGCCATTACGAACGATCTCTACGGTTACCGGGTCGACCTTGCGCTTCCTGGCAGCAGTATCTTTTGCTCGCTTGATCATCATTTTGCTCCTGCCACCCGAATAGTCAGGTTGCCATAGTCGTCAACAGTCATCCTGTCGCCCGGCATAAGCACTGTGGTCGAGGCGTGCTCCTCGATCAGCGCCGGACCTCTTATCGTATTGCCAGCTAGAAGTTCGGTTCGGCGATAGGTCGGCGTGTTGCGAAAGTGGCCGTCGAACCAAACTTTGCGCGTGCCCGTGGAGGCTGATTTCGGCGGCCTGCTGATGCCTTTCTTGATCTTCTCCTGTGGCGGCTTCCGCATCAGGCCGGCGACAGTAACACGCAGACTCACGATCTCGGCGTTCTCATTTGGGGCCGAAGTGCCGTAGCGCTGCATGTGGTCGTTGTCGAAGTGTCGCTTGATCGCCGTACGATTCTGTTTTTGGAAGATGCGCACCGGCAGCTCCACCGTGACGGGGTGTTCCTGACCGACGTAACGCATGTCAAGCGCGCGCTTCACCACGATCTCATGCGGCTTCACAGAAGTCGCCGCGATCGCATCCCGGCCGTTCTGTTCTAGCTCCTTGAACACCGCCTCGATCTCATCGAACGGGGCGTCAGCGAGCTGCATCAGGTGCGTGCGCACATAATCGTACCTCAAGTCAGAGAACAGCATGCCGAACGCCGAGAATACGCCCGGCGCGCCGGGTACGATGACATTGCGGATTCCGATCTCACGCGCCACATCGACGGCGTGCAGCGGGCCGGCGCCGCCATAGGCGACGAGGACGAAGTCGCCCGCATCCAGGCCGCGCTCGGTGGTAACGCCCTTCACTACGTAGGACATCGCGGTCGCGGCGATGCGCAAGATACCGTCGGCAGTTTCGATCGCGTTCATTCCGAGCGGCTTGCCGATCTTCACCAGAGCCTGCTTGGCCGCCGCGACGTCGAGTTTCATCTCGCCGCCGAGAAAGTGATCGGCGCTTAACCGCCCAAGCATCAGATTGGCGTCGGTTATGGTGGGCTCCTCACCGCCCTGGCCATAGCAGGCCGGACCCGGCTGCGCGCCGGCGCTCTGCGGGCCTACGCGCAACAGCCCGTCGTCGGCCCGGGCGATCGAGCCGCCGCCCGTGCCAACCTCGAAAATGTCCATCATCGCGATCTGTACCGGCAGGGCTTTATCGTAACCACCGATCAGTGCTGCGCCCGTGGTCAGCGCCTCTCCCTTGTAAATAACCCCGGCCTTTGCCGTGGTGCCGCCCATGTCGAATGCGATGGCGTTTTTGATGCCCAGCCGGCGGCACAGCGATTGAGTACCGATCACGCCGGCCGCCGGACCACTCTCGAGCATCCGAACACATTGGGTCTGCGCCTGTTCACTTTCATAAAGGCCACCGGTCGATTGCACGATCAGAAACGAGCCGTGAAACCCGGCCTTGCGGATGTGATCGTCGATCTCGCCGATGTAGCGGCGCACTTTCGGCCCGATATAGGCGTTGGCGGCGACGGTCGAACAACGCTCGAACTCGCGGTACTCCTGCGATAATTCGTGCGACGCGCTGACAAACATGTTCGGATGGCGCTTGGCCAGGAGTACCTTCGCGCGTCTTTCGTGCCGGGCGTTGGCGTAGCAATTGATGAACATGATGGCGGCTGCTTCGATGCCCAGCGCTTCGATCTTTTCGCTCAGCGCCGTTAAGCCGGCTTCGTCAAGCGGTGTCAGCACTTCACCGTCAGCGCGAACGCGCTCCTTAACCTCAAAGCGGAGTGCCCGTTCGATCAGCGGCTTGTGTTTTTGGAAATACAAATTGTAGGCGTCAGGCCGGTTGATACGACCAATCTCATAGACATCACGAAAGCCATCGGTCGTAATCAACGCGGTCTTGGCGCCGGTGCGCTCCAACATCGTATTGATGGCAACTGTAGATCCATGCAGGAAGAGGTTGGCGGAGGCGTAATCACTGCCGGCCTTCGCGACGCCTGAGATGATGCCGTCGACCAGCCGGTCTGGCGTTGAAAGCGTCTTGCTGAAGGTGAGTTGGCCCGTCTTGTCGTCAAAAAGCGCGATGTCCGTGAAAGTGCCGCCGATGTCGGCGGCGAGTCGTACATTGCTACTTGAATGCAAACGTTGTGCTTTCATCCCGGCTCCATATGGTCTTAAGCCAGACCTTGGGAGCCCGGCACTGCAGCGCTTTCTACTTGTCCTCGGAGAAATGTATTTTATAAAAATACACCTTTACAATGGTCACAGACAGGTCCTGGCTCGACCTCGGCAAATGAAGATCCGGATCGATTGAAACGCTGACCAACACGATGGCGTAGACGTCATGGCCAAAGTCAAGCGACCGGCGCGCCGCGGCGCACACAAGGCGTCGGCACGCGGGATATCGAGACGCAAGACGTCAGGAACAATGCGCACGACACCCGTGGTCTCCCCGCAGGGTGATATCGCGGTCGAGGACCAGCTCATCTCCTCGAGCCTTTCGCTGCATGAGCTGTTCCAACAGCAGGCGCGACAAATACTCGATCGCGCCGATCTCGAAGAGGAGCAAAAGCAGAACATCCTGGTGGCGATGAGCTGTCCCTGCTGCGGCGCCGGCGCGATGTCGTACACCGTCAAGCTGCGGCGCTGATCGTTGCAGTGGGCAAACATTCAACCAACTTTGGATCAGCGTGAGCGTGGGTCGAGCGCATCGCGGAGTCCGTCGCCGACTAGGTTGAAGGACAGGACGGTGAGAAAAATTGCCAGTCCAGGCCAGACTGCCATCCACGGCGCGTTGACCAGAAAGCGTTGCGCGGCATTGAGCATGCTACCCCATGAGGGCGCGGGTGGTTGCTGCCCGAGGCCGAGAAAAGACAGCGTTGCCTCGGCGATGATGGCGGCGGCGATTGAAAGCGTCGCCTGCACCAACAACGCGGGGAGGATATTTGGCAGAATGTGAATGAGCGCGATTCGCCAGTGCGGGTTGCCGATGCAGCGCGCGGCCTCAACATAGTCTTCGGCCTTCACCGCCATCACCTGAGCGCGCGTCAGTCGCATGAAGATCGGTGTCGTGGTAATTCCGATTGCGATCATCGCATTACCGAGGCTTGGACCGAGAAAGGCGGCGAGCGCGATGGCGAGAATAAGAAACGGACAGGCCAACATCGCATCGGTCATGCGGCCAAACAGGGCGTCAATGAAGCCGCCAAGGTAACCGGAGATCAGCCCTATGGGTAAGCCGACAAGTATGGCAATCGCGACCGAAATAACGCCGGCCAACAGCGAGGCGCGCGCTCCATAGATCACTCGCGCGAGCACATCGCGTCCAACATCATCGGTGCCGAACCAGTGCGACAGTGACGGAGCTTTGCGCACGGCGCTCCATGTTTGCAGGTCCGGATCATAAGGGGAGATCAACGGTGCAAGCACGGCAATGGAAACAAAAACCGCGATAATGACTAGGCCAAGCATCGCTGTCTTGCGGCGCAATAGCCGGCGCGTTGCGCGCGACGTAGGTGTCTCGACGCTTTCATCTTGCGCTACGCTGATTGTGGTGAGCGCTGCTTCCGCCATCGCTCAACCGCGCAATCGCGGATTGACCAAAATGTAGGCCATATCCGCAAGGAGATTGAGCGCCATATAGGTGGTTGCCGTCACCAGCACCACGCCTTGCACCACTGCATAATCGCGATTGAACACGGCATCGACGATCAGCTTGCCAAATCCGGGAATCGTGAAGATCTGTTCAGTGAGCACGGCGCCCGAAAGCAAGGTGCCGAATTCGAGCGCTCCCAGCGTAATGACCGGCATCATGGCGTTGCGCAGCGCATGCTTGAGAATGACGCTCCGTTCGAGCAATCCCTTGGCGCGGGCGGTGCGAATATAGTCGCTTTCGAGAACGTGCAGCATGGCGCTGCGCGTGTGCCGCATGAGAACTGCGGCAATTGCGTTGCCGAGCACAAACGCCGGCATGATCATCGAAGCGAGACTCGTCCGCCAATCTTCTGACAGCGGCACGTAGCCGGAGGCAGGCAGCCATCCGAGCTTCACGGAAAACAGAAAGATCAGCATGATGCCGAGCCAGAAATTTGGCATGGAGATGCCCCACAGCGCGAATCCGTTGGCGAGGTAATCCCAAATGCTGTCCTTCTTAACCGCGGAGACGATGCCGGCGCCCACGCCAATGACCAGGGCGACGACGATAGCCATCGAGGCCAGCGTAATGGTGACCGGAAGCTTTTGCAGAATCAGCGAAAGGACTGGCGCTTTGATCCGCATCGATTCGCCCAGATCGCCGGACAGTACGGCTTTCACCCAATAGATGTATTGAACCGGCGCCGGTTGATCGAGCTGATATTGCCGTCGAATCTGCTCGATCGCTGCCGGATCGCGCTCTTCTCCCGCCATGACCAGCGCCGGGTCGCCCGGCAAAAGATGCTGCAGCGAAAAGATGATCACCGACACGAAGAACAAGGTCGGGATGAGCTGCAACAGCCGCCTACCAATAAGCGTGAGCATGGCGCGCCCGCGGCGCTATTTCAGCGTCAAGCCGACGACGCGCACCATCCCGTCGGGCAACTGGCGATAGCCCTCCAGCCGCGCCGTGTGGGCGATCAGCATGCGCCGGTGGTAGAGGTAAATGATCGAATCGTCATCGACGAGAAGGAGCCGGGTCACCTTCTCATAGATCGCCTTGCGCTGCGCCCGATCGGACGGAACGCGCGATTCATCGAGTAGCCTGTCGACGTCCGCACTGCACAACCCGGTGTAGTTCAACGGCGCCTTGCATTTGTAAAAACTGTATAGATTGCCGTCGGGATCGCTGCGGCCGCTCCAATCTAATAAATAAGCCTGGTACTCGCCGGCCTCCGCCTGCTTCAGCGAGGTTGCGAATTCCGTCACGCGGATTTTCATGTTGATGCCGATCTCGGCAGCCATCGCTTGAATGACTTCCGCTACTGACTGAGGCTCGGCGCCTTTCGCCACCATGAAATCGACATCGAAGGGGGTGGTGACGCCTGCCTCTTTGAGTAGCGCTTTGGCTTTGGCCACGTCGCGTTTGGGTACCGGAAAACTCTGCTGGTAATAATAATTCTCCGGGTTCACCCACTGATCGCCGGGAACGAATTCACCGTTGAAGACGACCTGATTAAGCGCCTCGCGGTCGATCGCGGCGTCGAGCGCCCGACGCACTGCGACCGACTTGCCGAGCGGATTATTCGCCCGTTCGCCTTTGCCGATATTGATATCAATGCCCATGTAGCCGAGCCCGAGCGCAGTCGCGAGCTTGAGCTTGGGGTCGGCGCGAATGTCCTTGATGTCCGGCGCAGGCGCGCGCTCGATCAGATCGAGTCCGCCGCTCTTGAGATTTGCGAGCCGCACGGTCTCGTCGCTGACGGGCAAATAGACGACGCGATCGATATGGACGTTGTCTTTGTTCCAATAGTCGGCAAATTTTTCGCCGACAATGCGACCCTGCGGTACGCGTTCGATAAATTTGTATGGCCCCGCGCAGACTGGATGCAGCCCGAATTTATCGCCGACCTCGGTTGCTGCTTTCGGCGCCACCATCATGCCGGCGCGATCGGTGAGTTGCGCGATTAACGGCGCGAACGGCGCTTTCAGAGTGATCTTGATCGTGAGCGGATCGACGACGTCGACGTGATCAACCGCGGCGAGTTCCGGTTTGCGAAAGGAGCCGGTCATCGTCATGTGCCGGTCCAGCGAATACTTCGCCGCCTCGGCATTGAATTGTTCGCCGTCGTGAAATTTCACGTTCGGGCGCAGCTTGATCGTAACCGACAGCCCGTTTGGCGCAATTTCATAGCCAAGCGCAAGCTGAGGAACGACATTGAGCTTTTCGTCGATGTCGAACAGCTTGTCGCAAAACGAAGCAAAAACGATGCGGCCGACATAGGTCCGCGCGAGCGTCGGATCGAGAATATCGGGGTCTTCGGCAAGCCCGATGCGCAACGTCGTTTGCGCGCAAGCAATCCCCCCGGTCGCGATCAGAAACACGGCAGCCGCCGCCGCTCGGAGCGTCTTCTTCATCGCATTTCTCCCCACATTGCGATTTTTCCAAGTGTATCAACCCTGGCGCCATTCTGCTCATCCGATCGGCGCCTAAAAGCATTCACAAGCTGTTCCAAAGTTCGAGATGGCGCTGCTTGGCGGCGTACGATGGCAGCCGGCGGCAGTTCGTCGGTGCGATGACAGGCGGTGGCGTGCATGTCCCCGACGAGCTCCGGCTGCTGGATCCGGCAGCGTGCAATCGCAACGGGACAGCGGGTATGGAACGCGCAACCTTCGGGTGGATGCAGCGCGCTTGGCATCTCGCCACGCAAGACGATCTGCTCGCCCTTCGCGCCTGGTTCGGGCACCGGAATGGCGGAAAGCAGAGCGCGAGTATAGGGATGCCGTGGATTTGTGAATATCGCATCGCTTTGCCCCATCTCCACGATTCGGCCGAGATGCATCACTGCAACGCGATCAGCAACGTGTTTCACCACGGCGAGATCGTGCGAAATGAAAATATAGGCAAGGCCCAATCGCCGCTGCAAGTCGCGCAACAGATTGAGCACCTGCGCTCGGATCGAAACATCGAGCGCTGACACCGGCTCGTCGCAGACGACGAGCTTTGGCCTGACAGCAAGCGCGCGCGCAATGGCGATGCGTTGGCGCTGACCGCCCGAGAATTCATGCGGGTAGCGCCGCGCCGCACGTGGCTCAAGCCCGACGAGGCGTAAAAGGTCGCCGACGCGCTCGGCGCGATGCGAGGCCGGCACCACGTGGTGCAACCCCAGAGGCTCGGCGAGAATCTGGCCGACAGTCATGCGCGGATTGAGCGAGGCATAGGGATCCTGGAAAACGAGCTGCGCATTCCGTCGCAGCGGCGCGAGCTCACTCTCTTTGAGAACTGTGACATCTCGGCCGTCGAAGCGTATTCGCCCGCCCGTCGGATCAATCAGCCGCAACACCAGCCGGCCGAGCGTTGTCTTACCGCATCCGGACTCGCCAACGAGCGCGAGCGTCGTGCCGGCATCGAGCGAAAAGCTCACCGCATCAACTGCGGTGACGGTTGCGGTCGGACGTCCGAAGGCTGAGCGGCGAGCGACGAATCGTCGGCTGAGGTTCTCGACTTCTAGCAATGGCGCGCTCATGTTAGGATCCGCTCAAGCGGCGCGCGCATGCAACGCGAGGTATGTTCGATGCCAACCGGCGACATTTTCGGCAGGTCATGCGTGCAGAACTCGCGCGCGAATGGGCAACGCGGAGCAAATCGGCATCCCGGCGGGAGCGTGGCTAGATTCGGCACCAGACCATCAATCGCGGTAAGGTCGCCGCCATTGTCATCAAGCCGTGGAACCGCGCCGAGCAAACCTACCGTGTAGGGATGCTGCGGCGCCACAAACAACGTGGCGGCGGGCGCGCACTCAACGATCTCGCCCGCATACATGACCGCGACTTTATCGCAAAGCTCGGCCACCACGCCAAGATCGTGCGATATGAGAATTATCGCAGCGCCGGTGGAAGCCTTCAGCTCGCGTATGAGATCGAGGATCTGCGCTTGAATGGTGACGTCAAGTGCAGTGGTTGGCTCATCTGCGATCAACAGTGTTGGATCGCAGGCTAGCGCCAGAGCAATCATCGCCCGTTGCCGCATGCCGCCAGAAAGCCGATGCGGATAATCATCGACGCGCTGTTCAGGCGACGGAATCCTCACTAGTCGCAACAGTTCGATGGTCCGCGCACGGGCGTCATGGCGAGACAGCCGGCGATGACGGATGAGGCTCTCTGCTATTTGTTCGCCGATCGAATAAACCGGGTTGAGCGACGTCATCGGCTCCTGGAAAATCATTGCCAGCCGGTCGCCGCGCATATTGCGCATAGCGCGATCGGGTAGGGACAGTAGGTCGGCGCCGTCAAAATGAATTTGGCCCGACACCTCCGCCGAGTTTTTTGACAGCAATCCCATGATGGCGAGTGCGGTAACCGTCTTGCCGCACCCGGATTCGCCGACCAGGCCCAAGGTCTGTCCACGCTCCACGGCGAGATTGACGCAATCGACCGCGTGGGTGGTTTGTCCCTGGTCGCCGTGGAAAATAACTTTGAGATTCTCGATCTCAAGGAGCGGATCGGGGGTACTCACGAGGAGCCTTCCGCCGCACGAGCTTGCGCGATTTTCCTCTCGATGACGTCGCGATCGATCACGCCGAGACGGTCGCTTCGGTTCGGGAGCAGGCGTATGAAGTGCACGAAACGCTCGCGGCTCACTTTCTCAAGGCGGTCAATTTCGGCAAGCGGATCACGGTGGTCATCAACCCGAAGATTGACATCCGCCCAATCCTCTTCGCCGTAAATGATGAGCGCGGCCGATTGTTTTCCGCGCTTGTCACCCCCGGCCGCCTCGCCGGCGTGCATTGCGGCGATAAGCCGGCGCGGAAAAGGAAGCGAGGTATTTTGCCTGTAGGCGGATGCCGTCTCTTCGATGACGCGCGCTCCGGCAAGCATGTTGCCGGCAACGGAAAAATTGTCGCCGGCAACATGACCGCACCAATCGATGCAACGTTCTCCCGTATGAGCGGCGGTGCGGCCCTTCGCATCGATCACGTGGACTTGCCGTTGGTCGCGTCCGGGGTCGTCAGCAATCAGCTTGTGCAGCACTTGTTCCGCAGTCATGCCCTGGTCCAATAGGCGTAGCCCGTCCGTACCGTAGAAAGGATTGACCAAAGCTTGTGTTGCGATCGCGCCGACGCGCGACTTAAGGTGGGGAACGAGTGCACCAGAAGCGAAGAAAAAAGTCGCAACGGCAATGCCGAATTGCCCTGTGTCCCGATCGCGAGCGATGATCGACCAAGTCATGCGGGCCATCCGCGAGGACTCGATTGAAATTCCCGACTTAAGGCTTCATCGCACATGTATGCACGCCCCTTTTGACCTCGTTGGGTCACATCCAGCACCGCCAGTCTATCGCAATCGGAGTCGGCGAGAAGGTCTTTTCCGCAGGCTCCGCAGACGTCGTTCCAGCGTGCAGTCGGTCCACTAGTGCAACGAATGCTGCTCTCATCATCACCTCCACCGTTACCGCTAGCGCGCCGTCATCTATCTTGCGATAGTTGATCAAGGGGTAGGGCGGTACGTGTGATGATTTCGGGGAGTGCCACGTCAAAGGGAAAGGCGCGAATCGGCGTCGACGTTGGCGGCACTTTCACTGATGTCGTCCTGGCGCTGCCCGACGGGCGCATCCACGTCAACAAGACCACGACGACGCCCGTCGATCCGGGCGAAGGCGTCGCAGCGGGCATTGCCGCGGTGCTGGCGGCCGCCGCTCTTGATCCGAGCGATGTGGCCGAGGTCGTGCACGGGACCACCGTGGCGTCAAACACAATCTTGCAGAAAATCGGTGCGCGCACTGGCCTATTGACGACCCGCGGCTTTCGCGACGTTTTGGAGATCGCGCGCATCCGCACTCCGGGTATGTTCGATCTGGCTTGGCGTAAGCCCGAGCCGCTCGTGCCGCGGCGCTGGCGGCTGGAGGCCGCGGAGCGCATTGCGGCCGACGGCAGCATCGTGAAGCCGCTGGATGAGGCCTCGGTTGCACAAGCGGCCGCCTTCTTCTTGGCGGAGCAGATCGATGCCGTCGCGGTCTGCTTCATCAATTCCTGCGTCAATGATGGTCACGAGCGGCGCGCTGCCGCGATTCTTCGCGAATGTGCGCCGGCCTTGCTCGTGACCGCGTCTTGTGAAGTGTTGCCAGAAATCAAGGAATACGAACGCACCTCGACTGCGGTCGTGAATGCTTATCTGCTCCCGGCGATGCGTGGTTATCTTTCGAAGCTTGCCGAGCGGCTTTCCGCAATCGGAGTGAAAGCGCCGGTACAAGTGATGGCCTCCAATGGCGGGATGATCGGCATTGCAACGGCGCGCGATCGTCCGGTGTTCGCCGTCGGCTCCGGACCCGCTGGCGTCGTCGTCGGGACCGCACGGCTTGGTGCCACGATCGGAGCGCGCGATCTCATTGTCTTCGACATGGGCGGAACGACAGCGAAGGCGGCAATTGTCGAGGGCGGTGAGCTACAGGTCGTGAGCGAATACGAATTCCGCGACGGTATCTCGACGCCATCGCGCTTTGTGAAGGGCGCCGGCTACATGCTGAAAGTGCCGGCAATCGATATTGCCGAAGTCGGCTCCGGAGGCGGCTCGATCGCGCGCATCGACGCCGGCGGTCTCCTGGTTGTTGGACCAGAGAGCGCGGGCGGCGACCCGGGGCCAGCCTGTTATGGCCGTGGCACGGAACAACCGACGGTAACCGACGCCAATATGGTGCTCGGCTTCCTTAACCCGCACGCGCTTGCCGGCGGCTCGCTCGTAGTCGACGCAACGCTCTCGTGCTGCGCCGTGGAGCAGCACGTTGCTCACCCGCTCAAGCTGACGACGGACGACGCGGCGCATGGCATTCGCCAAGTGGCCAATGTCAACATGGCGCGTGCGATTCGCGCGGTGACAGTCGAACGCGGTAAGGACCCGCGCGATCTGGCGCTCATTGCCTTTTGCGCGGCTTCTCGGTATTCGCCGTGTTTTGATTAGTCCGGTGTCGGGGCGTTTTTTCCGCAGCCGGCATGCTGGCTGCCGAGGCGGTGCACGAATTCGTGCGTCCGCTGCTCATGCCCTTGCGGCTGTCGCGCCGGCCATCGTGCACAAGGCGATGGAAGCGATGGCCGTTGATGGACGCGCCGCGCTTCTCGGCGAAGGTTATGATAAAGCCGCCATGCAGCTTCGCTACGCGGCCGACATGCGCTATCTCGGTCAATCGTCGCAATTGACCGTGCAGATGCGAAGCGGATGCTTCAACACCGCGGCGGTGCACGCAGATTTTGAGCGACTGTATTTCGACACGTTCGGCTATATCGCGAAGGGCGAGCCGGTCGAGCTCGTCAATCTGCGCCTCTCAGCCATCGGCACAGCCGCGAGTCGGCTGGATTTCGGCCGGCTTTGCCTGGATCCTCGTGCGCTGGCCGGTGAGAGCGGCGAGCGCCTGGTCTCCTTCAGCCGCGGTGCACCGCGCGTCGCCACGCGTCTCGTTTCGCGTGCGACATTGGAAGATGGTCCAGTCGTCGGCCCAGCGATTATTGGGAGCTACGACACCACGATCGTCGTTCCGCCGCATTGTATTGCACGGGCTGCCGGCTCTGGCTGCATCGCAATCGACATGGAAGACGGCGATGCCTGACCTTGAAATTCCGCCAATGCCGCGAACCCGAAGTTCGCATGAGTTTGTGGAGCCCCTCCGATGCAAACTTCGAGTTTCTTATCGATTCCGAAGTTCGTAGGAGTGTGTGGAAAATGCTGACGAACTTCGGAATCGGGACGCCAGGCGACCCGATCACTTTCGCCGTCATCAAAAATGCCATGGACGCGATCGTCGATGAGGTCGCCTACACGGTGATCCGTACCGCGCGCTCGGAAATCGTCAAGGATGTGATGGACTACTCGGCCGCTATCTGCGACGCCGAAGGCGAGATGGTGGCGCAGGCGAAAACCATCGCGCAGCATCTCGGGGCCATTCCGGAAGCCATCGCTGCCGTGCAAAGGACATGGAGCGGACGGCTCCAGAACGGCGATGCCGTCATCATGAACGATCCGTACTGCGGGGGCATGCACCTGCCGGACGTCTTTATGTTTTTCCCGATCTTTGACGGTACAGAAATTCTCGCGTGGTCAGTGGTGATCTGTCACCACACCGACGTCGGCGGCAGGGTGCCGGGTTCGAGCGCGGCGGATAGTACGGAAATCTACCAGGAGGGACTGCGCATCCCTCCGCTCAAGCTGTTCCATGGCGGAGTCATCGACGAGACGCTAGAAGCGTTGATCGGACTCAATGTTCGCGTGCCGGACCGGGTGATTGGTGATTTGCGTGCCCAATATGCCGCCTGCCAAGTCGGTGCGCGCGAGATCGGCCGACTCGTCGAGCGTTATGGTGCAGCACAGATTCGCGCCTACCTTGCCGCCTTGCTCGACTATGCCGAGCGCATGACCCGTGCCGAAGTCGCGACTTGGCCTCAGGGAACTTATCGCTTCACCGACCACATCGATAGCGACGGCTTGTCCGACGAGCCCGTCCCGCTCGCTGCCGCCTTAACCGTACGCAGCGACGGCACGCTGAAAGTGGATTGGGAAGGTTCATCCAAACAGGTGCGCGCCGCTATCAATTCGACGTTGTCTTTCACGAAATCCAATACTTTTCTTAGTGTGCGGTGTGCTTTGCGTGGAGACATCCCGAACAATGCTGGCGTGTTCCGTTGCATCGAAGTAACGGCGCCGGAAGGCAGCGTGCTCAATCCCTTGCCGCCGGCGCCAGTTGCCGCGCGCGCGCTGACTGGATATCGCGTCGTGGACGTTATGTTTGGAGCGCTCGCGCAAATCGTTCCCGACATCATTCCTGCTGCCGGGGAGGGCGGTAATACGGTTGTATGTCTCGGTGGGCGGCATGCCGACAACCACCCGTTCATCCTCGTGGACATGATCAGCGGCGCGTGGGGCGGCCGTCCTGATCAGGACGGCATCGATGCAATCACCAATCCGTCGCAGAACCTGTCGAACACGCCGGTTGAGGTGTTGGAGCGACAACACCCGGTGCGGATCGAGGAATATGGTTTCGTCGCCGATTCTGGCGGCGCCGGCCGCTTCCGCGGTGGCCTCGGCTTGCGGCGATCCTATCGATTACTGGCCGATGAAGCCGTGTTGCAATTGCGCGCTGATCGGCTGCGGTTTGCTCCCTACGGTTTGAACGGTGGCGAGGTCGGCGGCCGCGCGGCCAATTGGCTCGGTGAAGGCAAAGCCATGCGCGCGATTCCTGGCAAGGTCACAACGATCATGCGGCGCGGCGAACTGCTCACCCACCATCAGGCAGGCGGCGGCGGTCATGGTGATCCCTTCACCCGCGCGCCGGAGGCCGTTGCACGCGATGTTTGGAACGGGAAAGTGACGGTTGCGGCGGCGCGAGCACATTATGGAGTGGCAGTAGACGCTAGCGGCGTTTTGGACCCGGCGGAGACGGCGAAATTGCGCTCTGGACGAACGAGCGGCTAGGTTCCCGCCATGACAAGTGTGCTCAACCCGCAGGTCTGCGGCTCCGCACCGCGCTGTCGGCGCAGATTCCAGCCTTTCTGATTAGTGGAGACATCAATCCCGAGCGGACACGTGAAGCGGAGGCCAATGGCTTGCATATTCTCCACAAGCCGGTGAGCCCAATGGCGCTGCGCGCTGTGCTCCATCAAGCGTTGAAGCGGCGTCAAAATGGCGGCAATCGAAGAATTCAGGCTGGTTAAGCGCCAGGAAGATGAGTTGTCCGAATTAAGCTTTAGCTCTTTTGCAACTTTGGCAGTTTCCAACCGAGCTCATTGACGGCAATCACGGCCTCGGTGCGGTTGGTCACCTTCAGTGCCTTTAAAATTGCGGTGACGCGGTTCTTGACCGTTGGCTCGGCGAGCTGAAGCGTTCAGCAGATGATTTTGTTGCTTTTGCCCTGCATTAATAGAGCGAGCACCTCAAGCTGCCGATGGGATAGTCCGACCTCCCCGGGCGAAACGATTGGGCGATCACGCCCAGAGGAAACCGGCAGCGAATGCGCCGCTTCCTGCTCGGTCAAGGCCTCCGGCGGGATGTAGATCCCTCCGGCAAAAACCAGTTGGAGAGCGCTCACCATGACCTCGCGGCGCGGTGACTTTGGGATGTAGCCGGCAGCTCCGAGCTCCAGCGCTTGCACGACTTTTGCCCGCTCCTGAATTGCCGAGAGCACTACAACGGCCGTTGCCGGGCAGCGCTCGCGGATATCCGCAAGCACAAGAAAGCCGTCGCGATCAGGCAAACTCAGATCAAGCAGAACGAGGCTCACGTCGGATTCTTCGGCGAGGATTTCCAAAACCTGACGACCATCAGAGGCCTCCAACACCACGGCGCCACGCTGAAGCTTTTTCATTACGCTTTGTAGCGCGTCGCGTATTAGGGCGTGATCATCTACGACTAGAATTTTCATTTCGCGGCGACGCCTGCATCACGGTTTGTCTAAAAAATCGCGCGCGAGAATAGGAGATCGGTCAGCAAATCGGCAAGTTCAGCGCGCATTTGTCTTCTCATTGCTACAACCGTCTACTCGCAGAACTGGCATCGGCGCGCGGTTTAGGTGCAATCAAGTTTATCGACGTCAAACGAGCGCAATCGTGAACTGATTCAATCTCTCGCGTGAGATGAAGCGAATTGATGCTGACGCTATTTAAGCCCGACCTCGGTTGGCTTATCTTCTCCTTTCGCCGCGGTCTCGCCGGTGCGTCGTCGGCATTGCCCTGCCGCCGCCCCTCGAATCGAAGTCAGCAACCAGCTAGCTCCCGGCGATTCGCGGCAAGTAAAATGAACCAGTCCTGATTCAATAACTGCCAAATCGTTGACATGATATCCTCCAGCGGATCGCGTCCGATGCGGCCGGCGTCTCGGACTGAATCGTCCTGATAAGCGACAGAAGTTTGTGCTTCGACTGTGTCGCGTTTCGAAATAAAGGACCTATTGTCCAAAAGTACTTATGTGCTGAGACAAAAGTACCGAGCGATCAGCTAACCAAATGTCGCGGTTACGCGGCCAACATCCCTCGTCGAGTTTTCATGATGCCTTTTGAGGAGGTGATGTTACCGGCTGCAAATATGCGTTGGGGCCGATATAGATTCGTTTCGATGGTCCTAAAAGTGGCCGTACAGGAGCGCCGCCCGCTATCGCTCACCGCCGCTGTGAAGATCGAGCACAACGCGCTTGAGGCCCGATCCAATGTCCTCCGTATGGAAACCGAGCTCGGCGCACATCTGCAGCATGCTAGAGTTTTCGGCTAAGACATCGCCATAGACGCGTCGCAGGCCCTTTTGTTTTGCGTAATCGATGACACGTTGCATCAAGAGCCAGCCGAGGCCATGGCCTTTGAGCCGCGAGCGCACCAGAATCGCAAATTCCGCGGTTTGTTCGTCAAGCTCATCCTTCAAGCGCACCAACCCCAGCATCCGGCCGCTATCTTCGTCGAGCGCGAGGAACGCCATCTCATGGCTGTAATCGAGGTGGCCGAGCTTGTCGCTTTCGGCAGCGCTAAGTTCGCCGACGCGCGCAAAAAACCGAAGCCGCAGATCTTCGGCGCTGACATCATGCAAAAAGTCAGAATAGAGGGCTTTGTCTGCGGCTTCGGCACGGCGAATCACGATGCGCTCGCCACCGCGAGACGCTTTGTGCAGCTCACCGGTGCCAGTGTGTTCGTCCGACATGCGCGCCGCTGCGGTTTAAATCGGATTGTCTATGATATCATGAGTTAGATTGGCGGGCTGAATTTGATCTGCGCATAACATAAAGTGTGGGCCTGGGTGAATGAGGCAAATCGTATATGCATCCAAGAGAACGTCTTCCATACTCGTCGATTGCCAGCCGCAAGCCATTGCAGCTGCCCCAAGGGCTGAGATTGATAGTTTGGCCGGTGCTGGCGCTGGAGGAATAGGAATTGGCGCGAGCGATGGCGCGCGCGGTCATTTCGCCGCCGCAGGGCCAGCCAATGCTGCCGGACATTCCGAACTGGACTTGGCATGAATACGGAATGCGCGTCGGATTCTGGCGCGTCAAGCGCATGCTGGATGCGCTCAAGATCACGCCGACGGTGACGTTGAACGCGCGGGTTTGTGAAACTTATCCGGAGGTCGTGCAAGCCTGCATTGACGCAGGTTGGGAGCTCAATGCGCATGGCTATGATCAGGTGCCGATGCACAAGCTTGGAGATCAGAAGGCGGTGATCGACAAGTCTATCGCGATCATCGCAAAATTTTGGGGTAGATCGCCGCGCGGCTGGTTCGGGCCCGGATTAACGCAGACCTTCGAAACGCTCGATTATCTGTCGGCCGCAGGCATCGAATATATCGGCGACTGGGTTCTCGACGATGAGCCGGTAACGCTCAAGACCACGCATAAGCCGATGGTGGCCTTGCCATACAATTTCGAGCTGCACGATATCGTGCTGATGGCCCTGCAGCATCAAACGTCTGACCAGATGCACCGCCGCGTCATGGATCAGTTCGAAACCCTTTATGCAGAATCCGCGGAGCGGCCAAAAATCATGGCCATCGCCATGCATTGTTATTTGTCGGGGGTGCCCCATCGCATCAATCACGTCCGCCGGGCCTTCGAGGACATATTGAGCAAGCCTGGCGTGGCGGCGTGGGATGGCGTTCATATTCTCGACTGGTATAAGAATCAGAGCGCGTGAAAGACTCTTTTTTCGTTCCTCACAACCTAGAGACGCCGATTATTGGTGCGGCCACTGGCCCGCTTGCCGGCCTCACGGCGGTCGTCAAGGACATGTACGACATTGCCGGGTCGCGGACCGGCGGCGGCAATCCGGATTGGCTTGCGGCGCAGAAACCTGCCAGCAAGCATGCTGCCGTGGTCGAGAAAATTCTCGCCGGCGGGGCCACGATCACCGGCAAAACAATCTGCGATGAGTTCTTCTACAGCATCACGGGCGTCAATGCTCATTACGGAACACCGCCGAACACACGCGCGCCGGGCCGGGTCCCTGGCGGCTCTTCAAGCGGCTCGGCCGCTGCGTGTGGCGCCAATGCTTGCGATTTTGCATTAGGCAGCGACACCGGTGGATCGGTACGGATACCTGCCTCGTTCAACGGCATCTACGGGCTGCGCCCGACACATGGTCGGATCGATCTGACGGGCGCCATGGCCATGGCGCCATCCTTTGATGTCGCGGGTTGGTTCGCGAATGGCCCGGGAGTTTTGCGGCACATCGGCACGGTGCTGTTGGAAGCAGGCGCGGTCAAAACGCCAGTAAAACGTCTCGTCGTTGCTGTAGACGCCTTCGCGCAAGTTGATGCCGAGGTCGCCGCGCTCTGCCGCGAATTCCTCAATCGCGCCTCCGATCTGTTGCCCACGAGAGATGCCGAAGCTATCGCGCCTGCCGGATTCGATCAGTGGCGTGAGGCATTTCGCGTCGTGCAAGCCAAAGAGGTATGGGAAACCTATGGTGCCTTCATCACCCGGGTCAAACCAAGTTTAGGCCCCGGCATAAAAGAACGCGTGGAGTTTGCCTCGACCGTCAGCAAGGATCAGGCTGACCGGTCGCGCGAAACACTTGCTACTGCGCGCACACATATTCGTGCCCGTGTCCCGTCGGGCACGATCGTTGCATTGCCCACCGGGCCGTCAATTGCGCCGCAGCTTGCCGCGACGGGCGAGGCTCTCGAAATGTTTCGGGTGCGGACCATGCGATTGACCTGCGTCGCTGGCCTCGCGGGGCTTCCGCAGATTAGCATCCCGGTCGGAACAATATCAGGCTGTCCAGCTGGGCTTTCATTTATCGGTTGGCACGGCGCCGATGAGGTCATGCTCGATCTTGCGTGCCGGCTTGGCCATCTGTGCGGAATCCAGATGGGCAGAGCTTTATGACATGGACGATCGTCATCGTTTTAGATCAGCTGGAGATTGGCGACATCCGCTCATAAATTCCTTGCGTGGTGACCACGAAATCAATGCGACCATCTAAAAGTGCGCGAATGCACTCGGAGGGTTTATTGACGATCGGCTCCTCATGCACGTTAAAGCTTGTATTGACGAGGACCGGAAGACCGCTTTCGCGTTCGAACGCGTTGAGAATATCGTAGTAGAGCGTATTTGTTTCGCGTTCGATGATCTGCGGACGTGCCGAACCATCCACGTGGACGACCGCCGCGATGCGCTTGCGCCATTCCGGCTTCACATTGCAAGTGATGGTCATAAAACGGCAGGCATAGGCATTGACCGGACCGACATCAAAGACCGTTGCCGCCTTTTCGGCGGTTATCACCGGTGCGAACGGCATGAATTCAGAGCGCGACAATCTTTTATTAAGCAGATCGTGCGTTTCGCGGCGCGAGGGATTGGCAAGAATCGAGCGCGCACCTAGGGCGCGCGGCCCATGTTCCATGCGCCCGATATAGATTGCACCAAGCTGACCGGCATTGAGCCGCTTGGCGGCACCCTCGACGGGCGGCTCAGTCGTTCGGCGAATCTCAGCATATTCGTCCATGCTCTTGTCGATTGAATTTGTATAATCACGGCCAAAATAGACGTCCCGCAACCGCCGCCGCTGCGACAGCCAGTGCGCCAGCCCATCGCGCTGCAGCAGGTAGCAAAGTGCGCCGCCGGCTGACATGCCCTCATCGCCCATCGCTGGAAATATGAAAATTTCATCGATCGGCAGCTGCTCGGCGAGAAGCCGGTTGAGTTTTACGTTAGCGAACACACCGCCCGCGACACCCAAGTGGCGCGCCTTGGTCCGCTCCAGAAGTCGTGTGATCGAGCGTAGTATTGTGCATTCCAGGACTTCTTGAATCGAGGCCGACGCATCTTCGCGACTAACGCCTTTTGCAATCTCATGGATGAATTTCACCATTTCCGGATAATCGCGGAAATTGGAGAACATCCGGCCGGAATCGTCGACGGAAAATCGAGCTGCAATCTTGTCGGCTAAAATTGGCTGGCCATACGCCGCGAGCCCAGTCAACTTGCCTTCGTGACGCAATGGGATGAATCCAAGGGCGTCCGTCATCGTCATATAAGCGTCGGCAATGCTGTCGATCGGCAATGGCGTGAGCAAGCATTCGTCGCCGCCGTAAATCGTCTTTAAGACGCCGTTTGCGAAATGCCGATGGCTGTAGTTGACCGTATCGCCGCCGGCGTCCGCCGTTACCAGGAGCGCCTCGTCCCAGTCACTGTAGAATAACGGCGCCAGCGCGTGCGCCTCGTGATGATTGTAGAAAACAATTTTTGTGTCGTCGCGGAAGCCGCTGGCGCCCAAACTTGCCGACATTGAAAATATCGTCGATGTTTCTGGTCTGATAACGTATAAACTCCTTCGGCATATGACGGCGGGTGCGCCTTTCGACATATTTACGGTATTTTTCGCGTATCCAGCGCACGCCGGTGATATTCCGATAAAAAATCGTAGGAAATTCGCAGCGACTAAAGCCAGCGACGTCGACGTCCTGACGCGTTTTGCCGGCGATCGACAAAACTTCGTCAATGGCGAGATCAGGATGATCGCGCCCATCGCACTTAAAACGGGTCAACCGCTCCAACTGCACGGCAGCGAGCAGATTGTAGTCCTCAAACAATGCGGCGCCGGCGTCGTGAATGCCGGTGTGAGCCATGAGGATGAGCTGCGACATTGGTTCCAATATTTTGAGGGTGAAAGTTGCCAGGTGCGTCTAGCAGATCAGAGGCGCTGACTTTTGAGTGCTATGCCCCACTTGGCCTCGATCTGTCGAGCTTCGTCTTGGGTAAGCGATGAAGTGGGTGGGAATTTGTCTTTCCAGGCAAATGGGCGACAGGCATCGATAATCGCCTTCGAATGCGAAGTGGTCCCCGCTATTTTCTTCTCCACCGGTATGCGCGGGTCGAGTGCGGAACTCCAAGCATCGCGGATAATATCAATCTGCTCCGATGGCTCGCAACGTGTCGTAACTGCCCACAAAACCTCAGCGAGATTCGAAGGGTCGACATCATCGTCGACCACCACGACCAAGCGGGCCATGTAGCTGTTCGCCGCCCCGACCAGTCCGGCGCGCTTGGCATGTCCAGCGTAACGTTGATTGATCGCGACCACCGTCATCAGCTGAGACACATGCTGCCAAACGCCGACGACATCGGTCACGCCGACGTCATCAAGATTGCTCCAGATCGTCGCGGCGCGCAGTGGCAATCCAAAATGAAAGCGCGGTGGTTTCATGGGTGGCGAGCCCAGCAGGATCGCGTCGTTGCGAAAGTGAACGCCCGTTACCATCATCACCGGACACGGCCGCTTGTCGGCGGCGTAGTAGCCGGTGAACTCGCCGAATGGACCCTCGGGCAGCATCTGTTGCGCGCTTGGCAAAAGCTCGCCTTCCAAGATGATCTCGGCCAGCGCCGGCAGCGGCAAGTTTGTCTGCGGACCGGGAATGACTTCAAGCGGCGCACCGCGAAGCGCGCCTGCGAACTCATATTCCGACTGGCCTGGCGACAGATATTCAAAGCCGGCAATGAACAGGCTCGGATCCTCGCCGTTGACCACGGCGACTGGACAGGACTGGCCCCTGTCCCAATACTTTCTTGCAATGATGGCGCCATGCCGGCCCTGGTGGTCGAATTGAATGGTGACTCTCGCACGGTCTTGCACCTGCACCCGGTAAATTGATGCGTTGATCCAGCCTTCATCGGGATCCCGCATGACTACAAGCGAGCCCGAACCGATGAACGGACCGCCGTCTTGACGGTGCCAGTAAGGCGCGGGCAGCTTTCCGAGATCGACATCGCCGTCTCGCACCGAATTTTCGAGGAACGGCGCCGACTTTGCCGGCGCCGGCGGGAGTGGCGTTAACGTTTTGCGTTTCTTCATCCACTCCTTGAGCGCGTCGAGCGGTCGCAGTTTCGGATCGATGCCGAGCGCCAGTGCCGCGCGCGCCGGGGTGGTCGTGGCATTCGTGAAAATCCGAAAGCCCGGCGCGGAGCCTTTCATCCGTTCAAACAACAAAGCCGGACAATCAGGCGAGCCGGCGGCGACTTCGGTGATCCCGCCAATCTCGAACTTCGGATCGGCATTGGTTATTCGCCGCAAAGCGCCGAGCTTGTCGACCAACGTGACGAATTCGCGCAAATCCCGGTACAACACCGCGCTCATTGTTTAATTCCGAAACCCCGTCCGATCTTAGGGTCCAAAGGGCTTCTCGCGATCGAGGCGGGCCTTGGCTTCCTGCGCTACGCTTAGATCAAACAGTTGCTCGCGCGATACTTTTTTCTCGACGAAATTGAAATATTTGCCGCCCCAGAAGTCCTGCATCGCCATGATCGAATCGATCGGCGGAATTCCGTCCTCATTGAGGTAGCCCCAATTAGGCGCGATGGCCTTGACCAGTTCGGGGCGGTTCAAAGCAGTGTTCTTCGCTAGAATCTCGACGATGTCGGGATGTTTGTCCGGCGCCTGCGCTGCCGCGTTGAACTCCTTGACCCCTTGCAGATACGCCATCGCCCAACGGATCACGACATTGTGGTTGTTTTGCAGGAAATCCTTGCGCACCGCAAAGGTGGCGATCGCTGTATTCGGCGCCACCTGATCGCCATTAGCAATTATCGGCCCCCATTTGTTGTTCTGGGCGAAGAACCCGAACTGATAGGCAAGATCAGTGACGTCTATCTGCTCCCGGCCGAGCATTTTCATCAAATCGGGTTGTGGCACGTTGACAATCCACTGCACGTCCTTTGCTGGATCCAGGCCGACCTTCAGAAGCGCCTGCGCGAGATTGTATTGGTTGATGCTACCAACCGCGCCGACGCCAAATCGCTTGCTCTTAAGCTTGGCGAAGTCATCGAGTCCATGCACGCCTTGGTCATAAACCGATTTTGTTACATTGATAACGGTGTAGCCAAAGCCCGGACGATTGTTGGCGCGATCGAGGATGACGACGAGAGGAGCGCCCTTCGCCACGCCGTTGAACAGACTGGCGGCGGCCGTCATGGCCGAGATTTCCAACTCGCCCGCGATCATCGAAGGAATCGACATTGAGCCGTCTTGAAATTCCCGCGGTTGAATTTCAATGCCAAGCTTTTGGAAGTACCCCTTCTCACGAGCGATAAAGTAACCGCCACCGGTGATGAACGGTCCGTCGCCCACCCGCACGACGTCGGCGGCTCTGGCCTCCATCCCAAACGGAGCTACGGCGAGCACGAACGCAACAATAAGCCATAGTTTTTGCATTTCCGTCTCCCGCTCGTCACTGGTCTTCAGCTTGAAGCGCCCAGGGCGCCACCTTCCGGTCGACCCATTGCTGCAGCTTGATGATAATGGCACCGACTACGGCGAGCACAACTAGGCTGGCGAAAACCTTTTCCGTCTCCATCACCTGACCGGAACTGATCAAAAGATATCCCATACCGCCTTGGGCCGAACCCCCGATCATTTCAGCTGCGACAACAAGGATAATCGTCACTCCCATGCCGAGCTGAAGTCCGGCAAGGATGCTGGGAATCGCCGCCGGGATGACGACCTTGGTCTGCACCTGCCGCCGGTCGGCGCCGAGGTCAATGGCTGTTTTCAGGAGGCCGCGGTCGACTTGCCGTATGCCGGCATATGTTGAAATCACGATCGGGAAAAAGGCGGTTACGGCGCTGATCACGATTTTATAGGCCTCGCCAGTTCCTAGCCAGATAATTAAAAGCGGAATCAGGGAAATCTTCGGCAGCGGATACAGCGCCGCAATCCAAGCGTCCGCGACGCGCGCTAGCGGGCGCGACATGCCCATCAGCAAGCCAACTAAAATTCCGCAACAACCGGCGAGCGCAAAACCGGCGAAAATTCGCAGTAACGTCAACCCCAGGTGATGAATTAGTGAACCGTCGATTGTCATCTGATAGAGCTGCACCGCGATGGCCGAAGGCGCAGGAAGATAAATCGGTGCAATGCTGCGGACGCGCACCCAGAATTCCCAGCCCAGCACAAAAACGACGACAGTGAGCGCCGGTAACGCTCGTTCGCCAATTCGCGCCGCTGCCCCGCCACGCTCTTTCATGCCGGCCCCGCCGCCGCCAGGGCCTGCTCTTGCATCGTCTTCATCACCTCGTCGCGGATGAGGTGAAACACGCGATCGAAAAGAATTCCGAATTGTTTGGACGCGACGAGTTCAGGCGAGCGCGGACGCGGCAGGTCGATCGGAATCGTGTCCTTTATCCGACCTGGACGCGCAGTCATCACGACGACCTCATCACCCAGAAGGATGGCTTCCTCGATCGCGTGCGTGACAAACAGAACCGTCTTGTGCGTTTGCTCAAAGATCCGCATCAGCTCTTCCTGCATGACGATCTTGGTCTGAGCGTCGAGCGCGGCGAAAGGTTCGTCCATCAGCAGGATCGGCCGCTCCAATATCAAGGCGCGGGCAAGCGCGACGCGCTGGCGCATGCCGCCCGATAATTGTCCCGGCCGATGATCTTCGAAACCCCGTAAGCCAACCAGCGCAATCAAAGCACGGGCGCGTTCGTACCGTTGCGCGCGCGGTACTCCACGCATTTCCAAGCCAAAGGCGACGTTATCGATGACGCTGCGCCAAGAGAACAGATTCAGATTCTGCCACACCATCACGGAGTCCGCACCCAGCTGCCGCGACGTGTCGGGCTTGGCGGGATCGTGTATTCGTATTTGACCGCTGGTTGCACTTTCAAGGCCGCCAATGATCTGGATCAGGGTGCTCTTGCCACAGCCACTGGGGCCAAGGATGCATGAGAAACGCTGAGAGCCGAAAACATGCGAAACCTGATCAAGCGCGGCCACGGCGGAGCCGGCGCTGCCCCAAATCTTGGAGACATTTGAAATCACCACGTCCATGCGGTGTCCTGTGCGCATCAACTCCGCCAGGCGGGGACGAAGCGGTGACTTAATCCAGCCTGTTCAACGAGATTTGCGCCGATCCGTTCGGCCTCGGCGAAGAGCCAGTCACGGTCGCTGCAGCGGGGGAATTTACCATCCTGATAAGCGATTTCGCCGTTCACGATGACGGCGCGCGCATCGTTGCCTTTCCCGGCGCAAATGAAACTCGACAAAGGTCGGTGCAGCACGCCGACATAGGGTTTGCGCAAATCGAATACCGCAATATCGGCGCGTTTGCCCGCCTCTAGCGAGCCGATTTCATTTTCGAGCCCTAGTGCCTTGGCTGCGTTGATGGTCGCCATTTCAAGAGCGCGCTCTGCGGATATCCGCGTCGGATCAAGGTGTCGCACATGTTGCATCAGCATGCAGGCTTTCATCTGTTCCACCATGTCAACCGAATAGTCGACCATCGGGCCATCGGTGCCAAGCGCGACATTTACGCCGGCGCGCACCGCGTTCGCGGCCGGCGCGATGCCGCCGCCGCGAATGGCCTCGCTGGTTGGCGTGTAGACAAGGTTTGCGCCGACGTGTGCGATCTGTTCGAGATCGAGCTCAGTGTTGTGGATGCCGTGGATGAGAAGCCAGTGCCGGTCAAGCAATCCAAGCTGCATGAGATAGCGGACATCGGTTCGGCCGGTTTCGCGCAGGTATTTCAAAAATCCCCTCTCGATTGAAAAAGTGCCGCCGGCGATATGGGTGCTGATCCGCAATCCGAGTTTTTTCGCGAGCTCGTAGCCGCGACAGATGAGTTCCTCGGTGCTCATGCCAGCGGCAACCCAATGTGCATTAGACTCGATAACCATGCCGAACCGCGAAAGACCATCGTGCGCACCGTGCCAGCGGCGGTATTCCTCTTCAAATGCGGCGAGCGCTTCGTCAAGGGTCAGCGGATGGTTCGGGTTGCCTGGCGTCTTGCACCGCAGTTCCTTGCCGTAGACCTGCCTGATGCCGATCTCGCATTGCGGTTCGATTGAAGTGCGCAGCAGCTCGGCATCGGTCGTGGTGACGGAATGATTGAACGAGCAGGTCGTGCCGGTTGCGAGCATTTCCATTGCGGCAACGGCGCTCGAGATCCGCATCGCTTCGGGGCCGAGTTGTTTCGCCAGCGGCAAAAGGAAATTCGCGACCCAATCTTCGAGCAAGTAGCCATCGGCGAGTCCCTTGAACAGGGTGTACCAATGGTGCTGGTGCATATTGATAAGTCCGGGCAGCACGATGCAGCCGTCGGCGTCGATGACCTTCTCGAAGCCGTCACGCGGTGGCATCTGCGCCGCTGCTCCCACCGCAACGATGTCGAAACCGTCGATCGCGACAAATCCGTTCGGGAAAATGTTTCGCGACGGATCGACGGACACGACGTAGCCATTCGCGATCAGCGTTCTTGCCATGCTCGTCTTCGACTTTCGCGGTGGTTTTTATTGGGGCGATAATCGTGAAGCGGGTTCGTTTGAGCACCTAATCAATTTTGAAATTGCGGTGCAATAGAGAGACTCAACGGTATGGGATTTGACCGATGTGACCGACGAGCAGGACGGCTGTGCCATACGTTGTCTGACGGTACCGCGGCGGCCCGCCCAAAACTATGGTACGACAGCAAAAAACAAAAACACCGCGAAAATGGCCAAGTGGACGATGCCCTGGAGTACTGTGGTCCGGCCCGTGCCCAGCGCGATGATGCTGATAAAAAGGGTCAACGTCAGCAAGATTTCATCTTTCTCTCCAAGCCCAAGCGTAATGGGTTGGTGGAGTACGACCGAAAGCACAGCGACTGCTGGAATCGTCACATCGATACTGGCAAGAGCCGAGCGCAAGGCCAGGTTCAAGCTGGTCTGTAATCGGTTAGCCCGAGCCGCTCGAATGGCAGTAAGGCATCCCTGCTCCTTTCATGCAAAATAAATCCGCCCAATCGCGGTGCGATCACGGCCAATGCGGGTGGGCGATTTTTGTCCCTGCTGTCGAGCGTCGAACAAACTTTAGCGTTTCAGCTGAACACAGCAGTTCGGCGGCACCATATTGACGGACGCAGTTGGAATTGTCCCGACACCCGTCGCCGCAAGCTCAATGGCGACGTCGTCAACGTCAAAGTTTAAGATCGCCGCATCTTGATCCTGATTAGTGCCCTGCCTGTCGTCGTTCACGAACATCACTCTCCCGGTCCGGTTTTCAAGCTAAAAGATAGCAGGTTTACCCTTTGTCACGCAGCAACTTTAAGCCGCTTGCCATTCGGCCCTTTTGCAACGGTTTCCATACGCTCGGCCAATTCGTAGCCTCGCGCCAGCAACAGCCAACGTCGTTCACAGTCCAGGAAGTCTTGCTGGAAAACGGGATTGCTCTGCTCTTTCGCCTTACGCCGGCAATCCTCGGCGTGGCGGTAACACTCACGAATATTTTCAGTTAAATTATTGGCCAAGGCACAACCCTCATACGCCAGAGTGCCGCCAGGCCCACCAATAAAAACATACGACATTCTACAGAAGGGACGAGTAAAATCCTCGTGACAGCTATGACAGAAATCGTTCAATGTTGTGAATGCTCGCGTCCTTCGCCGGCCGCAAATCTACTACCGTAGCAATCCTACTCTAATCGGGTCGGACAACGACAGACCTACAGTGTGGGCCGATGGTTGACTACTACACGATCCTGTCGCGCGCGGTCGCAACGCCGGAGGCAAAGGATGACCGCTGGCGTCGCGCCCTCTATGAGCGGGCCCGGCGCACATTGGTGAAACAGATGAGTGCGCGGCGTCCCCCGGTGTCGCGAGCCGAGATCGCCGACGAAATCGCTGCGCTAGAAGCAGCGGTCAATCGCATCGAGAGCGAGCAAACCTGGAAAGACCGTGGCGATGGCGTCGGTGACACGCCGCCGGCCGAGCTCAATCCGTCGCCGATCGCCGAGTTGCTTCGCCGGCCTGCTTTGATCGCGTTCGCCCTTGTCATCGCAGCGCTATGCGCGGGCGGCTATGTCTATTGGACCAATCACCGGGCCGGCAGCGTGGCAAGCGCGCCGACCAATAAGCTCACCACCAATGCGGCGCTGACGACAAAGGACGGTGACGTCCCGCCGGGAATCGACGGCGGTCCGATGGACGCCGACCAGTCCTATGTTTTTCGCCGCCAACCGATCTTTTATCGAACGCTACAGCCGGTGGGCACCGTTATCGTCGATAAGCTGCAACATTTCCTGTATCTCGTGCAGCCCAACAATATCGCGATGCGCTATGGCATCGGCGTCGGCAGCCAATGCGTTGATCTGATCGGTCTTCGGCGTGTAGCGAGCATGGCCGAGTGGCCGTCCTGGGAGCCTCCGCCGGAGATGGTGCAGCAGAGGCTGGCCCATGCCGGCATTCTGGCAGGCGCACCCGGCAACCCGCTCGGCGCCCGCATATTGGAGCTCGACGACACCAAATCACGCATCCACGGCACCAATGCACCGAAGACAATCGGAACGACCGTAGTCTTCGGCTGCATTCGGCTCGTCAACGACGATATTATAGATCTATACGGGCGCGTGCGGATCGGCACGCCGGTGCTGGTGAACTAAGCGCTGGCTCATTTTCGGCAATGATCTAATCCTGCCGCACGATCACCTTTGTGCCGACGTTGACGCGACTGTAGAGATCGACCACGTCATCATTGACGAGCCGAAAGCAACCGGACGAGACCGCCTGCCCAATCGTCTCCGGGGCGTTGGTGCCGTGAATGCGATAAACCGTACTGCCAAGATACATCGCGCGGGCGCCGAGCGGGTTACCAGGGCCACCCGCCATGAAGCGTGGCAGATACGGCTGGCGTTCGATCATTTCCGGTGGCGGGTGCCAATCCGGCCATTCCGCTTTTCGACTGATGGAAAGAAGGCCTTGCCAGGTGAATCCCTCGCGACCGACGCCGATCCCATAGCGTATCGCATGGGTCGAATCTTGAATGAGATAGAGGTGCCGCTCTAAAGTGTCGATGATGATAACGCCAGGCGGTTGTTGCGAGCGATAGAACACCAATCGCTTCTGGAAATCTTCAGGAAGATTGGCCGAATTGCCGTGATCTATCCCCGGATCGACGTCGGGCGCCGTGGGTTGGAACTGATACCCCGAATAAGGTTGCGGCGGAAACGTCTGCGCCGGTGCCTGCACCAACAGCACACCAAGGATCGCCAACGCGGACAAGATAGTGGATCCGCGCAAGTGCATTCGTCCACGAATCTGCATTTGACCCCCGCTTGCCTTTGCGCCTCTGTGACTGACCCCGGGTGGGTCCTGTTTGCTTGGCTTTGCTCGACCATCGTCCCGTTGGCCGAGCGGAATGAGCTAAATCATCGCCAACATATGGTCATGCCCGCCAGCCGGAATGACCAGCCCAAGTGATAACTGAAAACCGACGTGTCCGCCACGCGATGTCAGGACAAAGCCCTTTTCATTGCCAACTCCGACACACCTGATCCATCGACATAAGGCCATTTTAGGGCATAACGATCTAAAGCTATTCCTGAGGCCTCGACTCCAGCGCGTCGGCCCGCGCACTGATCAGCCAAAATAGAAGCCCGAATGCGATCGCAAGGGCGCCGATGCCGATCAATTGTTCGAAACTTGCCGTCGAAAAATCGAGCAGGATCACTTTTCGCGCGATCACCAATATTGTTATCAGAACTATTGGGCGCGCTTGCAGGACGCCGGATCTTTTTGTGATCGCCAGCGCAATAGAGTGATTGAATTCGATCAAAATCAATATTGAAAGAATTGAACCAAAGACTTCTCGCAGCGCTTCGGTATCTATATAGGTCGGATTGAATTTAAGCTGATCAAACAACGTTAATGCCATCAGGATCAGCGTATAGACGATGATGATCGCGATAAAAAGCATCACCACGCGTGAGGCCGCTCGCTCAAAAAATTCGTAGGTAAGCAGCTTTTTCCAGTCTGGTTTTGATATTCCGAAATCCGGCATAAAATAGCCCTTTATCCTGGCAAGTCGATCACACCCACGGTCTGGATGGCAGCGCCAGTTTGATAGGAGCGGCTCGGTTACGCAATGATGGCGTCCGCGGGAATTCAGGCCGTCATCGGGTTGTCCAAAAGGTTTTTTGGTTGCGTCGTACAGCCAACCTCGGGCCGCCATAACTGCTCCACACTATTGGCCGCAAATTGTGGCGGCCGGATTTGTTGAGTACCGGCCATTCTGGGACTGGGAGACCCCGGTCGCGACACGGCCGGGGTCTCTAAAAGCCTCTCGTCGATAAGCTTTGCTTGTCAGGAGACCGCTCCCGATCGCGGCTAGGTCGCAGAATGACGCGCAATGACCGGTCAATCTCCGCTCGGCGTGCGCAATCCGATCCAGGTGTCGAAAAGCTGCGGCAGCGTACGCGTGTCGACCCCGTATTTGCGGAAGATCTCGCCGCGCCCGCGGGGTCATAATCCACACCGCCCATCCCCATCGGCGGACCTTATCGTGGCGGGTTTACCCTTACAAGCGAACCACCCTTACCGACAAAACGATACATCGGCGTGCCGATTTTGCGCGCGCCGATTTTGCGCACGACGGGAGAGGAGACGGAGTTCACGTGCTGCGAACATCGCCGTTGCGAGCATCAGCGGCAGAAAGAAGTCGAGTACGCGAAACGTGACGAGCGCAGCCAGAAGATCCTCGCGCGGATATTGCGGCAACCCGACGAGAACAGCCGCTTCGACGACGCCGAGACTTCCCGGCGCGTGACTGACTATGCCGAGGAGCGTCGCGATCACGAACACGACCAGCACGGTAACGAAACTGACAGCGGGGCTCGCCGGAAGCAGCATGTATATGGAGAGCGAAGCCAGAATACGATCGAGGGCGCCGATCCCGATCTGCAACAGCGTGCCGCGAGAGCCGGGCAGCGCAATGCGCCAGTTGTTCCAGCCGATCCTTCGCCGGCCGCCTGCAAGCCAGGCGAGGTAACAAAGCACGGCGAGAATGCTGGCGAAGCCGACCAGCCGGTTGAGCGAAACCGGAAGGTGATCAACCGCGCTAAAGGCTTGCGGCGCATAGGCCGCCGCGCCGCCAAGCACGACGATATTGCCAAGCCAGTACGTCATGCCAGTGAAGAAGGCGATCTTGGCGATATCGCTGAGGTTCAGCTGCCAGTATGAATAGACGCGAAACCGCACTAGGCCGCAGGTCAGCGTCGCCGCGCCAAGCGAGTGACCGATTGTGTAGCTCGTGAAGCTGGCGAAGGCGACGACGCGCATCGGGATGTTGCGTTTGTCGATCGTGTGCAGCGCGAATAGATCGTAACAGATAAGATTGCTGTAACCCGCCGCGACCAGGGATCCGGCAATGAGGATATGCCAGATCGATTGCGCTTCGAACGCAGCCACGACTTTGCCGAAATCGACGTCCCGCAACAGATAATAAAGGACCATCGCGGCGACGATCACGATCGCAAGGCTGACCCAGATGCTGATCCGGCTCCGGGCGGGGCCGGAGATGATTGTCTGCGTAAGCAAAACCCGGTGCCGCCAGTCACAAGACTCCGAAAGTCGAATCGGGGCGCAAAATCGCACCGCTTGGTGACAGGATTGTTACGAGCGCCGATGGCGAAATCGCATCTGCAGTTCGCGCTTTGCCGCGACCGTCACACGAATGAGATATGAAATGGCAATTCTCGTTGCATGCGATTCGAAATTACGGCGGCGGCAGAGCTGCGGCCGAAAGCGGCGCTATGAAAGTGTTGGTCGCTACGGACGCTTGGCGTCCGCAGGTCAACGGCGTCGTGCGCACCCTGGGCGCTCTGGCGCGCGCCGCTGCCGAGCTCGGCGTTGCGATTGAGTTTCTGTCGCCGGAAGGCTTCTGGACCTTTCCGGTGCCGACCTATCCGGGACTGCGGCTGGCGCTGCCATCCAGGAAAAGTATCGCGGCGCGCATCGAGCGCGCCAAGCCAGACGCGATCCACGTCGCGACCGAAGGTCCGATCGGTTACGCGGTGCGCAGCTTCTGCATAAAATCCGGCAGGCCGTTCACCACCAGCTATACGACGCGGTTTCCCGAATACATTTCTGCACGCTCGCCCATTCCCGCAGCTTGGATCTATCGGGCATTGCGCCGTTTTCACGCCGCCGCAGCCGTGACCATGGTGGCAACCCCGTCGCTGATGAGCGAACTCGCTGGCCGCGGTTTCGGCAATCTTGGCATGTGGACGCGCGGTGTCGACGTCGATCTATTCCGTCCAGATCGCGCCATCGATCTCGATTTTCCCCGGCCCATTTTCATGACGGTCGGTCGCGTGGCGGTCGAGAAAAACCTACCAGCATTTCTGTCGCTCGATTTGCCGGGCACAAAAGTCGTGATCGGGGGCGGGCCGCAGCAAGCCGAACTCAAGCGGCGGTTTCCCGCCGCCAAGTTTCTCGGTCAGCTCGACAACGGGATCCTTGCCGCGCATCTCGCGGCGGCCGACGTGTTCGTGTTTCCGAGTCTCACCGACACGTTTGGCATTGTGCAACTCGAGGCGCTCGCCAGCGGCGTGCCCATCGCTGCATTTCCGGTCACCGGGCCGCGCGATGTCATTAGCAATCACCCGGTCGGCGTGTTGGACGATAACCTGCGCACCGCCTGCATGCAGGCGCTTTGGATATCGCGCGAGACGTGCCGCGAATTCGCCTTGCGCCACTCCTGGGAAAACAGCGCGAGGCAATTCATCGCCCATGTACGCAAGCTTGCCGCTGGTGCAGTCGACAAGCCCGCGATGCCAATGACACTTGATCAAACGGGGGCTCACTCCGAACCGCAAAGCCTGGTGCCCGATACGGGTTGCAGCACGACGAGGATGACCCATGAACATTCCCTCTGAGGCCGATCTCGACAAACTAACCGTCACCAAAGCCTATGCCCGCTGGGCGCCGGTTTATGATCTCGTCTTCGGCGCGGTGTTCGAGCGCGGCCGGAACGCCGCGGTTGCCGCGGCCGAGCGCATTGGCGGACGCATCCTCGAGGTCGGCGTTGGCACTGGAATTTCGCTACCGCTTTATTCGAGCAGTTGCCGCCTGTGCGGTGTCGATATTTCGGCGCCAATGTTGCGAAAAGCGGAGGAACGGGTCGCCGAGCTCAACCTCACCAATGTCGAAGGACTGTGGGTGATGGATGCCGAGCACCTATCATTTCCCGACAACTCCTTCGACGTTGTAGTGGCGCAATATGTCATCACCACGGTGCCTAATCCGGAAGCGACGCTCGATGAATTCGCTCGAGTGCTCAAGCGCGGCGGCGAAATCGTGCTGGTTAGCCGCGTTGGCGCTGAAGCAGGTCTGCGCCGCTCGCTCGAGCATTGGTTCCAGCCGGCAGCACGAAAACTCGGCTGGCGGACTGAATTCTCGTTCGCCCGTTACGCGCGCTGGGCGGTCCAGACCGACGGCATGCGCCTGATCGAGCGCCGTGCCATGCCGCCGTTCGGGCATTTCAATTTGATCCGCTTCGGCAAAGACGGTGAGGCTAGTCGCGTTGACCAATCCGAGGCGATGCGCGCTGCCGGCTGACCACAAGCCCTGTCACAAGGGATTCATCGAATCGCCATATCCAGACCCGAACGCCCGCTCGATGGGGCCCTTCGACATGGCTCCCGATCGTAACCATGACGACGCCGGACATAAGGACGAGACGAATGCAGACCTTTTTGGAAGCGCTGCGGACCCAACGCTGGGACGATCACCGTTATTATCATCACAGTCGGATCAACCAGACGCTCCACCTCGTTAGCGCGATAAGTTTTCTCTTCTCTTATGTGATGATCTTCAAGGATCCGGCGATCTCGGCCCTCGCCGCCTGGCTCGTCGCCATGACCACCCGGCAGACCGGGCACTTTTTCTTCGAGCCCAAAGATTACGACGTCGTGAATCGAGCAACGCACGAATACAAGGAAGAGATCAAGGTCGGCTATAATCTGCGCCGCAAAGTGGTGCTGTTGACGATCTGGGCGCTGTCGCCACTGCCGCTTTATTTTGATCCGACCTATTTCGGCCTGTTTGCGCCGGCCGTCGACAAAGCCGGTTTCGTCCGACACATGGCGCTGATCTGGCTGGCGCTGGGAATCGGCGGGGTGCTGTTCCGCACCGTGCAATTGTTTCTGATTAAGGATGTTCAGACCGGTTTGGTCTGGGCGACCAAAATTCTCACCGATCCATTCCACGACATCAAGCTTTATCACAAGGCGCCGCTCGCACTAATGCGCGGCGAGCTGATCGACCCCGATATCGGTCGGCATCGCTGGGACGAGGACGATGCCGAAGATGTCGAAGACGTCGAAGAGGCGCCGCGGTTTACCTAGGCTGAACGTTGTCCGCCGTCGAGAAATGCGCGGCGCAACGGCGCCAAACGGCGGCCCATGATCTCCTTGAGAACCGCTCGCTTGATGGTGCGGTTGGTCAGAGCCGGATCGTGCCACCACCAGCCGTCCCGCTGCATGCCGCTGGCGGCGGCGACGAAACGGGCGGCAACGGCGGCGAAATCTGCGTCGCTATAGTTGAGGCTGAAGATCAGCCGTCCGGTGCCGATCCAGCTCAGCATCAATCCTTCGGCACGCAGGTAATATTGCAGCATCCAATTGTAGCGCGACGGCTGCGTGTACCAGACGATCCAGATCGACGACAGGTTGGCGATGCGCACTGGCAGATTAGCCGCTTCCAGTCGTGCATTGAGCATATTCGCGCGTGTGTTCCAAACTTCATCGAGATCGCGATACAGCGCGTCGCTCTGCGGGGTCTTTAGCGTATGCAAAAATTCGTTCATTGCCGTCATGACGTAGGGATGCGAATTGAACGTACCGCGGGCAAGGCAAATGTCGGCAGGACGGTCCTCGCGATACCGCTTCATCAGGTCGGCGCGGCCGCAAACCGCGCCGACCGGCAACCCGCCGCCCAGCGTCTTACCGTAGGTGACGAGGTCGGCGCGCACGCCGAAATATTCCTGCGCGCCGCCTTTGGCGAGCCGGAATCCGACGAATACTTCATCGAAAATCAGGACAATATTGCGCTCGCTGCAGACCGTGCGCAGTTCCTTGAGCCACTCGGCATAGCGTGCCTTGTCGAAATGCGCACTGCGCCCGCTGTCGATGAGCGCGGAATCGCTCGGCGGCGCGACGTTCGGGTGCAACGCCTGCAGTGGGTTGACCAGAACGCAGGCGATGTTGCGGCGCTTGCGCAGCACACGCAACGCGCGCTCGGACATTTCGGTGAGCGTATAGGTCTGACGCGCGGTTACCGGGTTGCCGACGCCCGGCTGCACGTCGTCCCACCAACCATGATAGGCGCCGCAAAAGCGCACAACATGCGAGCGTCGGGTGTGATAACGCGCAAGCCGCACCGCCTGCATCACCGCTTCCGTGCCCGACATGTGGAAGGATACCTGGTCGAGGCCGGAAATCTCCGTCAGCATTTTTGCATTTTCGTCGATCACCGGATGATACGACCCGAGCACGGGGCCCAGATCGCGCACACGCGCCGCGCCGCGTTCGATCGTCTCTTTGTAAAAGTCGTAACCGAGCAGGTTGACGCCGTAGGAGCCGGTCAGGTCGTAACTGCGATTACTGTCGAGATCGGTCAGCATCACGCCGTCCGAGGCCCACACGAAGCTCGCGGAAGGCAGCTGAGCGCGTACAAGGCGCCGGTATTGGAACGGCACGCGATAGGCCGATGTGAACTTCAGGTCGGGCAACAACTCCGCCGCCTCGGCGTTGGCGCGAATCGTCTCAGCAAAGCGCGTCCGATAGGTTTGCGAGAGCCGCTCGAAACCAGCGCGGCGACGCGCGGCGACCTCCTCCGGGGCGCCGTCGGAACAGAAAAAACGCTCCACATCGTAGGCGTAGAACGGCACCAAGCGGGCGATGCGGCGGGCGATGCGTGCGTGGCCGGCGAGCGAAGCATGCTTGGCTTGCGACAGTTCGATCCGCTTGCGCAGTGCCGCGACCGAGGTTGCGACGGCGGCAGCGCCGATACTGTAAAAAGCAAGAGTCGCGGTGTGCCATTCCATCGAATCGCGGTTTACCCGGAAGTCTTTACAAAGACATGACGGTCAGAGCGCAGATCCTCAAAGTTTTCCAGCAGGAAGATATTAACTTCCTCTTGACCAACCGCATTCCGCGCCGGCTGGCGACTCGATTCATCGGCTGGTTCAGTCGGATCGAACGACCGCTCGTTCGCGATCTTTCGATTGCAATCTGGCGGCTATTCTCCGATCTCGACCTTAGCGAAGCTAAGAAAACACGCTTCAAAAGCCTGCACGATTGTTTCGTTCGCGGACTTAAGGACGGCGTTCGTCCGATCGACTGCCGCAGCGACATTTTGGCCAGTCCCTGCGACGCGATCGTCGGCGCCTGTGGCAAAGTCGCCGGCACGGAAGTATTCCAGGCGAAGGGCTTTCTGTACACGCTACAAGATTTGTTGTGCGATCCAGATGTGGCGGAAAGCTATCGTGATGCCTGTTATGCGACGTTGCGGCTGAAATCGAGCATGTATCATCGCTTCCATGCGCCGCATGACGGGTGCATTGCGCGCGTGCGCTACATTTCCGGCGACACCTGGAACGTTAATCCGATCGCGCTCAAACGGATCGAGCGACTGTTCTGTAAGAACGAGCGTGCGGTGGTGAGCTTAAGGCTCGCGACCGACGAGCGGGTGATAACTCTGGTCGCAGTTGCGGCGATTCTGGTCGCCAGCATTCGGCTGCACTGCCTTGGCGATGCGCTGAACCAAAACTACCGAGGGCGGACCGTCATGGAATGCGATAGCGTGGTGCACAAAGGCGATGAACTCGGCTGGTTCGAGCACGGCTCGACCATCATCGTGTTCGCGCCCGCCGGTTTCACTTTGTGCGAAAACATTCACGAGGGCGCCGCCATCCGCGTGGGCGAGCCGCTCATGCGGATGCTGTGATTGCTCACAAACGCTTAGCTAGCCGCTCGCCTTCTTCAGTTCGGCGGCTTGTCTGTCATCAAGCTCGGTAGCGCGACGGTATGCCGGCCGCGCGCTCATTCGCTGCCAATAGCGCTCGAAAGCGGGCCGTGGTTCCAAAGTGCCAAACATCATGCCAAAGCCGATCTGCGATGCGACATAGACATCGGCGGCCGTAAAGCTGTTGCCGACCAGATAGTCGCTGGCCGAAACTGCCGCCTCAAGCGTGTTAATGGTCTTGGCGAAATTGCCGTAGCTCATCATGCGCTCGCGCTCCGGCGGCACGACGAAGCCTAAAACTTTGTTGCTTGCCGCGGCCTCGAACGGGCCAGCGGTGAAGAACAGCCACCGATAATAAGGCGCGCGCAGACGGTCTCCAGGCGGCGGCGCGAGCCGGGCTTGCGGAAAGGCATCGGCGAGATACGCGCAGATCGCCGCAGTTTCAGTCACCGCCGTATCGCCATGACGCAATGCCGGCACTTTGCCCATGGGATTGATCGCGAGATAGGCCAGGCCCTTCATGGTCGAAGCATAATCGAGCACTTCGACTCTGTAAGGTTGGCCGACTTCCTGCAACATCCACCGGGCGATGCGCCCGCGCGACATCGGATTCGTATACAGAACGAGCTCGTCAGCCATGGCAGATACTCCAAAATGCGCGCAAATATGGGGCAGCGCCTCGCGCCGCGCAAGTGCGCCGCTTTAGTCCGGCGCGCGCAGCCGGTAACCGATCCCGGTTTCAGTGAGGATATAATGTGGACGCTCGGGATCGGCCTCGATTTTCTGCCGCAGCTGGCGGACGTAAACGCGCAGATATTGCGCGTCGGTCAGATCGTCCCACAGCTGGCCCAACAGAAATTTGTGCGTGAGCACCTTGCCGGCGTGCTGCACTAGGATGCGCAGCAACTCGTATTCTTTCGGCGAAAGCTTGATTTCGTTATCGCGGACTTTCACGATCCGTCGTACCAGGTCGACCGAGAGGTCGCCGACGCGAAAAATCGGCCGCTCGCCATGCGTTTGCAATTGATGCCGTAGCGCGGCGCGCATCCTTGCCAGAAGCTCATCCATTCCGAACGGCTTGGTCACGTAATCATCCGCGCCGGAATCGAGCGCCTGAACCTTGCCGGCTTCGTCATCACGGCTGGACAGAACGACGATGGGCACGCTGTCGTTGCGCACACGCATGGTCCGCAGCAGTTCATGCCCCTGCATGTCAGGCAAGCCCAGATCGAGGATCACCAAATCCGGCGCTTGCTGGCTTAATGCGGCGAGAGCCATTTTGCCGTTGGCTGCTTCAAGAATTTCGTATCCGTGCGCCGAGAGGCCGACACGCAACAGTTTGCGAATTGGCGGCTCATCGTCGATTACAAGAACACGTAACGGCGCGGCACTCATGCTGCTGCGTCCAGGCGTTGCGACTCAGCGGCTATCGGCAACCTGATAGTAAAGACCGCGCCGCGGCGATCGGAGCGATTGGCGGCGACGATGGTGCCGTTCATCGCTTCGACAAAGCCGCGGGAGATCGCGAGTCCGAGCCCAGTGCCAGGTCGAATTTGGTCCGCCTTCGGCACGCGATAGAATTTATCGAAAATATGTTCGAGATCGTCCTGTGGGATTCCTTCACCTTCGTCGGCGATCTGCAGGACGACCGCGCTTCCGTCACGCCACGTGCGGATGAAAACCGTAGTGCCTGCCGCGGCATATTTGGCTGCGTTATCGAGAAGATTGAACAAGACTTGCTCGAACAGAACCGCATCCACTGAAACCATGGGAATATCAGTCGCGAGGTCAAGCCGCACCGAGTGATTGCGCAGGATTTTCGTCGTCCGTTGCAATGTGGAGCCAATGATTTCCGATACGTCATGCGGCGCGAGCTTGGGCGCGACCGCACCCGATTCGAGGCGCGTCATGTCGAGCAAATTGGCAATGAAACGATTGAGCCGCTCCGATTCCTCGATGATGGTGGAAAGAAGCTCGACTTTTTCGCCGTCGCTCAGCCTGTCACTGAGATCGCGCAGGGTGCCGGCCGAGCCAAGCACGGACGCAAGCGGGGTCTTGAGGTCGTGCGATATCGAGGTCAGGAGCGCGGTGCGCAGTCGCTCGGTCTCGGCGGTGCGCTCCACGCGATCCATGTCTTCGACCAGCTGCACGCGCTCGATCGCGAGCGCGCCCTGGTCCGCGAGCGCGTCGAACAACCGCCGCTGATCGGGCGTGAGCCAGGGCCCGGTTTTGTCGCTGTCGATGCCGATAACGCCGATGGCGCCGCGCCCGGTGCGCATCGGTAGAAACAGCCGCTTCGCTCCGGGAAGCGTGTCGGAGCCACGTCCAGCGGCGCGGTTGTTTTCGAACGACCACTTCGCTGCGGCGAGATCGGCATCATCGAGCATATCCTCGGGCGGATAGCCGCTTTTGACCCTGAGCATGCCTTTGTCAGGTAACAGCAGCACAACTCGCACTCGCAACATCATGGCCGTCTGAAACGCCGTCGCCCACAGCACGTCATCGAGCGTGCCGGCGCCTGCGAGCTTGCGGCTGAAGGAATAAAGCGCCTCGACGGTCCGCATCCTGGCCTGCGCGGCCATCGCTTGCAGACGCCCCCGTGCCGCGACATGGGAAACAACAATGGCGACCAGCGTAAACAGCGCGAACGCGGCGATGTTGTGAGGATCGTCAATCGTGAACGTATAGATCGGCGGAAGAAAGAAGAAGTTGTAGCAAAGCGCCGAAACGATGCTGGCGAACAGCGACGGAAGCAAGCCGAAACGCACAGCTATGCCGACAATAGCGGTCAGAAAAACAAGATCGACGTTTTCGACTCCGATCCAGTAATTGACCAGTTCCGCGGCGCCCAATGCGAGCGCGACCGCCACTATCGCCAACAGATAAGGAACCAGTTCAAAAACCTTTTTCTCCTCCGAGGTGCGTAGCGTCTTGTTTGGAATCGGCTGTCCTAGCAACTGGTCGCCGGAAATGACATGCACGCTGATATTGCCGGACCGCCGAACAAGATCGTGAACGACGGAGCCGTGCATGATCTCGAACCAACGCGGGCGGGTCGATTTGCCGATAATGATTTGAGTGACGTTATGAGTATGGGCATAGCCGATTAAGTCATCGGCGATGCTGCGCGTGCCGGCGGGCAGCGTGACGGCTTCGCCGCCAAGCGTTTCCGCAAGCCGGAGCGTATCAGCGACACGGTCGCGTTCCTCTTCGGAAAGCTCCACGGCGCGCCGTCCTTCGATGTACAGCGCCGTCCACGGTCCATGCAGCCGATCGGCGAGTCGCTTAGCGTAGCGCACCAAACCAGCGCAGCGCGGATCTTCACTGATGCAGACAACAATCCGCTCGCCCGCGGGCCATGGCCCCTGAATGGCGCGCGCCCGCATTTCCGAAAGCAATTGCTCGTCGACGCGCTCGGCAGTCCGACGCAGCGCGAGCTCGCGGAGTGCGGTGAGATTGGCCGGAGAAAAGAAATGTTCGAGCGCGCGCTCGGCCTGTTTCGGAACGTAGACTTTTCCTTCCTTGAGCCGCTCGATCAGATCATCTGGTGTGAGATCGACCAGTTCGACGGCATCGGCACGATCAAAAATCGCGTCCGGCACGGTTTCGCGCACCCGCACATGGGTGATTTGCGCCACCACGTCATTGAGGCTTTCGATATGCTGGATGTTGACCGTGGTATAAACATCGATGCCGCGACTCATCAGCTCTTCGACGTCGAGATAGCGCTTCGGATGCCGGCTGCCCTCGGCGTTGGTGTGGGCGAGCTCATCGACCAGAACGATTTGTGGATGCCGTACGATGACGGCGTCTAGGTCCAATTCGGTAAGCAACGTTCCTTTATACTCGATAGTTCGGCGTGGAATGACTTCGAGGCCGTTCAAGAGTGCTTCGGTTTCCTTGCGGCCATGCGTCTCGGCGATGCCAACGACGAGGTCATAACCGTCCTTTTTCCGCGCCTGCGCCTGCTGCAACATCTCATAGGTCTTGCCGACGCCGGGCGCGGCGCCGACAAAAATCCTGAGCTTGCCGATGCGCCGTTCTTCGCGGCGCGCCGCTTCGAGGAGCGCCTCGGGTGAAGGTCGATGTCCGCTGTCGCGCCGCAGATCCGTCATCGCGCCAATATTATCAGATCGGTCGGCCTGGGAATTGGCCTTTGACCCGACTTATCCGGGTGTGCTCCGCACGCGGGGCCGTCTTTTCGGGGCTGGGCGCTAGCCTGCCAATTGATCGAGCGCGAGATTGAGCAACAGCACGTTCACTCGGGGCTCGCCCAAAAATCCAAAGAGACGCCCTTCGGTGTGGTCGGCAACAAGCTGGCGAATGCGGTCCTCCGGCACATTGCGCACTTTGGCTATGCGGGGGACCTGGAACAGGGCGGCCTCCGATGAGATGTGCGGATCAAGCCCGCTCGCCGAGGTCGTCACAAGATCGGCTGGGACCGGCATCGATGGGTTTTCCTGCTTGAGCTTATCGATGTCGCCCTGAACGCGGTCGACCAACGCCTTGTTCGACGGACCGAGATTCGATCCACCGGAATTGGCCGCGTTGTAAGGGGCCGGCACAGTCTTGGTGGCATCGTTGGGGTCAGGCGCGGTCGTGGCGGAAGGTCGGCCGTGGAAATATTTGTCGCTACCGAATTGCTGGCCGATCAGTTCGGAGCCGACAACCGTACCGTTGCGCTCGATCAGGCTGCCTTGCGCCTGATGCGGAAACAGCATCTGGGCAATTCCGGTCATCGCCAGCGGATAGGCTAGGCCGGTAATGAGCGTGAGCGCGACAAGAACGACGATCGCCGGACGGATTTCGCGCAACATGAGTAAGTCTCCTCAGACCGAGTTTCTCAAGCCAAATGCATCGCCGTGACCACGACGTCGATGGCTTTGATGCCGATGAACGGAATGATGACGCCGCCGACGCCGTAAATCCAAAGATTGCGGCGCAGCAGCGCACCGGCGCCGATAGGACGATAGCGCACACCTTTGAGCGACAGCGGAATGAGCGCAATGATGATCAGCGCGTTGAAGATGATCGCGGAAAGAATTGCGCTCTCCGGAGTTTGCAGATTCATGATGTTGAGCGCCTGCAATTGCGGATAGAACGCGACGAACATCGCTGGAATGATGGCGAAATATTTCGCCACATCATTGGCGATAGAGAAGGTGGTCAACGCGCCGCGAGTCATGAGAAGCTGTTTGCCAATCTCTACGATCTCGATCAGTTTAGTTGGGTTCGAGTCGAGGTCGACCATGTTGCCGGCCTCGCGCGCGGCCTGGGTGCCGGTGTTCATCGCCACGCCGACATCGGCTTGCGCGAGCGCCGGCGCATCGTTGGTGCCGTCGCCGCACATTGCCACGAGTTTGCCTTTGGATTGCTCATCGCGGATCAGCCGTAATTTTTCTTCAGGCGTAGCCTGCGCCAAAAAATCGTCGACGCCAGCTTCGGCGGCGATGGCCGCCGCGGTCATCGGATTGTCGCCGGTAATCATGACGGTGCGGATGCCCATCCGGCGCAATTCGGCGAAGCGCTCGCGGATGCCGCCCTTGACGATATCTTTGAGGTGAATGACGCCAAGGAGCTTGCCGTCCTTGGCGACGGCGAGGGGCGTGCCGCCAGATTTGGCGATCGTATCGGCGATGGCCGTGACTTCGCGAGCGGTGTCGGTGCTCACGCTTGGGCGCAATGCCTGCACCGCGCCAACTGAAGAAGCGAACGCGGTGCCGTTAAGATAGTTCAGGATCGCATCAACGGCGCCCTTGCGGACCCACGACGAGCCCACTTCGACTCCGCTCATTCGGCTTTGCGCGCTGAACGGAATAAAATTAGCCTTCAATTCCGCAAGCTCACGGCCGCGGATGCCGTATTTTTCCTTGGCCAGCACGACGATCGAGCGGCCCTCGGGCGTCTCGTCGGCGAGCGAGGCAAGCTGTGCCGCATCCGCAAGCTCCTGCTCGCTGACGCCGCGCAGTGGCTTGAATTCAGTCGCCTGGCGATTGCCAAGCGTGATCGTGCCGGTCTTGTCGAGAAGAAGCGTGTCGACATCACCGGCCGCCTCCACGGCGCGGCCCGACATTGCCAACACGTTGAAACGCACCAGGCGATCCATGCCGGCGATGCCGATGGCGGAAAGAAGCGCGCCGATTGTGGTCGGGATCAAAGTCACAAAAAGCGCGACCAGGATCACCACCGAAATGGTGCTGCCGGCATAGTAGACGTAGCTCGGGATCGTCGCGGTCGCGAACACGAAGATTATGGTCAGGCCGACGAGAAGAATGTTCAGCGCGATCTCGTTCGGCGTCTTCTGCCGCTCGGCGCCTTCGACCAAGCGGATCATGCGGTCGAGGAAGGTCGAGCCGGGCGCGGCGGTGATGCGCACGCGAATCCAATCGGACAGAACTTGCGTGCCGCCGGTCACCGCGGAGCGGTCGCCGCCTGATTCGCGAATGACCGGCGCGGATTCGCCGGTGATCGCAGCTTCGTTGACCGAGGCCATGCCTTCGATGACCTCACCGTCGGAAGGGATAAGGTCGCCGGCTTCCACCAGCACGACGTCGCTAATTTTCAGGTCTGTGCTGGGCACTAGCCGGTACTTCTGGGTATCGCCGGGCGTGGCGAGAAGTTTGGCCTGGGTCTCGGTGCGCTGGCGGCGCAACGTGTCGGCCTGGGCCTTGCCGCGACCCTCGGCGACCGCTTCGGCGAAATTGGCGAATAAAACGGTGAACCACAGCCAGAGGATGATCTGAAATTCGAACAGGATATGTCCGCCGCCAGTGAAGAGATCGCGGATCAAAACCACCGTGGTCAGTGCCGTGACGATCTCGAGCACGAACATGACGGGGTTCTTCACAAGCGTGCGCGGGTCGAGCTTGACGAAAGCTGCACCAATCGCCGGCACGACGATCTTGGGATCGAACAGCGCCGATACCGGCGTGGTCTTGCGCAATTGTGAGCTGTCCATCGCAGTCACTCCAGCCTAATTCGAAGAAAACAGCGTGCCGGCGTTGATCGACAATTGCTCGACGATCGGGCCGAGCGCCAGCGCTGGGAAAAAAGTGAGTCCGCCGACGATGACGATGACGCCGACCACCAAACCGACGAACAGACCGCCGGTGGTCGGGAACGTACCTGCCGAGGCGGGCACCAGCTTTTTGCTTGCAAGCGAGCCGGCGATGATCATGGTCGGAATGATCATCCAGAACCGGCCGACCGCCATCGCCATGGCGCCGCTGAGATTGTAGAACAGCGTGTTGCCGTTCAGGCCGGCGAAGGCCGAGCCGTTGTTGCCGTCCATCGAAGTATAGGCATACAGCACCTCGGTGAAGCCGTGCGGGCCGGGATTATTCATGGACGCGACCGCCGACGGCACCAGCATCGCCACGGCTGTCCAACCGAGATACATCAGCGGCAAGACGAGAATGGCGAGCATCGCCATCTTCACTTCTTTCGCTTCGATCTTCTTGCCGACATATTCCGGCGTGCGGCCGACCATCAAGCCGGCAACAAAGATCGAGATGATGACGAACAACAGCATGCCGTACATGCCGGAACCGACGCCGCCGACGATGATCTCGCCGAGCTGGATATTGATCAGCGGGATCATGCCACCGAGCGCGGTGAAGGAGTCGTGCATCGCGTTCACTGCCCCGCAGGAGGCGGCGGTGGTGATCACCGCGAACAGGGACGATGCCGCAATCCCAAAGCGGGTCTCTTTGCCCTCCATGTTGCCGTCGGTCAGCCCGAGCGCGTTGAGCGCGTCATTGCCGTGCGCCTCGGCGGCGTAGCAGGCGACAACTCCAGCGATGAACAACACGCCCATCACCGCGAGCACGGCCCAGCCTTGCTTTTGGTTGCCGATCATGCGGCCGAACGCATTCGTCAGGGCTGCACCAAGCGCGAAGATCGAGATGATCTGCACATAGTTGGACAGCGCCGTTGGATTCTCGAACGGGTGAGCCGCATTGGCATTGAAAAAGCCGCCACCATTGGTGCCGAGCATCTTGATGGCGATTTGCGAAGCGACCGGGCCGACCGCGATCGTCTGCTTGGCGCCCTCAAGGGTGGTCGCGTCAACGTAAGGGCCCAGCGTTTGTGGAATCCCCTGCCACACCAGAAACAGCGCATATGGAATGCAGATCGGGAGAAGAATGTAGAGCGTGCAGCGGGTAACATCGACCCAAAAGCTGCCGACGGTGCGCACCGAATGCCGCGCGAAGCCACGGATCAGGGCTATCGCGAGCACGATGCCGGTTGCAGCCGAGAGATAGTTCTGGTGCGTCAACCCAAGCATCTGTACGAGGTAGGAGAGCGTGCTTTCGCCGCCGTAGTTCTGCCAATTGGTATTGGTGATGAAGCTGACCGCGGTATTGAATGACAGGTCTTCGGATACGGCAGACTGCTCCGCTGGATTGAACGGCAGTAATGCCTGGAGCCGCATCAGCGCATAAATAATGAACAAGCCGCCGACGTGAAACAGCAGCATGCCGACCGTATAGGTCACCGCATGCTGCTCCTGACGCTCATCAACTCCCGCGATTTTGTAGATCGCAAGCTCCACCGGGCGCAGGATCGGTGTCAGAAACGTGCGCTCGCCATTGAATACGCGCGTCATGTAGGCGCCGAGAACCGGCGTAATCGCGATGATGATCGCGCAATAGAGCAATATCTGGATCCAGCCAATGACGGTCATGGTCGTCGTCCTTCAGAACAGTTCCGGCTTGATTAGCGCGTAGACCAGATAGATGAGCAGACCGGCGGTCACGAGCGCAGCGAGCGAATAGTCAAAGATCATGATCCGATCTCCTCAGAGCTGTTCGCAGGCGTAGACATACGCGATCGACAAGGCGAAGAAGCCGACCCCGAGTGCCACCATCACGACGTCCATCATCGGAATGCTCCAAACCAAATTCGCGAGAGTGCAAATAGATGCCTACTGGCGAGACGCTTCTTTGACCTGCATCAAATCGGCACAAAGGGTCCCACCGGTTCACTGACAATATCTGCGCTTGTGCGCATAGGAATTCGAGAGGGAACAGTGAGGTCCGGATATAGGAATTCCATAAAGGTCGGGCTTGAAGTCCAAACCCTCAACGTCAATGAGCAAAGTGAAAGAGAGAATTATATGCGGCGAACTTCACTAAGATTCCGAGCAACAGAAGTAAGAAGACGCTTGCCCATGCAGAGTAAGGCGATTGGCCGTGATCGTTTTTCAAATGAACTGTTTTGATTGTGGCTTTCATGACCGCACCACAGGTTTGGCGCTCGCACGCTGCGAGCTACTGCTGTGGCTGAGGTGTAGACAAGTGCGTAGGAATTCCAGAGCGAGAACCAACAGGCCTTATAAAGATGTCATAAGCCCGCGAGCACAAATAAGTTCGTCATCTGAGTGCTTATAAGAATTCTACGAGAATCCTCGACGGTCAGTCTCGAATTCCTGTGGCGACTTGCTTCTCCAAAAATTTTGGAGCTGTGGAAAAGTGCCCTCACACTGGTGATCTGTGTTGCGACTATGACTGCGTTTGTTGCATTGGGCGTCTGGATCTGGGTCCCCCTCTCGCATCAGCAAGGGGAGGCGCACCGAGGGGGCTCGGGATCATGCCGCGATGTCTACTTAGCCGGCCGCTTCACTGCGATGCCACCGTGCGCGCGGCGAGCAATCCTTCCAAGCGGGCAATGTCCCTGTTCTTGGCGTCGACGGTAGCTTCCAGCCGTGAAATATTTTGCATCAGGCGCTCGGTCGTCAGACGCAGAAAATAGTAGCCGAATTCCTGATTCTGGAAATAAAGCTCAAGAAGTTTTTCATAGGTAATTGTGAGAACGTCGGCATTCTCGATGCACTCCACGGTTTGGGTGCGTCGGTTCTTGGGATCGACAAAGCCGAGTTCGCCCATCATGCGCCCGGGGGGCAGTTCGATACCGATCTCGCTCACGAGAAATCTGCCGCTCACGGTCAAGAACATTTCGTTGGCCGGGTCGCCCTTGTGAAACAAAACGTCGCCCTTGCTGTATTTGCGCGGCGTCATGAACGGCCGCAGCCAATCCATCGACAAGTCGCCTTGGGCCGAAACCCGTGCCTTTTTCACAAGGGTGAGCATTTGGCGGAGCCGGACAGCGTTGATCGGCAGCGATAACAGATAAAGGAAAAAGGTCCCCATCGACCCAGCCAGCGCGCCGTAGGCGATGAGAAAAACGTTACTTATGATGCCGATAATACGAAGTGGCACGATGGTGCGCACCATCAGCGTGGCGACGAAAAATATCGCGCCGATCAAGGCCAGCATGTTGGCCAGCGTGATGTGGGCAAGGCCAATGTCGACGAGGCGGTTGGCGACGGCGTCGAACGTGATATTGCCGGGGTCGAGACCGAGCTGCAGTAGTATTTTCTCGATTCGCAGATTCTGCGCCACGGCTGCCAGCAGGCGATCGAGTATGGAGCTTGGGTCTAAACTATTGGGGCTGTTCATATCGGCCTCTTAAGTTCGCAGGCGCCCGCCCGGAATGGCAGGAAATTAGCACTCGATTTCCATATAGGACAGGAATTCGAGCGCCATGAAACCATCCCGCCGGTCGCGCCGGACCGCTGGTCACTGCGACAAACAGGATACGGTAGAATCTAGAAAATTCCCGGCACCCTGCCGCGAGGGAGCCTTCATAGGCAGCGGCACTTTGGGACCGCTCCGCCGGGGACCGGGAAACCGTATCCAATATGGCTTTGGCGACCAGGCGATCGGAACCCGATGTCAGGCCAGGGCCCAGGCCAAGTTCGATATCGAACACGCCAAGCTTGAAATCAGTCACCCCGAATATCTGTTGCCGCTGCTCTTCGAACGGCAGGAAATCTCCGATCTTGCCGAGGTCGCTGTAGTATTCGATGCCGACAAAACGGCCGTTGCCGAGATTGCGCGCAAGCCTTGCAACGGGGAGGAAATCGGCGTCACCGAGCGCGTCGAAACACAGGCGGATTTCGAGCCCATAATGCGTTTGCGAAAATGACGGAGTCTCATATCTGAACTCGAAATTGATGCCGTGAAGGAAATTCCGCTCGGAGGACGATAACTGCCACGAGTACGGTCGCTGGCGTCTTCATGGCGACGTATCTGAATGCAGCAACCCCGAAAGGGCTGTCCAGATACTGCCGACTGCGTCGGGCGGATCGGCCAATACGTCGGCTTCGCCCGTGCCGACATTAACAATACGCTGCTCAGGCAGGTCCTCGCGATTCCACCAGCCGCCGCCCAGCGCCTGGAACAAGGCGGCGGTATCGGATAGCCGCGCGGCACGCGCCTGAACGACCTGGAGGGATGCCAGCAGATAAGTCTGCTCGGCGGTGAGTAATATGAGGATATTGGCGTAGCCGGTTTGCATCTGTTGCTGCGCGAGATCCAAGCTGACCTTGGCAGCCCGTTGGAAATCTCGCGCCGCTTTCAATGCGTCGGCATCGTTTCGGACCGCGTGCAAGGCATCGGCGACGTTTTGGACGGCGCCGACTACCGTGCCTGCATAAGTCCAAGCCGCTGCCTGGTAGGTATCCTTAGTGCCCTGGAGCTGATGCAACAGTGTGCCGCCGTCGAACACTGTCTGGGTGGCATTGCCGGCCAATACCCAGAACAGGTTCTGTGGCGCGATCAAGCTCGGGAGTGCGGTGTTGATGTAACCGCCGTTGGCGTTGATGGTGAAGCTCGGAAGTATGTCGGCGGTGGCAACGCCGATCTGGGCGCTCGCGGAATGCAACTGCTCCTGTGCGGCGCGAACGTCCGGCCGCTGCTCAACCAGTTGCGCTGGCAAAGTCACCGGCAAATCGGTTGGCAAACGAAGACTGGCAAGAGTGAAACTCTCGCGCGGTCCCTGGCTGGGAAAGGTGCCGACCAGCGCGGCGATGAGATCACGCTGTAGAGCGAGCGCCTTGCGCAGCGGCGGCAGCGTTGCCTCGACCTGTGCGAGTGCTGCCTCCTGCAGCGCCACTTCATTGCGGCTGACAAAGCCGGTTTCGAACTGATGTCGTATGATTTCGAGTATTTTTTTATTGATCGAAATCATCTGCTCAGTGGCCTCGATCTGGCCACGCAGCGACGCCTCAGTGATCGCCGCGACAGCAAGATTTGCCGTCAGCGCAAGGTATGCGGCTTCGACTTGAAAGCGCTGGACGTCCGACAAAGCTTCGAGCGATTCGACGGTTCGCCGGTTGAGACCCCAGACGTCGAAGGTGTAAGACACCAGCACTTGCGCGGTCACGAGATTAAAAACACTGGCAGGGGTTGAAAGGACCGGAGAGAGCGCGCCGGAACTGCGCTCGCGCTCCGGGATGAAGTTCGCTTGCGCCAGCGGAAAGAATTTGCCCTCTTGGGCGTAAACGCTTTCCCTCGTCGTTCGCAACGTCGCCAGCGCCGATTGCAGGTTCGGGTTGTTTTGCAACGCTCGCTCGATCAGCGCATTAAGAGCCGGCGATCTAAACAACCTCCACCATTCCTGGGGAATGTCTTGACCTGGCCGGAAAATCTGCCGCGGCCCGGATGCGACGTCCGTCGACGAGGTACGCGATGCCAGCGGCTCGCGGGTATAGCGGGTGACTTCCGGCGCCACCGGTTGAAGGAAGTCGGGCCCGACGGCGCAACTGGTCATAAGTATTGCGGCCGCGAGAGCGGCGGTATTTGCAAGCCACTTGGCCGCTACACGAGACATCAGGCAATAGCACTATTGAAACCGGTTTATGACGGGACACGCCCCCGGCATTATTTCCGATTTCGCTCGGGATGGCTGTGCTCGCGTGGCAACTGTGCACATGTTTCATGTCGCCGAAGCCGAGGACCCCGAAAACCAGGGCACGCCGCACCGAGATAAGCTGTCACAAATCGTAAGGCATAATGCGATTAATCCCAGTCCCCTGTGATTAATGACAGTAGACCGCGGGGGCGGCGGATGGCGTTGTCGACCGGCAGGTCGCCCAACCCGGAAACGTTTGATCAGACCTTCAGATGGCACCCGGCCCGACCAGTAGTCGCGTAAGCGCGGCGATTGTCGCCGCGATATTTGCGCTCGTCATCGTGCTCTACTGGGCTTCGCATTTCGGGGGGCCTCCCAAGGGCGGCTCGGGCGCGCATGCCGATGCACCGAGCGCAGCGGTAGGTGAACACCAGGACGGCATCGACCTGTCGGATGCTCAACTCTCGGCGGTCAAGGTCGAGCCGGTTGGGGAGCGCGACTTTCCAACCGAGAAAGAGGCCGTGGGCAGCATCGATTTCGACGAGGAAATGTCGGTGCAGGTGTTCACGCCGTATGCCGGACGGATCATTAGCTTATTCGCGTCGGTTGGCGACGACGTCAAAAAGGGTCAGACGCTTTTCACCATAGACAGTCCCGATCTGCTGTCGGCCGAGTCCACCCTGATCGCCGCAGCGGGAGTTTTAGAGATGACCACGCGCAATCTCGCGCGCCTGAAAGAGCTCTATACGACGCGTGCGGTGTCACAGCGTGATTATGATCAGGGTATTTCCGATCAGCAGACAGCCGAAGGCAATCTGCGCGCTGGGCGCGATGCCGTGCGGCTGTTCGGCAAGACGAATGAGGAGATCGACCGCATCATCGCCGAGCGCAAGGCGGACCCGACGCTCGTCGTGCCGTGCCCGATTGATAGCCGGGTCACCGCGCGTAATGCGGCGCCAGGACTATACGTCCAGCCGGGAAGCGCGCCCGCGCCATTTACAGTGGCGAATGTCGATACGATGTGGATGCTGGCCAACGTCGCTGAAAACGACAGTCCGGCCTTCCAGGTCGGTCAGCCACTACAGGTCAGCATCAGCGCTTTTCCGGACCGACTATTCGACGGCAAGATCACAACAGTCGGCTCCATTGTCGATCCTAATACCCGGCGCGTTCTCGTTCGCTCCGAGGTGAAAAACCCACAGCACGAACTGCGCGCGGGCATGTTCGCGAATTTCATCATCAGTGTTGGCGCACCGGTTCGTTCTCCCGCAGTCCCTCTCAACGGCGTGGTTCGGCAAGGCGACGGTACACAAACGATCTGGGTCACCGCCGACCGCCGGCGCTTCGTCAAACGAACCGTCGAGATCGGGCAGCAGCGCGACGGCTACAGGCAAATCCTTCAAGGCGTGCAGCCTGGCGAACTCGTCGCTACCGACGGCGCGATCTTTCTCAGCAACATATTAGCGACCGCAAGTGCGCGATGAAGTGGGCGAGGTGAGTCTTGCTGAAGGGCATCGTCGCATTTGGCTTGACCCGGCGCGCGATTATGCTGCTGGGCCTGCTCGTTTTCATCGCCGGCGGTCTCGTTGCCTTTACCCGGCTTAACATCGAGGCCTATCCGAATCCTGCGCCGGTCATTCTTGAAATCACCGCCCAGGCCGCGGGCCTCTCCGCCGAGGAGATGGAGCGCTACTACACCATTCCGATGGAGGTCGGGCTTTATGTCACCCCTGGCGTCGAGAACATCCGCTCTACTTCGTTTTACGGATTGTCATTCGTCCGCGTCACGTTCAAATACGGTATCGATTATTTCTTCGCCTACCAGCAGACCCAGATCAGCCTGCAGCAGAATGTCAGCCTACCAGGCGGTCAGGTGCCGTTCATTCAGCAATCCAGCCTGGTCGGCGAGGTCTATCGCTACCAGATCGTCGGCCCGCCGCATTTCGGACTGACCAATCTGCGCACCGTGCAGGACTGGATCGTGGCGCGGCGCCTATACACGGTGCCGGGTGTGGTCGCGGTAAATTCATGGGGCGGCACGACCAAGCAATACGATGTCGAGGTCGATCTCAACAAACTAGACGCCTACAACATCACGATACCGCAGATCATCAGTGCGCTCGGCAACTCCAACATAAATGTCGGCGGCCGCGAGATCACCGTCGGCCAGCAGTCGGTGAATATCCGCGGCATCGGTTTGTTCGACAGCGGCGGCAACAGCGATCTGACGCAAGGCTGGCATGTCGGGGACATCCAGAACGTCGTACTCACGCAGTCGAACGGCGTTCCGGTGCAAGTGAAGGACGTCGCCAAGGTCTCAGTCGGCTACGTGCCGCGGCTCGGCATCGCCGGCAGGGATCATGACGACGATGTCGCACTGGCAATCGTCGTCATGGGCCGAACCTATCACGCCAACGATGTCATCCCGCTAATCAAGAATAAGATCGCACAATTGAACACTGACGGTTCGCTGCCGCCGGGCGTGAAGCTCGTTCCCTATTACGACCGCACGACATTGATATCGGAGACCACCCGAACAGTGCTGCGCAACCTTATCTACGGCTGCGGCCTGGTCTTCATCATCCAGTGGATCTTTCTTGGCAACTTACGCAGCGCCATCATCGTTGGGGCCAATATCCCCTTCGCGCTGTTCTTTGCCGTCATCATCATGGTGATGACCGGCCAGGACGCCAATCTGCTCTCGGTTGGCGCCATCGACTTCGGCATCATCGTCGACTCGGCGGTGATCCTGGTGGAAAACGTGTTCCGCAACTTTCAGGCAAGTCCTGCCGACCGACAGACTCTTCTGGTGCAGCTTGCCGGCGGACGTTTCGGTACCGATCCGACTAGGCCTCCCGACGCAGCAGTGGCACGAGCCTGGACTGACCGGCTGCGGTTGATCCTTGCCAGCACGCTACAAGTCGACAAGGCGATTTTTTTCTCGCGCCTGATTACGGTCTCGGCCTTTGTCCCCTTGTTCGCGATGCAAGGCGTTGAAGGCCAGATTTTCAGTCCGATGGCACGGACCTACGCGCTTGCGCTCATCGGCTCGCTGTTGTCGACGTTCACAATTACCCCTGTCCTAACCTCGTTTCTCCTCCCCGAACGCGTCGAGGAGGCGGAGACGATCATCGTACGGACAATACGCAGGATCTACACGCCGACGTTGCAGTGGTCGCTTGTGCATCGTCGAACTATCGTCATTCTTGGCGCAGCATTTGTTGTCCTTACCGGATTGCTGACGCTGTGGCTGGGTAGCGAGTTCTTGCCCGCTCTCGAAGAGGGCAACTTATGGATTCGCGCTTCGATGCCGTCGACCATCGGGCTTGAAGCCGGCGAGCCGGCCACCCACAAGATGCGCGAGATACTACTGCGTCACCCGGAGGTCATCACCGTCGTGTCGCAGCACGGCCGGCCCGACAATGGCAGCGACGCCTCGGCATTCTCCAACGTCGAACTGTTCGTGCCGCTCAAACCCTATGACCAATGGCGCGTCGGCTACACCAAGGACATGTTGGTCGACGAGTTGCAGCATGAATTCAATGACGAACTTCCTGGAATTGATTTCAATTTCTCACAATACATCCAGGACAATATCGAGGAGGCGCTGTCCGGCGTCAAAGGTGCCAACTCGGTGAAAGTCATCGGCCGCGATTTGCCGACCATAGAGCGGATCGCGTCCGAAGTGATGCAGCAGATGCAGCAGGTGCGGGGGGTCGCCGACCTCCAAATATTTCACGTGCTCGGCCAACCGAACCTCAACGTTAAGATCGATCGCGCCAAAGCTGCCCGCTATGGTCTCAATACCGGCGATGTGAACACAGTGATACAGGCCGCCTTGGGCGGCACCTCGGCGACCACCTTGTTGGAAGGCGACCGCCAGTTCAGCGTGGTCGTTCGGCTGCCCGCCAGGTATCGGTCTAGTCTCGAGGCCGTCGGTAACGTCAAGGTTGCAGTGACCAACGGTGGCGGCGCCAACGCCTACATCCCGCTCAACGAGCTCGCCAATATCACGCTCGACACCGGCGCGTCCTATATCTATCACGAGCAAGGCGAACGTTACATTCCGGTCAAATTCAGCGTGCGCGATCGCGATCTTGCCGGCGCGGTCGCCGAGGCACAAGAGCGCATCGCGCAAAACGTCAAACTGCCGAGCGGCTACCGCCTCGCATGGGCGGGCGAATTTGAGGATCTGGAGAATGCCAAGGCGCGGCTTGAGCTGATCGTCCCGATCAGCCTTTTGCTTATTCTCGTGCTGCTCTACGGCCTGTTCAATTCGCTGCGCGAAGCTCTGATGGCGCTGGTGGGGATTCCATTCGCGGCCGGCGGCGGCGTCCTCGCGCTCTACCTGTCCGGCTTGAATTTCAGTATCTCGGCGGCGGTTGGTTTCGTTTCGTTGTTTGGCGTGTCGGTCATGAACGGCATTTTGATCATCTCATATTATAACGAGCTCAAGGCGAGCGGCATTGACACAATCGACGCGATGTTCCGCGCCGCCTCGCAGCGCATGCGGCCGATGCTGATGACCGCACTGTCGGCCTGCATCGGCTTGCTGCCGGCGGCGGTCTCGACCGGCATCGGCAGTCAGGTGCAGCGGCCGCTTGCGACGGTTGTGGTCGGCGGCATGTTTATTGGACCGATCGTGCTGTTGGTGGTGGTTCCGGCGCTGATGACGTTGTTTTTGGATCGCAGGGACCAGGCGGTCCCAGCCGCTGGTGCCGAACCGCCGCAACCTAACACCTGACACGGCGTTGAAAGAGGAGATGCGTTTGCGACTAGCCTTTTCATTGATTGTGCTGTTGGCGCTGGCGGCAAATCAGCCATGCATTGCCAAAGCGGCGCATGGGCGGCACGGCTCAAATGCGGGCGTTGCTAATAGCAGCGCAAAGGCCAAAGCCGCAAATTCGGCCGAAAGCAAAGCCAAAGGCGCGATCAGTACCCAACCAACAATCCCGCCGCCGGTGCTGCCCCCGCAAGGCGCAACGCAACGGCAAAGTCGTGTCATCAATCCGATCATAAAGATTGCTCCTCCGGCAAATGCACCCCGCGGCCAAACCGCTGAGACAACGAGACCGATGGTGCGCAATGCGATCGGTCAGCCGATGGTTCAATCAAAAACCTTGGCCGTGGCGCAGCCGCATCTACCGCCAACACTGCAGACGCCGAGCCTGGTGCCGCCGATTTTGCGTGGCACGCTTCCTGCCCAGCGGCCAGCCGTTTCCTCCGACTTCACCCGTGCCAACGCGCCTACGGCGACTGTCGCAAACGCTGCGAACCGCGGCAGCGTCAACGGCGCGGCGCTGATTCGGCCGGCCGCTGCGCCTACGGGCATCGGAGGAGCGGTCCGACCAAAGTACGGGATCAACGGTACGACCGTGGTGAGCAAGCATTAGGACGGATCAGATCACTCGTGCGCCGTGTCTCGAAGAACTTGTTCCGGCCATTTAGGTCTTTTGCTTTGGCGGCATTGGTTGCCCACTTCCTTGAAGGGCTATGCGCGGCATGACGGCTTGATCAGAGAAAGCGCTGTTAGCGCTGCCGCAAAAATCAGCACCTTGCCGCCGCCACGTGCTTAATAGCTCGGCGGTTTAGGATTATATTAGGGGCACGAGACTCACCGGATGGCGTGCGCCGTAACGCGCGCCGAGAACCGCTTCTGCAGCTCAAGGAGCGCGATCCGAGGTTCCCGGGCGGAGCAGACGAAATGGCAAACCTGGAGCATCCCCCTGAAGCGAATGTGTCGCCAGACGCTTCGCATGTGCTGCGTTTAGCGGCGATCGTGTTGCGGACATTATTTATTGTGCTTGTGCTGGTGCTGACGTTGCGCGTTAGCCTGCCGCAAAACGAGACGATCTGGACCGCCTACGACACGCCGGCAGACCTGGTGCGGCTCCTCCTGGGTCTCGGCGTCTGCGCCTGGCTTGCTTACCAGCTTTTTCAAGTGCCGCACGACGCCGGCAGCTCGCGCACCTGGTTTTACCTCGGTCTCGTCGCGGTGCCGTTTGCGTTAATTACGCTATTCGCCGTTTGGTGAGGAAAGTTTCTCTTTTAGGACAATCGGGAGAGGAGGATCGGGTCGGCCCGTTGGCCGCCGCGGGCAAGCGGCCGCGCTATCTGCTGCAGCGGATACTATTTGAACGATCTGACAAGATCCCGATTTCAGCGAGTCAGGGCTCAAGCAGCGGTGTGGCGGATTTCGCTTCGCTCTACCTACCCAATATTTTTGTTTGTTCTCCTGGCGAATATGACGCCATGTGGCAACCATGGACATTGCAACGGCTGGACGCCGATTATGCGGCGCGGCGCTCGCGCGGTTCTTCGGTACGAACCTCATAAGGCATTGGCGGCGCGAGACCAAAGTTTATTGGTGTGGGTTGTTTGCTCGGGCGCACAGCGAATCGGGCCTCCATTATCAACCAATGGTCGATGCCGCTTGTCCGTTGGTATAGGGCGAAAGACGCCCTTCTGTGACGGGCAGCACAGCGAACTGGCTCGGCGAGGCGTATTTGGCAGCCAAATGTAGAACCTATATAGCTTGCGGAGATGACAATGAGCGAGAACGTTCCTTACATTTGGCGAGTAAACTATCGGAACAACATGACCTCACCTGAAAAGGTGTTAGAGATCGCCCACGAAAAGGCTCGGCAATATTTAAGCCGCGCCGTGATGCGATCGATTACCCAGTAAGACCAGGTGTGTGCCCACGTGGAACGCACGATAAAGCTCAATCAGACTGCGGCCGAGGCCCTAGGAATTTCGTTCATTACTTTTCGCCGCCGCCGCCGCGTAACGCGGCATCGCTGACACACTGTCGTAATTCGGTCGGCAAGTTGTCACGTCGGGTCGCTATTGTGGACGCGCCGCTAATGGGCGGCGATCCACTTCCCGTCGCCCGAACTTTAATGGCCTCTAAAACGGGACCATTCCTTTAGTTTTCGCTCGAGTTGCCGCGTTAAGTTGAGTGGACTAATGTGTTTGCGCCGGGTCTGACATCTTCTCTTTGGCGCTTCTGTTTCACGGCTCGGATACACCATCCTCCGCCTATGTCTAATTCTCACTCAATATCCTTCGATTGCCCGACCTGCGCGGCAAAATACGAAGTCGTTCGGGTTGAAGCCCCTCAAGGACCGACTGTTGACCGCGAGATAACGTGCGTAAGCTGCGGCGGTCCATTGCACGGCCGCGAGGGTCGGTTTCTTCTCAAGTATTTCATGGTTGAACGGCCAAAGCGACGCGCCGCTGGCCGTGGTTGAACCGCATACCAATTATCCGGAAAATCCGCCGAAGAGCAAAGCGAACGCTGCGCGAAGTTTTGCTGTCCAAGATTTAGCACGACCGCTGACTCTAATCGGGTTCATGCGGCTCAATGAGCCAAACGGCGTCAGCGTTACCGAGCCTTCGTCGATTTGAATAAGCACAATACGGGTGTCCTTTGAGGCACGTTTGATTTCTGACGTACCACGTCCAAATGACATCACGATTAAGCGCGCGCGCTAAAGCGGCGGCGCGACTGCGACAAACGTGGCGAAAAGCTGCCAGGACTGAGTCAACGTCGCTCGTAATTGTGGCTATCGCGGTGCTGAACGAGACGCTGGACAGCGTTGTTTCCGATTCCTCATAAACTGGGGATGACAGACCAAGAGCTAGTACGGAGGGCGATCACAGCAACAGCTGTGCGAGCCATTACGCGCTGACCGACAACTTTCAAAGGGTCGATATTGGGGTCGCCCACTCCCTTTCGTCTAACTCAGGCCGCCGGCGTCGATTGCCTTCTTCACCTCATCAATCGAGGTCTCCGCAGTCAGGGTATCGGCTGACGTAGTAATCGACGTGCGGTGTCCGCTGTCTCCAATGAGGATTTTGAGCATGGAGCCATCCGCTTTCCTAATCTCAGCGCGCCACCGACCCTCCTCGCGCTCGAATGCACGGATTTCAAAGCCCCTGTAGGTTTCGATTTTGTCCATATATTCCTCGGACTGCGCTAACTGGTCTATAGCTATAAGTGCAAGGCTACCGTCTAGCATGCCCCCAAGAGCGCCAAGCAAGAGCACAAAGCTGAGGGCGACACGGTGATTTTTCATCGCAGCCCCGTTTTTCCCGAAAATGGTGTCGCCTCTGGTGCGATCCAATGCCGCGCAATGGCGAACTCATATTCGCCGTCGCAATCGTAGACGTTCCGATGGCGCGGTTGCGGCTGTTCGCTCCGCTGCGGCGGCGCTTCGCGTGTTGGCGACCTGGTCATCGTTCGACAATCCCTTTCGTGCTTGTGATTGCAGTCTAGCCAGGTTTATTCCTTTCCCATTGGCACGTAGTTTGTGTTGGAAAAATTGGGATAGTGGCATCTGTGACAGCCATCACGTTTTGGAGCCTTTGCCGCTAAACAAAAGTTTAAGCTTGGATCGTTTTGGTCAACAACAAGATCGCGCGTTCCAAATATTGACGCGAGAATTGGTCAACGACCAAACCCTGGTTGCGTTTAGCAATGTCCGCTTTTGTGCGTAAAGCGGACATCATAATTTCAGAGCGTGCAAAACGGCGCGTGGTCCAAGAGCCGGAGACAGGCGATGAACCAAGATGGGGTCACGATACTTGTCGGAACGACTAAGGGTGCCTTCTTGATATCCGGCGGCAGTGACAGGCAGGGCTGGACAGTCAAGGGGCCATTCTGCAATGGCTGGCCTATAAACTACATCGTCGGTGACCCTGCCACGGGTTTGCTGTGGGCCGGTGGCGGCGGCGAATGGCACGGTGCCGGCGTGTGGTGCTCTGAAGACGCGGGTGAAACTTGGCAAGTGGCCAAGCTCACAAAGGGTCTCATCGACGACTGGGCGGCCAAAGATCCTCAACTTGCCGCCATGATGAACTGGACCAACCGACCGCTGCCGTTCGCGGATCAGTTCGCGCAGATCTGGTCGCTGAGCTATGCCCACGGAACACTCTATGCTGGAGCCAAACCGGCAAGGCTGCTTGCGAGCCGGGACGACGGCAAGAGTTGGGAAGAGGTACAGGGGCTGCGCGATCATCCGTCTGCCGACAGCTGGAATCCCGGCGGCGCCGGATTGGTTTTGCATACGATCTTGTTTGATCCGGCGAACGCTCAAAAGCTCTGGGTGGGGATTTCGGCGGCCGGCGTTTTTGCGACGGAGGATGGCGGCAGGACCTGGGACCGTCGCAACCGACTATCAAACACGGAGCCCAGCACCGCACATGCCCATCCCGCGGCGCCCCGCGACGGCGAAATCGGACATTGCGTCCACAACATGATGCGGGCATCGGGAACTGCTGACTTGCTCTATCAGCAAAATCATCACGGCGTCTGGCGTTCGGCCGATGGCGGCCGGAGCTGGGACGACATCACGCGCGGTCTTCCGTCAACGTTCGGGTTCCCCGTCTGCGTTCATCCACGGGACCCAGAAACTATCTGGACCGTGCCATTGAACGGTGACACGGCGGGCCGTTTTCCGCCCGATGCCGCTGCAGCCGTATGGCGCTCAAGAGACGGCGGTGAGACCTGGCAGGCTATGCGCGATGGGTTACCACAGGAAGCCTGCTACTTCACCGTTCTGCGGCAGGCCATGGGGCGCGACGAACGCGAGCCGGTGGGGGTGTACTTCGGGACCAATAGCGGCTCGGTCTTTGCCAGTCTCGACGAGGGCGAGCGCTGGCAGGAGATCGCGCGGCATCTCCCGACCATCCTGAGCATTGAAGCGCTCGATCGTCGGTAGCCAATAGCGCAAAGGTGCAGCTTTTTAATCGGAGAGGCGGAATGTCTGCTGTTGGCACAAAGCGGACATCACAACCGTGCCGAGCCATGTCCGCTTTTGGGGGGTAAAGCGGACATGACGCGACGCCAATAATCGGTGGGACAATCTTAAAAATAAGCATTGGAATACAATGGGACGTTTGGCGAACGTGGGACACGCTAAGGATTTCAAATCTGAAAAATTTTTAACGCCGCCCCTGGGCACCACCACCAAAAATCGTTTTGGTACTGCGTAGCTTTTTTATTTTCCCGGTTCCGGTGGCTCTATCGAGATGGAAAAGACCCAACTTGGGGAACAAATGTTTCTTCTGCAGCGACGCGCCGACGAAGTGATTGACTGAAGGAGCGCAAGGTCTGCTTTTGACCCAAAGCGGACATTACTCAGGTATCGGGTCGATAGGGTCAGGTGGGGTGCGGTTGTAGAGCACAGCCACGAGCATATTGCCCGGCTCTGAAGTTGCATCGGTACGACAGGCCCCGACCTCTCCCGTTACCCCACTGGTATATTCGGCGACGACTTCACCGAAGCTGTTGCGTTGGACAGCGACCCTTTGTCCGGCTTCGACTTTGTCATTCAGCTTAACCAACAATTCAACAAACCCGCCGTTGGTCGCGAATACGGCGTGGACGCTATTGCCGATAAAAATGCCTGTGTCCTTTCCGGTGCGGCCTATCGGCCCGGCGATGATCCCATGGAGCTTGAGGACATTCATCGTTCCTTCGACGAACAGAGAGATCATGCTGCGATCCAAAACGCGCGATGCGCCAATCTCCGGAGTAAACGCAGGGATACCTGCATCGATGAAGGCGCCTGCCAAGATGCCGGGGTAAGCCGGGTTATCGAAGATCTGATCGATGGGAAACAGCTCCGCCATCGCGCGCACCTCTGGCAGGTCCATGCGGGCCACATGGAATGCAGTCACGTCCATTCCAGTCGTCCCGGTATGGAAGTCCATCGCGTAGTCCGCATTCGGTTTGAGGAGGCTGTTGAACAATAAGCCAGCGTGTCGTGAAGGCGCAGTGGGCCCGTTCTCATTCCCGGGCCACTCGCGATTCATGTCGATAAGATCGATGCCTCGTCCTGAATTGGGCCATCTCCGCGCCATGCCTTCAATTGCCGGGCGTGATACATCCAAAACGGCCAATACTGCGCCCGACATTGCTAACGGATCAAGCTGGTCCATGACGGTCTGTAACGTGCGCACCGGGCTGATCTCGTCGCCATGCACACCGCTGACCAGCGCGACGCGCTTGCCTGGTCTCGCGCCCTTGGCGACCATCACAGAAACGTACCAATGTTGCCCCGTGACCATCTGCACCCCTTGAAAATAGAAGAGGTGTTTCTTGCCAGGCTGCAGATCATCGATGTTCAGCGCGCTGATAACCTTCTTTCCGTCAATCATGTCTCCGGTATAAACCGTTCCTCGTGGCGCAGTATTTGCTTGGTCGGCACCTTGAGCACCAGAGCTATCCGCGAGCGCAGCCGTCGCGCCGACAGCCGCGACCATGAAATCGCGTCGATCAAGGCCTTCCCCTGATTCGTCCGACATGGCGAGGATCCTTTCATATCGATGTGCGGATCCGCCAATATTAGCCACAAACATCCACTTTCGCTTGGGCTTGAACTATAAATTCGTAGGCACGGATCGCGTGGGTCGATGTCCGCTTATGACTCACAGCTGACCTCCGTAACCATTTTGCCACAACACTTCTCCGACGATGTGGTAGGGCACAGTCCTCGGCCTGAAGGTACGCCCCGTGTCGCGTTTTGACCCGAAGCGGACATTCTCTTGCCTTGCTACTGAGCAATACGGGGGAGTGACAGCACGGGATCTGCCCTCTCCGTGCTATTTCTTTTTACGGACAGGCGACTACTTCCCCTTTAAGATTTATTGGGGATCGCCTATCTGAGTGTTCCACAATCTGTGTGGAGGAAAGGATCAAACAGCAATGACTGAGTCGCTCAGCAATATCGTCCTTTATGACGAAGAAGCGCTAATCGATGACCTACCGGATGCGGCATTGGAGATTGCCGGGAGGAAATTGTGTGAGGGGCCAGCGGGTTCCGCTACGCTTGCATTTTGCTCGGGATATGACACCTGCCCGTGGGAAAAAACGCTCTGACATTCCGCGATGCCTGCTCTGCAGCAAGGCATCATTCCTTTATGTTGGCGTCGCTGACAACGGCGGACCAGCGCGCGATTTCGCTCTTGATGAAAGCGCCGAACTGATCTGGTTCCATGTCTTCCGGGGCGAAGCCCTGCTTGCGCAGCAAGTCGACCGTATCGGGTGCATGCATTGCCTGTTTCGCCGCCGCGGCAAGCTTATCGATCACGGGACGCGGCGTGCCCGCGGGCGCAAGCAGGCCAAACCAAAGCGGGGTGTTGAAGTCCGGGATTCCCGCTTCCGCCATGGTCGGCACGTCAGGTAACAGGTCGGACCGCTTATCGGTCGCGACCGCTAGCGCCTTAATCTGTCCGGATTTGATTTGACCGATGATCGCCGAAGTAATCTGGAAGCTCATCATGATGCGGCCACCGATCAGATCCGTCGTGACCTGCGGGCTGCCGGGATAGGGCACCTGCACGAGCTTGACGCCGGCGCGCTCCGCGTAGAGCTCACCGCAAAGGTCGGGCAGGCTGCCGGGGCCGACCGTGCCGAAAAGGATTTGGCCGGGCCTCGACTTGGCAAGCGCCGTGAACTCCTTGACGCTGTTCACGCCAAGTTTCGGGTCGACCGCCATGACCAGCGGGCCGACCGCTAACAACGCGACCGGCGTAAAGTCCTTGGTTAGGTCGAAGGGCACTTCCGGATGCACGATTTTGTAGGTGAGGGTCGACAAGGCGGCGACCAAAAGCGTGTAGCCGTCATCGCCGGCGCGGGCGACATATCCGGCGGCGATGCTGGATCCAGCGCCGGTTTTGTTCTCGACGACCATCTCCTGCCCGACCAGGGGCCCGGCGCCCTTGGCGTAGAGGCGAGCGACGATGTCGGAAGATGCTCCTGGCGTAAAACCGACGATCAAATGAATTGGACGCGTTGGGTAATCCACGGCAAAGGCGGAAGACGGCGACAGCACCGTCGCCAGGCCAAGGAGCGATAGCGACCTGCGATCGATACCAGTCATCACCGTTCTCCGTTCAGCGTCTAATTGACCGCAACCGTCACACGGAGGAAGGTCGCCGGTATCGCGGTGACGTCCTTGCTGGGGCTTTTGTTGTGGCTGTTGAACAGCATCTTCAACTCCTTCTCCAGATCGGCGGCGCGACCGTTCTTTTCTGCAGCATCAAATGCATTCATGGTCGGCCCGTAAAATTTCCGAAACGCGTCAAAGAATTCTGTGGGCGTCCCGGCAAAGTTGAACGTATAGGTGTCGCGCAGGAACGATACATCTTTCGACGCCGAGCACGTCTGCGCCAAGCCGCGCCGCCGGCAACGCCGTTGTGCCGTCGCCGCATCCGAGATCCAAAACTTTGAGACCCTTGGTGATGCCGAGACTCTTTGCCAGCGCTTCGCCACTCTCTTTCATGCTCGCGGCAATGCGGGTGAAGTCGCCTTTTTCCCAAAGCGCTTTGTTTGGATTTGTTTGGTTTGAATTCATGACATGACCCCTCCGCTTGGGCCGCCGACACTCGAAATTAAACTCAACCATGACACAGCCAAATTTTTCGAGGACAGGCAATTCGACGCACCGAGCAAACATCCTCGCGGCGGCATTCCGCATCCCTCCCTGCGATAGCGGGGAGGGGGGACCGCACGAAGTGCGGTGGGAGGGGCGCGAGTAACGACGTGATGAAAAACGTCGATGCAATGCTCAACTTTACGTCAGACGCTCTCTCGACCATGCTTCGCTGACGCGGCCCAAGTGATGCCGCTTAGGACGCGCCGCCATCATTCGGGCTTCACCCCAGCCTGGCGCGCGAGCGCAGCCCATTTCGGGATCTCTGTCGCGACATAGGAAGCGAGTTCACCAGAACTGCCGCCAACAACCTCGGCGCCTTGCTCGCGCAGCCGATCGCGCAGATCGGGTGAGGCGAGCGCCGCCACCGCGGTGTCGTGCAGCCGCGTGACAATCGGCGCCGGCGTCCTGGCGGGCGCAAATAGAGCATACGAGTTTTCGGCAATCAGCTCTGGAAAGCCGGCGTCCGCAGTGGTCGGAATCTCAGGCATCGTGGTGCTGCGCCGCGCGCTTGTGATGGCAAGTGCGCGTAGCGTGCCGGCTCGGACATGCGACTGTAACGACAAAATAGTTTCGAACGCGAGCGGAACCTCGCCCGCCAACAGCGCAGTCACCGTCGGTCCGCCGCCGCGATAGGGCACATGTTGCAGCGACAATCCCGAGAGCTGATTGAACAACTGCCCGGTGAGGTGAAAAACCGTGCCGACGCCGGCCGAGCCGTAGTTGCCGAGCGCCTTCGGATTGGCCTTGGCCGCCTCGACGAAACCGCGCACCGTATCGGCCGGCACGTGCGGATTGACCGCCATCAAAATCGCGGCGGAGGCCACCATCGCAATCGGTGCAAAATCGGCGACGGTGTCGTAGGGCAGCTTTGCGTAGATGCTCGGATTGATGACGTGGCTCGACGGTACCAGAAGCAGCGTATAGCCGTCCGGCGCGGCCTTGGCGGCGATCTCGGTGCCGAGCACGCCGCCGGCGCCGCCGCGATTATCGACCACGATCGGCTGACCCAGGCTCGCACCAAGTTTCTCGCCGAGCACACGGGCGACAATGTCGGTGCCGCCGCCCGGCGGATACGGGACAACGAGCCGAATCGGCCGATTGGGAAATGCGTCCGCGGC
>Ga0310912_10000011_pt1 | contig 71131 bp, 78 predicted proteins | sample GREbulkMGOX080_FD_203443 | JGI IMG/M metagenome (GOLD analysis project Ga0310912, IMG submission 203443) | Lab enrichment of tropical soil microbial communities from Luquillo Experimental Forest, Puerto Rico - GRE.bulkMG.OX080 | ecosystem: Environmental > Terrestrial > Soil > Tropical forest >...
AGTTGGAGGTCGCCATGACATTGTTTTCCCGACGTTCCTTGTTCGTATCCGCACTTCTCGTCGGCACGTTGCCGACTGCAACGCTTTTCGCTGCCGATCAGCCGACCGAAATTCGCATCGACTGGGCAACCTACAACCCCGTGTCGATCCTGCTCAAGGAGCGTGGCTGGCTCGAAAAGGAATTCGCGAAAGACGGTATTTCCATTCGCTGGGTGCAGTCGGCCGGCTCGAATAAAGCGCTGGAATTTCTCAATGCAGGCTCGATCGACTTCGGATCGACCGCCGGCTCGGCAGCGCTACTCGCGAAGATCAATGGCAACCCGATCAAATCGATTTACGTTTACTCCAAACCAGAATGGACTGCGCTCGTTACACGCAAAGAGTCGGATATCAAGTCAGTCGCCGATCTGAAGGGCAAGCGCGTCGCTGTCACGCGCGGTACTGACCCGCATATCTTCCTGGTCCGGGCGCTGCTTGGCGCTGGTCTAGGCGAAAAGGACATTCAGCCCGTGCTGCTCCAACATCCTGACGGTAAGACCGCATTAAGCCGTGGTGACGTGGACGCCTGGGCTGGACTCGATCCGATGATGGCGACGGCGGAAGTGGAAGAAGGAGCCAGGCTGTTCTATCGCAACGCCGATGCCAACACCTACGGCATCCTCAACGTGCGCGAGGACTTCGCCAAGGCGCAACCGAATTTGGTCAAGCGCGTGCTCGTCGTCTACGAAACGGCACGAAAGTACGCTCTTGCGCATCCGGATGAGGTTGAGACGAGCTTTATCGCGGTCACCAAACTGCCAAAAGCGGTCGTGGAAAAGCAGTTGCGCGAACGCACCGATCTTTCGAACGGCCGCATCGGCTCACCTCAGCGCGAAAGCATTCTGGCGGCCGGTCTTGCACTCCAGCAGGCTGGCGTCATCAAGCCGGACGTCGATGTGAAGAAAGCCCTCGATGAGCTCATCGACGAACAGTTCGGGGTTGCAACAAATTGATAATTGCGACCCAGCACGCAGCGTAACAGCGCGTAGCTGGGTCCTCCTTCCGAGATTCATCTGTTACGCGCTGAGTTAGTTGCCTTTTAGGGGCATCTTGATGTCTGTTCTACAAATGAGTGTATTGGACGAGCTGCCGGAGCCGGGCCTTCAGCAGCGCAGGCATTGGCTTTTACGCTGGAGTCGGCCCGCACTCGGCCTTTTGCTTCCTCTCGGACTGGCGCTCGGCTGGGAAATTTCCGTGCGTGCCGGCCTGTTCAGCGGACGGTTGGTGCCGCCGCCTTCCGTCATTTATGCAACATTCGTCGAGCTTGCGCGCACTGGAGAACTGCAAAGCCACGCCCTCACGACGTTGGCCCGCGTCGCTGCCGGCTTTGCTATAGGTGTTTGCGTCGGCACAGTGCTTGGCGCGATCACGGGTTATTCGGCCCTCGTGCGCCGTATCATCGATCCAAGCCTTCAGGCGCTGCGTGCCATACCGTCGATTGCCTGGGTGCCCCTTTTCATTCTTTGGCTGGGCATCTTCGAAGCATCGAAAGTCACACTGATTGCCGTCGGCGTGTTCTTTCCCGTTTACCTCGGAGTCATGGGAGCGGTGATGTCCGTCGATCGCAAGATCGTCGAAGTCGGCCGCGCATTCCGCCTGAGCGGCGTGCAGATGGTCCGCCGTATCTTGCTGCCGGCCGTGCTGCCGTCTTACGTCATCGCATTGCGTTCGGGGCTTGGCCTGGGCTGGATGTTTGTGGTTGCCGCTGAATTCATGGGCGCATCCGAAGGATTGGGCTTTCTGCTGGTTGACGGACAACAACTTGGCAAGCCCGCACAGATCGTCGCCGCTATCGTCGCCTTTGCAGTTATCGGCAAGATAACCGATTGGATCATTGTCGGGGTGTCTGCTCCGTTCCTGCGTTGGGAAGATCGTTTCAATGCTCCGACTGGAAGGGACTGACGGTGCTCGTCCTTGACCGCGTCGGCAAGACTTATGCGAATGGCGTCCACGCGCTTGATGGCGTGAGTTTTTCGGTTGCCCCCGGCGAGATTGTTGCCGTTGTCGGCGGTTCCGGCTGCGGAAAGTCGACGCTTTTAAGAGCGATTTCCGGACTTGATACGCCAAGCCAAGGCCGCGTTCTGCTCGACGGTCAGCCCGTCACCACGCCACACGAAAAGATCGGCATTGTCTTTCAAGAACCGCGATTGCTGCCATGGCTTTCGGTTTCCGAGAATGTCGGCTTCGGTCTGGAAGATCGCTCCAAGGCCGAACGAAATTCACTTGTCGCCGCCGCCCTCTCGCGCGTCGGGCTGCTTGACAAGGCAGGCGTGTGGCCTCGGGAATTGTCGGGTGGTCAAGCCCAGCGGGTTGCGATCGCACGTGCTTTGGTGCCGCGGCCAGAGGTCTTGCTCCTCGACGAACCGTTTTCCGCGCTCGACGCTTTCACCAGGGTCAACCTGCAGGATCATTTGCTGGATCTTTGGACCTATTTCAAGCCAACGCTCGTCCTCGTCACTCACGACGTTGATGAAGCGGTGGTGCTCGCTGACCGCATCATGGTCATGTGTCCGCGACCCGGACGCATCTTTGACGAAATCGAAGCGTCGCTCTCGCGGCCACGCGATCGCCAATCGGCCGCCTTTGATCACATCAAACGCCGGGTGCTCGTTGCGCTCGACCGCTCGCTGGATCGGACATCGGCGCCAAGTGGCCCAGAGGTCAAGGTCAGCGCGGGCCAGGCATTATGGTGGTGAAAGAGACTTCTGATCCAAGGGTCCTTGCGAGACTCTCGCGTATTCCTCGCCGCGTAAGATAAAATTGTCGTGTGAGCTCTGGGCTTTTTGTGTTCAGGCGGCTAGTAGAGCGGCCACCAAAGCGCCGTTGAGCAAAATGGAGGGAGCTTGAATATGGATGCTGCTGAATTGAGGGCGATGCAGGCTCCGATAAAGGCTCGCTACAAGGATGACCCGAAGGCAGGCCTCATCACCTTGAAAGCCAAAGGTTCGCTTGATGAAACGAACATTGCTTGCAAGGTAGAGACTGGTCGTGCGCTCGCGATCGCCGGCCTTCATCCGGCCACTGGTGGCAGCGGGCTCGAGCTGTGTTCCGGCGACATGCTGTTGGAGGCACTGGTTGCATGCGCCGGCGTCACTCTCAAGGCCGTATCGACGGCGCTTGAAATTCCATTGCGATCGGCAACCGTATCCGCAGAAGGCGACCTCGATTTCCGCGGCACATTAGGTGTCGCCAAAGATGCCCCGGTTGGCTTTGCGCAGATTCGCCTGCGATTCGACGTCAGCACTGACACGTCGCAAGAAAAACTCGACCAATTGCTGAAGCTGACCGAACGCTACTGCGTTGTGTATCAGACGATTAAAAGTGGACCGCCCATCGAAGTTACGCTCAAGCGAGCGTAGTTGTACGGCGCGCCAGGCAGGCAGTGTAGAATACCTGCCGACATGAGCGACAAACTCAACATCGCGATCGTCGGCGCCGGCATGGGCGGCCTCGCCGCTGCCGCCGCCGTCCGCAAAGTCGGCCACAAGGTCACGGTCTACGAACAAGCCAGACAGTTCACGCGGCTCGGCGCCGGCATCCAGATCGGCTGTAATGCCATGCACGTGCTGCGCGGGCTGGGGCTCGAGGACCGGCTGCGCGCCGACACTTTTTATCCGCGCTCATGGAACAATCGCGACTGGAAGAGTGGCGAGGTGTTGTTCGACATCCCGTTTGGCCTCGACGCCGAACAGGCCTATGGCGCGCCTTATCTCCTGGCGCATCGCGGCGACCTGCATGCGGCCTTGGCGAGCGCGGTGCCGCTGGAGATTGTGAAGCTCAACCATCAGCTGACTGGCATCGACCAGACGCCGCACGACGTACGTCTCACCTTCGACAACGGTCATGTTGCCCACGCCGATGTCGCGATCGGCGCCGACGGCGTGCATTCGGTGGTGAAAAGCATTCTGTTCGGCGACGACGAACCAAACTTCACCGGCCGTATCGCTTATCGCACAGTGTATCCAGCCGAACGCCTGAAGGGCACTGAGGTGGTCAACTGCACGAAGTGGTGGGGCGAGGATCGTCACGTCGTGATCTATCCGGTGAAGCCGGACCGCTCGGAGATCTACTTCGTCACCAGTCAGCCGGAGCTCGGCTTCAAACTCGAGTCTTGGTCAGCGACGGGCGACGTGAAGGTGCTGCGCGAGGCTTTCGCGGCCTTTCACCCCGAGGCACGCGCCGTGATCGACGCCGCGCCGGCGGTCCACAAGCGGCCCCTGGTCGACCGCGACCCGCTTGCACACTGGATTGACGGCCGGGTGGCGGTGCTGGGTGACGCCTGCCATCCGATGACGCCTTATATGGCGCAAGGTGCCGCGATGGCGATCGAGGATGCTGCAATCTTGGCGCGCTGCCTCGAAGGCTGCGATCGCGACGGCGTCGAGGTCGGACTGCGCCGCTACGAGCTGACACGCAAGGAGCGCACCGCCCGAATGCAGGTGACCTCGCGCCAAAACGTCTGGGGCAAGGGCGTCACGGATGTCGACTGGGTCTACGGCTATAACGCCTGGGAAGCACCGCTCGCGCCTCTCGCCAAGGCTTAAGGACAGGCGACTTTCTCGGCGTTCGCCCCATGTCTGTTGGCATTCTTTTTGCTTCCCACGGGGTGCCAGAGATCTCGGAAAAGTCGAGGTCGAAAGATCGGGAAAGCGCGATGACGATGAAATCCTTTCTCCTGACCTGCGGCGTTTTCTGTGGGGGCTATGTTACCAATACGACGCTCGATACGGCTCTTGAAGCCGCCGAGAGTTATTTTCATGTGCAGCCGGCTGCCTATAAAACCGACATCAATGGTTACGTGATATGCAGCCCTGAAAAGCCGAAAATAACGCTCGCAGCCGACGGCAACTGATACGACATTAGCTACCGCGGACTCACATTTGCCGACCGTGCCTTCGACCTGAGCGTGGTGACGAGACGTGGTCCTTGCCAAAGCGCCAGGTCGCGGTCATCGAGATATTCTTTTGCAATCTTGATCGCGTCGGCGTCGGTCGCAGCCTCAATTTCATTCGCGGGCTGTGCAATGCGATGCTGCGCATCCAGGAGGTATGCTCGGTAGTGAAGCATGGCGATCTCCTACCGTCTTTCATCAGTTAAGCGCGCTCCGGCTCGCGAGACAAACCGGAAGTGCCGCGACGACGGTGGACGACGGGGAAAACTCCGCTTCAGCGCCAGGAATATGAGGGCCCAAGGGCAAAGCTGCCCTTGGGCAAGAGAGAGACCGCCTGGTGGCGGTCTCTCCAAAACGTCATTGGATGGATTTAGGCCGGTCGAGCAGGACAATCGGAAAGGCCGGTGCAAGAGCCAAGAGTAAAGCTCGCGCCTATTTTCGCCGCGCCTGCCGCAGCTTCCAACGTTTCATCGGAAACGTCGAAGGAAAGTGTCTCCTCTTGCGCTTTGATTACGATATCAGTCATGACGCGGATCCTTTTGTTGGTGCTGTGCCAACTAGATCAGCGATCAGCAGACTTTATTCGTGGTGTTCACGCCAAGGTGATGGGCATCCGCCAAGGGCCAAACGGACCCAATTTTCATCGGCTCGCGCCTTGCGTCGTGGCGGACAGCGCTCTCTTGTTGGCCCTCATGATGCTGCGTTCTTTTTCGCAAGTGCTCATCTGATTGGCGGCGACGCAGTTCTCATAGTCCGCAACCGAGCGTTCGTAGTCGCGGCGCGCGTCTTCGTGCAACGTGTTTGTCGTGCATGCGGAGAGCAGGGCCGCACCCGCCACAATCGCGGCTGTCACCGAAATACAAATTCTCATCGCTCATCCTTCGGATTACGCAAATTGTAGCCACCCAACATCTATTTGTTTTGAGCCGTCTACTCAACCGGCCCGCGCACGCGATCGCTGGCAATCCGTGCCTGCGTCCGGGTAGGGGCTAGCCGCGGTTTTTTGCCGCCTGCCTGCTTTTGGGGCGGCGGAAGGACGCGCAACAGTAAAAATACCTTCATCGGCGAGCGCGGGTGTTGTATCTAAATCCCTTATTAGAGGATCCACATGTTTTCACGACGGAAAATGCTATTGGCCTGCATCGCGGTGATCGCGTCCGCCTTTTTATCTGCGCAGGTGATTGCGCAGGAAAAATCCATTGTTGTTGCCTCGACAACGTCGACTCAAGACAGCGGCCTGTTTGAGTATCTGCTTCCGATCTTTCAGCAGCAGACCGGGATCGCAGTCAAGGTGATCGCGCAAGGCACAGGACAGGCGCTCGACACGGGCCGACGCGGCGACGCCGATGTGGTGTTTGTCCATGCCAAATCGGCGGAAGAAAAATTTCTGGCCGAAGGTCAAGGCGTCAAACGCAACCCGGTGATGTACAACGACTTCGTCCTCATCGGTCCGAAAAACGATCCTGCGGGCATCAAGGGCAGGGACGTCGCCGCAGCGCTGAAGACGATCAAAGAAAAGCAGGCGCCCTTCATTTCTCGCGGTGACCGCTCCGGAACGCACATGGCCGAGCTGGCGTTGTGGAATAAAGATGCCGGTATCGACATCGATCAACAGAAAGGCCCCTGGTACAAGTCGATTGGTCAGGGCATGGGCGCCGCGCTCAACATGGCAAGCGCGAGCAATGCCTACGTGTTGTCGGATCGCGGGACGTGGCTCTCTTTCAAAAACAAAGGCGATCTGCAAATCCTCGTCGAGGGCGACAAGCGACTGTTCAATCAATACGGGGTCATTCTGGTCAATCCGGAAAAACATCCGACCGTGAAGAAAGAGCTGGGTCAGCAGTTCATTGACTGGCTTTTGTCTCCGGAGGGGCAGAAAGCCATCGCCAATTACAAAGTCAATGGCGAGCAGTTGTTTTATCCCAACGCTGATGATCCGAACGCCTGAAGCATGTTAGTGGTGGTCGGTGAACGATTTTACCACCGCCCTTGCGACCGCACTTGATTTGATTGGCAGGCTCGATCCGCAGCTGCGGGATATCGTGCTTCTGTCGATCGAGGTCAGCCTCACTGCAAGTGTTTGCGCCTTTCTCATCGGCGCTCCGATGGGAACGGCGCTCGCGGTCTATCGCTTCCCCGGTCGAAGCGCGTTGATCATCATTGTCAACGCGCTCCTTGGCCTCCCTCCGGTTGTCGTGGGTCTTGTGGTCTATCTGCTATTGTCGCGTTCGGGGCCGCTGGGGTCATTTGGTATTCTGTTTACTCCGTCCGCGATGGTGATTGCGCAGTGCCTGCTTGCGTTGCCCATTGTGATGGCGCTCGTCCATCGTACGACAGCAAGCCTATGGGCGACTTACGGTGATCTTCTTTTGAACGATGGCGCCAATCGCTTCAGAAGCATCTGGTCGCTGATGAATATCGGTCGTGAAGGAATGCTGACGGCATTTCTGGCCGCATTCGGCCGCGCGATCGCGGAAGTCGGCGCAATCCTTATCGTCGGAGGGAACATCCAGGGTTATACCCGGACCATGACAACTGCGATTGCTCTTGAGACGAGCAAAGGCGATCTGCCGTTGGCTCTTGGCCTTGGCATAGTTCTCATCGTCCTTTCAATGACGGTCAGCGGGGTCAGCCTGTTTCTTGGACGAGGTCTGGGCGATAAAAAATGATGCGCGAACTAATCTTTGTTCAATTGACCTACATCAAAGGCCCATTTCGTGATTTAGTTCGGTCAATGCAAATCATATTTGTGACAGTGGCTTGGTTTGCCGCCGCGCTCGTCGCCGGGACGATCCCCGTTCGCGCACAGACGTTACCGGTTTACGACGTCGACGCAGAGACGGCTAAATGCCTGACGCAGGCCGAGACGGGAGAACAGTGGGCTGATGCATTGAAGAGCTGGTGTCGGTCCATTGGCAAAGATGAACACACGGCCCACGACCAGCTGGCGGAGCGTTGGGAGTCCTATGACAAGGGGAAGCGGACGTCGTGTGTTGCCGACAAGGGCATCACCGACTATTCCAGCCTGAAGACCTGTGTTGAACGCGCCGGTACGGAAAAACCGCAGGAGCAGCAGCAGGCAAAGACAACGACCGACACGGAAACAAACGAGAAGGCTTATCTGGCCGCGGTCAGAGAGGGTAATGCGGCGTACTCGTCTGGCAGCTTTGGCAACGCCATCGCGAGCTTCAACCTGGCCATACGTCTTCATCCCGAGGACGCTTCTGCCTTTAACAGCCGCGGAAACGCCTATGCGCGCACAGGCAACCTGTACCGGGCCATCGCTGACTATAACGAAGCCATTCGGCTCAAGCCCAATTATGCCGCGGCGTTTTGCAATCGCGGATTGGCGCGGCAAAAACTCAACGGCGGCAAAGACAACGACGATAAAATCAAAGCCCGGCAGCTCGATGCTTCAGCCTGCCGGTGAGCCATGAGGGCCATTGGAAGGGAAGCATTTGTTGCACCGACGTAAGAGCCGCATAAGTTGTTGCTTGTTCGCCGCATTCGTCCTCGCCGCCGCGGGTTCTGCGCTCGGGCAGCAGACGCATGAGCTTGACCCGATGCTGCCCGGCTCGCTCAAGCCCGAGCCGCTGCCGCCGTTGCAAAATCCGGATGCGTCGACGCCGGCCAAGGAACTGTTCGCACGCAAGGCAACGCCGTATCGCGGGCCGGCGCGCTCGATTGGCATCCATTCCAAGGGTTGCCTTGCCGGTGCCGTGCCGTTGGCGATCGACGGACCTGGCTGGCAAGTCATGCGGCCCTCGCGCAACCGCTACTGGGGCAATCCACAAGTCATTCGCTTCGTCGAGCGATTTGCGAAAAGCGCAAAAAAGATCGGCTGGAACGGCCTCTTGATCGGCGACATAGCGCAGCCGCGCGGCGGACCGATGATCGCCGACCACAGTAGCCATCAAAATGGCCTCGACGTCGATATCTGGTTCACGCCGATGCCAGACCACGTGCAGAGTCTCAAGGAGCGCGAGTTTAACCCAGGCACGGATATGGTCGCGCCCGATATGCTCGACGTCGATCCGCAAGAGTGGACTAGCACACATGCCGCGCTGATCCGCGCCGCTGCGCAGGATCCGGTGGTGGTCCGCGTCCTGGTCAACGCCGCAATCAAGAAGGCGCTATGCCGCGAGGCTGGGGCTGATCGCACCTGGCTTTACAAGGTGCGTCCCTGGTATGGCCACGCCGAGCACTTTCACGTGCAGACCTCGTGTCCGGAGGATAGTCCGGACTGCAAGCCGCCGACACCAACGCTCCCAGACGACGGCTGTGGTCGCGATCTCGAATTCTGGTTCAAGGAATCGACGCTGCATCCGCCGCCGTCCAAACCGAAGCCGCCGCTGACGCTCGCCGATCTGCCTGCCGCCTGCAGGCAGATCCTCAAGGCACCGTGATGGATGCCGAGGGCGAAACGATCAGTTGTTGATCACCAGGCCAAGTTTCTTGATCACGGCCTGCCACTTGCCTTCTTCGCGCTGGATGTTCTGCGCGTATTCGCCGGGCGTGCTGGCGAGCGGATCGCCGCCGGCGTCGAGCAGCCGTTTCTTCATGTCGTCCGACGTTACGATCTTGCGTAGCTCCTTGTTGAGCCGGTCGATGATCGGCTGCGGCGTGCCCGCCGGTGCGACCAGTCCGTAGTACTGCACGATCTCCAGTCCCGGCAGGCCGGATTCGGCAATGGTCGGTACATCGGGGATGGCGGCCATGCGCTGCGAAGATCCGACAGCGATGGCGCGCAACGCACCGGCCTGGATGCTGCCGATGGCTGGCGGCAGTGTATTGAAGGCGAGCATGACATGTCCGCCGATGAGATCGTTGGTGAGCGGACCGGTTCCCTTGTAGGTCACGATGGTGATCTTGGTATTGGTCAGGGCCTTGAATTGCTCAGCGCCGAAATAGTTCAGGGTCGGGGCGGGCGGCGTGCCGACCGTGACCTTGTCGCCATCTTTCCTGGCGAGCGCGATCACATCGGAGATCGTTTTCGCGGGCACGGACGGATTGGACATGATGACGATCGGCACCGAAGCGATCAGTCCGATAGGCGCGAAATCCTTGCCCATGTCGTAGCCAGGATTTTCCGGCAGGCCTGCCCCGGTCACCAGCAGCAGCAGGGTGTAGCCGTCGGCCTGCGCGCGGGCGACGTCGCGTGTACCGATCACGGAGCCGGCCCCCGGACGATTGACGACGATGATCTGCTGGCCGAGCGCTTCGGTCAGTTTCTGCGCGACAACCCGGCCGACAGTGTCGACGCCGCCGCCCGCGGGAAAGGCCACCACCAGCGAAATCGTGCGTGACGGATAATCGTCAGCCGTTGCAAGCGCGGGTATTGCCGCGCTGGCGAACGTCGCGATGGCGGCTGCGCCGATAAACCGCAAGTGTGCGCGCATGTCCTAGCCTCACTGACAGTTTTTTATTGAGGGTCGTAACGCATTGTGCGCAAACCGGGAGCCTTTGCCAACCGACTTGCGATCCGCCGCGCTCTACTCAATGACGGCATCGGCAATTGAGAGCACGCCGGAGGGAGGGGTGAGGCCGAGCGATTTGGCGGTTTTCAGATTAATGACAAATTCAAACTTGGTTGCGTGGACGCAACAGGCGATGCGCCGCTGCGCTTCGCGTCGTCATTGCAAAGAGCCGAAAAAAGTCGCGATTTCTTTCGCGGCGCGGTCCGGGTCTTCCCGATGCGGAAAGTGGCCGACACCTGAAAACATCGCGAGATCTAGTCTGGCGAAAGTTTCGCCGAGCCTGTCGGTCCACGCGTAAGGGAACAGAGGATCGTGCTCGGCCCAGCGGACGCAGGTGGGCACTTTGATCTTTGGCAAATTTGGCACTTCGCCTTTCATCATCGCGATGCGGCCAGCATTTGCTGCGCGATAGTGGGCAAAGCCGCCGGCGAGATTCCCCGGCTGCATGAAGTTATCGGTAAAGGCATCGAGCACGCCGTCAAAAACGTCTTTTCGGTAGGCCCAATGTCGTAGGAAGTGCCCAATATACGTTTTGCAGCTATGGCGTGTTGCGCCGACGAGCTTCGGTGTCATCTCGATCTGATTGAATGACTGGTACCATATCTCCTTGAGCCGATCCGGCTCTGCCATGCGCGGGCCGATGCCGGGATAGACGAAGTCAAAGAAAAACAGTCCGACGAGCCGATCCGGTGCCGATCGTGCGAGAGGCTGCATGATAGCGCCTCCGACATCATGGCCCACGACACCGGCGCGCTTGATGCCAAACGCGTCGAGCAGCGCAATCATGTCTTTCGCATGGTCGGGAGGACCGAACGGTTCAACCGGCTTATCGGTTTTGCCGAATCCCCTGAGGTCCGGAGCTATGAGCGTGAAGCGATCCTGCAGGCGCTCCATGAGTGGCTCCCACGTGAGCCAGAACTCTGGCCATCCGTGCAGCAGGAGCAGAGGTTCTCCAGTCCCAGTCTTGGCGACATGGAATTGGGCGCCACTGGCGCTAATGGTTACGTGCTCCATATGACTCTCTCCTCATGACTCTCTCCTCGGGGCTCGCTTCCTACGGACATTAGCATTGCCGTCGTCATGTCTCGCGGCCTCGGACGCGCGCGACGGTCAGGTGTAACCGCGAATGGTTTTGGGGGTGGGACCGACAACAGTCTTGGCCGACCGAAGCCCGCCAAGACTGTTGAGGGCGCTGGGCCAAGGCCACGGAACGCAACGATGGCCTACGCGCGCTATGAGAGAATAGATTCAAGACAAAGGCATGACATATTTTGGACGCCCGGAACCGTTTGCGCGCTCGTGGCCCGCGCAATTAGTTGAGAATTCCGACGGCCCGCGATGCCACCAGCGCAATTGTGGCAAAAGAAATGCCGGCCTCGGCCATCATCAGAAGCTTGGCCCGCACGGTCAGTGGAAACGTGTCCGCGGGTGAAAACGCCGTCGCATTGGTGAAAGCGAGAAACAGGTAGTCGATGAAGCCTGGTGTCCAGCCGGGATGCAGACAGGTTTCGCCAGCCGGTTGCTGCTGGGTGAAGAGAAAGTCGTTGTTGGCATCGGGCCTTGTTCCTTTTGTCGCAGGACTGCCGCGATCGAGGGCCCAGTACCAAAGGGCGAAAATGATAACGTTGGTCGCCCAGATATTGAGTGCATCGAGCAACAGCGTGCGGCCGGTTCCCGCATTCCCCGCCAGGATGGCTTCGACCAGGCGCGCCAGCGCGCCGAAATTCACCAGCGTCACGAGGGCGGTCAGGGAAATCGCCAGCCGGCGCATCAACAATCGCTGGCGGCCGACAAGATTCCATTGCGCGTCAGTCGATGCCTTACGCGCGCGCCGCTGCGTCCACACCGTCGCTATCGACAGCGGCACAAGAAGGGCGAGTTCCAGAACTGGCGCGAGCCATCGAGGCCCCACCGAGAGGTCATTGACGATGACGATCTGCAGAATGACGATCGTCAGAACCGCGCCGCGCGCGAGCCAGAAATCCAGAGCCTTGTCCGCGAGGTATTTATGGGAAGGAGCCATTGGCGCGTACCGTATCCGGGAGTTCTACTCCGCGGAGAGGGGACGCACCATAAGGGAGATCGTAGGATCGCCTATGCGAACGCTCGGCACGGCGTGACCGCGAAGACTTCGCGCGTCGCGCGTGTGCCGGTAGTTTGGAATTTGCAGCATGCGGGCCCCGGGGGACCGATACGTACATATAGGTATTGCAACTATTAGGCGAGTAGGCAAATGCCGAATGACGAGCTGCGCGATCAAATCTCCCGCATCGAAACCGATATCGAAGACCATGCCATCACCTTGGAAGGATGCCGAAAAGCAATGTTGCTTTCGAAAGTGGCCATTGCCGCCGGAATAGTCTTTTTATCGGCGTATCTGCTCGGCGCGATCTGGCTTAACGCCGTGGCTGTTATCGGCGCAATGGCAGCCGTCATCGGTGGCGTCGTCGTTTTCGGGTCAAACCTGACCACCGCCAATCAAGCCACCGCTGCAATGGCAGCCCTCGAGAGACGCAGAGCCGAACTGATCGACATGATCAATCTTCGAACTGTGGGGGAGGGCGAGGAGCTTCCAAGCCTTCCACCATCCGGTGGCGTCCACTTTACTCACTGAAAACAGATATTCGGAAGGGCAGGCAAACGCCCGCTTGGGCCAATGGCGGACATTTATCCGCGATTGAGGACATCGCTCAACCGACGAAGCGGTATAATGAAAAACACGATGCTGATGAAGATGAGCCCAATGACAGCCACGCGCGCCTTGGCCCATGCAATGGCACAAGGGTGCCGTGGCTTCGCCGTGTCGCGTTGTGACAACGTCCCGGAAAAGCCAGGTTGCATCACGCTTGCTTCTCCCAGCTTGGCTTTTGCGCCGCCAACAACGGGCCGTACACAAACACAAAGCCGCCAAAAGCCGCGAGCCACCCCAGACCCGCAAGCTCCAGAAGCGTGATAGATCCGCTGAAGGCGGCAACAATTCTTGCCATCGCAGCTGCCAGGACAGCCACATAAATGATGAGCGTCGCGCGTCCGGCTCGCAGTGGCTGGCCTGTGTGGCCAAGCGATGCACGCGTCATGACGCCAAGAGTCATTAAGCCAATGGCACCGGCCGTCCAGGCGTGTATCCCGGCTGTACTTGGCACCAGCGTGCTCCAAATCGACAGGCCAAGCAGCAGGAAGCCGGCTGGAATAAACGCGTAGCCGAGATGCAACACCAACACGAGCGGCTCAGCGAGCGTACGGTCTCCGGCCCAACGCACAAGCCGCATCGATTGCATGCAACCGGCGATCAGCAGCAGCACGCCGGTGACGGGATGCGCCGGCGCAGCGATCCACGCGATAAGTGAGAGCGCACCGCTGGCAATCGTCGTCATGTCAAAACGTGAAAATGGCACTGGCAACCGCCCCGGATTGTTACGCGACAACCAGTTGTTGGTGAAGCTCGGCACGACGCGGCCACCGATGAGGGATATCAGCAGCACGATTGCAGAAATGGCGATGCGAATACCGTAGTCGGCTGAGCCTTTGACCAGCACTTCCGCATGAAAGACGATGTTGCCGAGGATGAGCACGAAGAGAATGATCATGACACGCAGGTTGCGCCAATTCTTGCCGGCAACGATCTCGCGGGCCGCAACGGCCGCAAGCGCGAACAGGAAACTGACGTCGATGAGCGCCGCTGCAATGGCCCCGATATCCGCGGACAGCAGAATGGCTACGCGGCCGGCGAGCCAAAGCACGACGAGGCCGACAAGCGGCCAGCCGTTGACCGGCAGCCGGCCCGTCCAGTTCGGAATTGCCGTGAGCAGAAAGCCGGCGACCGCTGCCGCCACATAGCCGTAGAGCATCTCGTGGATGTGCCAGTCGAGCGCGCTGAATTCAGTCGGCACCGCGACAAAGCCCAGATATTGCGGGGTCCAGAGCAGGATGTTGAACGCTGCCCACGAAGCAGCGGCGAGAAAAAATGGCCGGAAGCCGTAAGAGAACAAGGCCGGGCCGGCGTAGCTGCGGCGGCTCTGCAAGGCGGCGGGCATCGACATGATTATGTCTCACGCGGGCTTCGATGGTTGCATCGACGATCTAGTACCTTTTCCTGCGTTTCGGATCGAAAGCGCGGTGCGACATTTTGTCGATCTGTCCCCAATTTGTCCCAGCGCAAAGAACGCAGGCCGGGCTCGGCTATCGTGCATCTGAAAATTCCCGTCTTCAGCAAACGGAGGGCACGATGTCCGGGCGCGCAGCCGACGTGTCGCGTTGTCCAACTGTCGAATTCATGCTGCACGCCGTCGCAGCATGGATCGGCAAAATTCGCATGGCGAATGGCATACGTGACGAATTGGGGAGATGCAGCGCGGACGAGAAAAAACAGATAGCGAAAGATCTGGGAATACCCGTTGAAGATCTTCGGCGACTGGTCGCGAAGGGGCCCGTTGCGGCGGACGCTTTGCCGAAAATGCTGTCGGCACTTTCCGTCGACGCGCGAGTGCTAGCGAGCGCCGATCCCGCGATCATGCGGGACTTGCAACGAACGTGCGCCTTTTGCGACCATAAAAGCCTGTGTCAACGCGAGCTCGCCGAGGGTACCGCCGCTCGAAATTTCCGTCAGTTCTGTCCCAACGCTCATACGTTGGACGCACTTTATAAACGGACCGCGTCCTCGATATGCGGTTGAGATCGCGACAGTCGAAGTCAGCGGGCCGGACAATCACGACGTCTACAACGATTACGATCCGGCGAAGTCCGCAAAGTCGATGTCGCACTGAGCGACCAATGTCGGAGCCTGATGTCGGCCTTTCAAAACAAAGGCCGGCTATCCTTTCCAAGGACGTGATGTGAGCTAATATGCGTGCGCCCGCCCTGCAGCCGATCAATACACCGGGATATGGCGTGACGCTGAGGCTCGACCATTCACTAATTTCCGATCTGCCGGTATTCGCCGGGCTATCCTCCGAAGAACTCGATGCCCTTCTGGCTCGCGCGCACGCACGACACTATGCGAAGGGCGCGACGGTTTTCTCTCAGAATGAATCGGCGCATTCCTTCTTCCTGCTGCTGCATGGACGCTTACGCGTTACTCAATTGACGCCGCACGGCGAACAGATCGTGGTGCGTTTTGTCAGTCCGGGCGATCTGTTCGGCGTGGCGATGGCCATCGGTCGTGACACCTACCCAGGGACCGCCACGGCGATCGTGGACAGCCTTGCGCTGTTGTGGCCCTCGGCAACTTGGCCGCCGCTGATAGGTCAGCACCCCGTGCTCGCGGGCAATGCGATGCGCATGATCGGCGGGCGCCTGCAGGAGGCTCATCAACGATTGCGGGAAATCTCGACGGAAGACGCCGAACGGCGCGTTGCCCACGCCGTTCTTAAACTAGCCGATGATGCGGGCCAGAAATCGCCGGCTGGTACGTTGATCGATTTTCCGCTGAGCCGTCAGGACATCGCCGAGATGACGGCAACGACTTTGCATACGGTGAGCCGGATCATAAGCGCCTGGGAAGCGGCCGGTATTATCGCAGGCGGCCGGCAGCGGATCGCGATCCGCGACCGGGCCCGTCTGCAAATCATTGCAGACGAGATGTGACCCTCGCAACGCAATTGAAATGTGCGCTTTGGGTCAGAAGCAGACGGGTGTGGAGTGCTGGTCCAGACTCGTAATTGGCACTTGAGGCAATAGTCCTGTCTTAATGCGTTGCCTGCCGACCTGAGTTGCCAAAGAGATGATACTCGGCTGTCATGATGAAGGAATAGCGTTGTCCAATCCTTGTTGGGCCGGCCAATGTCACTCCCGAGTGGTAACAAATGCGTTGCTGCGGGTCATGTTGCGTGCGGTCCAACTAAGGCCGCCGACCAACTGCTATCGGCGCAAGAGCGGGAGTTTGAAAGGTGGCGCATCGCCGCCGATCTCGTCCGGCATTTACGCGAAGCTGGAATACATTGCGAGTTGTGTGAAGTCCGCCAGATGCGTAGCTGAGCCGCGCTCGTTTAATTTTCAAGATTGATCCAACGTAGGCACACTTTTTAGCGCATCGAACGCCGCTGGATATTTGCACGAACCCGTTGTTGGCTCTGCTCAGTTCGTGACAGCCATTCGATAAACCTGCAATCGACACATCGATAGATTTCGTAAGTGTCGTCGTTTTCGATGTTGTGAAGCGTGCTAACGTGTTCGCAGCAACTTCCGCACTTTATACAAAATCTCGTTGCTGGCATCATGACCGCAAAGCTGTCCAAGAGCGTCCGGATAACGTGGTCGTGAACCACGAGTTCCATGAGTCGTGTTTTTCTGTCCTTGCCAACGTTGGGTGGTATTTTCTTGCCATCGAACAACGTAAAAAAATACCACCTGTAGCAGCTACGGAAGCAAGTCTGATGGTAGCTACGGGCGATACTTTTGTGATGTGCGCCTATCCTTGAAGACGTCTTCGTGCCAAGGGCGGACGAATCAAGGAAGGAACTTTTGCCTGGGAATGCACTTGTGCATTCGCACATGCGGGCAAAGAGCCGAGTTTCGCTTTGGCTCAGGGCGGCAGCCGTTCTGGTGGTAGCCGAATGCATTGGTACGGCCAACGTTCCAGCGCAATCTTCAGATGACTGGTTCCGGTTCAACGCGTCACATTTTCGGTCGGACAAATATCGCGAGAGCCTGTTCGGCCCGCTCGGTTGGGAACCACACCGCCGAAAAGCACATCGGCGAAGCGAGAGTTCGCGAGCCTCACCGCGGGATAAGGCAAGATCGAAATCCGAAGAGGGCGCGCCCGCGGCCGCGAATACGGTTGTCGGTGACGTTCCGTTACCGCGGCCGCGGCCGGCATTTTGGCCCGAACCTCATTCCTTTGCCGAAGCCGCGGGCCCCGGTTTTGATACTGCGAATGTCACCAGTGCATTGAGCGATTGTGATCAGCGACTGGCGGCGATCGCTACGATCGAGTTACTGCCCAGGCTCATCGGTCCAGGCGACTGCGGCGGTCGCGATATGATTAGGCTAGAGGCCGTATTGCTGCCCAACCGCAAGCGTGTCGCCATCAATCCTACCGCTGTCCTGCGCTGTGCGATGGCGGAATCATTTGCCGCCTGGGTCCGCGACGAGGCTTCCAGTCACGCCGCCACGCTTGGAGATGCGCTTCGCAGCGTCGATACCCTCGGGTCATACGAGTGCCGTGGCCGTAATGGTATTGCCGACGCCAAACTCAGCGAACACGGCAAAGGCAACGCCATCGATGTCCATGCCTTGGTCATGGCGGGTGGTCGCCACATCGACCTCACGGATGAGAAGGTTTCAAAGCCGCTTCGTGATGATATGCGAGATTCCGCCTGTCATCGATTTACGACGGTGCTGGGACCTGGCGCTGACAGCCACCACAATAACCATATCCATCTCGACATTCTCGAACGGCACAGGGGAGCCCGCATTTGCCAATGGGATGTGCGTGAACCGCCTCCGCCGACCAAAGTCGCGCGTGGCCGAGCGCGGCTGGCCGCCAGGTCCGGACTCAATAAGCCCCGGCCGCCAGAAAACCAGACGATCGCCGCGGGCCACTGGACAATCGGACCGACCTACAAGACAAATAAGTTGCAAAGCTGCACGATGAGCCGTTCCGATAGCGAGCCCGGAATAACCTTCGTGCGTGCGCAGGACGGGCTTTTGGTCATCCTCGAGTCGCAAAAGTGGAAGCTTGACCGGGGCAAATCTTATCCCGTTCGTCTCACTGCAGGCTCTCGGTCCGTGGAGACCAAAGCGATGGCGGAAATGAAGAGAGTGAGCATCACTCTTGCGGATAGCCGGCTCAATTCAAAGCTTCGATCCGTCAATAAGCTCCTGGTGCAAGCCGAGGGCGCTACGCTGCGGGTGCCGCTTGATGGCAGTTCGACGGCATTTGAACGTCTCGAGGAATGCTTCAATACTCGCGAAGCACCTGAGACAAATCCCTTCGTGAAAGGCAACTTATCGGAGAAAAACCCGCGCAACCGGAAGCGCTAAGACAGTCAACCGCTTACCAGAAAGCGATCGGCGTCCTTATTTGGTTGGCATTCGCAGCTGCGGGCATCGGTATTCTTTATGGGCTCAGTTTTTTTAGCTGGTGACTGACTTCCGAACCGTTCTGTCCACGAAAGCGGATACTCATCTCTTCAGTGTCGCCGGCTATTCTTGGATGGCGACAATCTTGCCTTTTCGCACAGCGGCCTTGAGCGCGGCATAATCACCTTCGGCTTGATCCGCATATGCCAAGGCAAACTTTCCCATCGCTACGTCGAACTGATCGTTTGAAACACCGAGATACCCGCTGATGGTTGCGGACAGTTCACTGGCCTTTGAATGGGCGCGTGCGAGCACCCAACCGCAGGCCATGGCGTAGACATCCAGCATTTCCGCGTTAAACGTTTCAACCAGAGGCTTGATTTTTGCATCGTGCAGCTGCCGAACATAGAACTGCCGGCCATTCGGAGCAGTGGCCCATCCGAGGAAAATATCCGACGCCGGTTGCATCAAACGTTGTCCCATCACGACGCGCTGCCCGTGATGTTTATACGCGCTCTTCCCAGCATAGGGTTCGAGGACCGAGTTCACCGCTTCTTTGAATTGGAGAAACAATGGATCGTTTCCCTCCGACATCATCAGGGCAATCCAGCATCTCCGACCAACGCTGCCAATGCCGACCACTTTAATAGCCGCATCCGCCAGCTGATACCGATCGAGCAGGGTGCGATGGTCGTCAGACAACGAGTCTTGGTACACGTGCATGAATTGCTCAATTGTTGCCTCACCGTCGGGGTCGTGGATTGCTTCTGGGTGAAAGATAAGCGGCGGTTGGTCCTTGATCCGAATTTGCCCGCCAACGGACCCAGCGAGCTTGGGAAAATCCAGTTCTGAGCCACTGCGGGTCGCAGCTTTCTCGATCCGTTTTCTGACGCTTGCCCGTAAGGCTTTGGGAAGGGACTCGATAAAGTCCGCGGCGCTGGTTTTCGCGTACCAAACTCTGAGCGGGTCCAATTCGGAGAACTCACGCATGTGCTCACGATATCTTCGCGCACTGCTTACAGCACAATCACGCGCTTGACTGTCCGACAGACCATTCGCCCGGCCGGCAAGCACGACAGATGCAACAAGCCGTTTGACGTCCCATTCCCAGGGCGCGCGGGAAGTTTCGTCGAAATCGTTGATATCGAAGATGACGTTGCGTTCCGGTGTTGCGAATCCACCGAAATTCATGAGATGGCAGTCACCGCACGCTTGCACATTCAGCCCAGTGATCGGCAGCCGTGCCAAGTCTGACGCCATGACTCCGGCAGCCCCACGATAAAAGGCAAAAGGAGACTCCAGCATCCGGCCATATCGGATCGCAACGAGCCTTTTCAGTCGGCCGGCGTCCGATTTCTGCAAAATGTCGATCGGATTTGGTCGCCCATTCACGTCTTTCCACTTGCCCTGTTGCTTTCGTGGGACCTTCTCGCGCAGGAGCTTTCCAGCCGCTTTCCGTTCGTCCGGGGAAGGGATGTGGGCGACACTATGAGGAGACGCTATTTGGGTAACTTGGTTCATGTCGATTGATTGCAGCTTCATGCGCCACTCCTCAGGTCCGAATTCGCGCAGCGACGCGCTTTTTGCGCCGCAGGTCAGACGAGATTATGAGTGCCTTGCCAGTACCCCATCTGTTATGCGTTCATAGAAATTGCTCTGACCCACAATCGTCTCTATCCCTGCAATCCGCATGTCGTCTCGGACTGCATCGCGGACACGCGCAAAAGCCAGGGCAATACCCCGATTTTTCAGCTCCTTGACAAGGTTCAACAACCCGTCGGCTGCCGTAATGTCGATTAAGGTGACCTGGCTGAAGTCCATGAGCACCCGCTTGACGTCCGGTCGTGCATCCAGTGTCGCTCTCAGCGTCTGGCCCGCGTAACCAATGCTTGCGAAGAAAAGGTCTCCGCCGATCCGCCAGATCAGCAGGCCAGGAAATGTAGTAGCCTCGGGATGACGCTGAACGTCGCGGTACGCTTCACTGTTCGGTAGCTGGCCGAGCACGGCTCCGCTTGGATGGCTGGCGTGATAGATCAAGGTCAACAAGGCCAACACGACGCCCAAGGCGATACCTTGGAGCACGCCCAGGGTCAGCTCCGCGACGATCACAATCACGGTGTTGGCAAATGACCAACGGCTTCGGGCAAAAAGATCCAACAAATATTTGGGTTTGGTTAGATGCAACATCGCGGCAATGACGATTGCGGCGAGCGCCGGTTGCGGCATGTTCCGAAAAAGGGGCGTCAGCCAAAGCAACGTGACGAGACAAAAGACTGCCGCGACAAGATTGGCGACTTGGGTCCGGGCGCCCGCGGCTGTAACCACCGAAGTCTTCGAAAGGCTTCCGACAACGAGAAAGCCTCCGAACAGTCCGCTCAGGATGTTTGCCGGTCCGTGCGCAATCAATTCCTGATTTGGATCGATGTCACCGCCACTCTGCATTGCGGCCGCTTTTGCTGCCCCGAGAGCCTCCGCATACCCGACCAGAACAATCGCGAGCGCGCCGGGTGCGAGTTCGTACAAAATTGACGGTTCGAAGCTTGGTACTTTGAGATGGGGCAATCCCGATGGGATGTGGCCAGCCACGTGCACCCCGGTCGCCTCGCCGCCGAGGAGGCCGATTATAATTGTGGCTGCCGCAAGGACGACGAGCGCCGCAGGTATGCCGGGCGCCAGAAAGCGAAATAACAGCATCGCCGCCAGAGAGAAAATGCCGGTCAGAGCCGGCGCGAGCGATACCTCAGATAGGTGCTCCAGGACATTCCACAGCTTTGCAAAAAAATTACCCGATACGCCATTGATGCCGAGCAGGTGGGGCACTTGCCCGATGATGGTCACGTAGACAAGACCTTCGATGAACCCACGCATAACCGGCGCCGGGATGAAACTCGCGACCCATCCCATGCGCATGAGTCCAAAACACAAGAAAAATATGCCGATCAGAACCGCAAGTGTGGACGTGAGCGTATTAAATTCCGCCGTGCCTTGTGTTGCGATGGCACCGATCGTGAGCGCGGAGATCAGACCCGTTGCGGTGTCCGGTCCGACGACAAGCTGTCGCGATGTGCCAAGCAGCGCATATGCGACCAACGCCGGGACTATTGTGTAAAGACCCATGATCGGTGGCACACCGACAATACCGGCGTAGGCCATGCCCTCCGGCACCATGACCGCCCAAAGCGCCACTCCGGCAAGAAAGTCGGGAAACAACCAATCGCGTCGATACGCAGGAAACCAGTCGATGATTGGAAAAAATTTGTGAGCCGTAGGGGCTGCCTCGGCTGAGGAGTTCGGCATTAGTCAACCTCCCCGCGTTGGGCCAGCTGGTGCCGAATGAAAGACCAACAATTCTTGATACAGGCTCGCAGGTCGCGCTGCGCGCCGACAAGTGCCCTAAAGGGTAATTCGGCATGAATTTATGTGACAGTTATTTGGACGCTCGGTCATGAACTAATTCGATCAGGGGCTTCTGGGCGGTCCGTCGAGCACCTGCTCTTGTCGGCGCGAGCGACTGCTGCAGGTGGAATCGAAAGGCCCCAGAATTCTTTCGCAGCCTTGGTTGATCACTATTGTACTCGAACGAACTTGTGAGAAACGAGGATGATGTTCGCAGCTACCCCGCGTTTGACGCGCTATTCAATGACCTCGTCGGCGAACAACAGGAACGATTCGGGGACCGTCAGGCCGAGCCCTTTGGCGGTCTTCAGGTTCACCACCAGACTGAATTTTGTCGGCAGCTGAACGGGAAGGTCGGCTGGGTTTGCGCCACGCAAGATGCGATCAACGTAAGACGCCGCTTCACGCACAGTCTCCAATTGATCAATTCCGTAGGATACCAGCCCGCCGCTCGCCACATAAAAGCGGAATGGGTACACCGTCGGCAGCTTGAGCTTTTCGGCAACGCTGATGAGCACGTCTCGTTTCGTCGCAGTAAGCGGGCTCGGTGTTACGATCAATCCGCCATTCCCATCCTGGGCAAATTCCGCGAGCGCCCGCTCGAAATCACTGGCGTCACGAACGCCGAGCCCGGAGACGGACATGCCCAGCGGGCTGGAAATCGCATCGGCCGCGCGAATGAAGGATACATTGGCGGCGATCTCCGGAACGTGGACGAAGCCCACCCGACGAACCTGCGGCGCAATCTGCTTGAGAACGCCCAGCCATTTCCCTCCAACCGCGGGCTCGAAATTATGAAAGCCGGTAACGTTGCCTCCGGGATGGGCAAGGCTGCTGACGTAACCGCTTCCCACAGACTCGGACACCCATGTAAACACGATCGGAATCGTGCGGGTTTCCTTCAACAGCGCTGACAGCGCTGGATTCGTCGTGACAAAGAGCATATCCGGCCTGCTGCCAACCAGTTCGGCGGCGGCCTGCCGTGTGCGTTCGACACTTTCGCCGGCAAACTGATATTCGAACTTGATGTTCTGCCCTTCGGTCCAGCCGAACTCGCGCAGGCGTTCGCGGAAGACGCGAAGATAGGTCTGCCAAACCTCGTCTGTTTCGGCAAAACCCATCAGTACGCCGATGCGGCGCAGGTGATCGCGTTGCTGCGCAAGGGCGCCGAACGGCCAAGCCGATACGGCGCCGCCAACATATCCGATGAACTCGCGCCGCCTCATTGAAGCACCCGACGCTACAGGCCGGACATCGTATCCGTATCGTGTTCCCGCTTGAAGGGCCGGATTCCGTTTTGAGCTTGCTCGAAAAAAATCAGCAGCAATGGAGGATCGATTGTCATTTTGAAGCAGGGGAGGAACGAGCGCGGTCCGAAAAGGTTAGGGGGTATGGCCGCGCGTCATGTCCCAGCGCGTCAAATGACACAGGAGGTATTTCATGGATTGGGATCGCGTTGAAGGAAACTGGAAACAGTTGAAAGGCCGTGTGAAGGAGAAATGGGGCAATCTCACCGACGATGATCTGGACCGCGTCGGTGGTCGTCGCGATCAGCTCGAGGGCGTAATCCAGGAGCGATACGGCATCGCGAAGGACCAGGTCAGAAAAGACATCGATACCTGGTTGAGCGCGCAGAAGATGTGATCCCGGCGCGTTGCTGAAACCGCCGAGCGATTTGAAATACGCAGACCAGAAGAGGCCGCGCGACGCGGCCTCTTGCCGTCCAGAGTATTCGTAACCGAGTGCATGACGCGATAGCGCAATTACATCGGGCCGATGCGCACAGCGGTCGGCAGAAAAGCTTCGTCGCTCCGGTGGAGATTCAAATGCCCGATAAGCCGTTCGGCACCCACGCTTTCACGCTTACCGGGTCGGATCCAGACCCGACGTCATCTCAAATGGCTTGCGGTCGGATTGCCTGCCAGAACAAATGTCGTTGCACTTTCGGCGCTTCTTGCGTCGGAAACAATAAATCGCGTTAGTCTCGCGTTCGAAACGGCACAGCACGCGAGCGCGCTGATGCATCCCGGTTCAACCCTGGTCATCACGGATCAGCCATCGCACCAGGGCACGCGAACGGAACCCGGCTTTACCAGCATCATGCATGACACGTGAGTTCCGCCGAGCGCTCGGGAACTCGGCTTCCCCTAAAGTCACCTCAGCCTTGAGGTAACCGGCGACGCATAGCGACTCGAGGCTCTCTGTTACTATGCGGCATGCTTGAGCAACTCGTTCAAATTGTCGTGGATCAAGCCCGTCTGGTCGCGCAAGCACCGGTAGCCTTTGCGGTGGGCGTCCTGCTTCTGGGCGCGATCATCTGGGCGACCCTGCGACGGCGCTATGCCAAAATGATCGAACATCGCAACGGTATCATAGCGCTGTACAAAGCGCGACTTAACGGCGCGAGCCCGGATCAAGCCAGGGCCAGAATGGAAAGCCTTGAAGGGCAGGTGGTCAGTCTCAAGAACCGCGAATGGCCGAAACTTGCACCGGCGGCAGTGGCGGATTTTGAAAACATCCTCGCCTCACAAGGATCGCACGTCATTTCTGTCGTGCCGCAGGACAGGGATTCGGTTTTTTTGGCCCGCGACCTGGTCGATGCCTTCAACCGAATTGGCTGGAAAGCGACGCGCGACACAAACATGGTTGAAGTGCCGGACGGATTGAGCGTTTGGCCGGAAGATGATGTGGCCCGCGCGATATGCAATGCATTGACGATGGCCACCGGCGCGCTGGTGACGCTGCGCAAGGACCAGCACCTCAAGGAACAGGGCGCCTATGCGATCGGCATAGGATACAAGCTGGACTGAGGCTGACTATTCAGCAGGCGCCCGTGCCAAGGCATGAGCACGCGCTACGATCTTTCGCCTGACGATCTCGATGTGACTGCGCAGGTTGTACACCTGATCGGAGAAGGCCAGCGGAAAACGGATATGGCTTAGGGCGTCCTCGATACGGTCGATTTCGGCCTGTTTCTCGGCGAGGTGCTTGTCGTCCGAATTGGCGTCGAACGAAGCCTCCAATGATTTGAGTTGAGCGTACCAATAGAACAGGCGCCGGCGCGTCATCCAGTTGTAGAGCTGGGGCAGAAAGCGGAACAACGGAAATCCGATCGCTAACGCGGTTAAGAGCACCGCGATCGCCCGCTGCACGTGCACGGACAGCCACAAGGGCAGGTGGCGTTGCATGAATGAAGGACCGTTCTTGTAGAAATCGATAGCGGTCGGTGCGACGATATATTCGGCATCGGTCCCGTTGGGATATTCACCGTTGCGATGAAAAATGTCCGACCCGCTGTGAACCTCTTTCATCGTTTGCAAGAGGAGCTGGACAATTTCCGGATGCAGGTCGTTGCGAATCAAAATCTTGGATGTGGTGCCAATCAGCTGGATGTCGGCGGGTGGGATATTTTTGTCGATATCGACGACACCGTGCGGCAAAATGAGGCGATTGAGATCGGGGAAGATGCGCGTGAAGGCTTCAGCCATCGGGAAGCTCATAAGCCGAACCTTGGGATTGCGCAGGAACGATTGCACGGCTGTCGCCTCGGGCACGCCGATGATCCAAACGACATCGACAGCGCCATCATTCAGCGCCTTGTCGGCCGCTGAACCTGCGAAGGGCAGGAACGTCGCGGTCTCCGCCGTTATGCCGCCTTTGCCTAGAATCTGTTCGGCAGTGAACCTCGTCGCGCTTCCCGGCGGCCCAACGGCAATCCGCTTGCCTTTGAGTTGCGACAGTTGATCAAGCGGCTGATTCGAGGAATAGAAAATCCAGAAGGGCTGGTTGTAGGCAGTGCCCAGTGACAGAACATCGGGCGCACGCTTGGCGTCGGAAACGCCACCGGTCACGAAACCTATTTGAACGCCCGAATTTGGATCCTGCAGGAGCTTGACGTTCTCAACCGCGCCCGCGGTTTCGCGCAATTCCAGGTCGACATTATAGCGTGCGAATATTTCCCGGTATTGCCGGCCGTAATACTCGAATGACGCACCTTTGAAAGCCGTGGCCATGACGACTTTTGACGGCGGCGCGGGAATGAAATGAATCAAGGCAAGTGAAACAATCGCGACGACGCCAACGACCGCGGCCAACGTCCTGAAGAGTTGCCAGCGATTGAACCCCATGACAGACATCCCCCCAATTGCCCCAGTTGGGGGACAACGACAGCAATTCCGCTATTAAATCTACGTTGTCGGAACCATGCAATGCGAGTCGAGGTTTTGCCAATAGCCAAGGGGTATGTCAGCAATCCTCTTGACGAGGACATTTCCAACCGCTGACCGTCCGATCAGGATTGGCGCCACATTGGGGGTCGTGTGCTTTATGAAGGCTGAATTTGCGGTGGCGGCTATTTGGGTTGGTCTGACAACGGTGCCATTGATGGCGGCGGATGGCATTGCGCCGGGTCTATGGAAAATCACGACCATGGCGTTAAACAACGGAATGAAGCTGCCGCCTCAGACAAATACGCGTTGACTGACCGCCGAGCAGGCCAACGATCTTGCCGACACGTTCTCTCCGCGGTTCGGAGGCATGAATACGACGTGTCAACAAACCCAGTATGCGAAGTCTGAGCAGAAGTTGACGTGGCGGCTCGAGTGTAGGGGACAGTTCAATATGGACTCTGCTGCTGAGTTCACCTTTTTCAGTCCACTCCGCTATACGGCTGTCATCTCAACGAAAGGCTGGATAGGGGATCAGCAAATCTCGGATGCACAGATGACGCTCGAAGGCGAATATGTCGGAGCCTGTCAGTAAAGGCGAAACTCAGCGGGGCGGCTGCTGCCGCAAGGCGCAACGTCGGGCCGCAGAAGCGCGGTCCCCAGCAAAGCTCCTGCAAACACCAATAGTAAAGCGATGACAAGCGTGGCCATCCAAGCCTCCCTTGTGAAGGCGGCTTTACATCAGGCGTTAAAGGTCGGTCTTGTGAACCATTTGTGAGCTGAGCAATTCAGACGCGGGACGTCGGCTCAGCCATCGAACCTTTCGCTTTGGTGGTGGCGCGGATGATTTGAGAAGGGTTATCTCACCGGTGCTAATATAAATTTGCACCGGTTCGGACCTCCGTCACCACACTTAGCCAAACCTTGCGGTCGAGGTCGTTTTCCGGGTTATCGTTTCCCTATAGGCCAATTGATTGTTCGCCCCAAAATGCTCACAAACTGCAGCGGTTTGAGTGCAGTTCGTATGTCACAAAGGAACCAATGTCATGCCGAGCAAGTCCCCCCGTACTTTTGATCCGGCGTTGGCTACCGGACTCCCGGATGAGGCCCGCAAAGCGGTGAAAATCGCGTTTGATGCGATGTCGACTTGGCGTACGCAGATCGTGAATAACGAGAAAAACATCGAAGCGGTGATCGACAAGGTCGCTGCTGGTGCAAAAGCACTGGGATGGCCCGAGGAAATCGTCGATGCCACCCGTACGCAAATGGAAACAATGAACGAGATGCAGCTTCAACTGATGGACCAGGTGATGGACGCCTGGGAGCAGCAAATCAAAACGCCTAACGCGGCGTCGGCGATGCTGTCGAAGTTGAAGTCCTTGTCTCCCTTCAGCCCGATGGCCAGTTGGCCAGGCGCGGGCAACTCGCAAATGAATCCATTCGGGCTCTATATGCAGGTCGCGCAGCAGTGGCAAAAGGCATGGAGTGACGCGATGGCGCCCTGGATGAAACACTGAAGGCGCGAACGCAAACCGACCGGCGCTATTCGAGCGTCGCCACTTCGTGATTGGTTCGATTGCCGCTACAGGCCCTTGGCGGACATTTCGGCTGGATCCACGAATGTCGCATCCCTGCGGCGGCACTGTCATAAAACTATCGCGGGTATCGCATTGCGACCGCTCCAAACAGCCTTTATTATTTTTTTATTGTAGGCCGCCGCTGTACGTGACGGCCCAAGTTGCGCCTTGAGTGTCGGGGGCGGCCATGAGGCGACGGGATTTTATCACGGTCATTGTTGCCTGTGCGGCGGCGTTTCCGCTCGGGGCGCATGCGCAGCAACCTGCGAAGCCAGTCATCGGCTATCTCAGCTTTACGGCGCCGGACGAGCGACCGACGCTGGTGGCGGCGTTCCGCCAAGGCTTGGAAGAAGCCGGTTTTGTCATCGGGCAAAACGTGGCGATCGAATACCGCTCCGCAGACGGCAACTATGACCGGTTGCCCGTGCTGGTTGCAGAGCTGGTCAAAATTCCCGTTGCTGTCATTGCAGCCACCGGCGGCGAAGGTGTGGCCCGTTCCGCAAAAGCCGCGACGTCAAAAATTCCGATTGTGTTCACGTCGAGCTCCGATGCGGTGAAAGGAGGGCTCGTCGCGTCACTCAATCGGCCGGGCGCGAACGTCACGGGCGTGAGTCTGCTTGGCATGGCGCTTGATGCCAAACGCCTGCAACTTTTGCACGATCTCGTTCCCCGCGCGAAAACCGTCGGGGTTCTTGCAAATCCAAAGAGTCCGGCGTTGACAGACTTGCCGAACATGCAGGCTGCCGCGGACACGAATGGTCAGCGTCTTGTCGTTCTCGAGGCGGGAAGTGATGCTGACCTCGAAGCAACTTTTTCCTCATTGCAATCGCGGGGCGTGGACGCGCTGCTGGTCACCACCAATCCGTTTTACGAAGGACGTCGCGATCAAATCGTGGCGCTCGCGAAACGCTATTCTGTGCCTGTCGTGTATCCTTGGCGTGAATATGCGGCTGTGGGCGGGCTGATCAGCTACGGCACTAGTTTTACGGAATCCTATCGTCAGGCCGGCCTGTATGTCGGCCGTGTCCTAAAAGGCGAGAAGCCCGCCGACCTGCCTGTGGTGCAGGCTTCAAAGTTCGAACTACTCATCAATGCCAAAACGGCCAAGGACCTTGGCCTGACCGTGTCGCCCTCGACCCTCATCGCCGCCGACGAGGTGATCGAATAGGTCCAATGCTCGCATTCCGACCTGCAATACTTGCGCGTCGACGGCTTGATCGACCGACGAGGTGATTGAATAGCCAGTCTTCTCGCAGTAGGTCGGCGAAACGGTATCTACGTCGGTGTAATTATTCTGTCGTGCGCGGCTGTTAAGGTTTCTTGCTTACCATAACGACAGGCCGCAGTTGTCGATGCATCGCTTTTGGCTCATGTGGGCATTGGGTCCACCAATGCTGCAAAGATTGTCCTATACCCGCGATGCCGTACAGGTCCTGAGGACTGCAACGCGCCGTCGTCTCGATGATGGCGCCTGGCACGTGTGGACGGTCACGCTTCCCAGACGTTCAATCACCGGCCGTCTCGTATGGGGCACCGTGTGGCGCCGCCGCGACCAGGGCCGGTGGCTCTACAAGCGATACGTCGAGCCACGAGTTAAGTGACGACGACGATCTCCACGCGCGCGATCGGCGCGCACAATGGTGGTCTGTAACCACTTCCAATTTCTTATCACTTTGTCGCCCAATATCGCCCCCAACTTCGCCATACGGGCGTGCGGTTTTTTCAAGCGGGCCGCACATTCTGCGGAAGGGGAGTGAATTGCATGAGGACGCTGCTCGTCGGCGCTCTAATCGCGTCCTTAATGGGCTGCTGTCGTACTCCGCCGCAGGCGACGCTCGAACGATGCACCACGAAAGGCTGTGTGCAAAGAACCGCAGCCAAACTGCAGACTGAAATTAAACGAGTGGCATTCAAGACCAGCCCCGCGCCGACAAATATAAAATCCGCAACGGCTCCGGCGCCGGCGAAGCCGGAATCAGCTGAACCGACCGACCAGATCGGCCTTATCGGAAAAAATGCAGCTCCAGTGATCAGTCCGACGCCCGACATTCCGGTGCCCGGTCAGTCCAATGAGACGTCCGAAGCCGTCATGAACAAGGCGAAGGCCACGACCGCCTCGATCTTGGCTGATCCGGAATCCGCCGAGTTTGATGATATGAAACGGGCGATGAGAAACGGCATGTCGGGCCAGCCTGTCGACAGCATTTGCGGTCGCGTAAAAGAGAAAAAAGCGGGCGAAAGCGTCAGCGATCGGCCGTTTTTGTATCTGGTAAAAGAGGACAAGGCTTATATCGACGACGGCCATCCGGAGTCGGTGGCAGCAACCTGGTATCGCGGCGTCTGTATCAATCCAGATGCGCCGAAACAGGATTCCAGCCAGCAACCAGCCAAATGAGATAGCGGAGTGCCGGCATAGTCGCCGACGCCCGGTGTTTGGCTATTGGGGACGCGTCCAAGAAAATTGACAACGCGCGAACGACGCCACCTGGTGAGTGTTTTTTGATGCCAGGCTGATCGCCTGCTGGCTAATGAATGCTATGCCCAGTTTCGGAAAGAACGAGAACGTCATTATCGACCAGGGCTCCGCCTGGACGGCCGAGATCTGCTCGTCGAAGAACCCGACAACGCTGCCCCGCGAGGCGGGCACCGGCGGGAGGTGAGGCAACCCAGATTCCTTTGCCTGTTTTTGCAACTCCGGATCCTCGGGAAATTCGGTCCACGAAATGGCAACGTCCTTTTTGTCAGAGTCGATGACAAAGGTTGGCTTCCCGCGATACTCGTCTTTTGTCGGACCTTTCAGACTTGGTTCGACTTTTCCCGATTGACCGCCGGCAGGGGCATTCATGCGCTCGGCGAGCGAGACGCCATACGCCATGCTCACGCCCTCAGGCTTTTCACATGAGATCGTCACGAGTGGGTCGGCAATGGCGTTCGGGGAGAGTGCAATTGTAACAACGGCACAAAGAGCAAGCGGCCTGAAATCCATATGCAGCCTCCACGGGCAAGCCCGAAGACTAGCACATTTCATCAGAAGTAACTCGATACGAAAACAAACAGGATGACGATCGCCACGCCTGCGACGATGAATCGATCGGCTTTGTTCTGAAAAAATCGTTGAAAATTGCTCTCATTCGGCATCGACTACCGAAATCCGTATTTAACGTAATCTTCCGCAATATCGGCCTTGATGGTCTTTGCGCGTTCGATGTCGGCATTGCCACCCGTGCTGTCGCCGTTTTTCAATTTGGCGACGCCACGACCATAGAGCCATTCGGAATTGTTGGGATTTTTCGTCAACGTCAGCGCTGCATCGTAGTCGGCAACGGCCTTGTCGAATTGCCCGAGCTTCAAATAGACCAATCCGCGATAGCCCAGGATCTGCGGAATCTTCGGGGCGAGACTGTTCGCCTTATCGCAGTCCTCGATCGCCTCCCGCAATTGCTTGCCGACCACCGCGCGGGACCAGCAGCGCTGGCCCCACAGGCGCGAGTTGTTGGCATCCAGTGCGAGGCCCGCTGTGTAATCCCCCACCGCTTGCTCGTGATCACCCTTGTGGCCGTAGGTGTAGCCCCGATTGTAAAATGCGTCGGCATCGTTGGGGCTGAGCCGGATTGCCTCCGAGTGGTCGGCGATGGCGCGATCGAAATCGCCGTGACGCGCGTAAGCATTGCCGCGATGCATGTAACCGGCGGAGTAGGTCGGATAGATGCGGATGGCCTCGTCATGGTCCGCGATAGCGTTCTTGAAATCGCCGGCGCGCTCACGCTGGTTGCCGCGATTGCTGTAGATGAGCGCAAGATTGCGTCGGTCATAGCGACCGGATTTGATGGCGCGCGTGCAAGCCTCGATTGCGGCCTCGCCTGATCCCCGCACGCAAACCTCGCCGTCGTCCGCTGCCGCAGGAGCAACAGGCCATGCGGCGGCAACGGCGATAAAGCCAGCACGAATCAAATTTTGGAGAGTTGTGAGTTGCACCAAACGCCCCCCGTTGTTTGGTCAAGTCGGCTTGACTGTAGCGCTCGACGTTGTCTTGGGCCACTGCAAAAGATGCGGTGTCGATTGCAGCAAATGTCCGCTTTGCGCGTACAGCGGAGCAGTCATTCGTCGCTCACATATCAATCAAAATCAAAAGCCGACATGAGGCTGTTTCCAACAGTGTTTTACGAAGCTCAAAATGTCTCAAGCACTCCTGAAGAATAAATAAAGGTTTCCTAGACGCCGTAATGGTTGCAGCAAGATTAGCGCTGACCTACTTCGCTGAGTGGCAAAGCGCTCAGGAGTGCATCTTGGAATCGAATAGAAAATATCAAGCGATCGGTACCTCTCCGGTTTGGCAAATCATGTTTCTTGCGATCGCGCCAGCGATCGGAATTGGTATTTGTCGCTTTGCATATGCGCTCGTCTTGCCCGACATGCGCGACAGCCTCGGCTGGTCGTATTCGGTGGCTGGCGTCATGAACACCATCAACGCCGCCGGTTATCTGGCGGGTGCGCTCGGCGCGAATGTCGTTATCCGACGATTTGGTATGCTCCAGACAATTCGCGTCAGCACCATTGTTTCCGTGCTCACGCTTGCAATGTCCGCGCTTACGGGCGACCTGATCCTGTTCGGTTGCGTTCGGTTATTGTCCGGCGTGACTGGAGCATTCGCCATGGTGGCGGGAAGTGCCATTGCGACCGGCATCGCACAGGCGCAACGGCAGCATCAGGCCTTCTATCTGAGCCTGTTTTACCTTGGCCCGGCCATTGGAATTCTGATTTCGGGATTCGTTGCACCGTTCCTTTTGGAGTGGCACGGGGCCGGATCCTGGTGGATTACCTGGGGAGTGCTGGCCGCGATTTCGACCTCGCTGACAGTTCTATTACTGACGGCGCGTGTCGATGACTCGGTGGCACCGGCGAATACAGCAAAGGCTCACATCGGACCAACACCTGTGCTCTTCTATCTCATCGGCTACTTCTTGTTTGGTACAGGTTATATCGCGTACATGACCTTCATGATTGCCTATGTGCGTAATGTCGGCGGCGGCGCGCTGTCACAGAGCGCTTTCTGGACTTGCATCGGAGTTGGCGCGCTTGCCCATCCCTGGACATGGTCGAAGTTGATGGCGAAAAGCCGCGGCGGTGGTGGCACGGCACTGCTGACAGGGATTAGCGCTATTGGAGCCGCGCTGCCGCTCTTTGGCACGTCGCCGATACTGTTCGGTGTTTCCGCACTGATCTTCGGCAACGCGTTCTTTGCCGTCGTATCGTCGACCACCGCGTTTATACGAGTGAACTATCCGCGCGAAGCATGGGCGAAAACCATTGCTATGATGACAGTCGCGTTCGGCGTTGGACAGATGGTCGGCCCCATCGCGATCGGCATCATCACGGACAGGATGGGCAGCCTGTCATATGCCTTGAATGTTTCAGCCGCGATTTTGGCCGTCGGTGCGGTCGCTTGCCTGTGTCAGCGGCCGATCGATCAACGCGCTCCGCAAGCGCGCGTGCAACCGATTTGAGTTAATCAAGGCCCGCCCGGCGCAGCGCTCCTACATAGTGCTCGCGCTGGGCTTCGTTGACCGGCATCTGGCGTTCCATCCAGGCCAGCGTGATGTCGGGCTGCACACGGCGAACCTCTTGGATCATGGCCTTGGCAAGATCGTTGTCGCCCGTCATGGCGGCCGCAGCAGCGAGCAATCGATAGGGGCTGACGAAATCAGCACGCTGACGGATCGCTTCGCGCGCTAACCGCATCGCCTCATTATAGTTACGCCCGACGAACTCCGCATAAGCCGCGACGCCGTTGTAGATAGCGGAGAATGGATCGCGCGGGCTCAGACGCAGCGCATGACGGGCGGCTTCGGAGCCTTCCTGCCATCGCCCCACGTATGACAGGCCCAGCCCGTAGTAGCCTTGTGCGAGCGCGAAGTTCGGATTGAGGCGCAAAGCCAATTCGAACTCGGCAAGCGAGTCCTCGAAGCGGCGTAAGTACACGTAAGCCGTGGCAAGCCCAAGATGCGCCCAAGGATCTTCGCTGTCAGCCTGGACAGCCGCCAATCCGGTGCGTTGGGCGATCGAAACAGCCGTCGGCACATCCTCCCAACCCATGTGCGCGCCGAAGGTGTGACTGACGGCAAGGACGGCAAGTGCCTGGGCGTAGTTGGCATCGATGGCGATAGCCTGCTCAAGCAATTCCTGAGCCTTGAGATTGTCTTCGCGGGTCACGCTCCAATAATGCGACAGGGCCCGCATGACCAGACCCCAGGCATCGAGATTCTCAGGAGCCTTACGCCGCGCGCGAAAGTTCTCGGCAGCGTAGATCTGCGGCTCAATAGCTGCAACGACGGCTTCAGTGATCTCGTCCTGCACGTCGAAGACACCAGCCAGCTGGCGATCGTAGCGCTCCGACCAAAGCTGATTACCGATCGCGGTGTCATTGAGCTGTGCCGTGATGCGCACGCGATCGCCACTCTTGCGGACGCTGCCTTCGATCAGATAGTTGACCCCGAGTTCCTCGCCGATCCGTTTCGTGTTTATCGGCTGGCCTTTGTAGACGAAGGAGGAATTGCGAGCGATGACGAGGAACCAGCGCACCTTGGACAGTGCGGTTATGATGTCCTCGCTGATGCCGTCCGCAAAATAGTCTTGCTCCGGCTCGCCGCTCACGTTGACGAAGGGAAGAACCGCGACAGCAGGCCGGCTCGGTCGAATCGCGGGAGTGCGCGGCTCGGGCGCAGGCGTCGCTTCGCTTTGAACCGATTCTGTCGACACTTCCCCGACGAAGCGCACGCCCCGACGCGGTATGGTGCGGATCAGCCTTTGCTCGTCTCCATTGTCGCCGATCGCCCGACGCGCGGCATTCATGCGACTGGACAGAGTCGAGTCGGACACGATTCGGCCAGCCCAGACCGAGGCGATAAGATCGTCTTTGGTGACGACGCGGTCACGGTTCTTCACGAGATACACGAGCAGGTCAAACACTTGCGGCTCGACTGCAACCAGAGTTGATCCGCGACGCAGCTCTCTTCGGTCGGCGTCAAGTTTATGGTTACCAAAGTAAAATTGCACTGTGACGCCCCACGCGCACATCGCCTGAATTGTTTGGTACGCGCCGTTCAAGCACAAAATAGGGCTCCATCAAAGCGCGGCCATCCCCGTTCAAATTGCCAGCTTTAGCCGCTACGATGCTCGGGCCAGCGCGGGAGTGATGATGCCAGGAGTTCTTCTCAGCGACCAGATGACGCGGCATCGGCTTTGAGGCGTCGCTGGCATTTCCGAGTTCGGCACTAATCAGATACTTCCGGTTGCTTGCAAAGAACAAGAACGTCGACCAACGGTGAAAAACTTTTCCAGGGATCGTGTTTTGCGTTAGATCAAATGCCGACGGACAAAGCGATATAGAGAGCGGAGTGGGGTTTTCAGCAGCAATGTCTAAGAGGACCGTGAGGGGAAAAAACAAGCCGTTGAAAGGCCGCAAACGAAAGACTTCGCGTCGCGACCCCGGCAAGCGTTTCGCTCAACTGGAAACTGAACTGCAGGCGAACAAGGCGCGGTGGGAAGCCGTTGTCGCAAACCCGTTCATGGGCATCACGGTTCTCGGCAAAACGCAACATTTCGTGGCAGCCAATTCGACTTTCCAGACGATGGTCGGGTATAGCGAGGCTGAACTAAAAAAGCTGACGCCGCTTGACATCACTCCCGCCGGAGATCGTGAGGCCAACAGGGTTCTTCTGAAAGAGCTGCAGCGCGGCAAGCGCCAGCATTACGAGCTCACGAAAAGGTTGCAGCGGAAAGATGGCGAGGTGATCTGGGTTCAGCTGTATGTTTTTGGAATTCCCGATCAGGGTGCCGTCGGCATGACTGTGAATATCACGGAAAAAATGCGTGCTGAAAACGCCCTGCAGGTCGCGCGGACGGAGCTTGCCCGCTCGGCGCACGTAAGCCGAATGGGTGCGATGACGGCGTCAATTGCGCATGAAATCAATCAGCCTTTGGCCGCCATCGTGGCAAACGCCAGTGCCGGGCTGCGCTGGGCAGAACGGACTCCTCCGCATCTCGACGATATCCGTGAAAGCTTTGAGCAGATCGGGCAGGAGGGCAGGCGTGCCGCCGAAGTGATCGACAGCGTACGTTCGATGTTCAAGTCCAAGGAATTGGCGCACGTTTCCGTCGATCTCAATCAACTCATTCGCGAAGTGCTGGCATTGGTTGAAGGTTCCATCCAGAAGCACGGAATCACCATGCGTACCGAATTGGATGAAGCGCTCGTTTCGGTAACGGGAAACCGAGTGCAACTGCAGCAGGTTCTCTTTAATCTCCTGACAAATGCGATCGAGGCGATGGAATCCGTTGCCAACCGCAGAATGCTGGTCAGGTCCGAACTCGGAAACGGTGAAATCCGTGTCACCGTCGAAGATTCCGGCAGCGGCATCGATCCGAAGGACATCGACAAGATCTTCAGTTCATTCTTTACGACCAAAGCCGAAGGCATGGGAATGGGTTTGTCGATCTGTCGCTCGATCGTCGAGTCGCATGGTGGCCGCCTCGCGGCTCTGCGTGCGCACGCGCAAGGGGCCGCGTTCCAGTTCACGTTGCCGCTCGGTGTGCCTGATACGGACGCCAGTTGATTCGACTTTCAGCGATCGCAAACTCAGGTGCGCGCAGTTCTGGTTGTGGCGGCAACCTGGCCAAGCTTGCCGGTGAGTCGATTGCGCGGGGAGCGGGGTAAATTGCCTTCGGAGCGATGGACACTGTGTCCGGCGACTTCGCTGCAAATCCGTTCACGACCCGAGCGAACGGCGTGCCATGGCGCGAAAGCGGGTATTTGCCTAGGATTGGCCCTCGTCGTGAAAGCGCGGGGGCCAGATGCAGCGACGCGGTGGCAAGGCAAAGGCTGAGAAAGTCCGGCGTCGGCCAAAGGCGCGGACCAAGCCCGGCAAAGCTGTACTGGCGCGCGCATCCATTGCAAAACTTGACGAACGGCTGCGCCAACGCACCCGCGAACTCGAAGAAGCGCTTCAGCAACAGACCGCCACAAGCGAGGTGCTGAGTATCATTCGCCGTTCGCCGGCCGATCCGCAGCCGGTATTCGAGGCGATTGTTCAGAGCGCCACTCGCCTGTGCGACGGCGTTTTCAGCGTTTTCTATCTTTACGACAATGACCGCATGCGCATTGCGGCGTTGAAAAATTTCACGCCTGAGGCGACCAATCAGCTTTACGGACGCCAGGAGCTCCAGCAACTCAACCGCTCGTTCGTCGGAGGCCGCGCCATTCTGGATCGTGCCGTCGCGCTCATCCCTGACGTGCTTGAAGATCCGGAGTATTCGCGTGAATTTGCGCTTGCCGGCGGATGGCGGGCTGTGCTCGCCGTGCCCTTGCTTCGCGATGGAAAGGCCATAGGGGCGCTAACGGTCGGCAAAGCTGAGCCGAACTCTTTTTCGGAGCGGCAGATTCAGCTCCTGAAAACATTCGCCGACCAGGCGGTGATCGCAATAGAAAACGTGCGTCTGTTCGAAAGCGTGCAGACGCGAACGCGTGAGTTGGCCGAATCTCTGGAGCATCTGCGGACCACGCAGGATCGTCTTGTCCAGACACAGAAAATCGCATCGCTCGGTCAGCTAACTGCCGGCATCGCGCACGAGATGAAGAACCCGCTCAATTTCGTCAATAACTTCTCGACACTTTCCGCCGAGCTAGTCGATGAGTTGAATGACACGCTGAAGGGCCTGCCGTTCTCCCACGATGCGCGCACGCAGCTCAATGAACTGACTGAAACGTTGCGCGACAACCTCGAGAAGGTCGTTCATCACGGCCGACGCGCGGATGCGATCGTCAAGAACATGCTACTGCACTCGCGCGAATCCTCGAGCGAGCACCGGCGCGTCGATATCAACGGCATCGTCGAAGAAAGCCTCAAGCTCGCCTGGCACGGCGCGCGGGCGCAGAAGCAGGGCTTTGAAATCGCAATCGAGCGAACGCTCGATCCGACTGCGGGTGAAGTCGACGTGTTTCCGCAGGACGTGACGCGGGCGCTTTTAAACGTGATCGTGAACGGCTTCTACGCAGCGAGCAAACGCAAGACGGAGGCCGGCAGCGGCGACGTCTACGAACCGAAACTTGCGGCTTCCACAAAGAGTCTGGGTGATCGCGTGGAAGTCAAGATCCGCGACAACGGCACCGGAATGTCCCCCGACGTGAAAGAGAAGATGTTCGACCCGTTCTTCACGACGAAACCGGCCGGAGAGGGGACCGGACTCGGTCTCTCCATCAGCCACGACATCATCGTCAAGCAGCACGCCGGTTCGATTGAAGTCGAAACCCGCCCTGGGGAATTCACCGAGGTCCGGGTCATCCTGCCGCGTTCAGCGCTGTTTGTCTGAGTCTCGCCGACCTGCTGGCTTTCATTCAATCATAACGCACGAGCTCTGGATGTCCGCGCGTGACTCCGCAATCACGCTAAAAACAGGTTGAGACTAGGGAACGTCGGGAGTGTCACCCCACTTCGACGAACTGACTGGGCCGCGCGGTCTTACCGTACGGCCCTATTTTTCGATGCGCTGCGAGTCCCTGGTGGGACATTTCGTGCGCGCAGAGACCCTGTTCGTTGCCGTTATCCGTCAGTCTCCGCAGGCCTGGGAGGCATCGAGGAATTTGGTGTGACGGTGGCGAGCTGCCCAACTTCTGCTAGTTCGCTCTCCAGCGCTGCAATTCGGCGGCGGAGTTGATCGTCATTGATTTGCATGAAGACATTTGCCGCCTTGTCGGCCAGTTCGGCAAGCATGGAACGTTCTTCATGGCTTAGCGCATTGCCGGTCGCGTGCGGTCCATAAAGCGCTAGCCCCAGGCAGCGCAACCGGTCCCCCACCGGAACTGCCAGAATAGGCCGTGTCAGACCGTCGGGAAGGTCGCTCCGCGTGGCAGCCGCAGCGTCGACGTCATAGGGCCGATTGGCCTTTGCGGGCGCGAGCAAAGGATCACGTGGATCGAGTACATGCGTTGCCCCATCCCATGTTTCGTCGGCTGCGGTGCGTCGGAAGACATGGCCCTGCTCGCGAAAGATGCTTGCTGAAGCAAGCCTGAGCGCGTTGTGCACCCCTTGGACGAGCTGCGATTCAACCTCAACATAATTTTTTGACTTCAATACCGCGTCACCGAGGTGCTCTCCGGCTCTCGCGACCGAACGGTTGAAAAGCCAGTCAAGGTAGTGGGCGGCATTGTCGTGAATTTTTGAAGTCAGAAAAAGAATGACAGCTGCAATTCCGACCCACGCCCACGCCGGCAGCGTTATCTTCTCGCTGATCCCTTCGCGAATGTGATCAATGCCCTCGTGTAGGAAGAGTATGGGCAAACTGAGAAGCAGGCCAAGAATGGTTACACGACGAAGCGGAATACTTACTTTTACGACATATGGTTTGCGCAGAGCCTCGCTGACGAGGAGGCAAAGAACGCCATTCACCAGGTACAGCAGGCCCCACAACTGTTCAGGCGGGGAATAGCCAGGCCATAGAAAGTCGAGAAGGGTTGTTGTTGTTCCTGCATCCGCGAAGACGAGGGCCGGCAATCCGATCACGCAGCCCCAGATCACCCAACGCAGGCGCTGATAATCCTTGAGCGGGAGCTCGCGCCGGCGCGCGAGCAGAATCAGGAAACCGCATGCGGCGACGATGAGTCCGCTGGCTACACCGACGCGCGTCACGATCTCCGTCGGAAACCCCAGGAGGTTCGCGTAGCTCAACACCAGCAGGAGCACGAGCAAGATCGCCACAAAGGGCAAAGCCCGTTCGATCGATCGCCACCGCGCTGTCGTTTCATCGGTCGGTGCTCTGAGCGCGAACCACAAGAAACCGGCCAGGCCGATGCCCTGCGCCACGGCGCCGGCCAGACCCTGTGCGAGCAAGGCGACAGGCGAGTACAGCTGCAGGAGTGCGTAATATTGCGCGGACTGGCCCGGATTGAACCAGATGACGTAAAGGAAGAATCCCCACGTCATAATTCCCGGCATTGTCCAAACCAGCCAGGCGGCGGCCAGAATAACAAGTATCGCGGCGAGTTGATCAAGCACTAGAACGACGAGGACCCATCCGTTATACGGCCGCTGTTTTGCAACGATGTCGATTTTTCGCGCCGGTCGATCGGGAGTGGCAGCCATCACGAGTTCGGCACGCCGTTGATTGGTGACGAGACGAAAACCTCCCAAGGCGGCCATCGCACTCGCGCATCGCAAAGTGTTTAGAGGGATGCAGCGCATCTGCTTGAGATCGAGCCTGTCACCGACACGCAGACCGGCCTGAAAGGCGGGTGATTCGGCTACGTGCGGGAACGGACCCTGTATATCGGTTATGACGCCATCGTTATTGGCGTAAAATCCGAATGAACCCAGCGGCTGATACAATCGATAGAAGTCGGGCACGATCATCGCCAGCGCCCAGAATGTGAGCGCCGCCAATAGAACGCGATCTGCGATGAGCCGATGTCCGCGCATCCTTTCGGATTTTCTACGATCCGACGCAGGAAGCCAACGGGCTTGCCAACCGCGCTTTGCGAGCAGTCTGAGGATTGCCGAACATCATCGCGATGTACTTTGCGCCAGGCGGAAGCCGAACAGCACCACGATCACACCAGCTAGTTGCAATGCGGTTGGTGTCTCACCGAGCGCCAGCCATCCGATCAGCAGCACAAATGGGGGCACCAGTGAAGGGAAGACCGCCGCGCGTCCCGCGCCCAGGAGGTGGACCGACTGAGCGAACAGGTAAATTGCGGCAGGACCCGCCAGAACGCCCTGCAGAATGGCCTGCAACAAAACTTCCCGCCAGCCGAGCGCTATCATGCGATCGAGACCGCCGAGAGCCCAATCAACGGGAACGATGGACAGCGATATGACACTGATGACCATTGTGGCCGGCATCGGCGAGATCCGCCAGAACCGCAGCAATATCCCGAACGTCGCGAACATCAGGCCGGTCAAAACGAATATGAGATCGCCGGCGACGCCGTGCAGGCCTATCGCGAAGGCCGACTCGGCGCCTATCACCAACAATCCGCAAACAATGATCACCGCGCCAATCGCGCGTGTCGTGGTGATCTTCTCTCCGAGCCAAAGCGTGGCGAGAAGCAGTCCGCCGAGCGTTGCACAGGAAGGCTGGATCACGCCGCCATGTCCAAGCGGGACCAACAAGAAGCCTGCGTTGCTGATGAGTACGAAGCAGGGGCCGCCGAGAATAGCCAGTAGGATCGCACGGCCCCAGCCGATGCCATTGAGATCGCGGATGCCACCGCGAACGACCAGCGGCAGGAATGCTATTCCGGCCCAGAGGTAGCGGTGAATTGCCAGATCGAGTGGCGAAAATCCGGCGGTCAGGCCGTGACGGACACCGGCAAATCCGGCCGCCCAGAAGAGGGATGCCCCTATTCCGCAGGCAATGCCGACGGCCGCGGAGCTAAATCGACCGGTCGAGTCCAAAATGGCATTGCGTTTGTCATCTACCACCCGCGCCACGCGCGTCCTCGACATATGGTCTCGCAAGTATTGCGAGTGACCCCGTTGTAAAAGGTGGCGCTGGCGCAGTCGCCGTACCAGCTGCCCGAGACAAGCCTGACCGGTTGTCCGGGGACCCAGCCGAGACAGGCGGGCGCTACGCCGTCGTAGCGAAAGCCGTTGACGACAAGCTGGCCACTGAAAGGTGGAGCAACGAGTTCGACCACATGCGGATAGATCGCCGCGTACCGATGGCGATGCCGGGCATACCCCGGTTCATCTGAAAAAGCCGATTGGCTAAACAGCAGCAGCACAAAAGTGATTGAGGCGACACGGGCGATCATTTTCAGTCTCCGAATAAACGGCTCCGCGCGTTTCCCGAGTGTGACCGAATCGGCCCCGGTCCGCAACGCTTCGTTGGCTGACTATGGTGACTCCCATTAGTGGCTCGGAATGACAGGCGTTTCACGCTCGCGCGCGCGCAATCGCTTCCATCAGCATCTTCTTGGCTTCCGTCGCATCACCCCATTTCACGACTTTCACCCACTTGCCGGGTTCGAGATCCTTGTAATGTTCAAAGAAATGCTGGATCTGCTGCAGCGTGATCTCGGGCAAGTCCGTGTAATTGGTGACATGCGCGTACCGTTTCGTCACCGCCGAAACCGGTACCGCAATGATCTTCTCGTCGCCGCCCGACTCGTCTTCCATCTTGAGCACACCGATCGGTCGGACATTGATGATCGCTCCAGGCACAATCGGCCGCGTATTGGCGACCAGCACATCGATCGGATCACCGTCTTGCGAAAGCGTGTGCGGGACGAATCCGTAGTTTCCCGGATAGCGCATAGGCGTGTGGAGAAAGCGGTCCACGACCAAGGTACCGGCCGCTTTGTCCAATTCGTACTTGATCGGCTCGCCGCCGATCGGAACCTCGACGATGACGTTGACATCGTCCGGCGGACTGTTCCCGATCTTGATGGCATCGATCCGCATGGAACGCTCTCGCTGCTGCGATCACATTATAACTATGGCCGCTGACGACAGCGACTAAGGAATATGCGGCAATCGACCGGAAATCGTGGAATGCCAGGCTTTCGGCTTGGAGCCGATACCTTTCGTCTTGCGGATGATGTTCGAAATTGCGATCGCTGGCGAAATCTTGCTGCGCCGCGATAACCTTTTGGTGATCAGGTGAGTTTCCGGCGCAATCCGATTGTTCATTGCGGGCCAGAGAATTAAACTTTGGTTCTTCGGATTGTCGGCGGACAGCCCGTGCAAAAAATCTGATCCGGGAGGATACAGAATGCTTCGTCTTACCATCAATGGAAAATCACACGATGTCGATGTGGAATCCGAAACGCCACTCTTGTGGGTTATCCGCGATTCAATCGGCATGACCGGGACAAAATACGGATGTGGAATTGCGCAATGCGGCGCCTGCACTGTGCACATTGACGGCGCGGCGGTACGTTCGTGCGGCGTCACGGCCGGCGATGCCGTCGGAAAGAATGTCACCACCATAGAAGGCCTTGCCGAGAACGGGATTCTCACCAAGGTCCAGCAAGCCTGGATCGACCTCGACGTGCCGCAATGCGGGTACTGTCAGAGCGGCATGATCATGGCTGTCTCGGCTCTGTTGAAGGAAAAACCGAAGCCGACCGACGCCGACATCGACAACTCGATTACCAATATCTGTCGGTGCGGAACATTTCAGCAAGTACGCGCGGCGATCCATGCCGCGGCCAGCGCGTAAGGGAGGGCATCATGAATTACATGCCACTCGACCGCCGGTCATTTCTTGCAGGGTCGGCAACCGTCGGCCTGTCGCTCGGCTTCCATGTGCCATTCGTATCTCCGACGAGCGCGGAAGGCGCGCCAGAAGTCAATGCCTGGGTTGTCGTCAAACCCGACGACACCGTCATTATCCGCATCGCACGCTCGGAGATGGGCCAGGGCACGCTCACCGGGCTCGCACAGATGGTCGCCGAGGAACTCGAATGCGACTGGTCCAAAGTGACGACCGAATACCCAACACCGGGCGAAAGTGTTGCCCGCAAGAATCCCTGGGGTGATTTCGGCACTGGCGGCAGCCGCGGCATCCGTACCTCGCAAGATTACGTGCGCAAAGGCGGCGCGGCGGCGCGCATGATGCTCGTCCAAGCCGCGGCCAACGAATGGAAGGTGCCGGCGTCCGAGTGCACGGCGGCGAATAGCGTGATCACGCACAAGGCGTCGAACCGTTCGACGACTTACGGAAAGGTCGCAGCCGCGGCGGCGCAGATCGAGCCGCCCAAAGACGTGCCACTCAAGGACCCGAAGGACTGGAAGCTCATTGGCAAGAGCGTCAAGCGCCTCGACACCGCCGACAAGACGGTCGGTAAGATGATGTACGGCGTGGACGTCAAGTTGCCGGGCATGCTCAACGCCACGATCAAGGCCTGTCCGGTGTTCGGCGGCAAACTGAAGAGTTTCGACGCCGCCAAGGTCGAGTCGATGGAAGGCGTCAAGAAGGTCGTGCCCGTTGGCGACAATGCGGTCGCCGTCATCGCCGATACGTGGTGGCACGCCAAGTCCGCGCTCGATGCGCTGCCCATCGTCTGGGATGGCGGCGAGAATGCCAAGGTATCGAGTGAATCGATTGCCAAGTGGCTCAAGGAAGGCCTCGACTCCGACCAAGCCTTCGTCGGCAACAAGAACGGCGACGCAAAGGCGGGACTCGCGAGCGCTGCGAAGAAAGTGGTGGCCGAATATGGGTACCCCTACCAGAACCACGCGTGCATGGAGCCGTTGAACGCGACCGCGCTCTACACGCCTGACCGATGCGAGGTCTGGTGTGGCACACAGCACGGACAGGCGGCGTTTGCTGCGGCACTTGAAGCGTCCGGCCTGCCGGCGAGCAAGGTCGAAGTCTACAAGTACATGCTGGGCGGCGGCTTCGGCCGACGCGGCCGCTCTGACTATGTCACGCAGGCCGTTCTGATCGCCAAGCAGATGCCCAGCACGCCGATCAAGCTGCTGTGGTCGCGCGAAGAGGACATGCAACACGGCACCTATCATCCGGTGACGCAATGCCGGCTGACCGCCGGCCTCGATGACAAGGGCAATCTCAACACGTTGCACGTCCGGATTTCTGGGCAGTCGATCCTTACGGCCTTGCGGCCGGAAGCGCTGGTGAACGGAATGGATCCGGCCACGTTCCAGGGACTGAACGCGTCGGGGGAGGCGGCCATTGGCTATTCGGTGCCCAACCTTCTGATCGAGCACGCAATGCGCAATCCCCATGTGCCGCCGGGCTTCTGGCGTGGCGTCAATGTCAACCACAACGCCATCTATCTCGAATCCTTCATGGATGAACTGGCCAAGGAAACGGGAGTGGATCCGCTGGAATTCCGTCGACGACTGATGGCAAACCATCCGAAACATCTCGGCGTGCTCAATGCCGTCGCCGAGCGTATCGGCTGGGGCACACCCGCGCCGGCCGGCCAATTCCGCGGCATTGCGCAGTTCATGGGCTACGGCAGCTATGTTGCGGCTGCGGCCGAAGTCTCCGTCAACGACAACAAAGTGAAAGTCCATCGCATCGTTGCGGCGACTGATCCTGGCTACGCAGTGAATCCTGGACAGATCGAGCGGCAGATTAGCGGCTCGTTCGTCTACGGATTGTCCGCACTGTTCCTCGGCGAATGCACCGTCAAGGATGGAGCCATCGAACAGACCAACTTCGATACCTACGACAGCATGCGGATCGCGCAGATGCCTAAGGTCGAGTGCATCGTCATGCCGACCGGAGGTTTCTGGGGCGGTGTCGGCGAGCCGACGATCAGCGTGGCGCCGCCCGCCGTGCTCAACGCGATCTTTGCGGCTACGGGCAAGCGCTATCGCTCGTTCCCGCTCAAGAATCACGGGCTTAGCTTGGTCTGATTTCGGGGCGGCCGTTTTCGGCCGCCCCGCCGACATTCGAAGCGCGTCACCAAGACATGCGCCTATGAAAAAGAATCGCGTAACTCGACGCGACTTCGTCAGAACTGCAATGGCGGCTTCGGCCGCCATTTTTCCAATGCCTGCCGTCGCACAGGACGGTAATGCGCGCGTTGTCGTTGTGGGCGGTGGATTTGGCGGCGCGGCCTGTGCTCGTGCGCTCAAGCGTACAAATCCACGCTTGACCGTTACTCTCGTCGAGAGCAATCGCACCTTCACTGCGTGCCCAATGAGCAATGCGGCAATCGTCGGCCTGCGCGATCTCAAGTTGCAGGATTTTGGATACGACCAGGTCGCCGCGGCCGGTGTCAGCATGGAATTCGCCGCGGCCACGGCCATCGATCCTGCGACGAAGGTCGTTACTCTCGCCGACGGTCGCAAACTCGGCTACGAGCGCCTGGTGCTCGCACCGGGCATCGATTTTCGCTGGGATGCGTTGCCGGGTTATTCGCCTGCCGCTGCTGCCGTCATGCCGCACGCGTGGAAGGACGGCGAGCAGATTGCTTTGCTGACAAAGCAAATCGGCGCAATGGACGATGGCAGCGTGGTGGTGATCTCCGTGCCGGTCACCCCGTCGAGGTGCCCGCCCGCTCCATATGAGCGCGCAAGTCTGATCGCGCACATGCTCAAGACCAGAAAACCACGATCGAAGGTGATCGTGCTTGACGCCAAAGATTCCTTCACGATGCAACGCCAGTTCCAGGGCGCGTGGAAGGCGCTTTATCCCGGCGTGCTTGAGTACGTCGCGCTGTCCGACGGAGGACTGGTCACGTCGGTTGACGTCGCGAACAGGACTGTCGTAACCGATTTCGACAAATTTACTCCGGCGGTGGCCAACATCATTCCACAACAAAAAGCCGGTCGTATCGCCGAAATCGCCGGTGTCGCAGACCGCACCGGTTGGTGCCCGATCGATCCCCTGACTTTCGAGTCGCAGTTGCAGCCGAACATTCATGTCGTTGGCGACGCCGCAATTGGCGGCGCGATGCCGCGATCTGCCTCCGCTGCCAATTCGCAGGCCGGAATCTGCGCCGGCGCGATCGCTACGCTGCTCACCGGTGGCACGCCCGCGGCACCGACTTTAACAAGCCAGTGCTACAGCCTGATTGCGCCGGACTACGCGATTTCGCAGCGCGGCAGCTATCGTCCGGTCGACGGCATTTATAACGAAGTCGAGGGCACCGCCATAACAAGCCCAATCGATGCGCCGCAGGATGTGCGCGCCCGGGAAGCGGCTGAGGTGGAGAGCTGGTTCAAATCTCTCACCGGCGAGGTGTTCGGATGAGAGCGGCCATCGCTGCAATCTTTATTGCTTTTGTAATTGGTGACGGTTGCTTGGCCGACGAATTGGCCCAGTTCATGATTGTCGGCAACGTCATTCCCGGTTCTCTCACCGGGGTGCCCGGTGATGCGGCGCGCGGCCGTTCGATCGTGCTCAATCGCACGGTCGGACTGTGCCTGTTGTGCCATTCCGGTCCGGTCCCGGAGGAGCGGTTCCAGGGCAATCTGGCTCCGGACCTCAAAGGCACCGGTGCGCGTTGGTCCGTCGAGCAACTGCGGATGCGCATGGTCGACAGTCGGAAGCTCAACCCCGACACAATCATGCCGGCCTATTATGCGCTTGATGGATTGAGCAGGGTGGCGCCGGCTTACGCTGGCAAGCCGCTATTGACCGCGGAACAGATCGAAGACGTGGTGGCTTTTCTCGCTACCTTGCGCGACTGAAACGGAGACATGATCGGGATAATTCGGGATAATCATGGGCAGGACCAAACCAGTTGCGACCCGACGCGCAGTCATGCTCGGAGGCTTGGCTGGCAGCCTCGCGGCGACGATCAGGCTCGAGCCCGCGCAAGCGACGCCTGAACGCATGCGAGCGGCAATCCGCAACGTCGTCGGTGAAGCATCCGTCCGCAAGGGGCGGGTCGACCTAGAGGTGCCGCCGCTCGTCGAAAACGGCAATACGGTGTCGCTCGCGGTATCGGTCGACAGCCCGATGACCACGACCGATTACGTCAAGACCATTCACGTCTTCAACGAAAAGAATCCTCAGCCCAATGTCATCTCGGTCCATCTTGGCCCGCGCGCCGGCAGGGCGAAGTTTTCAACGCGCTTTCGACTGGCCGATTCGCAGATCGTCACAGCCATCGCCGAAATGAGCGACGGTACATTCTGGTCAGCCTCAGCCGATGTGATCGTGACGCTGGCGGCTTGTGTGGAGGGCATCTAGATGGCCCGCCAGTTGATCAATGTGCCGGCCAAGGTCAAGCGCGGCCAGGTGTTCGAGATCAAAACCTTGATTTCTCACATCATGGAGACGGGTTTTCGCTTCACGACAACGGGCGACAAGATCCCGCGCGATATCGTGACGACTTTTTCATGCAGCTACAATGGCGAGGAAATCTTCCGCGCCGATCTCTATCCCGCCATTTCCGCTAATCCATTCTTGGATTTCTTCACCGTGGCGACCGAAAGCGGCACGCTCGACTTCAAATGGGCCGGCGACAACGGATTTTCCGAAACCGCCTCGGCCAAGATTGTGGTGGAATGAACCCTCGAACGCCACGGGCGCTCTCGATCATTAGTCGTGTGACGGCCATTGTCTGCTTGCTGTTCGCGATCGCGAGCACGGTCCATGGCACCGATATCCCGCTCGACCAGCGGCGGTCCGGCTATCTCGATCTCGGTCACGACAGCAAGGCGATGCAGGATGACGACACCATCAATCCGGCGACGCTCTGGGTGCAGGATGGCGAAGAGCTGTGGAATCAGAAAGTCGGTGCTGCCAGTCGCGCGTGTGCCGATTGTCACCAGGACGCGACCGTCAGCATGAAAGGCGTTGCCGCGCGTTATCCCACATTCAGCGTGGCGCGCAATGGTCCGGTCAATCTCGAACAGCGCATCAACCTGTGCCGCGGCGAGCACCAGCAGGCGCCGCCTCTCGCCTACGAGAGCCGCGAACTTCTGGCGCTTTCCGCCTATGTCGGACGGCAGTCGCGCGGAATGGCGATCGCGCCGCCCGACGACAGTCGGCTTGTGCCTTTCATCGAAGCCGGTCGCAAATTGTTCAACCGCCGGATCGGCCAGATCGACATGAGTTGCGCGCAGTGTCACGACGACAATTGGGGCAAAAAGCTCGCTGGTAGCCTCATCCCACAGGGTCAGCCGACCGGATATCCGATCTATCGCCTGGAATGGCAAAGCCTTGGTTCACTGCAGCGACGGCTGCGCAATTGCATGAGCGGATTACGCGCCGAAGCTTACGAATATGGCGCGCCTGAGAATGTAAACCTGGAGCTCTTTTTGATGTGGCGCGCCCGGGGATTGCAGCTTGAGACGCCAGCTGTGCGGCCATGACGGTCGCCTGAGGGCGGGTGCTCATATCGGGACACTTGGACCACAGGCCGGTATACTCCAGTGGTGGGCGTCCGGATGAACCGTGCTCGAGCGAGGTGAGAGATGACTTCCGTCTTAAACCGTATGCTCTGTCTCCTTGCTGTGCCGTTCGTTTTTGTGCTGCAGGCGCAGGATGCTTCGGCGCAAGAAACAGCAAAAGGTCTGCTGGCGACCCAGGCGCGGGCCCAAGGTTACCCTTGCGACAAGCCCATCAGCGCAAGGAAATACGCAAAACGGTCGCGACCAGACGAAGCCTTTTGGGTTCTTCGCTGCGAACACAAGTCCTACACGATGCGGCTGACACCGGACATGGCCGCGCATATTCAGCGTTTGAAGTAGCGACTCAATTTGGGTTTTTTCATTGCGGGGTGCGACGCGCCGCAGAAACGAAATTTCCGCGATTACCAAACATTAATTCGTCCGAAACGTCGCCGTAATGCCGCTCTCCCCATATGACCGCCACCACGTTGACGCTGGGCGGGCGACCGGTGGTGAACGCTATGTGGCATCCAATTCTCACGGCTCCGTTCGATTACGATCTGGAACTGGCGGTGATCGATGACAGTGGCACGCGGGCAACCTGCTTTGCCTGCCGACGTATCCTTGGCGGCTGGATCAAATCGGAGACCGGGTGCCCCATCGATCTGCGTCCGACGCATTGGCGCGACTGGGCTAAAAAATCGTGAAGCCTGCGGTTGGCATCGGCGCGTCAAGGTCGACGCGTTTCTTGACGAGGTATGCTATGACACGCGCAAGTTGATTGTGCGCCACGTCATTCGACCGACAGACATGTCTATTCTCGATGAGCCGAAGATCGATTGCCATGTCCACGTGATCGATCCGGTCAATTTTCCATATCGTCAAGACGTCGCGTATAAGCCGGCCGGACAGGAGATCGGCTCGACCGCGCAATTTCGTCACGTCATGGATTGCTACAACGTGAAGCATGCGCTGCTCGTGCAGCCGAATTCGGGTTACGGAAGCGACAATTCCTGCATGCTCGATGCGATCGAGACAGGCGAGGGGCGTTTCAAAGGTGTCGCCATCATTGATCTCGATGCGGACATCGCGACGTTGAAGCGATACAAGGCGCGCGGCATCATCGGCGCCGCGATCAATCCGACATTCCACGGCAATCATCATTACAGGCATGCCTCCGGCCTGATGCGCCGGCTCGCCGATCTCGACATGTATTTCAATCTCCAGGTCGAGAACGAGCAGTTCCTAATGTACGCGCCCTGGATCGAAGAAATCCCGGTCAAGGTCCTGATCGACCACCTCGGACGGCCGACCCCTCCGGCAGGCCTCAACCAGCCAGCCTTTGCGGCCATTCTGCGCCTTGCGGAAACAGGTCGCGTGAGCGTCAAGTTGTCCGGCTACCTGAAATTTGCCCGTTCGTCTTATCCGTTCGAGGATTGCTGGCCGTATGTGCGCGCGCTGGTCGATGCCTTCACGCTCGATCATTGCGTTTGGTCGTCGGACTGGCCTTATCTGCGCGCGCGGGAACGGCAGGACTATGGACCACTGGTCCACCTGGCCGGCCGGCTTTTTCCGGATGCCGCCGACCGGCGCAAGCTTTTTTGGGACACGCCAAACCGCCTGTTCAAGTTTGCGGATCACTGAAGGGGAACGGGGATGGAAGGCAAAGCCATGGGCACTCAACGCCTTGAAGCGTTCACCGATGGCGTGATTGCCATCGTCATAACGATCATGGTCTTGGAAATAAAAGTGCCGCACGATTCGAGCCCGGAAGCGTTGCTCGCAACTCTTCCGATCCTGCTCACTTATGTGCTGAGCTTCGTTAATGTGGGTCTATTCTGGAATAACCATCATCACATGCTGCACGCGGCCTCGCGGGTCGACGGGAACGTTCTGTGGGCAAACATGTTCCTGCTCTTCTGGATCTCCCTCGTCCCATTTGTCATTCGCTGGATCGATGAGTCCGGATTCCGGGCGCTGCCGACCGCGGCTTATGGCGCAGTTCTAGCGATGGCGGCGGTTGGTTACATGTTGCTGGAGCGGGCGCTCATCAACTGCAATGGACCCAAGTCGACGTTGGCGACCGCGGTCGGCCACGATCTGAAAAGCAAGATTTCGTTGGGCATTTACACAGTCGCCATCGTGCTCGCGTTCTACCAACCGTGGATTGCCATTGCCTTGTACATTGCTAATGCGGCCGCCTGGTTCCTGCCGGACCGGCGCATTGAATCGCTGAAGAAATCTGATTAGCCGCGCGTCGCGGGCTCGTAATTTTCGAGCATTGCTGTCGCCATCAAGCGGTTTTACCGGCTAGCCGTCATGACGATTGCCCGCATTCGACCGCCTATGGCTTTTGCGCCGAAGCGCTCGGCGAGGGCCTTTGCCGCGTGTTGAGTAGCTTCTTCCAGAGAGGGAGCGCCGCGGGATTCGATTTCGTTTCTGAGCGGGGTCCCCTGGCAAAACGCGGCTGCAACGTCACGCGGTGACGAACCCTTGCTTCTAGCGTCCACCGTCTCGATTGAAACGGCATCAAATCCTGCAGCGTTCAGGTCCTCGCGAATGCGATCCCTATCGCAATAGCCGTGCGGCGTGCGAGCAAGAAAACGAGGAGGATCCTGAGGAAAGAATGAGGCGAGAGCCTGGATGACGGCGTCGGCAAATTCGTTTTCTTCAATGCGATCCCACACGTTGAAAAAGTATCGGCCGCCCGGCTTCAAGACGCGCAGCGCTTCGCGATAACCCCGAACTTTGTCGGGAAAAAACATCGCGCCGAACTGACAGGCTACAACGTCGAACGTGCGGTCTTCGAACGGTAGCGCCAGTGCATCGGCCTGTTTCCATTCGATGCGCGCGTTTCCGGATTGCCGCGCCTTCGCATGATCGAGCATCGGCTGGTTCAGATCGGTGGCAATAAGTCGCGCGTCCGCGAGCGAGGAGGCAAGTGCTCTGGTCACTGCTCCCGTGCCTGCGGCGGTTTCCAACACAAGCTGTGGCTTCGCTCTCGACACACGCTCCGCAAGATCACGTGCATAGGGTTCGAAGATAAGTGGAACGAGCAACCGGTCGTAGAGGTCAGGGATCGATCCAGCAAATAGCGCGTCGCTTGTTGCCATGACGATGGTGCCGGGTTGGGATTGGTTCCATCCCAAACCCCTATCGCGCGGGTGCGGGCTCAGACGAAGAGTGAATTGGACCTAGGGGTTGGTCCTGTTTTCTTGACGGACTGAAATACCAACCGCGCGCCTCGGCGTCGTCTTCAATCGTCGGCCACTTTTCAGGCTGCGTGCTTTGCGCTCTTCGGGCCCCTGGGTTCCGTCAGGCGCACCGCTAGAAGCCAGGCGAGCCAGAGGATGGCGAAGAACAAGGTCAATGAAACCGGGAGGCTGGCGGCCGGAAAAATCCGATCCAGCACGAGACCAATCGTAACTGTAATGGCCTCACCGACCAGGACAATCACAGTATAGACCACCATGATCCACATTGGGTTGGCCCCTGCATTTGCTGGTTGCCCTTGAAAATCTTGTACGGCTGCGCGCGTTGGACCGAACGTAAATTGGGCATTAAATTTGTGCGGACGTCGGAGCCATATGCATCAAGGAGTCTGCCGTGTTCTCTGTCGATCAAGTCATTGTGTGGATCGTCGTCGGATTGCTCGGCGGCGGCATCGCCGGGGCCTTGATGACCTGGGAGCGCGGAGGCTTTGGGCTGTGGAAGAATCTCGCGCTCGGTCTTACTGGCGCGATCATCGGCGGGCTGCTGTTCCGCATATTCGGGATCTGGCCGGGCTTGGGCAAAATCGCGATCTCGCTGCGTGACATTGTTTCTGCGGTCGTGGGATCTCTCCTTGTCCTTGGTGCGCTCTGGTTGTGGCGCAGGTTCGTGGCGTCACAGGAAAACACATGATTTCTGTTCTCCGCGCGTGACTTGGCGAGGATAGGCCATCTCTTAACGCGCCTTGCCCGAACCGCTAAGATGTCGTGTTTCGGGGGCGTTACGAAACGGCTTAAGACAGGGGTAAGTCAGCCAAGGCTAGAGGCCGCAAGAACGTGAAGCGCCGTGCGCGAGCGCCAGCGCGGCGGCTTGGCTGGCCTAGACCAACGAAGGGCGGCGGGTCGAATTGAGGTCGAGACGCGGCCTGGCGAGTTTACGGAAATCAGCGTCACATTGCCGCGCGCGGTTATTGCCGTTTCCGAGGTCGGCAAGCGGGCGTAACCCCCCAACCGGTTCCCGCCTTCCGGCAATGTTTATGCAGGATTTATTGGCCCTCGGGCCAATCGCGCAATAGTTGGCTCCTTTATAGCCTCCCGCGGAACGCGCAGACACAAACATGCATCTTCGGGAGTGCGCGCTCTTTTTGTGACGGGCTGTACCGAGGAGACTGCAAAATGCCGCTGTCAGTAGAGTTACGAGCCGTCAATTTGGCGACGCGCGCCGAAAGATTTAGGCAAGGCAAGAAACTTCGGCAGCATGTCGCACGAGAGAGACACGCCGATCTGAAAGGCGTGGGTTCGAGAAGCGCGGTCGCCATTCTCGCCGAGAGCGATCCTGAGCGTGTTCCGGAACTCGTCGCCGAGCGTTACGCGCGAATGATGGAGAATTCCTTCGCCTTTCTGCGCGGCGCTGCAGCTGTCATGGCAGCAGACTTGGCGCACCAACCGGTACCCGGAATCAAGGTTCAGGCCTGTGGCGACAGCCATGTGATGAACTTCGGTGCATTTGTTACGCCGGAGGACAATATCCTGTTCGACGTCAACGACTTTGACGAGACGATCGCAGACGTGGACTTCACTGTTGACCTGAAGCGCCTTGCGGCGAGTGTCGCTGTTGCCGCCCTGGCTAGCGGTGAAAGCAAGAACCGCGCGCGCGCTCTGGTTTCGGCAACCGTGGGGGCCTATCGCAAGCATGTGTTCAGTCTTCTCGATCTGTCACCGTTAGAGATCTGGCACAGCCGGATCGATCTCGAAGAGCAACTCAAGTTGATCGGCAACAAGACATTGCGGCGCAAATTGGCGATGATTATCGGCAAGGCGCGCGGCGAAGGGCTCGAAAAGGATGACAATTTCCCGCGCCTGATCAAGGGAAGCGAACTGCGCATTGCCGACAAACCGCCGACGATCTTCCACCTCGAGCCGAGTACCCACGTGGCACATAAACTCGATACTGATCGCGTTTTTGCCATGTACCGCGAGTGTCTTGGGACTGACCGGCGTCACATCCTCGACCGCCACAAGATCGTGGATCTTGCGTTTAAGGCCGTCGGTGTCGGGTCTGTTGGCACCTATTGCTACATCGCGCTGCTGATGACCGGCGACAGCGAACCTCTCTTCCTTCAACTCAAACAGGCGCAACGCTCGGTTTTGGAGCGTCTCGGCGGGGGGATCGCCTATGTCGGGCATCAGGGCCAACGTGTCGTGGAAGGTCAGCAAATGATGCAGGCCGCAAGCGATATTTTTCTTGGTCACACGCAGGACGACGAAACCGGCCGTCAGTTCTACGTCCGCACGCTGAAGAACCACAGGCTGGGCGGGATCAGCGAGATCAGTGAATTGGAGGCGCTTTCGGATTACGTGCGCGTGTGTGGCCGCACTCTTGCACGGGCTCACGCTCGGTCGGGCGATCCGGCTCTCATCGCTGGCTACCTGGGTAAGAGCGAAACGATGGACGATGCGCTCGCCTCGTTTGCCATTGCCTATGCGGGACAGACGGCGGTCGACCACGCCGCGCTCGTCAAGGCAAGGTCGAATCGGGACAAGAAAAAACTGAAACTGGTTGCGGCATAGTTTCGCAGAAATCGCATTTCTCGGGCGGGCGCCTCGGCTTCAGAGCCGAGGCGCATTGCAAATCGCAAATTTTTATATGAACCTGACGCGGGACAACGTCTCGCATGCGTCGCGCAGAAAAGGGTGGTTTGGATCGGTGCTGTCCTGTCGGCGTCGATCCAGGTGACAACTACGCCGGTAACCTGCAAGCGAGGGCACAACGGTCGAGGCCAAATTGACTGAACCCGTTCTGGTCTTCGGAATTCCGTTCGATTTCATTCTTTTCTTCCTGACATTGTTCGGTATTGCGCTGTTTCACCGGCACACGTTGCCGATCGCGCTTGCCGGTCTCGCTGTCATTGCTGCCTACAAGCTGGCCTTCACGGGTTTCAGGGATGGTCCCGGTTTTGCGGGGCTCGGCCTGCATCTGCGCAACGAGTTTTTCCTTCTGGGCAATCTGTTCCTTTTGCTGATGGGATTTGCGCTATTGTCGCGCCACTTCGAGGAAAGCGCCGTCCCCGACCAGATGCCCGCGCTGCTTCCGGACGATTGGAAGGGCGGCCTGGTGCTGCTTGTCATGGTGTTTGTGCTGTCGAGCTTTCTCGACAATATTGCCGCGGCTATCATCGGTGGCACGGTTGCTCGGCATCTGTTTCGCGGAAAAGTCCATATTGGCTACCTCGCCGCCATTGTGGCTGCATCGAACGCCGGAGGTTCGGGCAGCGTGGTCGGCGACACGACAACCACAATGATGTGGGTTTCCGGTGTCAGCGCGTTGAGCGTGCTCGAAGCCTATTGCGCAGCGATTGTGGCGCTAGTCCTCTTTGCCGTACCGGCGTCATTGCTGCAGCAACGCTATTCGCCCATCACAAAGCATGCGCGCAAAGGGCTCGTCATCGATTGGATCCGTGTCTTTATTGTTGCCGCGATGCTGGTCGTCGCACTTGTCGTGAATATCGCAACGAACCTGCGGTTCCCCGAATTACTTGCTCGTGTGCCGGTGCTCGGGCTCTCAGTGTGGACGGTGCTTGTGGCAACCGCACCGTTGCGGCGACCGGATTGGAGTGTTTTGCCAGAGACGTTCAAGGGCACGATTTTCCTTCTTGCGCTCGTGACCGCTGCTTCGATGATGCCTGTCGAGAGCCTGCCCGCCGCATCATGGCAGACCGCCCTGGGCCTGGGGTTCGGCTCGGCTGTATTTGACAACATTCCGCTGACGGCCCTTGCCCTCAAGCAAGGCGGCTATGATTGGGGTTACCTTGCTTACGCGGTGGGATTTGGCGGCTCGATGATTTGGTTCGGGTCGTCGGCGGGTGTCGCGCTTGCAAATCAGTACCCGGAAGCAAAATCTGTTGTCCTTTGGCTCAGGCACGGCTGGCATGTGGTCCTGGCCTATGTGATCGGATTCTTTGTGATGTTGGCTGTCATCGGATGGCATCCCGATCCCAGCTCTTAACGGCTCTGGCCCGACGCGCTGCGATGCGGAGAAGATGAGGCGCGCGAGTTCATTACGCTTCTTTCGGTGCTGCCTGGCCGTTGGGGGCACATGCGCAGCAAGCGGCGGGACATCTCAAGCCGCAAGCGCGCCTCTGGTCGGCTTCCCGAACAGCGGATCCCCCGAGACGTATCGGTTCAACGCTGAGATCCAGGGTGACATTGAACGTGCGATTGTTTCGTTTGGCGACCAGCCGGATTCCGGTCTGATCGTTTTTTCCTCACCCGAAGACAATCGCGAACCGGAAATTGATCAGTTCTCTGGCGACGCAAAATCAATTGCCGGCGATCTATCCGTATCGATACTTTTCAGCCGATGGAGGCCTGATCTCGTATGGCCCGGATCAGATCGATCAATGGCGCGGGGCCGCGGTCTACGTGAATCGTATCCTCAAAGGTGAGAAACCGGATGGGGTCCCGGTACAAACACCGACAAAATATGAGCTGTCGATCAATCTTAAGACAGCAAAAACGCTTGGCATGATGGTGCCGCCGAGCCTGATCGCGAGAGCCGACGAAGTGGTCGAATAACCCGGCGAGACCGTCCGCCTCACCGGTTCAGTTCATGGCCTGTGCGAGTTTGCTCCAGTCGCCCGCCTGGATACGAGCGACCAGCTTATAGCCGCCGTTGCCATCAGGCTTGAACACCGAAGCTTCGCCCTCGCGCACATCGAACCAGTCCTTGCCGAAAGCATCGAGGATGTTCGGCTTGTGGGTGACCACGATGATATTGGTCCCGGCGGGTAATGTCGCTCCGGCTATTTTCCGCAAGGCCGCCGCGCGCCGATTGTTTTCGATCGGAGTGACAACGAGCCCACCCTCAGTGAAGTCGGCGGAGGCCTTCACGTCGCCGAATCCCATCAGCGCGCCGGTATCGACTGCGCGCTGGAAAAGGCTGCTGTGAACCTCGCCGACGGGGATCCTGAGTTTGCGCATCGATTCACCAATCGATTTTGCCAGCGCCCTCCCTTCATCATTGAGCTGGCGCTGCTTGACGACGTTACTTGGGTTGAGAGGGTCGGTGTCGGCCTGATCCTGATTGGTCGCGCCATGACGGAAGACGATCACATAGCCGCCATCACGCAACGCATTGATCCATTCGGGCTGCGGCGCTGCCGTCTGGCTGCCGGCCGGCGCCGAAACAAGCGCCAAAATACACAGCCATGCGATTCCAATAATGCGCGTTATCATGCGACCTCGCTTTTTTCCGCGTCGCGGGTCACTGCTGCGCGCGCGCGCGTAAATCAGGAACCGCGGCCGACGAACTTTCCTGCGCCTTGATTGGGGGCCATTTCCAAAACAACGATACAAATACCAACACAATGATGCCGATATCGAGACAGATGGTGGCGATCCTCGTAACCGGGTCTTTCATTAAAACACCAGGCACCACGACAGACGATGAATGCCGACAGCGGGCATACGCGGAGCCTTGCAGATAGCTCGTTGCTCCGTTGCGACCTTGAAGACGATATGGATTTTTCTTTGAGACGGGCTTGATTTTTTGCGGACACGGGGCCGCCAAAAGAAAAGCCCGCCCGGCTTTCGCGGGGCGGGCAATCTCCTCGTTGTATTGGTATCAGGCGGCTCCGGCACGGTCTGTGTGGCACCCGTAAGGCAATTGGTGTCGGTTTTAATTAAAAAAGGAGCAGTTAATCGAGCCGGCCAGATGGCTTGTTAAAGAGTGGAGGCGGGCACGGGTCAATTCCGTAAAGCGCTTTTTTGTGATGATGAGCACAGCGCAGATTGACGGCGCGCATATCGTGACTTGAGAAAACGCAAAGGGCTCCGAATACGACCGCCTTTGCAGCAGAAAAGGGAGATGTCAGATGCGTATCCTCCTTGTCACTGCTTGTTTGATAGCGCTGATTATCTCGGCCTGGTCGAACTACTCGTCTGTCGCCGATGCCAAATTGCGCGGCGATTTCCCGGCAAACCGGCCAGCCAGATAAGCTCCACAAATCAGTAATCAGTCGCCCGAACAGCAACTAGTTGCGTCCTGAACGCGCATTCCGTGAAACAGAAACTGCCGGGAGGGAGCGGCGGCCCAACCCGGCCGGCGACTCACCATCCCGCCAAACTCCCTGATCCACGAATCGGCCTACCAACGAGGGCGGCGACTACGCGAGGCATCTGCCCCTGATGCGATCCCGACAGGCTGAGCGAGGTTTTCCGCGCTTCCCACTGTTTGCGGGGAAGTGTCGTGCAATGTGAGCCCTCTCACTCGATTACCGTGGCCCTGCGGGCTATTATGGCGCGAAAATTGGCAGCTTTGGCCATTGGCAGCTTTCCGCGGGGGAAACATGCTCGCCGTAGATCCTGATTCCACTACAGGCCGTGTCCTCAATTTCATCGGCCAAAACCTGAAGGTCGATAAACTTTTCATCGACCTCGGTTTTGACCCTAATCATTTCACTTGGGATGCAGTCTTTCATCGCGTCGCTGAAATTGCCTGGGCGAATGTCAACGTAGCGAACATGCTGGCGCTGGTCGGCGCTATTTTCTACGTGGCTACCCTGATGATGCGTACGATCGTCCCGCTGCGTGTGATCGGCATCATCAGCATCGCGTTCTTCATCGCTTACGGCGTTGTAGCCGGGGCGGTTTCGACTTTCCTGCTTTATCTTCTATCGCTGCCCATCAACGTCATTCGGCTGCGTCAGATGCTGTCGCTGGTCAAAAAGGCGCGCCTGTCTGCGCAGGGCGACCTCTCGATGGACTGGCTCAGGCCTTACATGACGCCGCGCAAGTACAAAAAGGGCGACACGCTGTTCCGTAAAGGTGATGTCGCCAACGAAATGTTTCTGACCGTCACGGGGAAATTTCTGGTGAGTGAAATCGGCGTCGAGGTTCCACCTGGCCGCATTATGGGCGAGCTCGGCTTCGTCGCGCCAAAGAACAAACGTACGCAGACCGTCGAATGCATCGAGAGCGGAGACGTGCTGACAATCAGATACGAGACGTTGCTCGAGCTTTATTTCCAGAATCCCGAATTCGGCTATTATCTATTGAGTCTGACCAGCGAACGTCTTCTGCAAAATGTTTCGCGTCTCGAAGGGCTCGTTGAAGAGTACAAGACGAAACTGGACCAGCAGCAGACGCGGCAGGCGAGCGCGCCGCTCCCCGCCCAGCGCTAGTGCTTAGTCGCGTTGTTTCTGATCGTCTCGGTGACGCAGTCTCTGAGAAATGCCCGGCTCGCCGGAAATCGGATTTTTTTCGCCTTTGCCTCGGCCTTGCACGAGGTAATCGCGCTTTTGATGGCCGCATCGTCGGCTTCCGACAACTTGGGTGCCGCTGCCGCCATCGGCATGAATCCCAATCCGCAGCCGATCAAGAAAGTACCGATGCAGAGAACTCTGATTGGACCGAGCATGATGGGTTCACCTGCCATGTCGCGCTGAGAACACAATGTGCAGCATGGTCGCATGGCGTTGCAAGCGCGGGTATGATGAGTCAGTACTTATTTCAACAAGCCCTGACTATTTCGCTGCGACAAATTGCCATTCACCGCCGGCAAAGCCGTGAGGCAATCTAAGTCACAATTGCCGAGGTGCAGTTCGTTACAGTCGTGTCGTGCGGTTTCGCGGGATTGCATCATTGCCGCGCGAAGAGGGGAGTGAAACGCTTAGCGACCAGAACATCAGCCTGCAGGATGCCTGCATCATCAAGCGGCCATTGCGCGGCTTCCTCCCGCACGACAGAAAGCAGCCGTAAAACTGTGACGAAATCTCAGTAGACGGACCCCTGTAGAGACGCGCATTCTAGATGGGAACCAGAACCACCCTGTCGGCCTTTACCGCGGGGGTTCTTCATCCTCAACACGAACTTGAAGGGGAATAAGCTCTTGCGACGCACAGTTGGCCATTCATTTCCGTTTTTCCCTGCCGCTTTTTTTGGCGGCTTGTTTCTGGCTGTGTTGACGGCATTCCCTATTGGCATACCGCAGGCCCTGGGGCAGGCAGCCGGCCCATTCGCCGAATTCACCGGTAGCTGGTCCGGCAGCGGGCAATTGCGTCCCGAGAAGGGGACCGCCGAGCGAATTCGCTGCAACGCGACCTACCGTCCGGGTGGTAGCAAGCGCGACATCGAGCTGCAGCTGCGGTGCGCCAGCGACAGCTACAACTTCGACCTTGTCGGCCAATTTACGGCCGACGACCAAAACCAGGTCAGCGGTCGTTGGACCGAACGCAGCCGCAGCACCGGCGGCACTGCTATCGGAAACGCCCAAGGCGACCGTCTGCAGCTTCACATCGAAAGTGGTGGCTTTGCCGCCGAACTCATCATGGTGACGCGTAACCGCAAGCAAAGCGTCGACATTGACTCGCACGGCGCTGGTCAGGTCGTCAGAGCCTCGATCACTTTAAACCGGACTTGAACCGCCGCTCGGCTGTTTTAGTGCCAGCGCAACTTGAGCGATGACACGCCGGCGATCACGTTGATCGGTAGCCCCGCCAGCAGGGCTCGTTTTGCCAGGGCGCAAGGACAAGATTGGGCGCTCAAAGATATCCTCGTCCCCAAGACGCAGCAGCGCGGGACGGCTCAATCCAGTGCGTCTTGAGCCCATTGCGTCATGGTGTCACCGCAGACAGGGCACTCAAACATTCGCCTTTTGTAACCGGGATACTCTTCCTTGACACAGGTGAGCGACATTCGTGCTGCTCGACAGCTCAGGCACAGTGGACGAGCGAGGCCTTCCAGAGGATCGGGTTGATTAGTTTGTGACATCGCAAGTCAGACCGTCCCCTTCGGTGTGTGGGAGGACCGTCCTTGCTCATTTTACCTTGGTGACCAAAAGCCAGGCTATTAATTTTGCTAGAGAGAAGAAAAAAAGCCGCGCTGATTTAAAAAGATAAGCGGTCGATTTAACAAATAAATGAAGACTTGGCAGCCGCCTTCAAATTCAGACCGGCTAGGCGCACTGGTTTTCTTTATCGTCGTTGGGCTCCCGTTCGTTATCGTAGGGTTGGCCATGGTCGCTCGGTATGTCTGGGCCTTTGACACTGTTAGAGGTCCCATTTGACCGCCGGCTTTCTTGACCGTCATGGGGATGGCCGCCAGCGGCCGAAGAAGCGAAAGGGATTCGGATAGAAGTGGCGCGGTTTGTCTGCTGATCCATACGCATCAAGACCCGATGAACGATTGGTCGTTGCTTCTTCCATTCGCTTGCGAGTTGCCTTCACCGTCTTGCGCTTGTGATTGGGCTGCACATCCTTTTGCGTTGTTTGCTTGTCCGGTTGTGCAGCCTGCTCTTTATGTGCAACCGCAGCTGCTGATGCGGACGGCGTCGGTTTTGTAGAGGGCTGTAGTGCCATCAGGCTAGCGATGCCGAAAGTAATTATCGCCCCGAGCACAAGCAAATAAGCAATCAAAACCGAGATGCCGCGCATTACCTCACTCCACCGCCGATCGAGCGGGCACTAACACACATATCAAGCTCGATGTGACCAGCATGTGGGCTATCCGATGCAGCATTTGCGCGAATGTACATAGGAAGGTTGGCCTGTTCTTCAAGGAATGGCCCAGGAGAGCTTAGGAACCCCACTGGTGAGTCGCAACGTGCGTGTATGAACTCGTCGTTGGATATTTAGACCTGTCTCGGTGGCACAACATGCCGCCGATATAGCGGCGAGGGTCGCAGCAAGCAGGTCTAACTCGCCATGGCCTTAGCGGCGGCCCCAATTTTGGACCCAAACTCTCCGAAACTAGCCAAAACACGGCGACACTAGACGGATGATCAAGTTTACATCGGTACCGTCCCCACTGGCGACTCGGGCATCGCTGCCCAGCGTTTCGGACCAACCTTTTGTCGTGTCAGGCAAAGCTGCCTATGATAATGGCTGCGCAATTCGGGGGTGTGGCGTAGATGTTCGGGAGACGAAGGATCGCCGGCTGCCGCTTGCGTAGCCTGCAAGGCGGTGTCTTGCTCGGAATTTGCATGATCGTGGGCGCAGCTCTTGGGGGCTGCGCGACGCTTGAGCGCCTTCCGGCGGTGACTTACGCGCAGGCGAAGCGGACCGACATCCTGGATATTCCCGATGCCCGCTTTTACGTCAGTGAAACCAAGCAGATCCTCAATCTCGCAGTAAAGGCAAGTCAGCGTCGCAACCTGGCGCGTGGGGTTACCGCGACCCGACATTTTCTTGCGATTTCCGGCGGCGGTGATGATGGCGCGTTCGGTGCCGGCTTGCTCGTCGGATGGAGCGACCGTGGTGACAGACCTGAATTCGATGTGGTGACGGGTGTCAGCACGGGATCGCTTTCGGCTCCGTTTGTTTTTCTCGGTCGCGCCTACGATCCTCAGTTGAAGGCCGTCTATACGGAGACGAACGCGAACGATGTCTTCCAGAAAAACGTGCCGCTGATCAGCGCTCTGACCGGCGATTCGCTTACGAGCAACGCACCTTTGCGAGCGATGATTGCGAGGCACCTGGACGACGAAATGATTCGCAGGATCGCGGAAGAGTATTCCAAAGGACGGCTGCTGTTCATTCTGACGACAAATCTTGACCAGGCTCGTCCCGTCATCTGGAACATTGGTGCGATCGCGGCGAGCAATAATCCCAAATCCCGTGACCTTATCATCGACGTTCTGCTCGCATCGGCCGCGATTCCTGTCGTTTTTCCGCCCGTGATGCTGGATGTCACAGTCGATGGTCAGAGGCATCAGGAGATGCATGTCGATGGTGGCACCATCGCGCAGGCTTTTCTCTACCCGCCATCTATATCGTTGAGAACCGGAGCGGCGCGTTCGGGGGTCAACGAGAATACGTTGCGGACCGAAAGAAAGCGCGTCGCTTATGTGATCCGCAATGGCCGCTTCGTACGTCCCGAAGAAAGCGTCGAGCTGCGAACGATCGCGATCGCAAAAGAAGCGCTCTCGACCATGACTGCGTCGAGCGGCGTCAACGACACCTATCGTATGTTTCTTCTCGCGAGACGAGACGGCGTCAACTTCAATCTCGCATCGATCGGCGATGATTTTGACGTGCCTTACAAGGGCCCCTTCAATCAGGAATATATGCAGTCTTTGTACGACTACGGCTATCAAAAAGGCCGAGCAGGGTATCCGTGGCAAAAGGCTCCGCCTGGCTACGTCAACTAGATCGACGCAAAAAAGAGGCCGCGCGTTCTTGGGGAACGGCGGCCTGAAGCTTACCTGCCGGCGCGGGGGAAGGGGGGATTCGGCCGGCAGTCCGATCCTTAACGTCCTTCTCGCGACAAAGTTCCGCCGCGGGCCGAATCCGCTCAAATCGGAAATCTCAATCCGGCAAATGGGTTAGAGGTCCATCCACACCCCTGACAAATTCGCACAATTGTGACCTCCATCACAGTGCGCGGAGCGGGCATGTCCTAGGCTTAAGTTGTGAAAAACGAATTTGCCTTTGGAGTGGAGGCAAAAATGCAAAAAGTGTCCTCAGTGTTTGCCTACGTGGTCAACGACGGCAGGGTATGTGCGCTGAAACCCTCGGAGTGGTCGATCCTCCTGGCCGGTGTAGCACTCTGTGGCGTCGTCACGATGGTAGTGTTGCTCGCGCGCGTCTAGCCACGTTCCCAACCTTTCACCCATGCAGGAGTTGTAGCGGTAGTCAGGGTGCTCGCGTTGGCATCTCGCCGCACATCGTCTCAACGCCCTTCTTGGTTCCGACGACGATTGGCCGTCGCCAGGCACGCAAGTCGGGTTTCTCGCCCTCGCGCGAAGCAGGGGCGAAACGTTGCATGGGTATCCAGCGCATTCCGTCATGCTCGCGCACGCCGCCGCCGCCGGCCTGCACCAAAGCAATGCCCGCTGCCACGTCCCAGATATTCGGTGAGGAAAAGCGCGCGACCTCCAGAAGTCCGGCCGCTACCAACGCGCATTCGAGCGCAGCCGAGCCGGTCTTCCGCGTTTCCCAGCCGGCCTCGTCGGCGTGCGCGGCAACCGGAACGCCGGCCAAACGACGAAGCACGTCGGCGTTGACCTTGGGAGTCACGTCGTTGCCCTCGAAACGCAATTTGCGGCCGATCGAGGCGTGATAGACGCCGACGCGGAGAGCATGACTCACCGAACACCAAACCGCTCCTGCAACGGGTACCCCACGGTGCAACACGCCGATCGATGCCGCGAACATGGGAAAGCCGTTGACGAAATTAGTGGTGCCGTCGATCGGATCGACTGCCCATACGCAATCCTGGCCGCGACCGGGACGCTCCTCCATTTCCTCGCCGATGACGTCATGGCCTGGGAAGCGTTCGGCAAGCCGCGCCCGGATCAGGGTCTCGACACGGCGGTCGATTTCGGAGACGGGGTCGCGCAGGCTGCTCAACGCACCCGCGGCGCCGGTTTTGTAGCGCACGGTAAAAATGCTGCCATAGGTCGTGACGATTTCGGCACCCGCGAGCGTGGCAAGCTCGACCGCCATGTGCTCGATATCGTCGAGATCCTCGAGGATATCTGCATCTGTCGTCGTCACTGGTTTAATTGCTTTATTTATCATCGGCGCTCTTCCGAACGGCTGGATGCGGCGCCGGCACCAGAATTTGCAAGGGTTCCGGGGCGCACGACAGAGCGACCTCCTGCCAATCCGCTTTTGCCTTCACGAGTTTGTCGTCGATTCGGCTCTCCACGCCGCGCCAGCGGACAACGATCTCTTTTCCTTGGCGTGAAATGACGGGTGGCGCGCTTTCGTGCGGCGACTTGAGCCAATCGATGACGGCTTCGCCGTTGTCGCGGTCAACCCCCACTGCATCCAACAACTTGTCGCTCGGATCGGCATCGTGCGCGAGCGGCAGGGCGGGGCCGGTGAAAGGAATGGTGAGAACCTCCACGCCAAGGAGATCACTTTCCCATGGCTGTCCGTCGATATTGATCTCGACGTCATGGGGCTCCGCTTCGGTCAGAATCTCCTTCAATGCCCTTCGTCCGCGGCGGATGTCGTCGGCACCGTCGGCTTTCTTGCCCTTGGCGCGTCGCTCGATAAGCGTTGCGATGAGGCCGACACCGAACGCCTCCGTGCACAACATCTCTTCCTTGAGACCGTTCACGACGATCAGATTGAAAGGCCTGACGTGACCAGTGTGCCATTGTTCGGCGAGTTCCTGCGGCGTGCCGGCAATGCCGAGCGAGCGAGCAATATTGTTGGCGCTGCCAAGCGGCAGTACACCGATTGGCACCGAATAGTCCTGCATATGTTTGAAAACATATGCGACGGTGCCGTCACCGCCGGCGGCGACAACAAGGTCGGGCGCTTTTTTCAACGCGTCCCTGACGCCGTCTTCCTTCGTCGAGACGTAATCGACCTTGTAGTCGGCAAGGTGCAAGGCATCGATGATGCTGTCCTTATCGTGGCCCTTTGTTCCGGCCGTCGGATTGTGCACGAGAAGCGCCCGCATGCGACGTTTTCCCTTTTCCGGAAGTTCGTGTTTTTCAGCCACTTTTGAAATTCCGCCCTCACGCCGACCAAAGATAAACCAAAGATTTTGCGACCTAGGCCTCGGCCTAGTTGGCAAAACCGGGGTGGGGAAAAGAGCCGCCCCAGCGGGATAACGCGGCAAATCGCACTTTGTGGCCCAGGGCGGGCCACCTTTTTTGTGCTTTTTTGGCCTTTAGCGCGGTCGGTTTATTGCCGACGATGGAGCGGGTTGATACGCGCTGAAAAACGCCGTTGGTGGCAGTATTTGAACCCCGGCCTTGTGCCGGGGTTTTTCGTCCCGGTGTCTTGGCCTTGTCATGGTGGAAGAGTACCATGCCCTCATCACGTCACGTTGGAGGCCTATATGGCATCTATGCTCCTCGCGGCGGGGATGGCACTCGCGTTTTGTATTGCGGCATTGCTGATCATCAAGCGAGAGAACGCCGCGACCTGAGTGTTAGGGACACAGTAAGAAAAAGCCCCCGGTGATGAGCCGGGGGTTTCTCTAATTGCGAATGTCTCGCTATTGGACCCAAATCGGACATGCGCTAGTGCGCTGGCAACAAAGGACGTTAGCTGTTGTCACTTGGGGCAATTAGTTGCTAGCGGCCGTGCCAAATCGAAATGATCTTTGGCTTCTATCGCTGTATATTTGAGATAGAACGATGCACAAGGCCCGACCAGATTTACTCTCGCGTCAACGCAGCGTCATATTAGGTTTGCTCTTGGCGCTCGCGGCAGCGGCATGGGCGGGCTTTATCTGGCACAGCCACACCACCACGGAAATGATAATGACACATGCCGTGGGCCATCCACGGCACTTCATTGCGGATTGGCTGGTCATGATGGTGGCAATGATGTTGCCGACCGCGTTGCCCATGATCCTCACTTTCCATCGAGTGCAAGCAGCCAACCGCCAGCCTCGTGACGCATTCGTTTCTACTTGGGTGTTTGTGGCGGCTTATTTGGTGGTGTGGGTATTTGCGGGGTTGCCCGCTTATGTTGGGATGCAAGCCGGCGAAGCCGCTATCAGACGCATCCCGCTCACCGCAGCCGCTGCGGCCCAAGTCGGCGGCGCAATCATCGTGGTAGCGGGTGTCTACCAGCTCACGCCGCTAAAGGACGTATGCCTCTCAAAGTGTCGCGAGCCTCTCGACTTCATTGTGACGGCATGGCGGGACGGCGCAACCAGCGCACTTGAAATGGGCTTGCTCCACGGCGCCTATTGTCTGGGCTGCTGCTGGCTTCTCTTTGTCATCCTCTTTCCGCTCGGCATGATGAATGTTGGAGCAATGGCGGCTGTCACTCTCGTTATATTCGCCGAGAAGACGCTGCCTTGGCCTCGGCTCGCGCCTTACGCTGCGGCTAGCGTGCTTGTGCTTTATGGTGCGCTGGTGATTACGTCACCCCAACTCCTTCCTACCTTTGAGCAAGATGGCGGCTCGGCTATGCCAGAAATGCCGATGATGATGCCCGGGAAGTAGGTAGATTTAAGAAGCGTGCCGCGGTTTTTACTCGGGTGCTTTTCTAGGATCTCTTCAATCGCCCGTTGCAATTCTTTGGCCTTCGGGCATGACTTATGGCCCCATGGTGTCCGGAGGATAGACGCTCTTGTCGTCGTCCTTCACGTTCAGTGGACTTTCCTCCCATGGAGCCAAGTCACGGGTTTCCGCTGGAGCGGTCTGCGGTACGCGGCATCAATCCTCCGGGGAAGATGCCCAAGCCGCCGCTGCCGGGGCGACCGGTGGATTTATGAATTGGCTCGTAGGTCAAGCCCAGTATCTTGATTGTCTGTACGACGAATGTTCAAGCGGCTCGTTCGTACTTGAGCAGCGGACAATCCTTCGGTCCAGCATTGGTTTTTACGATGAAGCCGATCTTCGCAATTTGATTGCGAAGGTCCTCAGCACGGCCGAGTTGCTGGCACGCTTGGGTGAGACATTCCAGAGAATGACGCCAGACGCCAGGGGCGGAACCTTGGTCAGAGCGCGGCAGGGGGAGGGCGCTCGGCCCGTGGGCGGTGCCGAAAAGCTGCTAGGCGGCCATCCTGTTCTTAATCAAGCCGACGATTGCCGTAAGGATCGCACCGGCAATTCCGCCCCCCGCAAATTGGCCGACGAGCGCGCCAATATCGACGGAACTGCCGGCCTGAGCGAGCGCCGGAATTACAGCCGACAAAATTTGTCCGCCAACGCCGCCGCCGATCGCGCCGGCGACCGTGTTGCCGGCTGTTCCCAAGCTCAGATCTTTTGATGCCCCGCCCGCTACATTGCCGCCGATTGCGCCAGCAACAATCTGAATAATGAGATTGATGAGAACGCCAGACATTGCAACCTCCTCACAAAAAGTTCCGCGTGAAGTTTAGGTCTTGATGTCAGCCGGCAATTTTCCACCATTGGCCGCGAGCTTCGCCATGACCTGCTTGTGCAACCAGACATTCATCGTCGCAGAGTCATTGGTGTCGCCGGTGTAGTGCAGTTCCTTCGCAAGCTGCTTGCGCGCTGCCAAGCTGCTATCGAGGTCGAGCGCCTTCATTAGGTCGACGATCGATGTTCGCCATGCGAGCTTTTCGCCCTTTGCCGCCGCTGCCTTGTCGACGATTGCGGCGACATCCACCGTTTGCGCCGGCGCACTTGCCGGTTTTGCAGTCGACGCCGGAGATCCGCCAGGCGCCAGGGAAGGCGAAGCGTTTGCCGCTTGCGCGGAGCCGTGGCCGAAAATCTTGCTCATAATGCTTCCGAAAATGCTCATAACGATCCTCCGGTCGGTTTATAACTAACGTGCGCTTCTTTACTTCGATACCGCCTTGCAGAAGTAATGATTATAACATCGTCACCATCGTTGGTTACCGATAAAATTCACGCGAGTGGCACAACGCTGCAATTAGTCGCCATGTTATTGTCATTGCTGCGTCATACATTCAAAAACAAACCTCGAAAATTATTTCACGCGTTTAACGGGAGCCGAATATGGGTCTGATTGATGTCCTCAACGGCATGCAGAATGGACCGCGCGGACAGCGCGATCCAAGTGCAACGCCGAATAGCGGCAGCGGAGGAATGTCACCAATCACGATGGCGATCCTCGGGCTGCTTGCATACAAGGCGATGAAAGGTCTTGCCGGCAGGCAACCGTCGGCAGCTCCAGCGAATACTCGCGTACCGCCTGGTGGAAAGACAATCGACGTCAACGTGCCGAGCGGCAGCGCGAAGGTACCAAGCGGAAGCGCGCCAGAAAGCGGCGGTGGAATGGGCGACCTGTTGCGCGGCGGGCTCGGTGGACTGCTTGCGGGCGGTGCAGCCGGCAGTGTGCTGACCGGCGGGTTGAACGATCTGCTCAAGCAATTTCAGCAGAGCGGTCACGGCGATGCGGTTGATTCATGGGTCGGTACCGGCCCAAACAAGTCGATCGCACCGAAGGACCTGGGCCAGGCTCTGGGATCGGAACAGGTCAATGCCGTGCTGGCACAGACCGGGATGTCCCGCGAAGAGTTGCTAAACGCGCTCAGCCAGTACCTGCCGCAGGTGGTTGATCGCCTGACGCCGCAAGGTCGATTGCCGACTGACCAGGAAGCGCAGCGCATGCTTTGACGCATGCGCTGCTTCGGTTGTCTGGCCTGATTTCGGCCGACGGAGGCGCCCGCCGGCCGCTGAGGGTGCCGCCATAGGAGGGGCGCATGGGAATTCTCTGGATCATTATAATCGGCTTCGTGGCTGGTCTTATTGCCCGCTGGCTCTCGCCAGGACCGAATACGCCGGCAGGCTTCATACTGACGACCGTACTCGGGATTGCTGGGGCGTTTTTTGCGACGTGGCTCGGCCAAGCCATCGGCTGGTATCGCCCTGACCAGGGTGCCGGTTTTATCGGTGCGACCGTGGGCGCGATCCTTGTTCTTTTCATCTGGAACAGGCTCGTCGCGTCACACGTGATTTCCGATCCGGGAGCGGGGCCACGCGCCTAGACCGCGTGTGTCTCAGGTCGTCCATCTCGTCATCGGCGTCCACTATCGGCTAAAGTAAGCCGCTCTTTTCGATTTTTGTTTTGGGAGTTTGTCATGACCATCTCAATGGCGTCCATCCGCAGCTTCACCTTCGCCGTCATTGCCGGACTGACGCTCGCCGGATGTGGTTACAACACCATTCCCACTCTTGAAGAGCAGGCGAAGGCGAAGTGGGGAGACGTGCAGAACAATTACCAGCGAAGGGCCGATCTCATTCCGAATCTGGTCGCAACGGTTCAAGGTTACGCAAAGCAGGAGAAGGACGTTCTCACCTCAGTCATCGAGGCTCGCGCCAAGGCGACTCAGATCAAAGTGGATGCCTCGCAGCTCACGGACCCTGAAAAAGTGAAGCAGTTCCAGGACGCACAGAACCAACTGACCGGTGCACTCGGGCGGCTCATCGCCGTGAGCGAGAACTATCCCGATCTCAAGTCCAATCAGAACTTCCTAGCGTTGCAGTCGCAGCTTGAAGGCACCGAAAATCGCATCGCAGTAGCTCGCCGCGACTACATCGAAGCTGTGCGCGCCTACAATACAGAGCTTCGCACATTCCCCGGGATCATATGGGCCAGGACTTTCTTCCGCGGCAACAAACCGATGGCGGAATTTACCGCGAGTGATGGCGCGGACAGGCCGCCAACGGTAAAATTCTGACGATACGTCCGCGACACAAGGGCAACTAGAATGACTGCGGGCACTGTCCCTTCTGCCTTCGGTAGAAGCGGAGCGTGCGTGGCTGTCGTGGTTGGCGCGCTGCTGTTCGCGATCGGCGCCGGCTTTGCCCTCAACTTTCCTGCTCTGACAGGCCGTGTCGTCGATCAGGCTAACATCCTCCAGCCCGCGACCCGCTCCGCAATCGAGAGCAAGCTCGCCGAACTCGAAAGCAAGTCTGGCATCCAGCTTGTCGTTGCCACGGTCAATTCGTTGGAAGGCCAGGACATCGAGCCTTACGCCAACGAATTATTTCGCAACTGGAAGCTCGGCGAAAAGGAAAAAAACAACGGTGTGCTGCTGCTCGTTGCACCGAACGAGCGGCGCGTCCGCATCGAGGTGGGTTATGGACTTGAAAAGACTCTTACCGACGCGCTGTCCAAGGTCATCATCATCAATGCGATTACGCCTCGTTTCAAAGCTGGCGACTTCAGTGGCGGAATTTCACGTGGCGTCGATGACATCATTACCGTTCTGACGACGGATGCGCCGGAATGGGAGCAGCGCCCATCGCTGCGGCTCGACAAGAACCAGCAGGACGATCCAACAAGCTGGATACTGTTCTTCGCCTTTCTCGTTTTCATCGTATTGGTTGTCGTCTCGCCGACCTTCCGCTGGCTTTTCATAAACGCGCTGGTCAGCGCCTCGGCCAGTTCCGGCAGATATGGTGGCGGCTATTCTGGCGGCGGTTTTTCGGGTGGGGGAGGCTTTTCGGGCGGCGGAGGTTTTTCCGGGGGAGGTGGGTCTTCGGGCGGCGGCGGCGCCTCGGGGAGCTGGTGATGAATATCTCAAAAGAGGATCAGGATCACATCACGAAGGCGATCCGCGCGGCGGAAGCAAAAACGTCGGGCGAGATCGTTTGCGTACTGGCGGAGACCTCAGTGCAGGCGACGGCGTCGCCGGTCTTTATCGCTGCTGTGATCTCCCTTGCGCTCCCCTGGCTTCTCACCGCATTCACCGCGATGACGGTCTTCCGCATTCTGTCGTTGCAGGTTATCGTCTTTTTGGCCCTCTTGATGTTGCTCTGCCTGCCGCGCGTGCGTGTCGCGCTGATGCCGCGTAAAGCACGCCGTGCCGCCGCCTATCGCCTCGCCATGGAGCAGTTCGTGAGTCGCGGCCTCGCGCGCAACAAAAGTCAATCAGGAATTCTCATTTTCGTCTCTTTGGCCGAGCACTATGCGCGCATCGTGGCCGGCACCGCGATCTCCGCCCAGGTGCCCCAGAACCGGTGGCAGGAAGCCGTGGACGCTTTGGTCGCTCACACGCGAAATGCCCGGATCGCCGAGGGATTTATCGCCGCGATCGAAAAGTGCGGGGAAGAGCTCGCAAGGCACTTCCCGCATACTACGGCGGGCCGCAATGAATTGCCGGACCGGATTTATGTGATCTGACCATTGGCC